>Ga0187776_10000162_pt1 | contig 32934 bp, 29 predicted proteins | sample 0216_BV02_MP12_2_FD_132426 | JGI IMG/M metagenome (GOLD analysis project Ga0187776, IMG submission 132426) | Tropical peat soil microbial communities from peatlands in Department of Meta, Colombia - 0216_BV02_MP12_20_MG | ecosystem: Environmental > Terrestrial > Soil > Wetlands > Peat | place...
CAATGTCGCGTTCGTTGGCTCCTTACCGGTAGAAGTCTTGATGAAGTCTGCTCCCGCCATCATCGCAACCAGGCTGGCGCGCGCCACATTGCGCAGGGTAAGCAGGTCGCCGGTGCCGAGGATCACTTTCATGTGAGCCCGGCCGCACGCTTCTTTGAAGGTTGCGATCTCATCGTAAAGTGCTTGCCATTTTCCCCCAAAGACGTGAGCGCGGGTAATGACTACATCGATCTCCTGCGCGCCTGCTTCCACTGAACGGCGGATTTCTGCTACCCGCTCGGCCAGAGGAGAAAGGCCGGTGGGAAAACCTGTGGACACGGCGGCCACTAGAATTCCCGATCCCTCCAGAGCGCGCAATGCGGTTTCGACAAATGAGTGGTAGACGCAAACTGCGGCGACCTTTAGTCCCAGTTTCTCGATCCCGAGTTGGTTTACCAATGTCTGCTGGAGGGGCTGGCGCGCCTTGGCGCAGAGCCGGCGCACACGCTCATCAGTATCATCCCCGGAGAGGGTGGTGAGGTCCATGCAGGATATAGCGCGTAACAGCCAGGCAGCCTGCCACTCCTTCTTGACCGTACGCCGGGTGACCAGTGTCTGGGCACGACGCTCTACCGCGCTGGTGTTTACGCGAACGTCCCGAAGCCAGTCGAGATTGAGCGGGACGCCAATGTTGGCGTGCAACGGCCGGCCCGACAGAGTTGCGATGGCAGCACTGATTCGCGACTCCAGGGCCTCTAGCGGAGCGCCGGCTGGTCGCCCGCCGACGCCTTCCCGTGGTTCATTTTTTACTGCCATGGCGCTTCCTCGAGGCGGTTCGGATGCGTATTCTCGATGGGGAACGCTCCGAATCCGGCTCCCCTTGTGGCCGAAATCGGTTGGATCTACAAAGAATAGATGGATCTACAAAGAATAATAGTGCAGTTTTGTCAGGCGCGCAGCCTGGTTCAGGCGGACAGTACCTGTCCGTTCTCCACTTTGAGGTGCCGGATGCCCGCTTGGCCGGCGATCACCAAATCGGTCGTCAGACCCAGAAATAAGCCATGCTCGACGATTCCTGCCTGAGCATTGAGCTTTCCTGCCAATTCATGCGGGTTACGAATAGGACCAAAATTGCAGTCCACGATCAGGTTCCCAGAGTCGGAGAGGTATTGCGAGCCATCCTGGTTTTTTCGGACGGAAGCACGAGCTCCCAATGATTCCAGAAACCGCTGCTGCGACCGCCAACCGAATGCGAGAACCTCGACCGGGAGAACGAATTTGGTGCCGAGGCAGGGAGAGAGCTTACTTTCATCGACCACGATGATCTCCCGGCGGCACGCCTGAGCCACGATCTTTTCGCGCAACAGAGCGCCACCGCCGCCCTTTATAAGATTCAGTTGGGGATCAACTTCATCAGCGCCGTCAATGGTCACGTCCATCTGGTTCGGCATGGCTTCATCCATCATAGGGATACCCAGCCGCTTAGCTTCCTCCCAAACTTTCTGTGAGGTGGCGAAGCCAACCAAGCCCTTCAACTTGCCTCCCGCAAACAGTTGCGCAATCAATCGCGTGGCGAAAATCGCGGTTGAGCCGGTCCCTAGCCCGACCGCCATGCCCGGCTGCACAAAGCGGACTGCATATTCGGCTGCCTGTTGCTTGAGTCTGTTCTGGAGGTCGGTTTCATCGACAGAACTTGGGTTGCTCATTGGGTTCGCTTTCTGAAGGCGCTCTTTCTCACCCTCCGCCAAAAGAGGGCGGAAAGGTGGGGCACCCCCCTCTATCTTTAATTCCTTGCAGTGGGCTGCAGACGCATCAAGCATTCAACATTCAATGACGTTCAGCGCCAGTCCGGCCAGGGAAGTCTCCTTGTAACGGGACTGCATATCAAGTCCGGTTTGATACATGGTCTGTATCACCTGGTCGAGTGAGACTTTGTGGTCGCCCGTCTCTCGCATAGCAATACGGCAGGCATTGATCGCTTTCACCGCGCCCATGGCATTGCGCTCGATACACGGTATCTGTACCAGCCCGCCGATGGGATCGCAAGTCATTCCCAGGTTGTGTTCCATCCCGATCTCGGCGGCGTACTCGACCTGCATGTTGGTGCCATTCAGTGCGGCGACCAAGCCACCCGCCGCCATCGAACAGGCAACTCCTACTTCTCCCTGACAGCCTACCTCGGCACCCGAGATGGATGCGTTTTCCTTGTAGAGGATGCCGATGGCACTCGCCGTGAGCAGATAGCGGAATATTCCTTCCTGCGAGCCACCCGGAATAAAGCGAAGATAGTACCGCCCTACGGCAGGAATAATGCCGGCGGCTCCGTTGGTGGGCGCCGTGACCACACGGCCACCCGCCGCATTCTCCTCATTTACCGCCATGGCGAAGGCGTTCACCCAGTCCAGCGGTGCCAGCGGATCATTGGTGCTATGCGCTGCCAGCTTACGAGCCAGTTGAGGCGCTCTTCTCTTCACGTTCAGCCCACCAGGCAGAATGCCCTCAGTGCGGAGGCCTCGGTCGATGCACTCCTCCATGGTTTGATGGACTCGCGTTACATGATTGCGAATGTCGGACTCCAGCCGCCAAGCCTTTTCATTAGCCAGGGCAATCTGCCAAATGGGCAGCCGCGTCTCTTCTCCGATACGAAGCAGGTCTGCGGCGCTGGCAAAAGGATGGGGCACTGCGGGACGCTCTTCGTTCGAAGTGGTAGTGTCGCCTTCACGGCTGATGAACCCACCGCCCACAGAATAGTAGATCTGAGTATCGACGACCTGGCCACGGCCATCGAACGCGGTGAAGCGCATGGTATTGGAGTGGCCGGGGTGTGTCTCGGTCTTGCGAAACAGCAAGTCCAGGTGCGGCTGAAACGGGATCGGCTGGCGGCCCAGCAGGGGGAGCGAACGATCCTCTTGGACCTGGCTGACTCTGGATTCGATGGTCTCGGGGTCAATCTCATCCGGCACCTCCCCCATTAACCCAAGCATGATGGCCCGATCCGTGCCGTGACCCTTGCCTGTGAGAGCCAGCGAGCCGTACAGGTCGATGCTAATCCTATGGAGCCGGGACAGTTCTCCCCGGCGGTCGATTGCGGCCACAAAATCCCGGGCGGCGCGCATAGGACCGACGGTATGCGAACTGGAAGGACCTATGCCGACCTTGAAAATTTCAAAAATGCTGGTCTTCACAGAATGTCCTATCCGAAACCCATCATTACAAATTCGAGTCCTCCCGCTGAGATTTAACCCAGAGGACTACAAAGTTAGTGTAACCCCTTGAAAAACTGTTCTGTGGTAATCTCTGCCCGATTGGCGCGAAGGATTGGCTACAGAAAACACCGTATAGACAGTTCGGGTACGACCGAAACTAAACTGCATAAGCCTCAGTACGAGTTTTCTTCAGTTTTGGTGATCATGGAGGGGTTCATACCCCTATCGTCGGAGGCTGGCCGGGCGAGCGGTCAGGTCGCACTGGTCCTGCGCGAAGATGGAGGTTGATATGAGCGCGCTTCGCATTCTAGTTGCAGATGACCATGAGATTGTACGGCGAGGTTTGTGCGCGATTTTGCGGGGGCACGCAGGATGGGAGGTTTGTGGGGAAGCTGGCGATGGGGAGGAAGCGGCACAAAAGGCCCACGAACTGCGGCCAGACATAGTGATCCTGGACATCGGCATGCCCAGGGTCAACGGCTTGGAGACCACGCGACAGATTCTGCAGGATCGTCCGACACAGAAGGTTCTGATTCTCACGGTAAGCGATTCGGAACAGGTAGTGCACGAGGTCTTAAAAGCGGGCGCCCGGGGATATGTGCTCAAGTCAGATGCAGGGCGCGAATTGGCGGCTGCGGTCGAGGCGCTGCAATGCGATCGCACCTATTTCACTTCCCGCGTGGGCGAATTGGTGTTGGATTCCTTTCTTAACAAAGGACGGCTTGCTTCCAGAGAAATGTCAATTCCCGGCCTGACTGCGCGCGAACGGGAAATCGTCAAATTGTTGGCAGAAGGAAAGACCTCTAAAGAGGTGGCTGCCACTCTGGGAATGTCGGTGAAGACGGCAGAAACCCATCGCGGCAATCTCATGAGAAAGCTCAAGCTCCATTCCGTCAGCGAGTTGGTGCTTTATGCGGTGCGGAATGGCATAGTTCCGACAAAGCCCACCGGCGACGGCACAGGTATTTCTGCCGCCTAGCCGGGGGTATTCTCAATCCGATTCGTCGAGGATCGACGGCTGTCAGTCCGGTGGGCGAGGCAGGCAGCGTTGCTGACAGCTTTCTTGTCGAAATCTGGGGAGGAGTCCGCAATTGCCATCTTCAATCCTGATCGTCGATGATCACGAGGTGGTGCGCCAGGGATTGCGGATGATTTTGGGGTCGCGTAAGGACTGGAAGATTTGCGGTGAGGCTTCCGATGGGGAAGAGGCGATCGCCGCCGCCGGAGCGACGAACCCCGATGTGATCATCATGGACATCACCATGCCGAAGATGAACGGCCTGGAGGCGGCTCAGAAAATTTCCAAACTCAATCTGAAGTCACGGGTGCTGATTTTTACTATGCATGATTCCCATAGCCTGGTGCTTGCCATCCGCCAGGCTGGGGCCCGCGGTTATGTTTTGAAATCGCACGCCGCGCGTGACCTGATCCACGCGGTGGAAGCAGTATTGGCGGGAGGCACATTCTTCCGTAGTGAGCAGGCTTCGGCAGCCGAAATCTCAAGACCGGTATCCGATATGAAGCGGGCCTGATTCCATGCGGTTTGCATGCGGCCTGACGATATGCAAGCCTGTCCAATCTAGAGACGCTTTCGCAGGTACCAGAGCAGAACCGAACTCCCCAACCAAGTTAACAATGCAGCGCTCAGGACCACCCAAGGTCTGGAATGAGTCATCCCCAGCCAAACAATTACGGCAAATATCAGCAGGCCCAAAGTCCCGATTGCGGTGCCTGCAGCTTCGACACTGACTGCCTCTTTCGCCCGAATGATACCGTTGAGGCCCAAGCGCTGGCTTTTTCTGCTTTTGGTGTTTCTCCAGCAGCGTGGCACTGGCTGGGAAAATCGCCGGAAATGCCAGAAACAGGCCCCCAATTGTGGGGCCCCATAGCTTGGCGATAATACCGGCTGCAGCAGTGATTGATCCGCCAAAGATGAATCGCACCGCATATTCGTACCATTTAGTTCGTCTTAGAGCGGAAGGGTTAAAGGTGACTTTCATCTGTTGCTACCTCAGCCAGATCCACCATAGGCAGCCGGCAGTTGCCAGCCACAACAGAATGGACAGAGAAGCAACCAGCCACACGGGTGGCTTGTAGTGCATGAGGCCCCAACTGACCCACGAGGCGTAAATGAAGAAAGCCGCAGCTCCTAAAACCATTGAGCGAGCTTCGATGGCGACGTAAGATTGTCCTTGTTTTGCGACTGTGAGGCCCAGCGTGGCTAAAGCAACGGAAGGAGCGGCCCCAAAGAGCCCTGCAAAGCTTTTCGGTTTGAACAGATCGCCCAGAACCGCGAACAAAGAAACAACTACGCCGCCAATAACAAACCGAACTAGAATATCTGTCATTCCGAGCGGGCCAGATCCTTCACACCTCAGCTACTCTGACTGCGATCTGGCACAAAGAGTTGTTCCAAAACCGGAAAACCCTGATCGAAGGCCCCAGGTAGGAACGCGTGGTAGCGTCGAAGTTGGTCATCTTCAGTGAGATACTGTTGTGCCGCGAAGTTTTGAATGATTGCTGCCCGTCTCGGGCACGTTAGGCAAATTGACCATCTCAGATCTATTAACGCTCTTGTAATCAGAATTCGAAACACTAGCCTGACACACAATCTGACCGATCGAACCGAGGATTTATATGACTACAGCACTCGCGAATGGCACTGTTGCAGTTGCCGCCAGCCCCGCTCACCAGCCACTTTCACCGGAAGAACTGCGAAAGATGAACGCTTACTGGAGCGCGGCCAATTATCTCGCCGTCGGCCAAATCTACCTTCTTAAGAATCCGCTACTGCGCGAGCCACTCCGTCTGGAACACATCAAACCCAGACTCCTGGGGCACTGGGGTACGACTCCAGGACTGAATTTCATTTATGTGCACTTCAACCGGCTGATAAAAAAATTGGACCTGGACGTGATCTACATTACCGGTCCGGGGCACGGCGGTCCGGGTTTGGTAGCGAATACCTACCTGGAAGGCACTTACAGCGAAGTGTATCCCAGAATTTCACAAGACGAAGAGGGCATGCAGCGGCTCTTCAAGCAGTTCTCATTCCCCGGAGGAATTCCCAGCCACGTTGCCCCGGAGACTCCTGGCTCGATACATGAGGGTGGTGAGCTTGGGTATGCGATCTCGCATGCTTATGGGGCTGCATTCGACAATCCCGACCTGCTGGTTTGCTGCGTGGTCGGCGATGGCGAGGCGGAAACCGGCCCGCTTGCGAACAGTTGGCTATCGAACAAATTCCTGAACCCTGCTCGCGATGGCGCGGTGCTGCCGATCCTTCACCTCAATGGTTACAAGATCGATAATCCGACGATTTTCGGTCGCATGAGTGACCAGGACCTTACCCATGTCTTCCGAGGCTTTGGTTATAACCCGTATTTCGTCGAGGGCTATGAGCCAGAAGCCATGCATCAGCTGATGGCAGCCACGCTGGATACGGTGATTGCCGAGATTCACTCCGTTCAGAAAGAATTTCGCGAGCATCCACCGGAGACCGCACCTGTCTGGCCGATGATCGTGCTGCGCACTCCCAAGGGATGGACCGGTCCCAAGATAGTGGACGGACAGCCGGTGGAAGGTACCTGGCGGGCCCACCAGGTCCCCTTGTCGGGGTTGGCCACAAATCCGGAACACCTGCGGCAACTGGAAGAATGGATGAAGAGCTACCGTCCGGAGGAGCTCTTTGATGAGAATGGCACGCTGATTCCCGAGCTTCGCGAACTTGCGCCCAAAGGTCAGCGGCGCATGGGAGCCAATCTCCACGCCAATGGAGGTGTGCTGCTCAAAGATCTTCACATGCCGGATTTTCGCGACTACGCGGTTCCAGTAAACAGGCCCGGAGTGGAAAGCGCCGAAGCTACGCGCGTGCTGGGCGGGTTCTTGCGAGACGTGATGAAACTCAACCTGGACTCGCGAAATTTCCGGGTGATGGGTCCCGATGAGACCTCCTCCAATCGGCTAAGTGCGCTATACGAGGTCACCGATAAGGTTTTCATGGAACCTCGCTTGCCGGTGGATGTTCACCTGTCCACCAACGGCCGTGTCATGGAAGTCCTAAGTGAGCACATGTGCCAGGGCTGGCTGGAAGGATATCTGCTGACAGGACGCCACGGTTTCTTTTCCTGCTACGAGGCGTTCATTCACATCGTGGACTCGATGTTCAACCAGCATGCCAAGTGGCTCAAGGTCACACGGGATATTCCCTGGCGCCGTCCCATCGCTTCGCTCAACTACCTGCTTACCTCGCATGTCTGGCGGCAAGACCATAACGGCTTCACTCACCAGGATCCGGGGTTCATAGACCATGTAGTGAATAAGAAGGCGGATATCGTTCGCATATACCTCCCGCCGGACGCCAATACGCTGCTGTCGGTGGCGGATCACTGCCTCCGCAGCCGTCACTACGTCAATGTCATCGTTGCCGGGAAACAACCAGCTTTGCAATACCTCGATATGGGCGCGGCCATCGAGCACTGCACGACTGGAATTGGCATTTGGGAGTGGGCCAGCAACGACCAGGGAGGTGAGCCCGACGTCGTAATGGCATGCGCGGGCGACATTCCTACGCTGGAAACTCTCGCCGCCGTTGATTTGCTCCGTCGGCATTTTCCCGATATTAAGATCCGGGTAGTGAACGTGGTCGACCTCATGACCATCCAACCCGCCAGCGAGCATCCGCATGGCCTCTCGGACAAGGAGTTCGACTCGCTGTTTACGACCGACAAGCCGGTCATCTTCGCCTATCACGGATATCCCTGGCTTATCCACCGGCTCACCTACCGCCGAACGAATCACGACAATCTGCATGTGCGTGGATATAAGGAGGAGGGAACCACCACCACTCCTTTCGACATGACTGTGCTCAATGATCTGGATCGCTTTCACCTGGCAGGCGACGTGGTGGACCGCGTGCCACGCCTGCAACGCATGGGAGCACACTTCAAGCAGTTATTGCGCAATAAGCTGCTGGAACACAAGAAGTACATCGCCCAGTATGGTGACGATATGCCAGAGATCAAGGATTGGACCTGGCCGCACTAGCCGTGAAGATGCTTGTTCTCAACTCGGGCTCGAGCAGCCAGAAATGCGCTCGTTTGCAGTTCATGGCAGCCGAGGGGCATCCGCCTGCTCCGCTGTCGGCGACGGCGGTGGAATGGCCGCAGGACATGACCATCCCATGATCAAACGCCCCGATGAGAAGGTCCAAGGCACCGTGCTTCGTCGATGGGAATGACGAAGCGTAATTAATAAGTCGTGACGCGATATTTGTGTTACCGATAGTATTAGCACTGTCGATGACCGCATAACCATTATTGATACCGGCAATCAAAAGAATCCATGCGGATTCTTCATCATCTATTTACCTGGATTGGTCTAATCTAATGACAACTTTTATTCGTAATGACAATGCAGTTGAAGGACGAGTGTTTTCATCGGAGACGAACTTAGAAAGTGCGGGTCCAATGATCGATAGAAATCACAATCGGAAGCGCTACATTCTCGCCAGCGACTTCGACCAGACGTTGAGCTTCAACGACTCTGGTTACGTGCTAAGCGAAATGATCGGCATCCCTCCGACTGAATTTGAGCGACTGGCAGGAGGCATGGCCAAGCTGAACCTGGTGCAGCAGGGTGGAGAATTAGCTTACCTGCTGTTGCATGATCCTGAATTCAGGTCGCGTGTGCGCAAGGAGCATCTCTACGAAGTCGGAAAGCGAGTGCGGCTAAAGCCGAACATCGATCTGCTTCACCAGTTTCTTTCGCGGGAGGTTGACGGCTATCACTTCGATTTTTACGTGATATCTGCGGCTCCGGTGGAGGTGATCCGTGCGGCCCTGGAAAACATTATTCCCGCGGATCACATCTACGGCACGCAATTCAAATACAGTGCCACGGGAGAGATCGAAGCCATTCAGCAGGTGACGGCGGGTTACGGAAAGGTGGCAGTGCTGGACAGCCTGCAGGCCACGTTGAAGACGGGGCCGGATCGCATCATCTACGTTGGCGATGGCAGTTCCGATATCCACGTGATGTTGCACGTGAACCGGCGAGACGGTTTCACGATCGCAGTTTCGGAGAACAAATTCATCGCTCCGATCGCCAAGCGCTCGATTCTCAGCGAGAACGCGATGGCGATCGCAATTCCGATCCTGGAAGAAATTGTGGGTTGGGAACGCACTCAGATCCGCGAAGTGTTCGAGGAGAAAGGCTTCCTCATCCAGGAATGGGACAAAGTACAAACCGATCTTCTGACGATTACGCCCGCCATTCCAACTGCCGGTGCGCCCTGGGCTACTCCCGCGACGACGGCTTATCGCAGCGGAAACTGAAAGCTTTGAGAAAACATCCGTTGGGCGCATCGCGCTCACCGGATGTTTTTCCAGGCGCTTAGGGTCGCAGGCCGGGACTCCCAAGTGTTCGCTGGGCCGCTCGTCACCTTTGAAAAGGGGCGCGCGAGTAGCCCGCGATTCTTGCAGGATCCGCTGGCAATCAACCGGTCCGCACCTCTTCCGTCTGTGGGAGGGGTTCGTCGTACATTTCGTGTAGCAGAATCTCGATCAGTGCGGTCGTGATGGAGAGAATCACCGGCCCAAGGAAGAGTCCCAGGAATCCAAACGCCTGGGCGCCACCGATCAGCGCGAACAGCAGCAGCACGGGATGCAATTCCACTTTCCCGCCAACCACCAACGGGCGGATTATGTTATCGACGGTCGCGACGAGCACGGTTCCCCACAGCAGCAGGAAGATTCCTTTCCAGAGATGACCAGTGAATAGCAGGAAAACAGCAATGGGGAACCACACAATCGAAGCTCCTACGATGGGAATTACCGAGCAGATTCCCGCAGCTAATCCCAACAGGATCGAAGAATGCATGCCGACAATCTTGGTGGCGATTCCGGTCAAAAGGCCCTGGGCTGCACCTACGGCCACAATGCCATAGACATTTCCGATCACGGTGTCGCTGATGCCTTGCAGAATCTTCTCGGATTGCTTTTCAGAAAGGGGCAGCAGTGAAATGATGCGACGCACGATCTTTCCGCCTTCACGAAAGAAAAAGAACAGAGTAAAAAAAGTGATGATGGCGTTCACCACGAATCCAGCTAAATTGCCGAGCAGAGCTGCTCCAAGTCCGAGCAAATATTTTCCCGCGCTGTTCAGGTGAGTAATAATTTCGGACCTCAGGTCAAACTTCGAAAGGTCGACGTAACGGCCAATCCAAGCCAGTGGCCTCTCCAGAAACTTCAACACGAACGCCATCATTCCGCCTTCCTGCGCACTCCTGTGGCCGAACGATTGCGCCACGCCGATGGCTTGGCCGCTCGCGGCAAACAGCAGGAATATCAAAGGCACGACGAAAAGGATAAAGACCAGCAGCGTCGCCAGCAGTGCCGCCTGGGTGGTTGTTTTTGTATGTTTCTGGAGGCGCAGGAAAAGCGGATGGCATGCAATAGCGAGCACAACCGCAAATGCCAGTGGTTCCAGGAATGGCCGCGCAAGTACGTAGCAAAAACCCAGCGAGATGGTGAGCATCGCCAGCAGGAAAACGATGGTGGCCTTCCGCTTGTACAATCTCTCCTCAAATACTATCTGCGATCTTGGATTCGCAGCAGTTCAGGCAGGATGCGATATCGGCGCGTAGTGGGCCCGGAGCTTTCCGTCAGCGTCTACGCCTCACGATAGGTGACCAGCAAGGTTCCGATCAAGATGAAACAGATGGGCCAAATCCACGCCGGAATACGCCCATCCTTGCTGGGAAGACGCAATTCCAACCATCGTGTCCAACCCGCAAGCACAGCGAAGAGGGCGAGCCCGGTGTGGCTGATTTCGACCAGCAACTCTTCCTTGAGGTTGCCCAGCGAGTGAGAATGGGTCAACAGCAGAGTTCCTCCAGCGGCGCACACCACGGGGAAAACCAGGCTGGCCCACTTCGAACGGGCGCGCTTGGTTTGCACTCTCCATTCGAAGAATGCAAAACAGATGACCATAACTACAGCAAGCCGATGCTGGAGCACCTCGGCAGTTGCAAAACTCTCCCAGAACCCATTAGGCCCTAAGGGCCAGTTTTCAGGATCCGAACGCAGAAAAATGAATGCCGCCAGGCCCAGAAACAAAAGGGGCCAGTGTCGAGCCCAAGATACTTTTCCTGTCTTGGACAGCAAAGCCAGAATGCCGATGAGAACGATGATCAAGCCCACCCAATTATGGTTGTATTCCGACCACGCAATATCCGCTGGGGTGTTGCCGTGCGTTGTGGTAGTACCAGGAATGTAGGACTGCAAAGCCTCTTGCCTGCCGGCATTGGCTGCCCTGCGCAACACCTGCAACGTAGGCTCGGATAATTCGTTCACATTGGGACTCTTCAGCCGCGGCCAGGCAGGAGTGAAGCGGGTGACAATCTCAGCCAGGCTTGCACGATCGGTAGTCATATCTGCCGCAGGCGGCTGAGAGGTCAGCGAAGCCGCGGCCAGCACCACGGTGAAGCCGATTCCAATCTCGCACTCCACGAAACGCCGCAACCTGGGCATAACTTCGACGTTGCTGAGTTTCCTCAGCATAATGAAGTTCAGGCCGCCCAGCACCAGCAGGACACCGAGCAGGAACATTTTTGCGATCAGCATCACCCCATAGGCCGTACCGTACAGTGCGCTCCAGGAGCCAACATAGCTGAGCGACATTGCCACGCCACTAAGGCCGAGAAAGCAGACACTGATCAGGGCTGTGCGAGAGAATCGAAGATTGAGGAATTCGCATGCGGCTTCTTGGCGCACATGTGCGAGCGCGAGCAGCAGGTAAGGAAGACCTCCAATCCAGACAGCGGTTGCGCCCTCGTGCAGTGCGGTAAATAGAAGCAGCCAGGCACGTCCCTCAATGCGAGCGGCTGCGTGATTCGTCAAGACCGAGCCCGCCAGGATCGCAAGCGCAGGAAAAATGGTCACATATTGTGAATCGGGCGTGTTTCGCCTGGTCAAGAACAAAACAACAATGGCGGCGACCAGCATCACCAAACCAGCGAGGAAGAAGTTCGCGCCCATTACCTGCAAGAAGGTGAGGTCCGCCGTTCCCATCAGTATCGCTGAATTGATGAACAAATAAATCGCCTGAGTTATGGCGAGTCCCAGTGCAGAAAAGAAGATCATTCGATGTAGACGAGGGCTGGCAGCCCCGGCCTGGCTGGGAAAGGCCGAGTTCAGCGGTCGCATAGCACTGGCCTCGAAGACTACGCCACCGATGACCAGCGATTGGAAAATCAGGGTTGCCCCGCGCAGCAGGACGGAGGCAAATGCGAATACGCTGAGCAGCAGATTCATTTCGCCTGGCTTTACTCGACAGTAAAAGGAATCTCGCCGTTCGTAATATGCCCATCAGACGAGAGCACCTGCCAACGGATTCGGTAGGAACCGGCGCGCAGACCTGAAGCCTTGGAGCCGAGCCAATCCGGCTTGTCCTGTTTGGCAATCGGCAGTGGACGACTGGAGCCATCCGGCTGGACCAGGCTGAGCCGTGAGCGGGTAGCATCCACTCGCACATTGAAGCGCAGCTTTATCACCACTTCTGGCCCTTTAACCTTGCCATGAATAGCGGGACTGGTCTCGACCAGGATGGCGTGGGCTAAGGCTGACGGCGCCAGCGAAACCGCAACCAAGGAAGAAAACACGCAAGCGTATAGCAGGTTTCTTATCCTGCAGGTCATTTCGAAACTACTCCCCAAGCAAATTCCTACGATAACCCTGATTTTACCTGCACCCGGGGTCGTCGATGCAATAATCGCATTTAGGAAGCCTCGACTCCCACACCCCCAGGAGTGCAATCAGTGTGTGATTGGACCTTCCTCAGTATGGCCGGCCCAGGGCAAACCGCAACTTGAAGCGGCCATCAGCACTCACATTGGCGCTGAGAGAAACGGGTCCAAAGATAGTATCGGCAATCACGCCGCCGGAAAAAGAATGCTTCAAATCAATCTGATCCCAGTGCAGGAATGTATTGCCGGTTTCGTAATAGCCGGTTGCATACACTTTTTTGCCGATGAGCTGCGGCAGTCTGCCGATTTCTCTGCGATAGCCCCCGCCGGCCAGGAGGTAGTTGCTTCCCAGAAATTCATCGAGATTGTAGGCGTCCAGGCGGTAGGGTCCACCCAAGGAGAAGAATTGAAGGGGAGCCGCGGCATCGCCAAAGCTGGTCCCGATTGAACCAATCAGAAAAATCGAGCCTTTGGGGCTTATGGGAATAAAGTGGGACGATCGCACCTGCGCCTGATTGAAGGCATAGTTGACATCGGGGCTGCGGAAGATGTGCACTACTTCAGAATCGATTCTGCTTCCCCGGGAAGGAATCGTGGCACTGTCCTGACCATCGAAGATCCACCCCAGCCGCACTTGATCGCTATAGCCTTCAAAAGGAGGAAACGAGAGGTTGCCGATCAGAGGCTTGAGTCGAGCCTGAGTAATCTGATATCCGACCCGCACCTCGTTGCGGTAGCGGGAGGTGTAACCCAAATCGACTGCCCCGCCATAGCGCTGGTCGGTAAATGTCGAGCTTAGAGTGTCACTCAGAATGATATCGCGCGCGGTCTTCTGAAAAAACGCGCGCGGGGCAAAGAAGAACTTGCTTTGTGCAATGGGCTGATAAAACTCTGTTTGCAGGAAAGTATCTGATCCCACACGCACATCGTTGCGCCACTCACTACCGAGCGTGAGTACGTCCATGGCGGTCACACGAAACCCAGTGGTGAAACGAAAATCGTGGACGTTGGAACCTTCGACGTCCAGCGTGGGACTCACCAATGGCGGCGCGTAGGTTTTTTGATGGGCCCGAATTTCGAGTCCGGGAGTGCTATCGGTGAGAAACTCCTGGTAGCCGAGGCGATCAAAGCGGCCTTCGCCGGTGATCTTGGTTAATTCCGTTTCCAGTCCGGGCAAATCGAGTTTTTCCCGGGTGTACTTGCGAATGCGGAGCTCCACTTCATGCTGCGCGCGGCCCTCCGTTCCGACCACCTTGGCTGGCGACAGCGACTGCGGGACAGAACGCTTGCGTGCGTACCTGGCGGCGAGATGTTCTTTCCAGGCTTCTTCCGACAGCGCGAAAGGACGCAGCACAGCCGCTTTCTGGGCTGCCCCGTCATAGCCGAGCTGAATGAGCTTTTCGGCAGCTAAATAGTCGGTGACGGTGTAACTCTGCAAATCGGGAGCAATTACAATGTCCGCACTGCGAAGAGCGCGGCGATCGTACTCGATGGTCATAACCGTGATGGACTGCTCCAGCACGCCAGCGATCGAGTTTAGCGATTCCAGGTTTGCAAGCGGAGTGCCAACATCAACGGCGATGACAACATCCGCCCCCATGTCGCGTACTACGTCAGTGGGAATGTTCTTCATCAGAAAACCATCTGCCAGCACCGTCCCCTTGGCCTCCAGTGGAGTGAACACGCCGGGGATCGACATGGTCGCGCGCAGTGCCTGGGGCAGCGCCATTCCACGTCCGTCCAGCGTGACGGACTCTGCCTGCAAGAGGTCGGTAGCTACGCAGCGAAAGGGTATGGGCAGCTCATCGAAGTTGGTAAGCGCCGAGTAGGGAAGAGTAATGCGATCGAACAGCAGTCCGACGCCATGCCCGGGATTGAAGCCGTTAGGTACGCTGAGTCCATGACGAAGCCCTAAGGGGATATCAACTGTATAGTCGCGCTTGTCCTGCTTGCGACGAAATGCGATGTTTTCATAGGTAGGCTCAGGCAGCAGGACTTCGTCCCAGTCAATGGTTTTGAGGAAGGCTTCCATTTCGGCCGGGGTCATGCCCTCGGCGTACATGGCTCCTACCAGGCCGCCCATGCTTGTGCCTGCCAACCGGTCAACGGGAATGCGATTTTCCTCCATCCACTTCAACACCCCGATGTGAGCTAATCCACGCGCACCTCCACCGCTGAGTGCCAGACCGATCCTGGACCTGCTCTCGGCTCCGAACCCTTGCGGCGCAGTCATGACGAACGCCAGAAGCAGAGCGATGCCCGCAAAAAGAGTTTTTGAAAAGACAGGAAGTAGTGGATGACGCCTGGCGATTGTGCGAATGGGCATGATTTTCCTCTTCACGAGCACGAACTCACACGCCGGAACGAGTTAAGGGGTGTACGGGTTCTGTGCTGGTGGGGGAAAGCTAACGAAGGGCGAGCGCGCTTGCAATAGCCAAGTTGAACATTGCGGGCGTGGAAGCGAGTGAAACGGCAGGCTCAGTGCGACTGTTGTTTGGTTTCGTAGTAAGAGCGCAGAACGTAAAAGGCCTTCTTCTTTTCACCGTGGTCTGATATGAGGCCTTTGCGATTGTAATAACCCTGTATATTAGCCAGCAGGCGCCGCGGCGAGCGAAAGTCCATCAGAATCCAGGGACTCATTCCACGTAAGAATGCGATCTGATCCAGCATCCGCAACTGATGTCGATAAAGATTCTCCTGGTATTCTTCCGTCCATCGCTCGTCGGGCTTGCCATGCAGCCCAAACTTCGCATCCCCGCCGAACTCACTCATGACCAACGGCTTGTTATAAGGCGACTGCCAGACAGTCGCGTCCGCATCTTCGGGCTTGCCTTCGTACCAGCCGATGTATTGGTTGCAGCCCAGCACGTCCAGATCGGCTCCCAGAGGATCGTCGAGGACTTTCAGGTGAACATCCGAGCGCGGTTGTAAAGCCGAGGTAATGAGCCGCGTCGAATCCATTGTGCGTGCGTCGCCAACCAGAGAACGCATGAAACGTAATCGCTCTTCGGAGAGTTGGGTCTCGTTTCCTACTGACCACAGAATCACCGAAGCCTTATTTTTGTCACGCTGGATCATCTCCTGCAGTTGCTGGCGGGCAATAGCCAAGGTATGCGGATTGTTCCAATCGATGTTCCAATAGACAGGGATTTCCTCCCAGACCAGAATACCGAGCCGGTCAGTCAAGCTGGTCGTTGCTTCGTCGTGCGGATAGTGGGCGAGACGAACAAAGTTCGCCCGCAACTCCTGTACCCACCCCAGCAGCACTTGCGAGTCTTTTGTTCCGTGGGCGCGGCCTGAGCGATAGGGAGCCTCTTCATGCATGGAGATCCCTCGCAGAAAAACTGGTTTGCGGTTAAGCAAAATGTCCGTCCCTCGCGTCTCGATTGTGCGAAAGCCGATGGAGTCTCTGAGACTTTCAGCGTCATTGGAGAATTCCACTTCATAGAGCTTGGGATTCTCCGGCGACCAGAGCTGAATGTCCTTGGGAACGGCAATGCGTATCTGCGCCAGTCCGTTGCTGTCGGACTTGAGAATTTCTTCGAGCTTCAGCTCTGGAACGCGAAGTTTGACGGTTTGGCCGGACCCGGCTCCGTTCAATCGCAGCCATCCGGTAATTTCCTGCATGTTCCGGCTGAGCGCCAGGAAGTAATCTTCGATGAAGATATTGGGTACCTCGACCAGCATGACGTCGCGCGTGATGCCCCCGTAGTTCCACCAATCTGTATTCAGAGCGGGCAGGCCATCTCGACGCCGGGTGTTGTTCACCGAGATCACGAAGAAGTTGGCGCCGTCCTTAAGCCGACCGGTTACCTCGCAGTTGAAGGGAGTGAAGCCGCCTTCGTGCTCGCACACAAGCTCGCCATTCAGATACACGCGGGAGAAATAGTTGGCAGCTCCTACATAAACGAAGGCGCGCATGCCCGCATTTAGATGAAGAGTGAAGGTCTTTTCGTACCAGACAGTACCTTCGTAGAAGAATAGTTCCGGCTTTTGTGAGTTCCAGTCGCCCGGCACCTCCAGAGTGGGAGAATCATCGAAGTTGTACTCGACCAAGTCGGCAGGGGTTCGCGGCTTGGCATTGCGAAAGAAGCCATCCTTACGCGTGGCCCCGTGATAGCCGAAAAAGCCGGTATCGTAGGCGTCCACGATGTAGTGCCAGGGCCCATTTAAGCTGTTTGCTCGTCGATGTTCGACGTTAACAATCAGGGGAGCAGGCGAAGGTGATGGTTGTGCCGAAAGAACTGCGGACAGCAGCAAGAATAGCCAAGTGAGTTGCCGCATCGAGGAAAATGCCCCGCAGGACGGTAGTCCACGGGGGGCGCCCATGATAGCACTCTCGGTCTGCCAGCAAATCGCGGGCTCGCCTGGCGGGGAATAAGAGCAGGCTAAAAGAAGGTGTCCATGATCGGCACGCGGCCTTCGATCACTGCCCGGAGTGTGGGATGGGAGTGCGCAAGGATGGTCTCGGGCTGGGCCTCAGGCAGTTCTGCCGAGGTCTTGGAAAAATGCGCGAAATATGACCAATGGTCGGAATCGGTTTCGTCCTTCACCGCGACTTCCAATGCCACCAACTTAGAAGGCGAGCTGCGTGCCGTGGACCTTTCCTGCCGCGGTTTGCGGACTTCCATCACGATCACGGCTTTGTCGGGCCAATCGCCGTTTTCCAGGTAATATTTGTAAGCAGATGGCTCAATGTAAATATGGTCGATGAATGAGTGTTTTCTAGCGGCGAAGGTGGCTGATGGAGCGCAGTCAGGTCGCGTCTCTCCCGGGACAGAGACCCATTGCCGATAGGTGTCGGGCAGCAGCAATTCTTTTTGATCTGTAAACTGAGGATGGAAGGAATGAATCCGGGGCTGTGCCCACCCAGTTCCAACCGCTGCGGCAACTGCGAAGAAAAAGAGGAAAAAACGTTTCACGTGCCTGCTCCTTCGCCAATCGGCAAATCTCATCATGAAAAAGCCGACCACCCACCATGAAGGGAAGCGATATTTGTCGGCGATTTTCTCCTTCTTACCAGACTCCGGCAATATCATTGGGACGAAACGCGGGACTGACTGGGACGAATGCCGCGGTGCCATTCTCTGTATTCGACAATTCGTTGTAACTTGATGTTCAAATTCACGCGACAAGAGGCCAGATGCAGCCCAAGACATTCGCTAAATGGATTTTGGGGGTCGTTGCCTGGGTAAGCATTGGCGCGATCGGAACTTTCTTCTCCTATCACATGTCAATTGATTGGGGGAAAAAGGTTACGTATTGGGAGGTTGCTCACGGCCCCATGGTGGAGTATCTGACTTGGGGAGCTCTATTCACTCCCATCGTGCTTTGGCTGGGACGAAAATTCCGAATCGAGCGCAGCAACTGGCCCAACATGATCGGCTTGCATCTGTTGTTCAGTGTAGGCCTGGCATCGGTCAGCGCAGCGCTTCGCCTGCCGACTCATCACTGGGTCTATCCCAAGGCTAACGATCCGGTGAGTTTCATGCTTTGGCGGGCCTATTTTTACTCTAACGGGTTCGACGACATATGGATGTACTGGGTGGTTCTGCTTTTGAATTTGGGATGGGCCTACTACCAGAAGTACCGGGATCGCGAGCTTAAGGCCTCTCTGCTGGAAACGAAGTTGGCGCGAACGCAGCTGGAGGTGCTTAAGTTTCAGCTACATCCGCATTTCCTCTTCAACACTCTGAATTCGGTCTCTGAACTGATGCACCAGGACCTGGCGGCTGCTGACCGGATGATTATTCGGCTGAGCGAACTGCTGCGCCTGACGCTAGAGACCGGAGGCGCCCAGGAAATTCCGCTCAAGCAGGAACTGGAGTTCCTGGAGGGTTACCTGGAGATCGAACGCACACGCTTCCAGGACCGCTTGAGCGTGCTTTTTGATATCGATCCCGAGACGCTGGACGCGCGGGTTCCCAACATGTTCCTGCAGCCGCTGGTGGAGAACGCCGTCAGACATGGAGTCGCGAAGCGTGCTGGGAAGGGGACCATCACCATTCGCAGTCATCGGACGGGGTACTTTTTGCACCTCATTTTGGCGGACAATGGTCCCGGTATCCAAGCTGAGAAGTTGGCCAAGTTGAATGGGGGAGTGGGGTTGGCAAATACCCGCAGCCGCCTTCAGGTGCTTTATCCGGAAATGCATACTTTTGAGATTCGCACTCCCGCCCAGGGTGGTTGTGAAATTCGCATTACGCTGCCGTTCCATGGCGAATCACAGACATCACCCCAAGAAAGTGAGGTAACGATCCCGGATTCCGTGCGTCCAATACCGGCAGAGGTCAGACCATGATCCGAGCTGTCATTGCAGACGACGAGCCTTTGGCACGCAAACGAATTCGCCGCCTTCTGGCGAAAGAGGAAGATTTCGAGGTGATTGGGGAATTTGGAGAGGGCAACGAAGCCATCGCCGCGATCCGGGATCTGAAGCCCGACGTCCTCTTCCTCGACGTGGAGATGCCTGAGGCCGACGGGTTTGCGGTTCTGAAAGCAATCGAACCGCAGGATATTCCCGTCGTGATATTCACGACGGCCTATGATCATTACGCGATTCGGGCTTTCGATGCGCACGCTCTGGATTATCTGCTGAAGCCGTTTGATGAAGAAAGATTTCACGAGTCCATCCAACGAGCCCGCACTCAGCTGGATCACTCGCGCAGTGGAGAACTGGCGGGGAAACTGCTCTCCATACTGCACGAGGCCAAGCCGCAAAACGAGTCGGATCGTCTCGTCATCAAGTCCGGTGGGCGCGTGGTATTTCTGAAGAGCGAGGAAATAGATTGGGTCGAAGCCGCTGCCAATTATGTTCGCATTCACACCGGGCAGGAAGCGTACCTTATGCGCGAGACTATGACCTCATTCGAGGCTCGCCTGGACAGAGAGCGGTTCATGCGCATCCACCGATCGATTATCGTAAACGTGGAGAAAATCAAGGAGCTCCAACCTTGTAACAATGGGGAGTACATCGTGGTGCTGCGGAATGGTAAGGAGCTATCGCTGAGCCGAAGCTTCCGTGAACGAATTCAGGATTTTTTGCAGCGCTCTCTGATAACTACCCGCGCGAAACATTACGCCTAGTCAGAGCTGCTGGCACGGCTTGCTGGCACAAGGGAGCAGCAAGTATTCTTGACCTGTCATGCCGGGCAATCTGACGTCCGAGCAGGTCTGGCGCGAAGTTGAGAAGCATTCGTTCGCGGTGCTGGGATTCGTTACGCCGCGAGCCGAGGCACGAACCGCTGGGATCGTGTATCTAGTTCGCGAGCACGAGCTTTACATCACGACCTGGCGGAATTCCTGGAAAGCCCGCTACATTGGCTCGAACCCGCATGTCTCTCTGACAGTGACGATTCCGAAGCGCATCCTGTTAGCCCCGTGGGTACACATTCCAGACGCCACAATTACTTTTGCGGGAGAAGCTCTCCTCCACGCCATCGACGCTGTCCCGGAGGATATCCCGCGCACCCTGCTGCGCGGTCTGGAACTGAGCGCCGAGCAGAAGAAGGAAATCAGTATTATCCGGGTTCGCCCGGCAGGCGAGTTCCTGACTTACGGTGTTGGCGTGCCACTGCGAATCATGCGGCATCCAGAAGCTGCTTCTGGCCGCGCCCCGGTCTGAGGGCAAACAGGTTCTAGTCGAAACTGGCGAGGCTAGGTCGATCGCCGCGGTTCGAATATCCAAGCTCATTGCCAGGCTGTGCAGGCAGGCGCACGGCCTTCAGTGGCTCGCTCAGGCTTGCCATGAGTTTTCGAAATCCTTCGAAATCCAACGACTGAGGTCCGTCCGATAAGGCACGCTCAGGGCAGGGATGGACTTCCACTATGATCCCATCGGCTCCGAGCGCCAGCGCGGCGCGCGAAACGGGAGAGATCAAGCTCGGCCGTCCGGTGCCATGCGATGGATCGGCAACCACCGGCAGGTGCGACAGCTCGCGCGCCAGGGCAATCGCCGCCAGATCGATGGTGTTGCGGGTCTCGGTCTCGAATGTCTTGATCCCACGCTCGCAAAGCACGACCTGCGAATTACCGCCGCTCAACAAGTATTCCGCTGCCAGCAGCCACTCTTTGATCGTCGCCGACGGTCCGCGCTTGAGCAGAATTGGTTTGTTGGTGGTCGCCAGGCGGCGCAGCAGGGCGAAATTCTGCATATTTCGAGCGCCCACCTGCAACATGTCGGCATGCTCGCAGATGATGTCCACATCTTCCGTGCTCATCACCTCGGTCACGACCGGCAGGCCGACCTCGCGGCGAACCTCATCCAGCAGCTTCAGCGCTTCTACACCCAACCCCTGGAAATCATATGGCGAAGTCCGAGGCTTGTACGCGCCCCCGCGGAGCAGGGAAGCGCCCGCATTTTTGACTGCGATGGCAGTGGAGAAAATCTGGTCCCTCGACTCCACCGAGCAAGGTCCAGCGATGACCACCAGTTCTGGGCCGCCTACGGCAACGCCGCCGACATCGACCAGGGTGCGGGTCGCCTTGATCTGGCGGCTTACCAGCTTGAACGGCTGCGCGATCGGCACGACGTCTTCCACGCCGGGAGCGGCCTTGAGCGCCTCAATCTCATGCCGTTTTCCGCTGCCGACTGCGGCCACAATGGTGCGAGTGGTCCCGCGCGTAACGTGGGCTTTGTAACCTGCCTCCTGCACCCGGTCGATTACGTGCTGGATCTGTTGTTCGCTGGCGCCTTCCGCCATGTTGACGATCATGTGAGTTCTCCCTCAACGTCCTTCAGCCCCAAAAACGAAAACCGCGAACTTTGGGAGAGTTCGCGGTTTCGATAATCTGGATCTTAAGCGACTAGATGATTACATCCCGCTCGGCGCAGATACCGCGTCTCCCACCGCTACTTCCGTAAAGAAGTAGGTGCGAATGGAGCCAGTAAATCGATATCGGTACGCCAGAAGCATGCGAGTGGGGTGACTTTATCTTGATTCCTCCTCTATGTCAAACGGCCCTGTCCCTGGATGCCGTCTCACGCCCAGCTGTGATTGCAGTCACCGCCGCTGATGACAGCGGCCTTTACTTTAGTTTCAGACTACTTAATCGATGAAATAAGGGAGTCTTTTTCATGGCTTACGTCATAACTGATGCTTGCATCAAAGACGAACTCTGCGTCGAGGCTTGTCCTACCGACTGTATCCACCCCAAAAAGGACGAGCCCGGCTTCGAAGCTGCCACCCAGCTATACGTTGATCCTGCCGGCTGCATTGATTGCGGAGCTTGCGTACCGGTCTGCACCTCCAGCTCGATTCACCCGGCTGATGAGCTGCCTGAGGAGCTAAAGGCATTCGTGGAGAAGAACGCGGCGTACTACAACTGAGCAAGTGCAGCCTCTATGTTGTGACCAAGTCCTCGCGTGCTTAGTGCCTAGCGCTTTCCGGTGCGGGGAAGCCGCGGCGCTTACCGGTTTCCGAGGCCATGATCTGGCGGGTCGCTTGTAGACTCACGCACGGTTATCTAACGCTGGCGCCTGCCGCTTCTCTTACTTCCCCGCTAACAGCAGCCAAGGACTCATCGAGAATACGAATCGCCTCATCCACATCCGCCTTGCTGATGTTCAGAGGGGGTGACATGCGGATCACGTTTGCATAGAGGCCGCCCTTGCCGATCAGCAATCCCCGTTTTCGCGCTTCCTCCATCAGACGATTGGTCTCTTGTGGGGCGGGTTCTTTGGTGGAACCATCCTTGACCAGTTCGATGGCCTGCAAAAGGCCCATTCCACGAACATCCCCGATGAACGGATGCTTCGATTTTAGTGATTCCAGTCCTTGGCGGAAATAATTCCCGACAGTCTCTGCATTGTCCATCAGGTGGTCTTCCTCAATGAGATCGATGGTGGCTTTGGCTGCCACGCAGCTGACGGGATTGCCGCCAAAGGTTGAGATCTGGAGCCCCTGGAAGCCTTCAGCGATTTTCTCCGTGGTCATTGTGACGCCAACAGGAGCGCCATTGGCCAGCCCCTTAGCGCTGGTAATCATGTCGGGCACGACTTGCCAGTGCTCAATACCAAACCATTTTTTTCCGGTGCGGCCCCACGCGGTTTGAACCTCATCCGCGATGAATAAGCCGTCATATTTCTTCACCATGTTGAAGACAATCTTGAAATACTCCGGGGGCGGCGTAATGAAGCCGCCAAGACCCTGAATCGGTTCTGCGATGAAAGCAGCGATGCGTCCCGAGGTTGAGGTCTGGATCAGATTCTCCACATCATTGGCGCAAGCCACGCCGCAATCTGGGTATTTGAGTCCGAGGGGGCAGCGATAGCAGTAAGGATTGAGGGCATGCACCACACCGAAACCCGTGGGTAGCGACTTGCGCCAGGTGTACTGGCCGGTGAGCGATTGCGCCAGTTGAGAGCGGCCGCTGTATCCGTGCCGGAGGGCTACGATCTCGTAGTGGCCAGTCGAGACGCGCGCCAGCTGGATCGCAGTTTCATTGGCTTCTGTACCGCTGTTGGTGAAATACGTCTTGGAGATTTCCCCCGGGGTGATACTGGCCAACTTCTCGGCAATCGCGACGATCGTCTCGTTGGGAAACAGCGTGGAACCGTGCTGAAGCTTGTCTACCTGCTCCTTCACCTTAGAGGTGACACGGGGATTGCAGTGGCCCACAGAGATGGTGACGATGCCGCCGAAAAAATCCAGATACTGGTTTCCATCGACATCCCACACGTGCTGCATTTTGGCGTGATCGGTGACCAGAGGATCGGAGTAGTAAGTTGTAACGGATGAAAACAGATACTTCCTGTACTTACGGATGATCTCTTCCTTCGTCATTTATTCCCTCTCGCCCCGCGGGTTTCCCCGGACCTGGGAGTGTGGAAGAAAAGGCTGCCCGCCGGAAGCCAATATCGTACTCCTGTCAGCGGAAGTCGGCATCCATTGCGTTGAAAGCGGCAGTCTGTGTTTTCCCGGGAGGGTACAAGCACCATTTAGAATGATGAATGACGAGGGCAATTTTCTGGAAAGGCATCGGTCATGATCTTGTACTTCTTGCGTCACGCAAGTGCGGGCCAAAGGCAACTCACCGCGGACGACGACAAGCGGCCGCTGGACAATGATGGGATCGAGCAATGCGGGCTGGTAGGGCGGATGCTGATCTCGCTTGGAGCTGAGTTCGACAGAATCATCACGAGTCCCCTGGAGCGCGCACTGCAGACCGCTACGCTGGTTGCTCGAGAGATCAAATTCAAGGACCAGATACAAACCGACGAAGCTCTGCGGCCGGAAGCCACCTATGACAGTTTCCGTCAGCTACTTCGCCGCCACGCCAAGGCCGAGTCTCTGATGGTGGTCGGACATAATCCCAATCTCAGCGAATTCTTAAGCCTTCTAATCTCGGACGGATCCGCCGACACATCGATTTATCTGAAGAAAGGCGGACTGGCGAGAGTAGAGCTGGAAGGCAGGGGAGCTCCGCTGCTGAACTGGTGCCTCACGCCCAAGTTGGTTCGCAAGATTCAGGAAAGCATGGGAACCAGTTCGCGGCCGAAGACATCGCGGAAATAGTTGCGCTCTTTTTCCAGTGCCCACAATTCGAGATCCGCACCGGATCGCCTGGTTGACAGCTTAAGGATTACACGGTCCGACTGTACGCGAACCCTCAGGTTTTGTACTGCCCCGCGGCGGGATTGGTCGAGTGCACGGGCCAGACGCAATAGCATAACCGCTTTCGCAATCTGGTCGCGGTCGCCAAATCCCACCATCCGGACGATCCGGTCCCCAGGCGTGGGTCGGGACTTCCCGATGTAGCGGGCAACGGCCGCGATGATACGCCGTTGCTGGATGGTGAAGCCGAAAATCTCAGAGTTCGCGATGATGTAATAGGTATGTCGATGCCGGCCCGCTCGATTGATAAACGACCCCACTTCTTGCAGCATGCAGGCAGCTGCCAGCCACTCTTCATATTCGGCAGGCAGACGGTGGACCTTCCTCATGCCGTGGAAAAGCATGATGGCCAGCCTCTTCACACGAGCGGCGAACTGCAAGTCCACGCCAAAGTGTCTGGCCGCCGCCAGCAAAGCACTCTGCCGCTCTGACTCAACCTGTTTGCGGTAGCGCGTGCCGGCGTCGTAGTCGGCGACCATTTGATCGAGCAGCCCGTCCCTGAGGCCCAACTCGGAATATCGAAAGCCGGGAAGCTTCAGGCGAGTCAACAGCTCGGAAAACACCATCGTTCCAGCAACGATAATCTCCGCGCGCCTGGGACCAATTCCTCTCAGAGCAGTGCGTTGCTGGAGATCGTAGCCAGCCAGGGTTGTGGTTAGACGAATTACCCCCGAGCGTGGCACGAGATTCGAGTTCTGCTCCTTGGAATGAGTGGCCGAATACAGGCCGGCGAGTGCGGCTGCCGTCCCGGAGGTGGCAATACAGACTCGGGTTCGATGGTCCAGAACCTTCCTCTCAATGCGGCTGATCTCTCGCTGAATATATTCCTGCAGCCGCTCCAGTTCTTTCTTCTTGGGTGGATCATGGGGCAGAAATTCCTGTGTCAGCCGTACCGCTCCCAATGGAAGGCTGAACATTCGCTCGATCTGACCTTCGCGGGAGGTAGTCAGCTCACAACTGCCGCCGCCCAAATCGATGAGCAAGAGATTCCCACGGCCGACACGCAGGTTTGAGACCACCCCCAAGTGGATCAGACGCCCTTCTTCAAGCCCAGAAATGACTTCTACCCGCCATCCTGTAGCCGACCGCACCCAGTCGATGAAGGCCGAAGCGTTGCGTGCATCCCGCAGCGGGCTGGTGCTCACTACGCGCACCAACTCCGCCCCGTGGTCTTGAGTAGCACGATGGAATCGCTGCAGTACCTTTATGGTGTTGGCCATGGCCTGCGGCGAAAGCAGGCCGGAGCGAAACACCGGGGCACCAAGCCGGGTTACCTCGCGATCTTCATGCAGGACTTCGAGCTTGCGTCCGGTTAGACGAGCAATCTTCAGGCGAACGGAATTCGCTCCGATATCAACAGCGGCAAACGTGGGCATGTCCGAGTCCGGGGGCACTCATACGGCTAGCATGTCTTATCAATTCCGGTCCAGCGCTCGCATAGCTTTAGTTCTGAGCCGATCGAATGATTGAGGCGCTCGTGTTCCAGCAGAGGGAGGTACACCATAAGGTAGAGGGCCGAGTTTTGCAACCTGTTCTAGAGTTACCGCCAGGCTGAGGTCGTCGGATCACCCTTGCTCGACAAAGTGGTATTCTTAAGCCGCACATCAGCTCCTGACAGGTAGTGTTTGCGCGATTGGACTGGCCAAGGGGGATGGAGGAAGCCGTGGGTGCTCCTTACGGTTTACAACTGGTTGAAAACTGCCTGATTTGCAAGCTTAGGAGTGACAACTTCTTCTGTGCGCTTCCCCGTGAGGTACTTGAGGCCTTCGAAAAGATCAAATTTCCTACCGCATATCCACGTGGCGCAGTTCTGTTTATAGAGGGCCAGTCTCCGCGCGGCATTTACATGCTGTGCCGCGGGCGAGTAAAGCTGTCCGTCAATTCCGCGGAGGGCAAGACTCTCATTCTCAAGCTAGTGGAACCAGGAGAGGTTCTGGGTTTGCACGCCTGTGTTTCAGGCAGCCCGTACGAACTTACGGCTGAGACCATCCAGCCGGCTCAAGTCAATTTTGTCAAACGCGACGACTTTCTCAAATTTCTCGAACAAAACGGTGCCGCCTGCCTGCAGGCCGCTCAACATCTGAGCGACAACTGCCACAGCGCTTACGACCTGATTCGTTCCCTCGGATTGTCACATTCGGCCGGCGAGAAGTTAGCCCGTTTCCTCCTCGAGCTTACCGCCGATGCCGAGAACACGCGCGAGGGTGCGCGCGCCAAGCTGGGATTAACGCATGAGGAGATTGCGCAGATTATCGGAACCTCAAGAGAGACGGTTACGCGCTTACTAGCCGAGTTTAAGCGGAAGCATTATGCCACCCTGAAAGGTTCAACCTTACTAATTCACGACCGGCCAGCCCTGGAAAAACTGATTGGTGCCTAGCATCAGCCTCTGGTAAGCCCTCACAAAAAGCGCATCGCAGCAGGTTCGCCGCGATGCGATCAGACCACACTCTTGCGGACGAGCTATGCGTTGGCTACGACTCCAGCATTGGCGAGCCAGACTTTGCTCGTCCGCGTTCTCGGCAGGATGTCCAGGTAAAGCACGGAATAGCGAAACGCCAGTACAGCTGCGGTAACCAGCATCACGGTGATAGCCATTTCCGGCCACTTAGGAACGTAACCAGCCTTCGTGCTGTATTCCAGAGCGGTTATCGAAACATTAATGCGGTTGGTGATGAACCCCATGATGGTGACGACACTGGCCCAGTAGAGACCCATCGGGGTGTGGCGCACGCGATTCAGGTTGAACAGCACCAGCGGCGCGAGGATAAATAGCAGGATTTCCAGCCAGAAGTAAGCAGTTTCCGGACGCCGCAAAAACAGGTAAGGCAAGCCGCCCTCATGCGCCAGATCGACAAAGCGGAATATGGCAAAGATGGCCAGCAGCGGAGGGATCACTGCACTGATTTCCTGGAGAATGCCGGGATCGATGCGCACACCCAGAGAGCGCATGGAGAGATAGAGTGCCAGGATCACCATGGCGAGGCCGGCTGGAATTGCTGACAGATAGAACAAGGTTGTCAGATGAGTGCTGAACCACAACGGGTATTCCTTCCCCTTGGTAATCAGAAATAAGCCCCCCAGGAAGGACTGATGCAGCGAGGAGAGCAATACTCCTGCCAGGACGACGGCGATGACCAAACGGTGATGCCAATGCAGGTACCCGTCGCGAATGCGCTTCCAGCGCAGTTTTTCAACCAGGGCGGGTGAAAACTCAATTGCCAGCACCGTCGTGTAGAGCATGATGCACCAGGAGACCTCAAACAGCACCGATTTTCGATTCCAATAGACGATGGGGTGCCAGAATCTCCAGGGCAATCCCAGTTCATAGGCATAGCCCAGGCACACGGAAAGATATCCGAGGAAGGCGATCATAATGGATGTGCGCACGACCGGACGGTAGCGTTCCATGCCCAGCAGATAAACGATGGCTGCAGTGGCAAATCCACCAGCCGATAAGCCGACGCCGCAGAGCGTAGCCAGACCTACCCAGATTCCCCACGGCTGAGCATCGCTCAGGTTGGTCGCCGCACGCCAGCCTACTCCGAACCTCAAGTAGGTCGCCCACAGACCAACGGCAAAGATAGCTGCGGTGATGAACCGCCAGAGCGTAAAGAAGGGTTTGTTTTCCCTCATGGTCTAGCTCCTTTCTCTTTCCTTTTGCTCCGCCAACGCGACTTCGCGCCGCCGCTGGGTGATCCAATACAGTCCTGCGAGCAGACTGCCTCCGACCAGCACTACTGTTGGCACCTCACCTAAGGCCGCAGCTGTTACCGACGGGAGCGGCTCCGGGCTTGGGGCGACAAAACCTAATTTCTCAAACGGCACGTCGGAGATGAAGAAAACCGAGGCACCGCCAAATTCCTGCTCGCCGTAAATCTTCTGCACGTAATGGGGATCTTCGAGAAGCCGGCGGCGCGCTTCGCGCAGAATCTGGCTACGCTCTCCGAAGGTGGTAGCGCCCGTCGGGCAGACCTCGGCGCAAGCCGTCATCTTGCCGGCCGCCAGTCGCTCAGCGCACATATCGCATTTCTTCATGTAGGGAGCGAGTTTGCTCCACTGGTACTTGGGAACGCTGTTGGGGCAGGCAAGCATGCAATAGCGGCAGCCGATGCACTTGGCGGCGTCATAGACCACCGGTCCCAAGGCAGTCTTCCTGATCGCCCCGACCAGGCAGGCGGAGGCACATGCCGGCTCTTCACAATGCATGCACAGGCGGCGGACAAATTTGCCGTCGTGATCCTGAACGACGGTCAGCGCGGTAGCTGTCAGGCTGGGCTCGTGTTCCGCCGGAAATCCGTGGATCTGCTTGCAAGTGCTCTCGCACGCCTGGCATCCAATGCACTTTGTAATGTCGATCAGAAGTGCTTTTCTGCCGTCCATAATGCCTCCTCATTTGCCTGGGCTAGCTCAGCAGGAATTCGTGAATCATCTTCTGCCGCGTTTCAGGTTTAACCCGGGCCAAAATCCCAGCGACAGGCAACCCACCATCAGCAGTAGCGGCTCCCAGCGGCGCTGCAAAGCTCTGCAGACGGCGCGTGCTGTTCTGCAGCCAACTGGAAATCAGGCTGCCCTGCAGGAGATTCTTAAGATTCACATTCATCTCCGGCGACTTGATTACGCACAGCCAGCCATCTTTGTAAGGGTCATTGGTGATTAATTGCGGGTCCTTTTGAACTTCGTGATTGATGGAGACCACAACTCCCTCAATGGGAGAAAGCAGGTCGGCTGTGACCTCGCCGCTGGTGAGAGTGCAGATCTTTTGGCCCTGGCGGACCCAGCGATTCATGCCTGCTATCTCAACCCCGTCAAGTTTGCCGAACAAATTAGCGGCAAAACTGTCGATTCCAACACGGGCATTCTGACGTCCTTCGTCATAGACCCAAGTGTGACCCGGATGGAAGCAGTAGCCCTTGGGAATCTCGAAGCCACCCTCTTTGATCAATACGGGTGAGGCAGCCACCTCGAGTTCCTTGGACCGGTGTGCGGTCACCGTGGGTTGAATCCCTCTGCGCGTGAAATAAGTAACGGTCATGATCACCAGGAACGTGAGCAATACGAAGAGAATGGACATAAGTCCTCCATGTTTCCGCAACCGTATTCATCCATTCGAAATGCACGCATGGGACAAAACTCACTCCCAAGGAGGTGCTGCTGAAAACAGAGAAGTTAGTTAAGAGTTTGAGAAATAGAAGGGAACTTACCGCTGCATTTTGCAAGTGTGATTAGCGTATCGCAGCGCTGCAAAGAGTTCCGGATGTGACGAACATCACCGGCCTTTACTGTGACCCTAGACACCGCAGGCAGATACATTCGACACGGCCGGAATGATTCTCGGCCTCGGCTTTTCAGGAAGGCTATTTGAGAGAGGAGTCCATGATCTCCGATTACTCGGTCAAGCCAGTGAAGGAATCACACGTTGGTCAGTTCACCCTGGGTTGGCCACCGTAATCATGCGTAACCATTACTAACCTATGCCGGAGCGAGGGAGAGGCCTACAAGCGTTGGGTAATCGCTATCCTTGGATTACCGACAATTGGCATGCCAATTGCCTCCTTGAGATTTTCCTCTTAGTCATTGAACGCAAATGGCTTTGTCCTTCCAAGAGATTTCGTTTCTGGGGTATGACCTGGCGAGTTGCCCTTAGGTCCCTTTTCCATCCCACACCCTGGTAACGAGGCGATACGCAATTCGCGTTGAAATCTTGGCAGTGAAGACGCAGATTTGTGGTCTAGCCACCGGGAGCGGTCCAGGGTGGCCTATACCCGCAGGAGGGAAGTGTGCGGCCTCGGCAAACCGGCTTCAGTTTGGTGGAAATGATGGTCGTACTGGCAATCGCCTTCGTCGGCCTGACCTTCGCCATGATTCAGTTTCCCCCTGCAGTGCGCAATGCCCACGCTGACACTGCGGCGCAGATGACACAGAACGCGTTGCGTAACGGACATGATCTGGCGGTGGCGGACCGGGCGACGTATCACCTAACCTTCACCGCCCCACGCACGATTCAGACGGACCGTATCGCTGGCGGAGTGACTACGACCGTGAGCACGGTACAGATTCCAACCGACATGCAATTCACCACCTTGTCTCAATTTCCCAAGACCTTTAACAAGCTGCCAGACGGTTTTGGAGACGGGATAATCGCCATTGATTTCGATCTGGGCGTTACGGGTGGGGTGGCAAATGAAATTTACTTTCAGCCGGACGGCACGGCTGTCGATGTGAACGGGAACCTGAATAATGGAATTGTCTACGTTGCGAATCCTTCCTATCTGAATACCTCCAGGGCGGTGACACTGTACGGCGCCACTGGCCGAGTGAAGACCTATCGCATTGCGGGAAGCGGATCGGGGATCTCATGGCAATAAAAATCAAGAAGACAGACGGGAAGACAACAAGTTCAGGATTCACGCTGCTGGAAGTAATCTTTGCCACCTTGATCACGGCGGTGGGCTTGCTCACGCTCCTGGCCGTGTTCTCGCAAGCCGTGGCAACCGCCCAGTTGGCTCAGGAAGAATCGATCGCGCGGGCGGAAGCGCAGAGGATGATTGAGTCCATCTATTCCGCGCGCAACACTGCACAAGTGGCATTCATCCGCTTCCAGAATGTTTCTCAGGATGCCACCAACGGTATGTTCCTGGACGGTTTGCAGTCCATGAACGACTACGGACCGGACGGGCTTCCCAACACCTCCGACGATCTTTCCAGCATAGAGATCGGGCCCAATGGGCAGCCGCTAAGCAATTTTCAGCGCTCGATAGCGTTCGCGCCGGTCTACCTTTCCGACGGCGTCACCGTGGACGGCAATGTGCGCGCAGTCACCGTAACCATCCAATATCAGACGGGGAACAGAACACGCACCTACTCGCAACAGAGTTACATCTCGACCTACCGGTAGGAAGAATGAAGATGAGTTTCAAGCTTAACAATACGGGCAGAGACCAAAGGCAACGGGGTTTCACACTCATCGAGGGTACCATTGCGCTGGCAGTGGGCACCATCGTGGTCGGCGTCGCCTTCATGGCATTCAAGAATGCCACGGATGCTGGCCAGTTCAGCGTGACCCGTTCCAACAGCCAACAGAGCGCACGCGCGGCACTGAACGTCGTGCTACGCGACCTGGGACAGGCGGCGAATAGCTTCCCGCAAGCCGGAGTTCCTCTGCCGTCGGGAACTGGAACTTCCACGCTGTTTGGTTGCAGCGGCTGCGTCGCGGGAAGCAATACCTATCCCAACAATGTGATGGCACCGGTGAACCCGGGGGACAGCAAAGCCACCAATGGGACTACAGATACCATCACGGTGGCCTATAACGATCCCACCTGGCCGCCCACCGCACAAGCGGTGACCCCCGCCAGCGACGGCAGTTCGATCACCGTCAGCACCGCCAATTTTGCAGACCCTAATGGCGTGTTGCGCAAATACAACGATTCGGTTTACGGCTCCGCGGTCGGCGACATCATGATGGTTTACAACAGCAATGGATATGCCGTCGGCTATGTGACTACAGTAGGTGGTGGAGGAGTCCTGAGTCTTTCCTCGGGAACCAGCGATCCCTTGCACGTCAACCAGACCTCAGCACCCGCGGGAAACATCTCCTGGCTGCAGAACGTCGATAGCCTCGGAAACAAGACGGGTGTCTATCCCAATCCCACTTCTGCCAAACGCATCAGGGTGGTGACCTATTTCATTCAGAATATGCCGGGCCCGGACGGCGTCTCGGGAACAGCAGACGATATCCCGGTACTGATGCGGCAGGTGAATGGCCAGGCGGCGGTACCGGTGGCGGACTATGTGCAAAATTTCCAGATTACGTATGACACCTTTAACGATTCCACCTCGACTCTGCAAACGCAGCTGAACGGGGGAAGCGTGACCGATTCAACGCAGATCCGCAAGATCACGATCACGCTGCAGATTCGCTCCCCGCAGCCGATCAAGGGAAGCAATTTCGACGTGGTGCAGGTGACGGGTTCGGTCAGCCCGCGGGACTTATCTTTCAAAGATCGATATCACTGAGGTCTGACAGGCAAGAAGGGGAACACAAGGTATGGTGCAAAAAGCAATAGCGTCCACTCGTAAGCAGGCAGGGTTCGCGCTAGTTGCCGCAATTCTGCTGATGATCATCGTGTCGGCGGTCGCGGTAGCCGTGGTCTATTCGGTGGGCACGGAAAAGTCCGTCAGCGCCAATGACGAAGAGCGCAACCTGGCTTTCTACGGCGCAGAAGCAGCCATGGAAAAGATGACCGCCGATCTTGGCGGGCTCTATCAGACGCAGAAGTCCCCAACTATCGCCCAGATTCAAGCACTGCAGACGGCTGCGAACCAGCCCAACTTGAGCAATATCAGCTATCCTAGTGGAACCTACCAGTATGTGATGGCTGCCGAC
>Ga0187776_10000163_pt1 | contig 32784 bp, 26 predicted proteins | sample 0216_BV02_MP12_2_FD_132426 | JGI IMG/M metagenome (GOLD analysis project Ga0187776, IMG submission 132426) | Tropical peat soil microbial communities from peatlands in Department of Meta, Colombia - 0216_BV02_MP12_20_MG | ecosystem: Environmental > Terrestrial > Soil > Wetlands > Peat | place...
CAGTTGCAGCCCGGATTTGCCGATGGCGTCGAGGTTGGCGTAGACGAGTCCCTGGCGCACCTGCGCCAGGATCGCGTCGTTCGGCCGGTCTGGCAGCAGCGTGCCGGTATCAAGGCTCGCGTCGCTGCTCGAGGCGACGATTTTGCCGTCCTGGGTGAAGAGCGTGAGTTCCGTAATGGCGTACTGCTCGCGCAAGGCGTTCAGCAGCGACAGTTCCGAGCGCGGGCCGCCGATCTTGCGCGTCACCGAAATGGTTTCGATCTCGCCCGCCATGGTCTGGGTGTTCTTGACCAGGTCCAGTTTGAGCGCGTCGAGCGCGGTGCGCCCGAGCAGCAGCGCGTCGTCGAGCGCGCGCTCGATGCGCACGTCGAACCAGTTGTCGATGCCGCGATTGAGCGCCTGGATCGAGAAGAAAAACACCACCGACACCGGCACCACCGCAAGTACCACGAACATCACAAGCAGGCGCACTGTCAGCCGCGTTCCGGTTACACGCGCGCGGTATTGCTCCAGGAGGTGGAACAGATTGAGAAGGATGAGCGCCAGCAGCAGTACGACGCCGAGAATGTTGACCAGCAGCAGTACCGAGTACAGCCGCCCGAACAGCGCCGAGTTCTGCGCCGCCGCGTTCATCATGATGAACGCGGCGATCAGCAGCACCGATAACACCGCGAGCGGTGTCACGCCCGTGACATAACGGGTGACGTAACGGTTCAGCGCGCTACTTTCCACGTGGTCCATCCGCTGTTGAGGTGCCAGGCGAAGGAGGTGTAGGCAACCGGCCGCAGGGGTGTCGGCAGGGCCTCGATGTCGAGGCTTGCGCGCACATCGACGGAATAATTCTCGGCGGGCACGACGTTCGTGAGCGCGAGCTTGAGATCGTTCAGACTACCGAGCGATTTCAGCGCCTCCTGCTGGGTGAGCAGGCTCTCGCGCGCTTCCAAACCCGGATCGCCCGTGCTCACCAGGTACTGCCCGGAAAGCGCGTGGAACTGGATGCTGCGGTGCACGTTCCACGTGGCGATGCGTTTATCCCACAGGAACCGGCGGTGTTGGTAAAGACGGACTTCGATGATGACGTCCAGCGGGATGCCCTTGGACAGCGCTTCTTCGACTTGGGGAGTCAGACTCAGGTCGATATTACCCGCGAGTACCAGCGATTGATCCACGAACTTCGGTTGCACGTCCGCGACCTTGAAATCAGCCGCGGCCCGGCCGAGAAACGCCAGTCCCAGGAGCAGAACGGCGAAGCACCGCCAGCGCATCTTCGGTTCCGTCACCGCACCGTTTCCGGCGCTCTCCTCAGTTTTTACGCAGGCACGCATAGTAAAAGCCGTCCAAGCCGGAGTCGCCCGGCAATATCTGCCGGCCGACGGCGCGCGCGACGCCGGCGGTCAGCGGCAGGCCGACTTCCGATGCTTCGGGATGGCGCGCCAGAAACGCCGCCATCTGATTTTCATTTTCGGCCGCGAGAATCGAGCAGGTCACGTACAGAAGCTTACCTCCGGGTTTGAGCAAGGGCCACAGGCTTTGCAGGATACGCGCCTGCGTCTCGAGAAGTTTAGGCAGGTCTTCCGGCTTGCGCCGGACTTTGATGTCGGGGTGACGGCGGATCACGCCGGTTGCCGAACATGGCACGTCCGCGAGGATCCGGTCAAACGGCCGCCCGTCCCACCATGTCTTCGGGTCGGTCGCGTCGCCAGCGACGATAGTCGCCGCTAATCCGAGGCGTTCGAGATTGTCTTCGATCAGCGCTACTCGCGCGGGTTCCCGGTCGAGCGCCACCAGTTCAGCCAGCCCCGGCGTGCGTTCCAAGAGATGACCGGTTTTTCCGCCGGGGGCGGCGCAGGCGTCGAGCACGCGCTCGCCGGCGTGCGCATCCAGCAGCACAGCGGCGAATTGGGCCGCGGCATCCTGTATCGACACCTCGCCATTCGCGAAACCGGGCAAGACAGCGACGGCGACGGGCGTATCCAGCCGGATGGCGTCAGGCAGCGCCGGCATTACCGCGGCCGCGATGCCGACGGCGGCCAGACGCGCCAGATATTGTTCGCGTGTCAGTCGGCGCCGGTTGACCCGCAGAACCATCGGGGGGCGTTCGTTGCCGGCGGCCAGAATCGCGCGCCAGTCCTCCGGCCACTCGCGACGGAAGGCACCGATGAGCCATTCCGGATGGCTGAAAGCCGCCGATACACTGGCAGCAATCGCGGCCTGGGCGCGCGCCTCTTCGCGCAAGTACGAACGCAGGCAGGCGTTGAGCAGATTTTTGGCCCACGCTTTTTTCAGGGTGGCGGCTGCGTCCACGGTTTCTTTCACCGCTGCATGCGGAGCGACGCGCATGTGTCGAAGCTGATACAAACCGGTGAGCAGCAGTGCATGGATATCGTGGTCTTTTTCCTTCAGGGGTTTCGTGAGGAACAGCCCGGCGATCGTTTCAAGCTCGTGGAACCAGCGCAGCACACCGTAGGCCATTTCCTGGATCAACGCGGCATCGCGCGTCTGCATTGCCGGCAATGCCGCCAGCGTTTGCGCCAGCGCGATGTCGAGATAACGCGAATGGGTGACGACCTCTTCCACGACCCGGGCCGCCGCGGCGCGCGGATCGACGCGCCGGTTTGTTGCCGGTTTAGCCGGCCGTGCCGTCTTTTTGCTCATCGCCGAGGCGATCGCCCGCCGTCAGGCGATGACCGTTCAGGAAGTCGCGTGCCGCCAGCGCCTTGCCGCCGTGCGCCTGCAGCCGCGTGACATTGAGTACGCCATTACCGGTGAGCACGCGCACCCCCGAGGCATCGGCTTGCACAATGGTGCCCGCCGTACCCGGCGCGCGCTGTTCTTCCAGCGGACCCACGTCCCACAGGCGCAGGGTCTGGCCGTGCCAGATGGTGCTCGCGACCGGCCAAGGATTGAGCGCACGGATCTTGCGATGCAGGGCCAAGGCCGGCAGGCGCCAGTCAATCGGTGCTTCATCCTTGCGCAGTTTTTTGGCATAGCAGGCGTACGTCGCATCCTGCGGCGATGGCAAGATCTCACCGCGCGTCATCCGCTCGAGCGTGCTGATCAAGGTCTCAGCACCGAGTCGCGCCAGGCGATCGTGCAGCGTCTGGGCGGAATCAATTTCGGTGATCGGGGTGGCGGCCTCCGCCAGGACCGGTCCCGTATCTAGGCCGGCCTCCATCTGCATGATGCTCACGCCGGTGACACTGTCGCCGGCCTCGATGGCGCGCGGGATCGGCGCCGCCCCGCGCCAGCGCGGCAGCAGCGAGGCGTGCACGTTGATGCAACCGTGACGGGGAATGGCGAGAATCGCGGACGGCAGCAGCAGACCGTAGGCAATGACGATCATCGCGTCGGGCGCGTCATCACGCAGCCGCTGCTCCTGGCCATGGAGCACTTCCGGTTGCCGGATTTCGATCCCGTATTTTACCGCGCACTGCTTTACGGGGCTTGCCGTGAGCTGGCGACCGCGTCCGGCCGGCCGGTCCGGCTGGGTGTACACCGCATGGATAACGTGACCGGCATGCCGCAGCGCGTCGAGCGCGGGAACGGCGAAGGCGGGAGTCCCGGCGAAAATGAGATTCATGCCGCGGCCCTTACATCGCCAGGCGTTGCTGCTTCTCTAATTTCTTGCGGATACGCGTTTGTTTAAGGCGCGAAAGATAATCAACGAATATCTTGCCGTCGAGATGATCGATTTCATGCTGGATACAGGTTGCGAGGAGGCCTTCGACGTCGAGTTCGAACAGCTTGCCGTCACGATCGAGCGCGTGTACGCGGATGCGATTAGCGCGCACCACCGGTTCGTAAATACCGGGCACCGACAGGCAACCTTCTTCGCGTTCCTGTTCGCCTTCTTTGAAAGTAATCTCCGGGTTGATGAACACCTGCAGCCGGTCGCGGGTCTCGGAGATATCGATCACCACGACGCGCCACGGTTCGTTGACCTGGATCGCGGCCAGTCCGATGCCCGGGGCCTGATACATCGTCTCGGCCATATCGTCCACCAGCTGGCGGGTGTCATCGGTGACCGCGACTACGGGCCTGGCGCGGCGGCGCAATCGCGGGTCCGGATAACGGAGAATAGTGCGAACAGTCATGGTAATTTCGTCGGAGAAGTCCGGTTTACTTCCTGCCAAACTGGATTGTTATCAGTTTGGATGCTACTGAATAACAAGATTATTCGACTCTCATGCCACCATGGCGCTGGATGTCAGCATGGACTACACTGAAAACCGTCATCAGATTACACGGAAAGTCAACGAATGTCGCCTAAACACATACTAGGATCCGGCTTTCTCACCCTTATTATTGTTGCTTGCCTGATATCCCCCCGCCTCGCCGGGGCGGACGAAGTTCAGCTCAAGCCCGACCATCCCGAACGTTATACCGTGGTCAAGGGCGACACTCTATGGGACATCTCCAATCGATTTTTGAAGAGTCCATGGTTGTGGCCGAAGATCTGGAAAATCAACCAGGACATCAAGAATCCCCACCTAATCTATCCCGGTGACGTGATAGTGCTGCGCATGGTCAATGGTCAACCGGAGTTGTCGGTGCTGCGCAAGGAAAAACTGACGCCGAGTCCGTCCACCGCGGCGTTGCCTTCGCCGGTGGCACCGGCACCCGTCGAGGCGCCGGCGGTGACGGATGAGCGTACCGTGAAACTTTCTCCGCAGGTGCGCAGCGAGCCGCTCGAGACCGCGATCCCGACCATTCCACCGAACGCGATTCTACCGTTTCTGACCCGGCCCTTGACGGTCGAAGACGATGAGCTCAAAAAAGCCGGCTACGTTACCGTCGGTCTGGATGACCGCATTGCCCTCGGCAACAACAGCCAGTTTTATGCCCGAGGTCTGAAAGACGACAGCCAGGAGTTTTACTACATCTTCCGCCCTGGGAAGCCGATCCGAAACCCGGACACCGGGGAGTTGCTTGGCTACGAAGCCAACTATCTCGGCGATGCCGAGCGACTGGAAAGCGGCGATCCGAGCAAACTCGTAGTGACGAAGGTGATGCAGGAAATTCTCCCGACTGACCGGCTGCTGGCGGCACCGAAAAAAGTATCACTGCCATACTATTATCCGCATGCACCCAAGAACGAAGTGGAGGGCCGCATCGTTTCCGCGATCAATGCCGTGGCCGAAATCGGTCCCTACACCGTGGTCGGTATCTCGCTGGGCGCGCGTGAAGGCATGGAGGAAGGCAGCGTACTGCGCATCATGCGGCACGTCGGCACCAGCAAGGACCCGGTGACGCGCGAAACCTACAAGCTGCCGGATGAAAATTCCGGTTTGCTGATGGTCTTTCGAACCTACGAAAAGATGAGCTACGCGCTGGTGATGACGGCGACCAGTCCAATTCATCTGCTCGATGTGGTGACCACTCCCTGACTTCTTCGCATCGACCGGAGTAGACTGCGCCCCATGAACGGGGCGCCATCCTCAAGCACTCTACCTCAAGGCTTATCTTTATGGTTAAGTCTGCAGCGATTGCCCGGTGTGGGCAATCGCACGCGGCTCGACCTGCTGGAAAACTTCGAATCGGTGGAAAATATTTTTTCCGCCAGTTCCGGGTTGTTGGAAAAGGTGCTCGCCGGCAAGCCTGAGGCAATCCGCGCGATTCTGGACGGACCGGACGAACCGGCTTTGCAGACCGAGCTCGCATGGTTGCGCGAGCCCGGACACCACCTGCTCACGTGGTCCGATCCTGACTATCCCCCGCTGTTGCGCGAAATTCCCGATCCGCCGTCGATGTTTTTTGTTTTGGGCGAGCGCGCAGTGTTGTCCGGTCCCCAAATCGCTATCGTCGGTTCGCGCAATCCGACGCCGATGGGACGGGAAAATGCGCATGCCTTCGCCAAAAGCCTGGCTGGGGCGGGGCTGACCGTGACCAGCGGACTGGCGCTCGGCATCGACGGCGCGGCCCATCGCGGCGCGCTCGAGGGGGGCGGCACGACCGTCGCGGTGGCCGGCACCGGTTTGGATCGGGTGTATCCGGCGCGCCACCGCGAGCTGGCGCATGAGATCGTCAGGCGTGGCGCGCTGGTGTCGGAATATCCGCTCGGTACACCGCCGTTGCCGGAAAACTTTCCGGTACGCAACCGCTTCATCAGCGGCCTGTCGTTGGGCACTGTGGTAGTGGAAGCGGCGTTGCAAAGCGGTTCGCTGATTACGGCGCGACTCGCCACTGAGCAGGGGCGTGAAGTGTTCGCCATTCCGGGATCCATCCACTCGCCGCAAGCACGCGGCTGTCACGCGCTCATACGTCAGGGCGCCAAACTCGTCGAAACGGCGCAAGATATTCTTGAGGAGCTGGGCCCGCTGGCCAGCCTGACGCGTCGCGCAACGCCGGAAAACTCAACGGTGGTACGCCCACTCGACCCATCGATGAGTGCGTTGCTCGAACATATCGGTCACGATCCGGTCACAGTAGACATGTTGATTGAGCGCAGCGGATTGACGCCGGATGCGGTTTCCTCCATGCTGTTGCAAATGGAGCTGAACGGACTCGTGTCAAGCTGTCCGGGCGGCAAGATCCAAAGGATTTCCTGACGAGACGAGAGAAGAGCACCAGACCCTGATGAAAGAAAATGTTTTCGATGTGCTGATGTATCTGTTCGAAAACTACATGGACGAAGGCACCGCGTTTCAACCCGATCAGGAAGCGCTCACCTACGAACTGACGCAGGCCGGTTTCCGCCGCGGCGAAATCCGCAAGGCCTTTACGTGGCTCGATGGGCTTTCCGCGATGCGCGAAAGCAGCGCCAGCCAGGCGCGCCAACGGGTCGCCGGCGCGATCCGCCACTACACGCCACAGGAACAGGAAAAACTCGATGAAACTTGTCGCGGTTATCTGCACTTCATGGAGTCGAGCGGTCTGATCGATCCCGCCACCCGCGAGGTGATCATCGATCGACTGATGGCGCTCGAGGCGAACGACATCACGCTGGAGCAGCTGAAGTGGGTGATGCTGCTGGTGTTGTTCAACCAGCCGGAACAGGAACACGCGTATCACATGCTCGAGGATCTCGTATTCGACGAAATGCAGGGCCACCTGCATTGATTCACTTCGCCAATTTTGTCTATGCGATGGTCGTCACGCCGCGCCGGTTTGCCACTTCAGACTTGACAAGCCCCGCCTGTTATCGACAACAATTCGTCGCATGAGACTGCCCGGACGCCCAAATCAGGACCGGCAACCGACGGCGCACCGATCGCATCGTTTTTTTTCGGGAACGCGGCGTTCACAACTGTCGTGGTGATGGAATAACCGATGTCGAAACATCTTATCGTGGTGGAATCCCCGGCCAAGGCCAAAACCATGTCCAAGTACCTGGGCAAGGACTTTACCTGTCTGGCATCCTACGGGCACGTGCGCGACCTGATCCCGAAACAGGGCGCGGTGGAAACAGAAAGCGGATTCGGCATGAGGTACCAGCTGATCGAGAGGAACAAGAAACACGTCGACGCCATCGTCAAAGCAATGAAAAAGGCCGACTCGCTCTATCTCGCGACGGACCCGGACCGCGAGGGTGAGGCGATTTCCTGGCATCTGTATGAAATCCTGCGGGCGGAAGACGCCATCGACAACAAGCCGGTGCACCGCGTGGAGTTCCACGAGATCACCAAGACCGCGATTCAGCACGCCATCGAGCAGCCGCGGCAGCTGTCCGAAAATCTCATCAATGCGCAGCAGGCGCGCCGCGCGCTCGATTACCTCGTGGGTTTCAATCTCTCGCCCTTGCTTTGGAAAAAGGTTCGCCGCGGGCTTTCCGCCGGGCGCGTCCAGAGCCCGGCGCTGCGCCTGATCGTCGAGCGGGAAGAGGAGATCGAAAAGTTCGTCGCGCGCGAGTACTGGACCATCGAGTCCGACCTCAACACCAAGGGCAAGGATTTCATCGCGCGGCTGACCCATTTCAACGGCGAAAAGCTCGAACAGTTTTCCATCGGTAACGGCGCGCGCGCTGCCGAAATCGACGCAGTTTTGCGGGCCAAGGCCCAGGGCCGGCTCGAGGTTCTCTCGGTTGAGAAGAAGCAGCGCCGGCGCAATCCGGCGCCGCCCTTCACGACCTCCACTTTGCAGCAGGAGGCTTCGCGCAAATTGGGCTTCACCGCCCAGCGCACCATGCGCACCGCGCAGCAGCTGTACGAAGGCATGGACCTGGGCCACGGCGAGGTAGTGGGTCTCATCAGCTACATGCGTACCGACGCGGTAAACCTGGCCAACGAAGCCGTGGCCGAAATTCGCGACGTCATCAAGGAGCGCTTCGGCGCCGAAAACCTGCCGGACGAGGCCATCGTATACAAAAACAAGTCGAAGAACGCCCAGGAAGCGCACGAAGCCATCCGTCCGACCTCGGCCGCGCGCACGCCGGATTCGATCAAGGGACATCTGAAACCCGACCAGCTGCGACTGTATGAACTGATCTGGAAGCGCACCATCGCCTGTCAAATGGTTCCGGCGCTGCTCGATACCGTGACGGTGGACTTGGGCGCCGGTGAGGGCAACGTTTTCCGCGCCACCGGTTCGACGGTCGTCAAGCCGGGGTTCATGGCGGTTTACCAGGAAGACATCGACGACAAGCCGGCGGATGCACCGGAAGCGGCAGGCGAGGACGAGAAACTTTTGCCACCGATGGAAAAAGGCGAGTTCGTGGATCTCACGGCGATCCGCCCGGAACAGCATTTCACCGAGCCGCCGCCGCGCTACTCGGAAGCGAGTCTGGTGAAGGCGCTCGAGGCCTACGGTATCGGCCGGCCCTCGACCTACGCTAGCATTATCGATACGCTCGAACGGCGCGAGTACGTCACGCTCGATAACCGCCGTTTCAAACCGACCGACGTCGGGCGCGTGGTGAACAAGTTCCTTTCAGAGCATTTCTTCCATTATGTCGATTACGACTTCACCGCACGCATGGAGGACGATCTCGACGCGATCTCGCGCGGAGAGAAGGAATGGAAACCCGTGCTGAAGGATTTCTGGGTGGATTTCAAGAATCAGGTGAAGGAGAAGGAATCCGTGGAACGTCCCGGCGTCGAAATGATGGAAGAGGCCTGCCCCAAGTGCGGCAAGAAACTGGCCAAACGCCTCGGACGAAACGGCTACTTCATCGGCTGCACCGGTTATCCCGAGTGCAACTACACGCGCAACGTCGACGACGCCGTCGGCGCCTCGAACGAGCCCGAGATCGTGCCCGACCGCAAGTGTCCCAAGTGCGACTCGAATCTCGTGATCAAGCGCGGTCGCTACGGCCGCTTCATCGGTTGCAGCAATTACCCCAACTGCAAGCACATGGAGCCGCTCGAGAAACCGGCGGACACCGGCGTGCAGTGCCCGGAATGCAAGCAAGCGACCATGCTCAAGCGCAAGTCGCGTTACGGCAAGGTGTTCTACTCCTGCGCACGTTATCCGGATTGCAAGTACGCGGTCTGGAACCCGCCGGTCAACGAGCCCTGTCCCAAGTGCGGCTGGCCGATCCTCACTATCAAGACCACGAAACGCCGCGGTATCGAGAAGGTCTGTCCGGTCAAGGAGTGTGGTTTCGCCGAGCCGTACGAAGGAGAAGTGCCGCTCGCCGAACCGCCGAAGGTGGCGCAGGCCTAACCGCCTTTGGCGGTAACGGAAAGATCGTGCTGCGGATTTGTTCGGCCGTGCTCCATGGATTGTTCCTCAAGACCGTCCACGACCGGAGTCCCCGAAAGATGACTAGACCCCGCCTGCGCTTGTTCGCTCTGCTGCTGACGTTGTTGCCGGTCCTCGCGCACGCCGGCGAGGTCTACCTCGCGGTGGCCGCCAATTTCGCGGTGACCGCCGGTCGGATCGGCGCCGAATTCCAGCGGCAGACCGGACATGACGTGCATCTGAGCGCGGGATCGAGCGGAAAACTTTGCGCGCAGATCGCCAATGGCGCGCCCTACGATGTGTTTCTTTCGGCGGACGTCGAACGTGCGCAGCTTTTGGAACGGGAGCAGCTCGCCGTTTCCGGCAGCCGTTTCACTTACGGCAGGGGTCAGCTGGTGTTGTGGAGCGCGCGCCTCAAAAAAGTCGATGCCGACGTGCTGCGCGCGGCGCGATTCACTCATCTCGCGCTCGCCAATCCGAAAATCGCTCCCTACGGGGCAGCCGCCCTCGAGGTGTTGAATCGCTTGAACGTGTCCCCCGCCGTGCGCGCGCGCCTGGTATATGGTGAGGACATCGGCCAGACCTTCCAGCTCGCCGCCAGCGGTGCCGCCGACCTGGCGTTCGTCGCGCTGTCGCAACTTCGAACTGCTTCTGGTGAGACCGCTGGCGCCTATTGGCTGGTGCCGCTGTCGCTTTATCGGCCCATCGAACAGCAGGCAGTATTACTGAGGCGCGCCGATCACAATCCCGCGGCGCGGGCGTTCCTCGATTATCTCCAGGGGCCGGCGGCGCGCGCGATCATGGCGCGCTTCGGCTACATCACAACGGAAGCCAGGCCGTGACCGCAGACATGGAATGGCCGGCGCTGTGGCTGACACTGCGGCTGGCCGGGATCACCGCGCTGTTGCTGCTATTGTTCGGCACGCCGCTCGCGTGGTGGCTGGCACGCACGCGCTTCCGTTTCAAAAGCGTGGTCGAAACCATGGTGGCACTGCCGCTGGTGCTCCCTCCGACGGTGTTGGGTTTTTATTTGCTGCTGTTGCTGGCGCCGGACGGTGCGATCGGCCGCCTGTGGCAACACCTCGGCGGCGACCCACTGGTATTTTCGTTCAAAGGGCTCGTCATCGGTTCCGTGGTCTACTCGCTTCCATTCGCGGTCCAGCCGCTGCAGGCCGCATTCGCCACGTTGTCGCGCGGCTGCATGGAAGCCGCCGCGACCTTGCGTGCCGCGCCGCTCGATCGTTTTCTCAGCGTCGCGGTGCCGCTCGCGCGCCCGGGATTTCTGACCGCGGCGGTGCTCGGCTTCGCGCACACGCTCGGGGAATTCGGCGTGGTGCTCATGATCGGCGGCAACATTCCGGGACGCACGCGCGTCATTTCCATCGCCGTGTACGACCAGGTCGAAACTCTGCAATACCGGCAGGCCCACCTGCTTTCGACCGCGGTGTTGATGCTGTCGTTCGTGCTGCTGTTCACCGTTTATACCCTTAACCGTCGTCATCGCCGTGGCGCGTGACGGAATACTCGGCCGGTTCGATCTCGCGCGCGCCGCGTTCGCGCTGCGAGCTGAATTCAGTGTTCCGGACCGCGGTATCACTGCCGTGTTCGGGCCCTCCGGCAGCGGCAAGACCACCCTGCTGCGTTGCATCGCCGGGCTCGAGCGCGCCGCCGGCGCGTTCTCGCTGGATGACGAGATCTGGCAGGACGACGCCACCGGGGTGTTTGTCGCGCCGCACTGCCGCGCGATCGGATACGTGTTTCAGGAGGCCAATCTGTTTCCGCATCTCTCGGTGCGCGGAAACATCGAGTATGGCTGGCGGCGCGTGCCGCCCGGCGGGCGGCACGTGCCATTGGACCGCACAATCGAGCTGCTCGGGCTCGGAGGACTGCTGTCGCGTTTTCCGGAGCGGCTCTCGGGCGGCGAGCGTCAGCGCGTCGCGATCGCGCGCGCGCTCGTCACCAGCCCGCGCCTGCTGCTCATGGACGAGCCGTTATCGGCGCTGGACCGCGAGGCAAAAACAGGACTGATGCCATATCTGGAGAGTTTGCACGAAACGCTGGCGATTCCGGTTTTATACGTCAGTCACGCTCTCGATGAAGTGACTCGCCTGGCGGACCATTTGTTGGTCCTGCGCGAGGGGAAAATTCAGATCCACGGACCGCTCGCGGATATGCTAGTGAATCTCCAGTTCTCGATCGCGGAGGCGGACGAGGCCAGTGTGATTGTCGATGCCGTCGTAGCTGAACATGAGGACCGTTATGAGCTGACTGTGCTGGAGTTCGGCGGCGGGCGTCTCACCGTGGCGCAGCGGCTCTACCCCTTGGGTCGGCGGGTGCGGGTGAATATTCATGCGCGTGATGTCAGCATCGCGCTGTCGCGCTCCGCGGATACGAGCATACTCAATATCTTGCCGGCCCGGGTGGCGCAAATTGCCGACGCCGGACCGGCGCAATGGCTGGTTCGGCTTGACACCGGCGACCTGCGCGCGCCCACATCCTTGCTGGCGCGCATCACTCGAAGGTCCGGTGAAGCCCTCAGCTTGCGTCCGGGCTTGGCGGTGTACGCCCAGATCAAGAGTGTGGCGCTGGTCGGGTAGCGCGTCGCGTTTGGTGTATACTGGCGCTTCCTTTAATTCCATGTTTGCCGGCCAAAAATCCATCGTCGCACCCGGTCGCATCACCGGCAGGTTCGCCGCCTGGGGCGCCATTGCGTTGCTTGCAGCCTGCGCCGCATGGCGGCCGTCGGAACCGGGCATTGGAGACGCGGTGCCGTGGCCGGCACTGCCCGGCTGGGAGGAAGAACATCCGGCGCAGGCGTGGCCGGCGCTGCTCGAGAGCTGCCAGAAAATGCCCGCGCGCGAGCCGCGCTGGGAACAGCTTTGCGCCGACGCCAGCCTCTTTCCCGACCCGGACGATGAAACCGCGCGCGCGTTTTTCGAAACTCGATTCGTCGCGCATGAAATGGTTGGCCGCCGCGGCCAATCCGACGGCCTGATTACCGGCTACTACGAACCGCTGCTGCACGGCAGCCTGGTGCGGACCAAGCGCTTCCGCTACCCGCTTTACAAGCGACCGGACGACCTCGTCACCGTCGATCTGGGAGAACTCTATCCGGAATTGCAGGGCAAGCACCTGCGCGGGCGACTCGCCGGCCGGCGCGTGGTGCCGTACTACAGCCGCGCCGACATCAGCCATGGCAAGCGGCCGCCGGATGACGCCGTGCTCGCCTGGGTCGACGATGCGGTGGCGTTGTTCTTTCTCGAGATCCAGGGGTCGGGCCGCTTGCAGTTGCCGGATGGCAGGATTCTGCATCTCGGTTATGCCGACCAAAACGGCCACCCCTACGTGGCCATCGGACGCACGCTGGTGCAATCCGGCGCGCTCAAGCTCGAAGACGCGACCATGCCGGCGATTCGCGCCTGGCTCGCAGCGCATCCGGATCAGGCCGAAACAGTGTTGAACAGCAATCCAAGCTATGTCTTTTTCACCCTGCGCGATCCGGAATTGCCGGGGCCGATCGGCGCGCTCAACGTTCCGCTGCTGCCACAACGGTCAGCGGCGGTCGATCCCGCCTATATTCCGCTCGGCAGTCCGGTATGGCTCGATACCACATTGCCCGGTGATGACGAACGCCGGCTCTACCGCCGCCTGGTCTTTGCCCAGGATGCCGGCGGCGCCATCAAGGGTCCGGCGCGCGCAGATTTGTTTCTGGGTTACGGCGCCGGTGCCGAACGTCTCGCGGGCGAGTTGCGCAGCCGCGGCCGGCTGTACGTGTTGTTGCCGGCGCCGCGGTCGTTGAATTAACGCGGGCGGGCGATGGCGTCGCAGACGCCGGCGCGCGTCACCGGGTAGAGTTTTAGCTCGCCCTCGGCAATTGCGGAATCGGCGACCAGTTGTCCCACCGAAGCAACCTCCGCACGCGTCGGCGGTAAGGCGGTCGCGGCCGGAGCCGATTTCAGCCACAAGACATGCGTCAACCCCACGCCGTGGTCGTCGCGATGCGCCGCAATATTCAACAGTGCACCGAGCCAGTTTCGGTCCGGCCGTGCGGCGTCGGTATCGCCCGCCGCGATGCCGACGACATAGGCCCAGGCGTCAGGCGCCGACTGCATCGGACGCGTGTAATAGTACGGCGCGTTCTGCGGCACGGGACGCCCGTCGATCGCGGGGCGCGCAATCGCGATAAGATGCAATGGCGCCAGGCGCACGTAACCCGCGAACATGACCCCACCGGGGAATTTTTTCGCCAGCGTCGACCACAATTCGGGAAGCGGTGTGGCCTGTGTCGGGCGCCAGCTCGATTCGCTTGCGACATCAGGCGCGATGTAGACCAGTGCGTTCGATTGAAAATAGCGATTGCTGACGACTTCATAGTATTTCGGCGAACGCGTATTGGTGGTCCGTACCCACGCCTCTCCCCCGGTCACCACGGCGTCGCCCAAGCTGTCCCAACCGCCCACGGCGGCGGAACCCAGGCCGAACCGGATTCTCTCGGCGTCAAGATATATCTCCTTGAGAGCCTGCGGAACCCGCGCCTGTCCACGATCCGCCATATCGCCGAACACGCAGGGGCTGACCGGACGCCACCACAGCGGTCCGAAGATCACGGCCGCGGCGACGCCGACGCCGAGCAGGATGCCGATCTCTTTTCTGAATGACATAAATGAAGCCCTACTCGCTACGCTCGTTCGTCTTGTCCAAATAAATTCAGGTTGGCGCCGTGCGGCACATCTGCAGCAGTTCTTCGCCGATCAGCGCCCGCCGCCAGCCATGGGCCAGCCAGCCGGTCATGTCGCCGGTGACGAGCTTGAGCAGCTCCCGGCGCGGCGCCAGCACGGTCGGGCTGATCTTGGCCTGGACCGCGCAGGCCTGTACCCGCGCCTGCAGCCGTTCGTAAAGCGTCTGTTGCTGACGGTCGAGTCGCCGCGGCTCTTCCCACAGGCGCGCCGGGCCGGTCGCCTGACCACGGCGGATGGCGGCCAGGATCTCATCGCCCCATTTACGCGTCGGCGCACCGCCCAAGCCGGCGACGCGACCGAGCTCATCGGCCGAGGACGGCGCCGCCAGCGCCGTCTCGATCAGTGCGGCGTCGGACGCCACCCAACCGCGCGGAAGATTGTGCCGCTGGGCGGTGCGCTCGCGCCACGCGGCCAGTTCCCGCAGCAGCGGTTGCGCCGCCGATGGCAGCGCGTACCCCTGCTTCAGGCGCCGGTACGCCTCTGGCGGATCGTTGCGGTACAAGTGGGCGTCGGTCAGCGTGGCACATTCCTCGGCGAGCCACGCCCCGCGTCCGAGCGCTTCGAGTCGCTGGGACAGCGAAACATAGACGTCGCGCAGGTAACGCACGTCGTCTTCGGCATAGTGGATTTGTTCCGCAGACAGCGGGCGCGCCTCCCAATCCGCGCGCGTGTGCAGTTTCGGAAGTTTGTGGCCGGTGACGGACTCCACCAGAGCGGCGTAGCCTATCTGGTCGTCGTAGCCGCACAAGCTGGCCGCGACCTGAGTGTCGAAAACCGGCGCCGGGGGGCTACCGCGGATATCCGCGAATACCTCCAGGTCCTGGCGCGCCGAATGGATCACCTTGAGTGCACCCGGCGCGTAGATCACTTCCAGCAGCGGTTCGATATCCGGGAGCAGCACGGTATCCACGCAGGCGACAACATCAGGCGTGGCCACCTGAATCAGGCACAGGCGCGCGTAGTACGTGCGCGTGCGCATGAATTCGGTGTCGAGCGCAATCCACGCTTGCTGGCGCAACCGATCGCACAGGCTAGCGAGCGCGGTCGGATCGTGAATGAGTGATGCCGGCATGAAAGAAAGTCTTACACGCTGCGCCGTGTTCGTCTTGTCATCATCAGTGAAGCCCCGCGCCTCCGCTCGTTCGTCGTGTCACTATCATGCAAGTGTATGCATTTCCCGCCCGTGGCCCAACTGGCGCGGCCCCCGGCGATTTTGGTTTATCATTAAAAAAGTGATGGAACGACAATATAATCCGGCGGGCGGTAACGGGATCGCATGGGTGGGTGCGGCACTGGTGGTAATCTTGCTCGCGGCCTGTAACGCCGTCTGGAACGCGCCGGAAGGCCATGCCCGAGATTTCATCGAAACCCTGGTGATTACACCGGCCGCCACCCAGAAACTGCAGGAGTTTGCGAATATCCCGCCCGATCGCAATCCTGAAGACCTGCTCGACGGTCTGTCGGCGCGGGTGGCGGTGGATTTTCTGCGCGCCAAGGAGGCGCAGGGCGTGTCGCTCGACTTCAGTCGCGGCCCGGTTCAGCGGCTGGATGCAGCCCGGCGGGTGGTCGACGTGCGCGTGGCCTATGCGCCGGCCGAGAGCGGCGCGCACAATCAGATTCGGTTCCAGGTCCACATGGAAAAGGATGATCAAGGCCGTTGGCGGATTGCCCGTATCACGGGCAGCGACTGAACCTCACCCATGTTTCTGAAAACCTATCTGGACCTGTGCCTGCTGCGCGCCAATCCCCAGGACCTGCCAGGGTCCAACGCGCTGCCTGTGGCGGCTCTCGCGGCCTACGGACTGGTGGACGTCGTGGGTGTGCTGGATATCGTGGCGCCAGCCAGCGCCCTGATGGCAGCGGTGGCGGATACGCTGATGCTGGTAGCCGCGACGCATCTGGCGCTGCGCTGGCGCCGGCTCGAGAATCGGTTCTCCCAGACGCTCGCGGCACTTGCCGGATGCGGCGCTATCCTGTCGCTGGTCGTCTGGGCGGTTGCCAACCTGGCCGGGAAAACGATACCGCCGGAATGGATATGGGTCCCGTATCTGGTGTGGTATACCCTGGTTTTCGGTCACGTATTGCGGCATGCGCTGTCGATCCCGATGCTGGCGGGGATCGCTGCGGGTATTTTGTATCTGATGTTGTCCCTGATCGTGATAAGACTTTTCATCCATCCGATTTCCATGGAGCCATAAATGCGGTTGCACATACTCGGTATCGGCGGAACCTTCATGGCCGGGGTGGCGCTCCTGGCGCGCGACCTCGGCCACGACGTGAGCGGTTCGGACGCCGGCGTCTATCCGCCGATGAGCACCCAGCTCGAGGCGCAGGGTATCCGCCTGATGGAGGGCTATGAGGCCGCCCATCTCGACAACGCCAAGCCCGACCTGGTCGTCATTGGCAATGCCCTTTCCCGCGGCAATCCTCTGGTGGAGGCAGTCCTTGATCGCGGCCTGCGTTATACCTCCGGCGCCCAGTGGGTCGCGGAAAATGTTTTGCACGGGCGCTGGGTGCTCGCCGTCGCCGGGACTCATGGCAAGACCAGCACCGCGAGCATGGTTGCGTGGATACTGGAGCACGCGGGACTTCATCCCGGGTTTCTCATCGGCGGCGTACCGGAGAATTTCGGCGTCTCGGCGCGCCTCGGACATGAGCCCTTTTTCGTGATCGAAGCCGACGAATACGACACGGCGTTTTTCGACAAGCGCTCGAAATTCGTGCATTACCGCCCACGCACGGCGATCCTGAACAATCTTGAATTCGATCATGCCGACATATTCCCCGACCTCGACTCGATCGCGCGCCAGTTTCATCATTTCGTGCGCACCGTGCCGCATTCGGGCCTGCTCGTAGTGAACGCGCGCGATGACCGCCTGTCAGAGGTGCTAGGAATGGGCTGCTGGACCCCGGTCGAACATTTTGGGGCCGACGACGGCTGGACAGCCGAGGCGCGCAATGCCGAGGCGAGCCGATTCCAGGTCCTGTTCCGCGGCCAGAACCAGGGCGAGGTGGCTTGGAACCTGCTCGGAGCTCACAACGTGGCGAATGCGCTGGCGGCGATCGCTGCCGCGCGCCACGCCGGCGTCCCGGTGAAAACGGCGCTGGCCGCGATCGGGAAATTCCGCAACGTCAAGCGCCGGCTCGAAGTGCGCGGTACCGCTCGCGGCGTTACCGTGTACGATGATTTTGCCCATCACCCGACGGCGATTGCGGCGACTCTTGGAGCGCTGCGCGCACGGGTGGGCAACGCGCGGATTCTGGCGGTGCTGGAGCTGCGTTCCAACACCATGCGCATGGGCGTGCACCGCGATACACTGGGCGGGGCGTTGGCGCTCGCCGACCGCGTGCTGCTGTTGCGACCGGTGGACCTCAACTGGAATCTTGATCGTGTCACCGGTGCCCTCACGGGACGCGGGCGAGCCTATTCCACCGTGGAAGAAATTATCGACGCGCTCGCCGCCGAGGCGCGACCCGAGGATCAGGTGTTGATCATGAGCAACGGCGGATTCGGTAATATTCATGCGCGCCTGCTCGAACGTCTGCGGACGTAAATGGCAGCTTTCGAAATTTATCGGCTTTGAAACCGGATTCATGCACAGGAGAATCAGAATGAAACGTTGGATTGGCGCAGGGTTGATCATGTTGCTGTCGCTCCCGGGCTTGGCGCTGGCTGGAATTGTCGAGGGCCGTAATTACATGGAAGTGCCGTTCCCGGCGACGGTAGCAACCGGTAAGAAAATCGAGGTGCGCGAATTCTTCTGGTATGGCTGCCCGCATTGCTATGTGCTGGAACCGGGCTTGGAAAAGTGGTTGCAGCGGATGCCGTCAAACGCGCAGTTCGTGCGCACGCCCGGTACGGCTGCGCCGGCCTGGAGGATTCATGCGCAGGCGTATTACACCTTCGAAGCGCTCGGGGTAGAGGATAAATGGCACGGCGCCTTTTTCAAGGAGGTACAGGAGCATCATCAGGAATTCAACGACGCGAACGGCATTGAGAAATTCGCGGTCGCGCACGGGGTCGACAAGCAGAAATTCCGTGACGCGTTCAATTCCTTCGGCGTGCGGTTGAAGGTGGAAAAGGCGATACAACTCAATCAAGACTTGAACATCAATTCAGTGCCCACGGTCGTGGTCGATGGCCGATACCTCACCAGCCCCGCGATGGCCGAGGGTGAAGACCAGTTTTTCCAAGTGTTGGATTTTCTGATCAAGAAGGCCGCCCAGGAGCGCAAGAAGCCGGCACCCCAACGCTGATTCCGGCCCGCGGTTTACTGGCCAGGTCCGCCTTTTTCCCACGCTGTTTGTGGGAGTCGCGACAGGCGGCACGCTCTCCTGGTGCAACCGCGGCGCGGTCCGATTGACAGGAACTGCTATATTTAAGCTGAACTCACAGCTGTTCCGACTGTCCCGCGTTTAAGCGCTGTCATGGATAGAAAACCAACTAGCAAGTCTGCTGAAGACCAAAGTCTGCGGGCCCTCTGGGATAGTTCGCCGATGGCGGCAGGCAATGCCGCGTACCTCGAGCATCTCTACGAACAGTTTCTGACCGACGCCGCTTCTGTGCCCCCCGCCTGGCGGAGCTATTTCGAAAGCCTGCCGCGCGTCGACGGTGTGGCCCAGGATATCGCCCATTCGAAAATCCGTGACGAATTCCGCCGACTCTCGCGTCGTGCGCGTCCGACCGGTGCGCCCCGCGTCGAACAGCCCGCGCAACCGCTCGAGGCGACGCACAAGCAGGTCAGAGTGCTTCAGCTCATCAATGCCTACCGTTTTCGCGCGCATCAGATCGCCCGGCTCGATCCGCTCGGAATGCGCGAGGCGCCGAAGCTTCCCGAGCTCGATCTGCGTTATAACGGGTTCAGCGAAGCCGATCTGGACACGGTCTTCGAAACCGGCTCGCTTGTCGGACCGCGGCGGGCCACGTTGCGCGAGATCCTCGCGGTGTTGCGCGCCACCTACGCCGGAACGATCGGCGCCGAGTACATGCACATCACCAACACCCAGGAGAAGCGCTGGCTGCAGAGCAGCCTTGAAAGCGTGCACGGCGTGCCGGCGTACCCGCCCGAAGTGCGGCGCAATCTGCTCGAGCGGTTGACAGCCGCCGAGGGTCTGGAGCGCTATCTGCACACCAAGTACGTCGGGCAGAAGCGCTTTTCACTGGAAGGCGCCGAAAGCCTGATCCCGATGCTGGACGAACTGATCCAACGCGCCGGCTCGATGGGGACGAAGGAAGTCGTCATCGGCATGGCACACCGAGGCCGGCTCAACGTGCTGGTGAACATCCTCGGCAAAACACCGGCGGAACTGTTCCGCGAGTTTGAGGGCAAGGTGCAGTACAACGGCGGCACTGGCGACGTCAAATACCACCTCGGTTTTTCCTCCGACCTCGCCACTCCGGGTGGAAACGTCCACGTGGCGCTCGCCTTCAACCCATCGCATCTCGAGATCGTCGGGCCGGTGGTGCAGGGCTCGGTGCGCGCGCGCCAGGAGCGCCGCCGGGACCACAAGGGCGATCGCGTACTGCCCGTGGTGATCCACGGCGACGCCGCCTTCGCCGGCCAGGGCGTGGTGATGGAAACCTTCAGCATGTCCCAGGCGCGCGGCTACTCGACCAAGGGTACGGTACACTTCGTGGTCAATAACCAGATCGGTTTCACGACGAGTCATCAGCAGGACGCGCGCTCGACGCTCTATTCCACCGACATCGCCAAGATCGTCGATGCGCCGATCCTGCACGTGAACGGCGACGATCCGGAGGCGGTGTTGTTCGTCACCCAGATCGCCTTCGACTATCGCATGACTTTCCACAAGGACGTGATCATCGATCTCTATTGCTACCGTCGTCACGGCCATTCGGAGGCCGATGAGCCGACCGTGACCCAGCCGCTCATGTATCACCGCATTCACGAGCTGCCCACCACCCGCGCGCTGTACGCGCAGCGACTCGTGCAGGCCGGGGTTACCGCCGACGACGCGGCCGCGGAGACGGCGCGGAGCTATCAGCAACAGCTCGACGCCGGCGCCGGTGTGGCGCCGCACATCGTGCCCAGGGAGAATGCGGGCTACGCCTACAGCGCGGACTGGAGTGCTTACCAGTCCAGTCGTTGCGGTCCGGCCACCGATAAACGCTCAACGGACGGTGCGCCGGCGGAACGAGGGACGGAGAAGCACACCGTGGACGGCGCGGTTGCGGACCTAAGAATTGACACCCGCGTGACGCTCGAGACGGTCCGCGCCCTCACCGAACAGATGCTGCATGTGCCGGAGGGATTGGATCTGCATCCCCAGGTGACCAAGATCTACGAGGCGCGGCACAAGATGGCGGCCGGCGCCATGCCCGTCGACTGGGGGTTCGCCGAAAATCTCGCCTATGCCACGCTGCTCAAGGAGGGTTACAGCGTGCGGCTGTCGGGTCAGGACTCGGGACGCGGCACGTTCTTTCATCGCCATGCGGTGGTGTACAACCAGAAAGACGGCACCGCCTATGTCCCCCTGCGCAACCTGTTCGAGGGGCAGCCGAATTTCCTGGTCATCAACTCGCTGCTGTCGGAAGAAGCGGCGCTCGCCTTCGAATACGGTTTTGCCACCGCCGATCCGAAAACACTTACCATCTGGGAGGCCCAGTTCGGTGACTTCGCCAATAACGCGCAGGTGGTGATCGATCAGTTCATTTGCTCGGGCGAGCAGAAGTGGAGCCGTCTCTGCGGGCTCGTGCTCTTCCTCCCGCACGGCTACGAGGGCCAGGGTCCGGAACACTCCTCGGCGCGCCTGGAACGCTATCTGCAACTGTGCGCGCAACAGAACATGTTCGTGTGCGTACCAACCACGCCGTCGCAGCTGTTCCATTTATTGCGGCGCCAGATGCTCTGGGTCTGCCGCAAGCCGCTCGTGGTCATGACGCCCAAGAGCCTGTTGCGCCACCGGCTTTCGGTGAGCAGTCTGGAAGACCTGACGCAGAACCATTTTCTGGCGGTGTTGCCCGAGGCCGAGAAGCTCGACGCCACCGCGGTCAAGGAGATCGTTCTATGCAGCGGCAAGATTTACTATGATCTTGTCGACCGACGGCAGAGAATCGGGCGGCGCAATGTCGCGATCCTGCGCATCGAGCAACTCTACCCGTTTCCGGAAGCGGAGTTGCAGCGCGAGCTGCAGCGCTACCCTGACGTTAGTCGTTTCGTCTGGTGCCAGGAAGAACCGCAGAACCAGGGCGCCTGGTACCAGATCCAGCACCATCTTCGGCGCATGCTCCCCCAGAACGCGCCGCCTGACTACGCTGGACGCCCACGGTCCGCGGCACCGGCCGTGGGCAGCTATCAACTCCACATTGCTCAGCTGAATGCGTTGCTGGATCAGGCATTGGGCGCAGTGGGAAGCAATAACGAACAAGGAAAATCATGAGCACGGATATTAAGGTCCCGGTGTTTCCGGAATCGGTTACCGAAGGCACGCTACTCACCTGGCACAAACAACCGGGGGAGGCGGTAACGCGCGGTGAACTGCTGGCCGAGATCGAGACCGACAAGGTCGTTTTCGAGGTTCCGGCACCCGCGGACGGGGTACTCGCCGATATCACGGCGGGGGTGGGTACGACCGTGAAATCGGGTGAGGTGGTTGGACGCCTGGATAATTCCGCGACAGCCAGGCCGGCTCCGTCCAGGACGACTCCGAAGCCGGAAACGGCGACAAGCGTGACCATCATGCCCGCCGCCAGGCGATTGATGGAAGAGCACGGTCTGGACGCGCGCAAGGTCGCGGGCAGCGGCAAGGGCGGACGCGTGCTCAAGGAAGACGTGCAGAAGCAAATCGACATGACAATTTTGTCGGGAACGCAGTTGGAAGCGCAAAGCACGCCGGGCGGGGGCGCGCCAGGGATGGCGCGCATCGACGAGCCGGTGCCCTTGGCAGTGACCAAGCCGAAGCCGGTCGCCAGCACCGTGCCCGTTGTCCCTCGCGCGAAAAACGTACGGGCACCGGCCGGCGAGCGGCCCGAGCGCCGTGTACCAATGACGCGACTTCGCAAACGCATCGCCGAACGCCTGGTCGAGGCGCAACGCACGGCGGCGATTCTGACCACTTTCAACGAAGTCAACATGCAACCGGTGATCGAGCTGCGCACGCGGCATCGGGAACGGTTCGAAAAGGAATACGGGGTGCGCCTCGGATTCATGTCGTTTTTCGTCAAGGCGTCGGTGGAGGCGCTCAGGCACTTTCCCGAAGTCAACGCCTCGATCGACGGTGACAATGTCGTGTACCACGGGTTCTACGACATCGGTATTGCGGTCGGTAGCCCGCGCGGGCTGGTAGTGCCGATTCTGCGCGACGCCGACGGGCTAACCATGGCCGAGACCGAAGCCGCCATCAAGGACTTCGGCGAGCGCGCGCAGAGCGCGCAGCTCGCGCTCGAGGATATCACCGGCGGCACCTTCACCATTACCAACGGTGGCGTGTTCGGCTCGCTCATGTCCACGCCGATCCTGAACCCGCCGCAGAGTGCAATCCTCGGCATGCACAAGATCCAAGAGCGCCCGGTGGCGGAAAACGGCCGGATCGTGATCCGGCCAATGATGTATCTCGCTCTATCCTACGATCATCGCCTCGTGGACGGGCGCGAAGCGGTCCAGTTCTTGGTGATGATCAAGGAATTGCTGGAAGATCCGACGCGATTGCTGCTCGAGGTGTAGATCGAGGCCGACGCGGATGGCACGAATTCTTTAAAGGGGTCAGGGGATGACTGAACGTTTTGACGTGGTCGTGATCGGCGCGGGCCCGGCAGGCTACACGGCCGCAATCCGTTCGGCGCAGCTCGGCTTCAAGACCGCTTGCGTCGACGACTGGCGTAATTCCGCGGGCGAGGCCGCGCTCGGCGGCACCTGCCTCAACGCCGGCTGCATTCCGTCGAAGGCGCTGCTCGAATCCTCGGAATTCTATGCAATGGTGCGCGACCATGGGGCGCAACGCGGTCTGAAGTTTACCGGGCTTTCGCTTGACCTCGCGGCCATGATGGCGCACAAGGACAAGGCCGTCTCCGATCTCACGCGCGGTGTCGCCACCCTGTTCAAGGCCAACGGCGTTACCTGGATTACCGGTCGCGGCAAGTTGCTGCCGAAAAACCGCATCGGGATTACGGGGGCAACAGCCGGGGAGATCGAAGCCGCGCACGTCATCCTGGCGAGCGGCTCCACGCCGGTCAGTCTCACGAGCGCGCCGTTCGACGGACAGCGCATCGTGGATTCGCAAGGGGCCCTGGAGTTCCAGGAGGTCCCGCGGCGCCTCGGCGTAATCGGTGCCGGCATCATCGGACTGGAGCTCGGAAGCGTCTGGCGCCGCCTGGGCAGTGAAGTGGTGCTGCTCGAGGCGCAGGAAGGTTTTCTTCCCGTCGCCGACGAGCAGGTCGCACGCGAGGCGCTCAAGCAGTTCACCGCCCAGGGTCTCGACATCCGTCTCGGCGCACGCGTGCTGGAAAGCCGGGTTAACAACGGTAACGTCGCGATTCGCTACCAGGACCAGAACGGCGAGCGCGAGGAAATCGTGGATCGCCTCATCGTCGCGGTCGGGCGGCGTCCCAACACCGACGGGCTGTTTGCGCCCGAAACCGGATTGCTGCTCGATGAGTGGGGTTTCGTGCACGTGGACGAGCACTGCCGCACGAATCTTCCGAACGTGTATGCGGTGGGCGACGTGATCCGCGGACCAATGCTCGCGCACAAGGGCATGGAGGAAGGGGTCATGGTCGCCGACCGTCTCGCCGGGCGGGCGACAGCCGTGGATTACGACCTGGTGCCCTCAGTGATTTATACCGACCCCGAAATTGCCTGGGTGGGCAGGACCGAGCTCGCGCTGAAGCGCGCGGGCGAATCCTGCCGCGTCGGCGTGTTTCCGTTTGCCGCCAACGGACGCGCCAAGGCCATGGGGGCCGCACACGGATTCATCAAGATCCTAGCCGATACCCGCACCGACCGCGTGCGCGGCGTGCATCTGATCGGTCCGAATTGTTCCGAGCTGGTTGCCGCGGCGGCGCTCGCGATGGCGTTCGGCGCCTCCAACGAAGACATCATGCTCACCATGTTTGCCCATCCCACGCTTTCGGAGGCCTTGCACGAAGCCGCGCTGGCCGCCACCGGGCGCGCGATTCATCTGGCACAGCCGCGACGCACCAAGTCCTGAATCCCTTTCCGGACAGCACGTTCGTCGCCTGGTGTTAGCGGGTTCTACGGCGCGGGCGTTTTTTGGTTGTCGCCGCCCGGCGCCGTTTACCTTCTCGGTTTCGTAGGCGCGCTGTCATTGCCGCATTTTTCAGGCGCTGGTTTTTTTGCAGCAGTCTGGTCAAGGCCTCCGCGGGAATCGGCTTGCTGAAGTAATAGCCCTGCATACCGTCGCAGCGCTTCGAACGCAGAAAAGCGAGTTGCCTGGCGGTTTCGACGCCTTCCGCGATCACGCGGATGTTGAGATTGTGCGCCATGGCAATGATCGCCTGGGCGATGGCGGCGTCGTCCGGGTCGCGCGGAATATCGCGCACGAACGACTGGTCGATCTTGATCGTGTCGATTGGAAATCGCTTGAGATAGCTCAACGACGAATAACCGATACCGAAGTCGTCCATCGAAAACGCCACACCATGTGCATGCAGCTCCTCCATAATGCCGAGGATCGAGTCGGTATTGTGCATCAACAGGCTTTCCGTCAGTTCCAGGTCGAGTTGACGCGGATCGAGCCCTGTTTCCTTCAGCACCTTTTTCACCAGCTTGGCGAGATTTTGATGCTGAAACTGCCGCCCCGACAGATTGACAGCTATCTGGAGCTCGCCAAAGCCGGCCTCGTGCCATATCCGCGCCTGAGTGCAGGCGGAATGCAACACCCATTCGCCGATCGAGGTGATGAGCCCGGTTTCCTCCGCCAGCGGAATGAATTCCAGCGGCGAGATCAGGCCCATCTCGGCGTGTTGCCAGCGCAGCAGCGCTTCGGCACCGATGACCCGGCCGGTTTTCAGGCTCACCTGCGGCTGGAAATGCAAGAGCAGCTCGTTGCGTTCCAGCGCATGACGCAGTGCTGTCTCGAGACGCAGGCGCTTGGCGGTGCGACGGTTCAGCTCGGCGGTGTAGAACTGGAAGGTGTTGCGGCCCAATTCCTTGGCGTGATACATGGCCGCATCGGCATTGCGCAGCAGGCTATCGATGTCGTTGTCGTCGAACGGATAGAGCGTGATTCCGATCGAAGGACTGATGAACAACTCGCGTCCATTGACGTGGAAAGGCGCGACAAAGCCATCGATGATCTTCTGCGCCACGTGCGCGACGTCGTCCACGTGCGCGATGTTGGCGAGCACGATAGTGAACTCGTCGCCGCCCAGCCGCGATATCGTGTCACCGGCGCGCACGCACGATCGCAGCCGTTCGGCCACGCTTTTCAGCAGCGCATCGCCCGTTTCGTGCCCGAGCGTGTCGTTGATGATTTTGAACCGGTCCAGATCGAGAAACATCAGCGCCACGAGCCGGTCGCGTCGATCGGCCTCCACCATTGCCTGGCTCAGCCGGTCCTGCAACAGGATGCGGTTGGGCAGTCCGGTCAGCGTGTCGTAGTGCGCCAGGTAGTTGAGCCGCTCCTGCGTGCGACGTTGGTCGGTGATGTCCTGGATGGTGCCGATAAGGCGCGCGGGTTCACCGTCGTTGCCGCAGGCAATTTCAGCTTGGGCATGCACGATGCGTTCGGTGCCGTCTGGCCGGACCAGGCGAAACTCAGTGCCGTAAGACCGCTTTTCATCGATGGCTTTACTAACGTCTTCAATGACGGATTGCCGGTCATCCGGATGAATCAGATTCAAAAACGTGGTAAAAGTGATCCGAGGTTGTTCCGGCGTCAGGCCGAAGATCCGGTACGTTTCATCCGACCAATGTAATTCGTTGGTTGCGAGATTTCGCTCCCAGTTACCGATGTGGGCAATTCGCTGTGCATGCGCCAGGCTGGCTTCGCTTTTTCGCAGTGCCTGCTCGGATCGCAGACGATCGGTGATGTCCTGTATGTTGGCCACGAACACCGGCGGATTTTCGGCGCGCGACAATTGAAGACGCGCCTCGATCGGATACAGGCTTCCATCGTTGCGCCGGTGATGAGTGGTGAATGTAATTGTCTCTCGTTCACCGTGGCGCAAAGGCGCGAGCAGCTTCTCAAACGACTTGCGGGTAAACTCTGGCTTGATATCGAGCGGCGTCATGCGGCGCAGTTGTTCCATCGTGTAACCCAGATTCTGCCGCGCGCCGTGGTTGGCCTGGATGAAGTGCAAGTCGTCGCTGCCGAAGACATAGATCTCGTTCGAGGAGCTGTCGAGAATACGGCCCAAACGCGCTTGCGTGTCTTCACCGCGCCAGCGTTCCGTGACATCCAGCAGTACGAACAACAGGGTTTCGACGTTTCCTTTGTGGTCTTTCAGGGGATGCAGGGTCCAGTCCCAGTAGGTCACTCCCCATTCCGGGTGGTCTGGAAACTGGAACGGTTTTGCGGTGATCGTGAACGGCTCCCCGGTCTTCACCACACGACGGAAAATAGCCTCGTTTTCCTCTTGCGGGTACAGGTGGAAATGGTTTTTTCCTAAAAAATATTCGCGCGGATAACCGCAGGCTTTCGCGTACGCCTGATTGACGCGGATGAAATTGAATTCGCGGTCGAGGTAAACCACGCAAAATTGCGTGCTATCAAAAATCCGTTCCAGGATTTCATTGTTCTCCCGCAGGGCGTTGCTGGCGCGCTGGCGCTCCAGTTCCGCCGCCGCGCGCGCGGCGCAGATGCGGAGAATCACCTCCGCGCGTTCCGGATTGGCAAGCGGTTTGCCGCCGAGCATGACTAGGATGCCCAGGGGTTTCCCATTGGAATCGAACAAGGGACTGCCGATGTAACTTTCGATGCCCATGTCGACCAACAGGCGATCGTCGGGAAACATCTGCTGGATACCGCTTGCATAGAAGCACGTGTCCTTGCCGACGACGCCCGCGCACGGCGTGCCCGGGAGCCGGTAGACAAGATTATCGGCAATTCTTCCGTGCACGCAGTTGGCCAGCGTCTGGACTGCCTCGCCGTCTTCCGTCAGCTCGCCGACGAAGGCGTGATCCATGTTCAGGGTGTGAGTGAGCTGGACCACCAGCTCGCGGAAAAATTCGCGACCGGTGACGCCGGCAATTGCCTGCGCCACCTGCTGCAGGATCTGCTTTTCCCGGTCGCGGTCCGCCCGCGTCCGGTGATAAGCGAGAGCGAACGCCAGAGCATCGGCATACTGCCGCATCAGTGTTTCATCGCTGTCGCTGAAGGGGGCGGCGTCCTTTTTTTCGCTCAGATAGACGCGTCCAAATACTTGGTTTTCGCGGATGATCGGTGCCACCAGCAGGTTTTTCATCGGCGGGTGGTTCGACGGAAAGCCGACCGAGCGCGGATCCCCGGTGAGATCGTTCAACCGTAGGGTTTCACCCCGGCGCATGACCGTCCCCAGCAGGCCGTGTCCTTGTGGCGGCGGGCCGATCCGATCCGCTTGTTCGGGGGTGATTCCGGTGTGGACGAACTGAAAAATGCTTCCGGTCGTGTCGACTAGGGCAATCGCGCCGTAGCGCGCGCCGATCAGGGCTGTGAGTGATTCGATGCTATCCTGCAGCAGATCGTGTTCCAGTTTTTGAGAATCGAGCAGGGTCAGCAAATGCAGCGTCGCCCGATGTAGGTCCAGCGTTTGCGCCGGGGCGTGCGCCGAAGCTGAAGCGTCTTTTTTATCGCGCACGGTCATTCCGGCTATAGGGTGGAAAGGAAATTCTGCAGTCGATCAGTGGATAATTTGGACCAATCCGAAACCTCTCCTCGTCGCCCAAGAGAGTGTTGTCAAGAGATTAGTCTATAAACCCATATATTCAATGGTTTTTTGGCTTGATGTGAATATAATCCAAGATTAAGTCAGGCATGCGCAGATTTGAGCTAGACGGGATGGGCACCGAAAGAACGCAAGTTATGGCGCGCCCTAGAGGATTCGAACCTCTGACCTTCAGCTCCGGAGGCTGACGCTCTATCCAGCTGAGCTAAGGGCGCGTTGAACCATTTGACCTGAGTCATGTCGCTGGTAAAACGGGGAGGCAAGAATACCGGCCCTCAAGGGCAGCGTCCATCCTTTGAGATCAGAGGGGTTTTTTAAGGGACAATATTAGGTTATGCTAATACGGTTTGAATTCCGGGCTCCGCCATTCGGCGGGTAAAATTTTCAACTATCAATCGAAATCAAGGTGAAAGGGTAAACCATGAGTGATCGTGAATTTCTGAAATCGTTCGCCGGCTTGGTCGGCGCCTTGGCGGCGTTGACGGTGGTACTGTTCGTCGTGGCGCAGATCGTCGGCGGCAAGACCGACAAGCATGAGACAACCACGGCCGATGCCAAGGCCGTCGCGGAGCGCATCAAGCCGGTCGGTGAACTCACCGTCGGCAGCGCGGTCGAGGCCACCCCGGTCGCGTCTTCTAGCAGCCCGGTGATGGATGCCATCATTCCGACCGCGAACGCCGCGGGCGATGACAAGGGCAAGAAGGTTTATGACACCACCTGCTTTGCCTGCCATGCCGCCGGTGTCGCCGGGGCGCCGAAGTTTGGTGACAAGGCCGCGTGGGGACCGCGTATTGCCCAAGGCATCGACACTCTCCACACCCACGCCCTCAAGGGCTTCCAGGGCAAGGCCGGCATGATGCCGCCCAAGGGTGGCAACATGAGCCTGTCGGATGCCGACGTGAAGGCTGCTGTCGACTACATGGTGGAGCACGGCAAGTAATTGCCCGCTAAACGAGTTGTGCAAAAAAGCGGCCACAAGGCCGCTTTTTTTTGAGCGCAAATCAGACGGTAACATTCGATCGATCCAGGCACCGATACTGTACCGCTTCCGCCAGGTGTGACGACCGGATATTTTCTTCCCCCGCGAGATCGGCGATGGTGCGCGCGACTTTCAGGACCCGATGATACGCCCGCGCCGAAAGCCCCAGCCGATCGATCGCCTGTTCGAGCAAGCGTCGTCCTTCCTCATCCAGCCGGCAGGTTTCCTCGATCTGTTTGTTGTTGAGCGCAGAGTTGGTGCCGCCGTTGCGATGACGTTGGCGTTCGCGCGCGCACTCTACTCTTGGCCGCACTTCAGACGAAGATTCTCCGACCCGTGCTTTCTGATCGAGCAAGACTTCTCGTGGTACCGCCGGAACGTCAATGTGCATGTCGATGCGATCGAGCAAGGGACCGGAGATGCGCGCGCGGTATTGGCTCACCTTGTCCGGCGAGCAACGGCAGCGTCCGGAAGGGTCCCCAAGAAATCCGCAGGCACAGGGATTCATAGCGGCGACCAGTTGAAAGCGGGCCGGAAATTCTGCCTGGCGTGCCGCCCGCGAGATGGTAACGGCGCCGGACTCCAGCGGCTCGCGTAGAACTTCGAGGACACGCCGGTCGAATTCCGGCAGTTCGTCGAGAAACAGCACGCCATGGTGCGCGAGCGAAATTTCGCCCGGGCGCGGGTGACTGCCGCCGCCGACCAAGGCCACCGCCGAAGCGGTATGATGCGGCGTGCGGAACGGACGCTGTTTCCATTGGTTTGGTGAAAATCGTTTGTGCAGCGACTGGATCGCGGCGGTTTCGAGTGCCTCGTCGTCGGTGAGCGGCGGCAGGATGCCTGGCAATCGCGCCGCCAGCATGGTTTTGCCCGCGCCCGGCGGGCCTATCATGAGCAGGCTGTGGCCACCCGCGGCCGCGATCTCGAGCGCCCGGCGGGCGTGGTGTTGGCCCTTGATGTCGCTCAGATCGGGCGACTCGACGGTGTCCGGGGATTCCGTTCCGAAGGCTTGCCGTATCAGCTGATTCTCGTTGCTCAAGTGTGCGGTGACTTCCAGCAAGTGTTTGGCGCCGCGTATGTCGGCACCGCCGACCAGGGCCGCCTCGGCGGCGTTGGCGTCCGGCAAAACCAAGGCGCGGCCGCTCTGGCGCGTCTGCAGTGCCACGGTGAGTGCACCCAGTACCGGCCGCAGTTTACCCGTCAGCGCCAGCTCGCCGATAAATTCGTAGCGGTCCAGATGGTGCGTCGCGACCTGCCCGGAGGCGGCGAGAATGCCGATGGCGATTGGTAGATCGAATCGCCCGCCCTCCTTGGGCAGATCCGCGGGCGCAAGATTGATGGTGATGCGGCGTGCGGGAAACTCGAAACGCGCGTTCTGCAGCGCCGCGCGCACCCGGTCTTTACTCTCCTTTACTGCCGTTTCGGGCAAGCCGACGATGGAAAGACTCGGCAGGCCGTTCGCGAGATGGACTTCCACCGTTACCGGCGGCGCGTCCATGCCGATCTGGGCGCGGCTGTGAACCACCGCAAGCGACATCATTCCTCCCGGACTGGATGGCGGATTATTTTTTAACCAGCTTATCCTCGAGCTCGGCAACGCGTTTCTCGAGTTCCTGAATACGCGCGCGGGTGCGTTGTAACACCTGCTCCTGCACCTCGATTTCCTCGCGCGAGACCAGGTTCAGGCGGTCGAACGCACCCTGCAGCGCCGCGCGCACATTTTTTTCCACATCCTTCGGCCCCTTGGGCAGCACCCGGGACAGCGCGGACATGAATTGGTCGATGGTTTTGGTGTCGATCACGACAATCGGAGGATTGAGGAAAACCAACAGAGTACCGAGGACCAGCCCCAATGCGCAACCTTTAAGGCACAGGTTCACGCAGTAGTTAGATTTCAGCAGGCCGTTTGGCATCGGCGTGTGACACTCACCGATGGACCCAACTTGCAGGGCTTCGTGGGTGAGGCGAGTACCGTTTCCAGGGCGGAGGACATCACCCGGTTCGGGAGTTGACGAGCTCACCAAGCTTCGCAGGTGTCCTGAATATGTCGTCATCGTCCTGTCATGCATTGATGCACATGAATGGTGCGACCGCGCATGACGCGTTCATTTTTGGTGCACAAAAATCAGGCATGGAGCGGCGGAATTTGCCTAACACATTGTTTGCAATTGATAAAACTCCTTGGCACGGAATCTGCTTTTAGGCCAATCGCAACGGAATTTATAAACAGGGTAGTTGCAGATTTTTTATTCAACCAAAGACGTGCGGTTAAACGACTCCGCACACAAAGGAGATTAAGGCGATGAAGCACTTTACTAAAAAGTTACTGGTAGCAAGTGTCTCGCTCGCGGCGACCACCGGGGCGCTGGCAGCGGACAAGACGCCGACCTTGGGCGAGGTCCTGAAGGCGTCGGGCGTGACGGTCAGCGGTTACATCGATTATTCCTACAACGACCTTTCGACCGACCAAGGTTCCACCATCTATCGCGCGTATGACACCGAGCGCCGCGGCTTTGCCCTGCAAATGGCCGATCTGAGCGTCGGCTATCTGCCGGCCAGCGGCTTTGGCGGCTTTGCCGAGCTCAACTACGGTTCCGACGCGAAGGTCAATAGCAGCTTTGCGGACCCGACCACCGCCCCGAACAATTTCGAGGCACAACAGCTTTACATGCAGTACGCCACCGGACCATTCGCGCTGATGGCGGGCAAGTTCGACACGATTGCCGGCTACGAAGTGATCCAGGCAACAAATGATGTCAACTTTTCACGTTCGTATCTCTTTACGTTTCTTGAGCCGGCGTTCCACACCGGCCTGCGCGGGACTTATACGCCGAGCGATACCCTGAAGTTCACGGTCGGCGTCAACAACGGTTGGAACGTGAATAAAAAGTCCTTTAAACCCCCTGTCGACACCCCGCCGCAATCACCAACCGGCAATACGCTGGAACTGGGTGTAAGCGCAACGCCAGTGAAAATGTTCTCGATCTCCGGCGCGTACTACTCCGGTGAAGAAAGTGGAGCGACGCAGGCGGGTACGCGCAGTTTGCTGGACCTGGTCGCGACGCTCAACGCCACCGACGCGCTGAGCTTCGTGCTGGCGTATGACAACGTGAAGCAGGAGCATGGCTTGGCGAGCGGCAGCGATGCCAAAGCGGACGGCATCGCCGGCTACGTGAACTACCAGTTCACCAAGATGTGGCGGGCCTCGCTGCGTACCGAGGAGTTCAAGGACAAGGACGGGCTCTTCAGCGCCTTCGGCAGCGAGCAAAAGCTCAAGGAAACGACGCTCACGGTGGGTTACGCCCCGGCGGACAGCTTGGAACTGCGCGCCGAGTACCGCCAGGACAAGTCGGATCAGCAGCCCTTCACCGAATCCGGCAATGCCACGGACAAGATGCACTCCCTGGCGCTCGAAGCCCTTTACAAGTTCTGATGCATGCAATCACGGGCGGCGGTGACGTCGCCCGGCCTTAAAGGAGGCGACATGAAACTCGTTACAGCCATTATCAAGCCCTTCAAGCTCGACGACGTGCGCGATGCGCTCGCGGAAGTCGGGGTACAGGGGGTGACCGTCACCGAAGTCAAAGGCTTCGGCCGGCAAAAGG
>Ga0187776_10000164_pt1 | contig 32743 bp, 32 predicted proteins | sample 0216_BV02_MP12_2_FD_132426 | JGI IMG/M metagenome (GOLD analysis project Ga0187776, IMG submission 132426) | Tropical peat soil microbial communities from peatlands in Department of Meta, Colombia - 0216_BV02_MP12_20_MG | ecosystem: Environmental > Terrestrial > Soil > Wetlands > Peat | place...
GGGATCGAACGGCTTCACCAGCCAGCCGGTCGCCCCGGCCGCGCGGCCCTGGGACTTCATCGCGTCCGAGGACTCGGTGGTAAGCAGCAGGATCGGCACCGTCTTGTAGTCGCGCAGCTCCCGCAGCGAGCGCACCAGGGTGAGGCCGTCCATGTTGGGCATGTTCTGGTCGGTGATCACGAGGTCCACGGTGGTCGCGGTCGCGCGGTCGAGCCCCTGGGCGCCGTCCTCGGCCTCGATGACGCGATAGCCGGCGGACTCGAGGACGAAGGTGACCATCTCGCGCATCGTGGCGGAATCGTCAACGGCAAGGATTGTCTTCATGGGATACCCGTTCAGAAGAGGTCGACGCTGCCGGCGTGGTGCTTGTCGCCGATCGGGGCGCGCGCGTCCTGGTCGATCTGCTGGATGCCCGCGACGATGCAGTCGAGCATCGCGCGCGAGCGCTCGATCCAGTCCTCGGCCTGGTCCGGCCGGGGGACGGGAGGGGCGGCGAGCGACAGCGCCTCGGCGAGCTTCTCGCGCATCTTGTCCACGCGCAGCTTCTGCGCGTCGATCAGCTGGTTCACGAGGTCGTGGGACTGCAGGTGCTGGACGGCGCGGTACAGGTGGTCGAGCACCAGGCCGTACTCCGCGCTCTTGCCCTGGGGCGCGGCCTCGTCTCCGCGCTGCGCGGCGACGAGGCGGTCGGCGGCCCCGCGGAACGCGGTCATGAGCTCGTCGGAAGCCTCGCGCAGGAGCGCCTGGCTGCGCGCGAGCTCGTCGGCCGTGACCGCGAGCCGCTCGTTGAGCGTGGCGGCCACGGTCACGAGGAGGTCGGCGGCCTGCGCCGCGTCCTTCGCGTCCCCCGAGCCGAGGGTGGATTGCCGGTTCATCGTCGTCTCCGTCATTGCTCCAGCTGGATCACCAGGAAGCTCGACCCGCCCACCTCGATCACGTCGCGCACCCCGATCGGGTGCGCTCCGGGGCCGAGGTCGGTGCGGTTGAGCCGCGGGGCCCGGCTGCCGCCGAACCGCGCGAGGTAGAAGCGGTCGCCGCGCCGGACCACGAGGGCGCTGTCGCCCCCGGGGTTGCCGATCATCGTGTTGGCGTGGTCGAGCGTGACGAGCTTGCCCTCGCCCGCGCCCGAGGTCACGCGCAGTGCGATCGCGGCGCTCGCCGCGGGCGCCTCGGCGGCGGACGCGCTCCCGCCCGTCGCCAACGCGGGATCGCGCGCGATCGCCGCCGTGCGCGACAGCTCGTCGTCGCCGCGGCGCGGCGGCTGCGGGGCCGCGGCGGGCTGGGGCGCCGGCACGTGGGCGGCGAGCATCGTGCGCTCGTAGTCGGTGAGGACCGTGGTCTCGAGGCTGCCCACCGTGCCCACCATCATCGTGTCGTCGAAGAAGTGCATCTTGTGCCTTCCGACCTCGATCATGTCGAGGTGATGGACGACCCGGTGCGAGATGGCGATCCCGTTCTCCTTCGTGCCGTTGGTGCTCGCGAGGTCCTCGGCGTACACCGTGCGGTCGACGACGCGGAAGAGCATGTGTCGCCCGGAGATCGCGGGATGGTCGATCACGAGGTCGCAATCCGGATGCCGGCCGACCACGGTCACGGGACGCGCGAGCTCGGCCTCGGCGACGATCCTGTCATCGAGGCTCAGTACGACGCGTGCGGCCATTTCGGTTCACCGGCTTCGTCCATTCTTCCCACGGGCCCGGACCGCGGCCACGAGTCCCCCTCCAGTATCGCTTCAGGCCTCGCGACGATAGCGCGATGCGGCCGCCTCGGCCGGCCTGAGCAGGTTCTGCACGTCGGTCACTCCGTCGCACGAGGCGGCCACCTCGCCGGCCGCCGCGGCCTCCTTCTGGGTGTCGACCACCCCGGCGAGCGTCACCCGGCCGCCGTCGCAGGCGATGGTGACGTTCATCCCGGCCGTGCGGCCGTCGCGCCGCAGCGCCGAGCGCACGGACCACTCCGCGGCCATATTGTCCACCATGCGCAGCGATTCCGGAGTCTCCTGGAAGCGGCGCTTCTTCATCATGCACTCGACCTCGTCGACGCACTCCTCGACGCTCAGCCGCTCCGTGGAGAGCACCAGGTCGTAGTGCTCGGGGTCGCGCCAGTTCACGCCGAAGTGACGCCGGGTGATCGCGGTGTGCGCCTCCTCGCTCATCTCGATCTCGTTCTCGACCGCCCCGCGGTCGTCGGTGCCGAGGCGCTCCATCATCCGCACGATGCGCAGCTCGACCGGCGCGCAGATGCGCACCCGGATCACGTGCGGCACGTCCTTCAGCAGGTGCACGGCGCCCCAGCCGCGGATCACGGCGGCCGACCCGTCGCGCAGGATGCGGAACGTCTCGTCGGCGGTGAAGATCGACAGGCTCGTCTTGTCGGTGGTGAGCCGCTCCCAGAGGCCGGCCTTGCCGTCGAGGAAGCGCTCGACGTGGCTCTTGCGCAGCCGCATCTTGTTGGCGATCGGCTCGATGATCTCGTGGTACACGACCTTGCGCTGGGTCCGCGCCGCGATTCCCGCCGCGACGTCCTTCCCGAGGGACCCCATCTCGCGGGTCATGGCGATCAGTGGCATGGCGGTTTTCCTTGTGTCGTTGTGCGACGTGCGCCGCGCGTCCGTCGGGACGCCGGTCAGAACTCCTTCCAGTCGTCGTCGTCGGCCGCGGCGAGCGCGGGCTCGCGGCGCGCGGCGACGGCCGGCGCACGCGCCTCCGGCGCCCGGGACGGCAGCGGCGCCGCCTCGGCCGCGCGGGCCGGCTGCACCGCCACCAGCGCGGAAGCGGCGCCCGTCTCCTCCAGGCGGAACTGGGCGACGGCCCGCGCGAGGCCCTGGGCCTGCGAGGCCATGCTGGTCGCGGCGGCCGTGGCCTCCTCGACCAGCGAGGCATTCATCTGCACGACGTTGTCCATCTGCGTGATCGCCCGGTTGATCTGCTCGATGCCCGAGCTCTGCTCGTGGCTCGCCGCGGCGATCTCGGTCATGATCTCGGCGACGCGCTTGACCGAGGCGACCAGCTCGTCCATGGTCTTGCCGGCCTGCTCGACCAGGCGCGCGCCCGCCTCCACCCGCCCCACCGAATCCTCGATGAGGCCGCGGATCTCCTTCGCGGAGGACGCGGAGCGCTGCGCGAGGTTGCGGACCTCGGAGGCGACGACCGCGAACCCGCGGCCCTGCTCCCCGGCGCGCGCGGCCTCCACCGCCGCGTTGAGCGCGAGGATGTTGGTCTGGAACGAGATGCCGTCGATCACCCCGATGATGTCGGAGATGCGCTTCGACGACTGGGTCACCTCCTGCATCGTGGTCACCACCTTGCTCACCACCTGGCCGCCCTTCTCGGCGGTCGACGCGGCGGTGCCCGCGAGCGAGCTCGCCTGCTTGGCGTGCTCGGCGTTCTGCCGCACGGTGGTCGTGAATTCCTCGAGCGTCGAGGCGGTCTCCTCGAGCGAGCTCGCGTGCTCCTCGGTGCGGCTGGAGAGCTGCTGGTTGCCGGCGGCCACCTGGTTGGCGCCTACCGCGATCGACTCGGACCCGGAGCGGATCTGCAGCACCATGCGGCCCAGGCCGTCGTTCATGTCGCGCAGCGCCGCGAGCAGCTCCGCGGCCTCGTCGCGGCCCGCGGGCTCGATCTTCGAGGCAAGGTCGCCCGCCGCCACGCGCTTGGCGATCGACACGGCCTCGCCGAGCGGCGAGGTGATGCTGCGCATGATGGCCCAGGCGATCAGCACCGCGAGCAGCAGCGTCACGCCCTCGACGACGTACGTGGTGGTGGCGAGGCGGTCGCCGGTGACGAGGGCGGCGCTGGTCGCCTCCTCGCTCGCCTTCTTCTGCATCTGCGCGAGGTTGTTGAGGACGTCCATCGTCTTCGCCACGGCGGGGTCCACCTGGTTCATGAGCAGGCCCACCGCTTCCTCGTTGCGGAAGGCGCTCTGCAGCTCCATCGCCTTCCTGAACGGCTCCTTCACCGCCTCGTCCAGCTTGGCGAGCTCGTCCATCATGGCGCGCTCCTTGGCGTCGAGGTCGAGCCTGAGCATCGCCTGGCGCGTCTCGGCGTACTTGCGGCTCTCCTCGTTGGCGAGCTGGGCCTGGACCTGCATCGCCTTGAAGTCCGTGAGGAGCCCGACGTTGCGCATGATGGCCGAGCGCTCCAGGACCTGCTCCTGCATGTCCGAGGCGAGGCGCTCCTTGGCGACCGCCGCGGAGGCGACGGCCGCGAGGTCCTTGCGGCTCTTGGTGCCCAGCACGGTGCCCCCCACGGAGACCACCATCAATATCGCGAGAATGGCGCCGAAGCCGAGCGCAAGCCGCGTGCCGATCGTCAGATTTCGCAGGACCATCTCAACTCCTTCCGTGGCTGGGCGGCGCGGCGCGCCCTCGTTGTAGTGAACTTGCCGCACTTTGTTGGTTGTGAACCGCGCGGTCAACCCGGGGCGCCTTTCATCGGTAACCGCCTGTAATCGTTGGCGAACGCGGGCCCGCGGGTGCCCCGTCCGGGCGGGGCGCGCCCGGCTGTGCGCTGCGTCACATTTCCGCGTTGCGGAGCGGTTACGTCTGTAACCCCGCGCCCGGCGCGGGGAGGGGATCCTACGCGGCCTTGCGCGGCCGGCACGACCACCCCGCGCGGGCCGTCTCGAGGAGGAACTTCTGCATGTCCCAGGCGCCCGTCGGGCAGCGCTCGGCGCACAGGCCGCAGTGCAGGCAGACGTCCTCGTCCTTCACGAGGATGCGCGAGGTGCGCAGGGGGCCGCCCACGTAGAGCGACTGCTCGAGGTTGTCGGCGGGCGCGTTGAGGCGCGTGCGCAGCTCCGCCTCCTCGCCGTTCGCGGTGAAGGTGATGCAGTCCATCGGGCAGACGTCGACGCAGGCGTCGCACTCGATGCACAGCCTCGGCGCGAACACGGTCTGCACGTCGCAGTTGAGGCAGCGCTGCGCCTCCTTCCAGGCGAGCTGCGGGTCGAACCCCAGCTCCACCTCCTGGCGGATGTCCTTCAGCGCGATCGTGAGCTCCTTCAGGGGCACCCTGTGGCGCGGGTCCGGGGCCACCTGGTTGTCGTAGCTCCACTCGTGGATGCCCATCTTCTGCGACACGACGCTCACCCGGGGCGCGGGCCGATCGCGCGTGTCCGCCCCCTGACAGGCGAGATCGATGGAGATCGCCGCCTCGTGCCCGTGCGCCACGGCCCAGATGATGTTCTTCGGGCCGAGCGCCGCGTCGCCGCCGAAATAGACCTCGGGTCGCGTCGAGCGCATCGTGACCGGGTCGACCGTCGGCATGCCGCGGGCGTCGAAGTCGATGCCGATGTCGCGCTCGATCCAGGGGAAGGCGTTCTCCTGGCCGATCGCGACGAGCACGTCGTCGCACTCGAAGACCGCCTCCGGCTCGCCCGTGGGCACGAGCGAGCGCCGCCCGCGTTCGTCGTAGACGGCCTTCACCTTGTCGAAGGAGACGCCCGTCAGCCGGCCGTCGCGGTGCAGGAAGGCGCGGGGCACGAGGTAGTTGAGGATGGGGATCCCCTCGTGGATCGCGTCCTCCTTCTCCCAGGGACTCGCCTTCATCTCCTCGAAGCCGGAGCGCACGATGACCTTCACGTCCGCGCCCCCGAGGCGCCTCGAGGAGCGGCAGCAGTCCATGGCCGTGTTGCCGCCCCCGAGCACGATCACGCGCCTGCCGATGCGCTCGACGTGGCCGAAGGACACCGAGGCGAGCCAGTCGATCCCGATGTGGATGTTGGCCGCCGCCTCGCGCCGGCCGGGAATGTCGAGGTCGCGCCCGCGCGGCGCCCCCGAGCCCACGAACACGGCGTCGTAGCCTTCGGCGAGCAGAGCCTTCAGGGAATCGATGCGGTGGCCGGGCCGGAAGTCGACGCCGAGGCCGAGCACGTAGCCCACCTCCTCGTCGATCACGCCCTCGGGCAGGCGGAAGCGCGGGATCTGGGTGCGGATCATGCCCCCGGCGAGGCGGTCGGACTCGAAGACGGTGACGCGGTAGCCCAGCGGCGCTAGGTCGCGCGCCACGGTGAGCGAGGCGGGCCCCGCGCCCACGCACGCGACGCGGGGGCCGTTGGGCCGCGCGGCGGGCCTGGGCAGCCGCCCGCGGATGTCCTCCTTGTAGTCCGAGGCGACGCGCTTCAGGCGGCAGATCGCCACCGGCTCGGGCTTCGGGGACGCGCCCTCGCCCTCGGGCGCCCCCTCCTCGACGCGCCCCCGGCGGCACGCCGGCTCGCAGGGGCGGTCGCAGGTGCGCCCGAGGATCCCGGGAAAGACGTTCGACTCCCAGTTCACCATGTAGGCGTCGGCGTAACGCCCCTGCGCGATGAGGCGGATGTACTCGGGCACGGGCGTGTGGGCGGGGCACGCCCACTGGCAGTCCACGACCTTGTGGAAATAATCCGGATTGCCGATGTCCGTGGGCTTCAGGGGACGCCTCCCGGCCGCTCGTCGCTCGAGCCGGCCTCGTCGATGCGATGGCCCAGTCTACTCGATGACCCCCTCGGCGCGCAGGCGCGCGATCTCGCCGGGGTCGAGGCCCAGGATGCTCCCGAGCACGCCCTCGGTGTGCTCGCCGCGCAGCGGGGGCGCATGGTCGTGGGTGACGGGATCGCGCGCGAACCTCATGGGGCTCGCGACCATGCGCACCTCGCCCGCCGCCGGATGCGGCGCGCGGATCTCCAAGCCGCGATGCCGCACCTGGGGGTCGGCGAACACCTGGGCGAGGTCGTTGATCGGCCCGCACGGGACTGCGGCCGATTCGAGGCGCGCGAGCCACTCGCGCGCGGGCCGCGCCCGCAGGCGCTCCTCGATGAGCCCCACGAGAAGGTCGCGATGGCGCACGCGCTGCGCGTTGGTCGCAAAGCGCGGATCGGAGCTCCAGCCGGGCTCGCCGATCACCGCGCAGAAGCTCGCGAACTGGCCGTCGTTGCCGACCGCGACGACCAGGAACCCGTCGGCCGCGCGGAACACGTGGTACGGGACGATGTTCTGGTGGGCGTTGCCCATGCGGCGCGGCACCTCCCCCGACACGAAGTAGCTCGAGCTCAGGTTGGCGAGCATCGCGACCTGCACGTCGAGGAGCGCGAGGTCGATGCGCTGCCCCCGTCCCGTCCGGCCGCGCTCGATGAGGGCGGCGAGGATGGCGCTCGTGGCGTACATTCCCGTGAAGAGGTCCGCCACGGCCACGCCCACCTTCTGCGGCCCGCCCCCGGGCCGGTCGTCGCGCTCCCCGGTGACGCTCATCAGCCCGCCCAGGCCCTGGATCATGAAATCGTAGCCCGGCCGCTCGCGGTAGGGCCCGTCCTGCCCGAAGCCGGTGATCGAGCAATAGACGAGCCGCGGATGGTCGCGCTCGAGGGTCTCGTAGTCCAGGCCGTGGCGGGCGAGGTCGCCCACCTTGAAGTTCTCCACGAGCACGTCGCTTGCGAGCGCGAGCGAGCGCGCGAGGTCGCGCCCGCGCGGCGTGGCGATGTCGAGCGTCACGGACTTCTTGCCGCGGTTGCACGCGAGGTAATAGGCCGCGTCCCCCGTCTCGCGCCCCTGAACGTCGCGCAGGAAGGGCGGCCCCCAGCGACGCGTGTCGTCCCCCAGCCCGGGACGCTCGATCTTGATCACCTCGGCCCCGAGGTCGGCGAGGTTCTGGGTCGCCCAGGGCCCGGCGAGCACGCGGCTCAGGTCGAGCACGCGGATGTCCTGCAGGATGTGCGACAAGTTCCTCGTGGCGGCGCCGCGGCGGCGGGGCGCGCCGGTTTCTCGTGGGTGGGGCGGATTATAGGGCCCGGGCGGGGCGCCGGGCCGCGGCACGAGGCGGCGAAAGCGCGCGCCTATCGCTTAGAATGCGGTGCCATGGCGACGAAAGTCCTCTCCCGCGACCTCCGCATCGGCATGTTCGTCGCCGATCTCGATCGCCCGTGGGTCGACACGCCGTTCCTCCTCCAGGGCTTCCTGATCGAGGACGAGGAGCAGATCGCCGAGCTGCGCTCCCACTGCGAGTACGTCATGGTGGACCGGGCGCGCTCGACGGGCGACGAGTACGCGCCGCCGGAATCCATCCCCGCGGGCGCCGCCGCTCCCGCCGGCGCGACCGTCGTGAGCCGCGTCGTCGCCGCTCCCTCCGAGGCACGCGCCCCCGCGAGCCCGCCGGTCGCACCGCCCGAAGCGCCCGCCGAGAGCGCCGTCGCGCGCCCGGATGCCGTGTACCCGGTCAACCCGCCGGCGAGCGAAGCCGCGGCCCCGCGCACGACCGTGCGCCTCGACCCGGGTGCCGCCTTCGCGAAGCGCCCCGTCGCCGACGACGAGCCCGGGTTCCTGGGCCGGCTGCTGGGCCTCTTCCGCGGCTCCGGAAACCGCGAGCCGCGGGCCGCTTCCCGCGCGCCGCCGCCTCCCGCGCCCCCGGCGGAGACGCCGCAGGAGTTCGAGGCACGCGCCGCCCTCGCTCCCCCCGGCATCGTCATCACCACGTACCTGGATGCGGTGACCGTCGAGCAGGAGGTTCCCCGCGCGCGCGAGGTCGTGGCCCGATCGACGGACCTGCTCGACAAGCTCATCTCCGACATCCGCCTCGGCCAGAGCTTCGAGGTCGAGCGCGTGGAGGAGATCGTCGAGGACATGGTGGAGAGCATCGTGCGCAATCCCGATGCGCTCATGTGGGTCGCGCGGCTGCGCGAGCAGGACATCACGACGTACGGCCACGGCCTCCAGGTGTCGGTGTACCTCACGGCGTTCGGCCGCCAGCTCGGGTTCCCCAAGCCGCACCTCGAGATGCTGGCCCAGGTGGGGCTGCTGCTCGACGTGGGGAAGATCCGCCTGCCGAAGGAGCTGCTCGAGAAGCAGGGTCGCCTCACGCCCGAGGAGTTCGAGGAGGTGAAGGCGCACGTGCAGCACGGCCTCGACATCCTCGAGCAGACGCCGAACTTCCACCCCGACGTGCTCGAGGGCATCGCCCAGCACCACGAGCGGATGAACGGCAGCGGCTACCCGAAGGGCCTGGTGGGCGACGAGATCGGCGTCTTCGGCCGCATGGCCGGGATCGTGGACTGCTTCGCCGCGCTCACGAACCACCGGCCCTACGCGGCGGCGGTCTCCTCGTACGAGGCCCTGCGCAACATCACGAGCTGGGGCGGCGACTTCTTCCACGAGCCGCTCGTCCAGCAGTTCGTCTCCTCGGTCGGCGTCTTCCCCGTGGGCTCGCTCATCGAGCTGTCCACGGGCGAGGTGGCGGTCGTGGTCGCGCACAACAAGGTGCGGCGCCTCAAGCCGCGCGTGCTCGTGGTCACCGGCCCCGACAAGACCCCGGTCGCGCACCCCGCGATGGTGGACCTGCTCTACGACCCGAAGGTGGGCGGGGACGAGGACGTCTTCATCAAGCGGGGGCTCCCGGCCGGCGCCTACGGCCTCGACCTCCGCGACTACTACCTGAGCTGATGCCTTGAGCGAGACCATCCCCAGCGGCGCGACACCCGCCCACGGCGCCGAAAGCGCACCGGCGACGCGCGAGGAGCTGCTCAAGCTCCTCGACCGGGAGACGGCGGTCGCGCGCGCGACCGACGGGCGCCTGGCGGTGCTCATCCTCGACCTGAGGCGCGTCGACCGCCTGCACGCCCTGCTCAAGGGGCCGAGCCCGACCGTGACCATGGGGCTCGTGCTCGAGCGCCTGCGCAAGGCGCTGCGCCCCGAGGACCGCGTGGCCGCCATCAGCGACGAGCAGGCGTGCATCGTGCTGCCGCGCCTCGCCCACCCGAGCCAGGCGGTTCTCGCGGCGGTGAAGCTGCTGCGCGCGCTCGACCGCCCGCTCGCCCACGAAGGCGGCAGCGCCGTGCTGCGCCCGTGCGTCGGCATCGCGACGCTGCCCGAGCACGGCTACGATCCCGCGGAGCTGCTCATGGGCGCCGACATCTCGCGCCAGATCGCAGCCACCCGCGAGGAGGGCTACCACGTCTTCCAGGGCGACGAGACGGTGGAGACCGAGGTGTACCGCGGCCTCGACCTGGACCTCGAGCGCGCCATCCGCGCCAACGAGCTCGAGCTGCACTACCTGCCCCAGGTGGAGCTCGCCGGCGCGCGCCCCGTGGGCGCCGAGGCGCTGCTTCGCTGGCGGCACCCGAAGGCGGGGGAGCTCGCGCCGCTCGCGGTGGTCGGCATCGCCGAGCGCACCGGGCTCATCGGGTCGCTCACCTTCTGGGTGCTCAACGCGGCGCTGCGCCAGGCGGCCGAGTGGAAGGCCGCGGGGCGGACGCTGCGCCTCGCGATCAACCTGTCGAACAGCACGCTCACCGACCGCGAGCTGCCGGCGGTGGTGGACCAGAGCCTCAAGACCTGGGGTGTGGCGCCGGCGAACCTCACGCTCGAGATCGCCGAGAGCGCCATGATCGCCGACGCGGAGCGCTCGGTGGCCATCCTCACGCGGCTGAAGGCGGTGGGGGTGCGCCTCGCGATCGACGACTTCGGCAGCGGCTTCTCCTCGCTCGCCCAGATGCGCCGCTTCCCCGTCGACGAGCTGAAGATCGACCGTCCGTTCGTGGCCGGAATGCTCGCCGACGCGGGCGACCGCGCCGTCGTGCGCACGGTGATCGACATGGGGCACCACTTCGGCCTGCAGGTCGCCGCCGAGGGCGTGGAGCGCGCCGAGCTGCGCGAGGCGCTCGCCGCGCTGGGATGCGACCTCGCCCAGGGCTACGCGGTGAGCGCCGCGCTGCCCGCCTCGGCGTTCCGCGAGTGGTGGACCCTCCACGCCTCCGGAGCCTGAGCGAAGGACCGTGCACCGATCCGCCATGAAGAGCGGCTTCTACGTCATCATGGCGGCGCAGTTCTTCTCATCGCTCGCGGACAACGCGCTGCTGATCGCGGCGATCGCCATGCTCGCGCAGCTCGAGGGGCCCGCCTGGCTCACGCCGCTGCTCAAGTTCTTTTTCACGATCTCCTACGTCGTGCTCGCGTTCCTCGTGGGCGCGTTCGCGGACTCGATGCCGAAGGGCCGCGTGATGCTGGCGACGAACGCGATCAAGATCGTGGGCTGCCTGCTCATCCTGTTCAACGACCTGCTGCGCGTCGGGCACGTGCCGGCCTACTGGCTGGTGCTCGTCGCCTACGCGGTGGTGGGCCTGGGCGCGGCCGCCTACTCGCCGGCCAAGTACGGCATCCTCACGGAGCTGCTGCCGCCCGAGAAGCTCGTGATGGCCAACGGCTGGATCGAGGGTCTCACCGTCGCCTCCATCGTCCTCGGCAACGTGCTGGGGGGCATGCTCATCGGCCCGCGCGTGTCGCACCTGCTGCTCTCGGTGGACGTCCCGTTCGTCGAGACCACCATCGACACCCCGCCCGAGGCGGCCATCGTCGTCATCGTCGGCGTCTACGTGGTGGCCGCCGTCCTCAACCTCGCGATCCCCGACACCGGCGCGCGCTACCCGCACCAGGAGCGCAATCCGGTGCGCTTGCTGGTCGACTTCTCGCGCTGCTTCACGATCCTCTGGCGCGACAAGCTCGGCCAGATCTCGCTCGCCGTGACGACGCTCTTCTGGGGAGCCGGCGCGTGCCTGCAGTTCATCGTGATCAAGTGGGCGGAGGGCCACCTCAAGCTGCACCTGGACCAGAGCGCGATGCTGTCGGGCGTCTCGGCGCTGGGGGTCGCCATCGGGGCCGTGCTCGCCGCGCGGCTCGTGCCGCTCAAGAAGGCGGTGAACGTGCTGCCCGTGGGGGTCGCGATGGGCATCGCGGTGATCAGCATGGTGTCGCTCAAGGCGATGCCCGTGGTGTACCTGGTGCTCGTGCTGATCGGCGCGATGGCGGGCTTCTTCGTGGTCCCGATGAACGCGCTCCTGCAGCACCGGGGCAACGTCCTCATGTCCGCGGGCCACTCGATCGCGGTCCAGAACTTCAACGAGAACGTGAGCATCCTCGTGATGCTCGCGCTCTATGCGCTCATGATCCGCTCCGACCTGCGCATCCAGTCGGTGGTCGTGCTCTTCGGGCTGTTCGTCTCCGGCTCGATGTACCTCATCATGCGCTGGAACGCCGCCAACCACCGGGCCGACCCGCACCTCGACCGGCTGATCGGCGAGGCGAAGCGCTAGCGCTCAGGACGATCCGCCCGGTCCCGGCCCCGCGCTCTCCCGTCCGGACATCCGCCACCGCAGCAGTCCCCCGGCGTAGACCGCGTAGTAGGCGGCGAGCGCGCCGAACAGGCACAGCGTGAGGGGGCTCCGCGCGAGGTCCGGGGGAGGGCCCGCGGCGAAGCCGCCGCGCAGGCCGCCCAGCTCCACGAAGCGCCACGCGATGCGCGCCGCGAAGGCCACGGAGACCACGATCCCGATGTGGGCGTTCGGGGTGTAGAACCAGCCCTCGGCCGTGCGCTCGAAGCGCGTGAGCCGCAGGCCGACGATCGCGAGCGCGGCGCCGGCCGCCGTGCCCGCCGCGAGCGCCTCGACCGCGGACGGATTGGAAGCGGCGCCGATCCCCACGAGGACGGCGAGCGAGGGAAACAGCGCCACCGTGACCCAGTGGCGCCTCGGGCTCAGCCGTTGGCGCCCGACCATGCGGCGCACCCGCGAATACAGCCGCCATGCGACGAGCGGGACCAGTACGACGGCGGCGGCGGTCGAGGGCTGCATCGGAATCCGGCTGGAGTGCTCGGGGGCGCTTGTCGCCCGGGCGCCCATGATAGCCCGCCGCCCCTCGGGCTTGCGCAGGATCGACCCGGCCGGGCCCCCGTCCAGCCGAGCCCCGGGGCGACGGACCGGTGGGCAGCCGACTTTTTGCGTTTCCGCAACCGGGGGGGGCCCCTCCCATTCGGTATAATTTCCAGTCGCAATTCAGGATCTTCCGCCCTTCAGGATCACCCGGCCGCCTCGATGGCTTTCATCTTCTGGTCCCTTGCCGCGCTCATGGTCGTCGCGGCGCTCGCGTTCGTCCTCGTGCCCCTCCTGCGGCCGCGTGCGGCCCATCGTCCCTCGGAAGCCGAAGCGAACCTCGAGGTGCTGCGCGGACAGCGCCGCGAGATCGATGCCGACGTCGAGACGGGCACCTTGCCCGCCGATGCGCGCGAGGAGGCCCTTGCCGAGCTCGTCGAGCGGGCCCGCGACGATCTCCAGCCGGAAGCGGCTCCCGCTCCCGCCGGCCGGCGGCCATGGGCCGCCGCGGCCGCCGTCGCCGTGGTCCTGCCCGCCCTCGCCTTCGGCCTCTACCTCAAGGTCGGCTCGCCCGATGCGGCCGACTCGAGCCTCGTCGGCCACGAAGGCTCTCCCATGGACGCGCGCCAGATCGCGGAGATGGTCGACCGTCTCGCGAAGAAGGTGCGCGAGCGGCCCGACGACGTCCAGGGCTGGGCGCTGCTGGGGCGCTCGCTCGCCACCCTCGGTCGCTTCCCCGAGGCGGCGCAGGCCTACGAGCACCTCGCGACCCTCGTGCCGAACGATCCCGACGTCCTCGCCGACTACGCCGACGTCCTCGGCATGGCGCAGGGCCGCTCGCTGGCGGGACGGCCGTTCGAGCTCGTGAAGCGGGCGCTCGAGATCGATCCCCACGCCCCGAAGGCGCTCGCGCTCGCGGGCACGGCCGCGCTCGACGCGGGCGACTACAAGGCCTCCCTCGGATACTGGCAGACGCTCGCGGCCGACCTCCCCGAAGGCTCCGAGGACCGCACCCAGGTCGAGGCGGCGATGACCGAGGTCCGCGAGCGGGCGAAGGCCGCCGGGCAGCCCCTGCCCGAAGCCCCCGCGCCCGTGAAAGTGGCGAAGGCCCCGGCGCCGGGCCTTTCGGTGAGCGGATCCGTGAGCGTGGCGCCGGGCATCGCCGCAAAGGTCGATCCCTCGGCCACGGTCTTCGTGTTCGCCCGCGCGGAGAACGGCCCGCGCGTGCCGCTCGCGGTGATGCGCGCCAACGCCGCACGCCTGCCCCTCGAGTTCACGCTCGACGACTCCCAGGCGATGGCGCCGGACATGAAGCTCTCGGGCGCGCGCGCGGTGCGCATCGAGGCGCGCATTTCGCGCTCGGGCAACGCCATGCCGCAAGCGGGCGACCTCACGGGAACGAGCGCCGTCGTGAAGCCCGGCGCCCGCGGCGTGAAGGTCGTGATCGACTCGGTCGTCGGCGCCGCGCCCCCTGCGGCCGTCGCGAGCGCCTCCCCCGCGTCTCCGGAAGGCGCCGCGGCCTCCGACGCCGGCGCCGTGACGGGCGTGGTGAGCGTCGCTCCGCGGATAGCGTCCAAGGTCGACGGCGGCGCGACGCTCTTCGTCTTCGCACGCGCCGAGAACGGCCCGCCCATGCCGCTCGCGGTGATGCGCGCCACCGCCGCCCGCCTGCCGATGAGCTTCAGGCTCGACGATTCCCAGGCGATGGCCCCCAACATGAAGCTGTCGAGTGCGCAGGAGGTGCGCATCGAGGCGCGCATCTCGCGCTCCGGCAACGCGCTGCCCCAGCCCGGCGACCTCGTCGGCAACAGCCTCCTCGTGAAGCCCGGCGCCCGCGGCGTGAAGATCGTCCTCGACCGGGTGCTCCAATGACCGCGCGCCTGACGGTCGCGGGGCTCGCGGCGAGCCGCGGTCCCTCCACCCTCTTCCGCGACGTCTCCTTCGAGGTGGCGAGCGGCGAATGGCTCGCGGTGCGCGGCCCCAACGGCAGCGGCAAGACGACGCTCCTGCGTTGCGTGGCCGGGCTCACGCGCGCCGACCGCGGCGAGGTCCTCTGGGACGGTGCCGCAGCGCGCGGGGACGCCCGGTTCCACGCGAGCCTCCTCTACGCGGGCCACCAGCCCGGCATCAAGGACGACCTGAGCGCCGAGGAGAACGTGCGGAGCGCACTCGCGCTGCGCGCGGTCGCGGTGCCCGACGGGGCCGTGCGCGCCGCGCTCGCCGACGTGGGCCTCGAGCGGCGCCGGCACCTGCCCGCCCGGCGCCTGTCCGCGGGACAGCGCCGGCGCATCGGCCTCGCCCGCCTCATCCTCGACCCCGCCGCGCTCTGGGCGCTCGACGAGCCGCTCACCGCGCTCGACGACGAAGGTGAGGGGCTGTTCACCCGCCTGCTCGAGCGCCACCTCGCTACCGGGGGCCTCGCGATCCTCGCGACGCACGACGACCTCGCGCCCGCGCCGGCGCGCGAGCTGAGGATCGGGGCGTGAACGTGATCGCCGCGCGCCTTCCGGCCCCCGACTCGGGCGGCTCGTTCTCCGCCGCCTTCTCCTGGGCGTTCGCCCGCGACATGAGGCTCGCGATCCGCCATCCCGGCGAGACCATGCTGGTGGTGGCGTTCTTCGTGCTGGTCGCCTCCCTCTTCCCCCTCGGCGTGGGCGCCGAGCCCCAGCTTCTGCAGCGCATCGGCCCCGGAGTGATCTGGGTGTGCGCCCTGCTCTCCGCGTTCCTCTCGCTGCCCGCGATGTTCGCCTCGGACTACGCGGACGGGTCCCTCGAGCAGATGTCGCTGTCGCCGCAGCCGATGCCGGGGTGGGTCGCGGGCAAGATCGCCGCGCACTGGTCCGCGAGCGGGCTGCCCCTCACGCTGCTCTCGCCGCTGCTCGGCCTGCAGTACGACCTCGCCGGCGACACGCTGCTCGCGCTCGCCGCCGCCCTCGCCCTGGGCACGCCCGTGCTGTCGCTGCTCGGCGCGGCGTGCACGGCGCTCACGCTCGGCGCGCGCGGCGGCGGGATGCTGCTCGCGCTGCTCGCCCTCCCGCTCTTCATCCCGGTGCTCGTCTTCGGGGCGGGAGCGGCCGAGGCGCAGGCCTCCGGCCTTTCGGCCGCCCCGCACCTCTCCATCCTCGGCGCCGGCCTCATCGTCGCGGCGATGGCGCTGCCGCCCGCCGTCTGCGCCGCGGTGCGCATCGCGCTCGACTGAGACGATGAAGATCCCTTGGTTCTACTTCGCCTCGCCCTCGACCTTCTACCGGCTCGCCGGATGGATGGCGCCCTGGTTCTTCGTGCTCGCCGCGCTCTTCGGAGCGGCCGGCCTGTACGTGGGGCTGGTGCTCGCGCCGACCGACGCGCAGCAGGGCGAGGTCTACCGCATCATCTTCATCCACGTGCCGGCCTCGTGGATGTCGATGTTCATCTACTTCGTGATGGCGTGCTACGGCGGCGTCTCGCTCACGTTCAACACGCGGCTCGCCGCCATGATGGCCCGCGCGCTCGCGCCCACCGGCGCGATGTTCACCTTCGTCGCGCTCTGGACGGGGTCGTTCTGGGGGCGGCCGACGTGGGGGACCTACTGGGTGTGGGACGCGCGCATCACTTCGGAGCTCGTGCTCCTCTTCCTCTACTTCGGGTTCATCGCGCTCGCCAACGCCTTCGAGGACCCGCGCCGCGGCGACCGCGCGGCGGCGCTCCTCGCGCTGATCGGGCTGGTGAACCTGCCGATCATCTACTTCTCCGTCGTGTGGTGGAACACGCTGCACCAGGGCGCGAGCGTGAAGCTCACGGGCTCGACCATGCAGATCCAGATGCTCTGGGGCATGCTGCTGATGGCGCTCTCGTTCTGGATGTACTCGATCGGGGCCTCGCTCACGCGCGTGCGCGCCGTCATCCTCGACCGGGAGCGGCGGACCCACTGGGTGAGGGCCCTCGCCACATGAGGCCGCACGAGTTCTACATCTGGATGTCCTACGGAATGACCGCGCTCGCGCTGGCGGTGGAGATCGTCGCGCTGCGCCTGCGGCGCGCGCGCTCGCTGCGGCGCGTGGAGGAGGAAAGAGACCTTGAAGCCCAGGACTAGACGCGCGTTGTGGATCGTGGGGGGGCTCGCCGCGCTCGGCGTGGCCGCCACCCTGGTGCTCAACGCGTTCCGATCGAACCTCGTGTTCTTCTTCACGCCGAGCCAGGTCGCCTCCCACGAGGCGCCCGAGGGCCGCGCCTTCCGCATCGGGGGCCTCGTCGAGGCGGGCAGCGTGGTGCACGAGAGGGACGCCCTCACCGTCCGCTTCCGCGTGACGGACACCGCGAAGACCATTCCCGTGGTCTACTCCGGGATCCTTCCGGACCTCTTCCGCGAGGGCAAGGGCGTGGTCGCCGAGGGGCGCCTCGGCCCGGACGGCGTCTTCCACGCGAGCCAGGTGCTCGCGAAGCACGACGAGAACTACATGCCGCCGGAGGCCGCCGAGGCCCTCGCCAAGGCGGGCCACCCGATCAACCCGGCCGCCTTCGCGGGACAGGGGAGGTGACATGATTCCCGAGCTCGGACATTTCGCACTCGTCGTCGCCTTCGCGCTCGCCGTGGCGCAGGCGGCGCTCTCGTTCACCGGGGCGGCCACGGGGCGCAGGGCGCTCATGGGCACATCGCGCTCCATCGCCGTCGGGCAGTTCCTCTTCGTGGCGGCCGCCTTCGCGGCGCTGGCCTACTCCTTCGTCACGAGCGACTTCTCGGTGGCGAACGTGGTGGAGCATTCCAACTCGAAGCTGCCGCTGCGCTACCGGTTCGCGGCCACCTGGGGCTCCCACGAGGGCTCGATGCTGCTCTGGGCCTTCATGCTCGGCGCCTGGACCTTCGCGGTGTCGATCTTCAGCCGCCACCTGCCCGAGCGCATGCTCTCGCGCGTGCTGGGCGTGATGGGCCTCGTGAGCGCGGGCTTCCTGCTGTTCATCCTGCTCACCTCGGACCCCTTCCAGCGGCTGATCCCCGCCGCCGAGGAAGGGCGCGACCTGAACCCGCTCCTGCAGGACCCGGGCATGGTGGTCCATCCGCCGATGCTCTACATGGGATACGTGGGCTTCTCGGTCGCCTTCGCCTTCGCGATCACCGCGCTGCTCGAGGGCCGGCTCGACGCGGCCTGGGCGCGCTGGTCGCGCCCGTGGACGACCGCGGCGTGGTCCTTCCTCACCATCGGCATCATGATGGGCAGCGCCTGGTCGTACTACGTGCTGGGCTGGGGCGGCTGGTGGTTCTGGGACCCGGTCGAGAACGCGTCCTTCATGCCCTGGCTCGCGGGCACCGCCCTCATCCACTCGCTCGCGGTGACCGAGAAGCGCGGCACGTTCCGCAGCTGGACCGTGCTGCTCGCGATCGTCGCCTTCTCGCTGTCGCTGGTGGGGACCTTCCTCGTGCGCTCCGGCGTGCTCACCTCGGTGCACGCGTTCGCCACCGACCCGCGGCGCGGGATCTACATCCTGCTCTTCCTCGTGGTGGTGGTGGGCGGCTCCCTGGGTCTGTTCGCGTGGCGGGCGCCGCGCGTGGGCCTCGGCGGCGGCTTCGAGCCGGTCTCGCGCGAGTCGATGCTGCTCGCCAACAACGTGCTGCTCATCGTGGCCCTCGCCGCGGTGCTGCTCGGCACGCTCTACCCGCTCTTCCTCGACGCCCTGAACCTCGGCAAGATCTCCGTGGGCCCGCCCTACTTCGACGCCGTCTTCTACCCGATCATGGCGCCGGCCGTCTTCCTGATGGCCGTCGGGCCGGTCGCGAGCTGGAAGCGCGCGCGCCTGCCGGACCTGTGGGTGCGGCTGCGCTGGGCCCTGGGCGTGGCGGTCGCCGCGGCCCTCGTCCTGCCCTTCGTGCTCGGGCGCTGGTCGGCCCTGATCGCCTTCAGCCTCTGGCTGGGCCTCTGGGTGGTGACGGCCACCGCGGCGCACGTGGTGCAGCGCCTGCGCACCTCGCCCCAGCCGACGCTCGGCGGGAAGCTGCGCGCGCAGTCGCTGTCCTGGTACGGAATGACGTTCGCGCACCTGGGAGTCGCCGTGTTCATCTTCGGGGTCACGATCGTGAAGGGCTACGAGACGGAGCGCGACCTGCGCATGGCGCCGGGCGACCACACGCAGGTGGGCGGCTACGACTTCGAGTTCGTCGGCACGAAGCAGGTGCCGGGGCCGAACTACACCGCCGTGCAGGCCGAGTTCGACGTGCGCCGCGTCGGCTCCGCGGCCATCGTGCGCAGGCTCTATCCCCAGAAGCGCGACTACCCGGTCGCCCAGCAGACGATGACGGAGGCGGCCATCGACACCGGCTTCGTGCGCGACCTGTACGTCTCCCTCGGCGAGCCCGTGCAGGGCGACGCCTGGGGCGTGCGCGTCTACCACAAGCCGTTCGTGGACTGGATCTGGGGCGGCTGCATGATGATGGCCCTGGGCGGCCTCCTCGCGCTCTCCGACCGCCGCTACCGCTTGCGCCGCGCCGCCGCCGTCCCGAAGGGCGCGCTCGCGCAGGCGCTCACGCCATGAAGGCGCTGCGCTACCTCATCCCCCTCGCGGTCTTCGCGGCCCTGGTGGGCTTCTTCGCCGTGGGCCTCACGCGCGACCCGCACGAGGTGCCCTCGCCCTTCATCGGCAAGCCCGCGCCGGCGTTCAAGCTCGCTCGCCTGCACGAGGGCGATCAGACGTTCGGGCCCGAGGAGATGCGCGGCAAGGTCTGGCTCCTCAACGTATGGTCCTCGTGGTGCGTCTCCTGCCGGGTGGAGCACCCGCTACTGGTGGAGATGTCGCGCGACCACCTGGTGCCCATCGTCGGCCTCGACTACAAGGACAAGCGCGAGGACGGCCTCCAATGGCTCTCCCGGCACGGCAATCCCTATCTCCTCTCGGCGTGCGACGACGAGGGCAAGGTCGGGATCGACTACGGGGTCTACGGCGTTCCCGAGACTTTCGTGATCGACAAGCAGGGAATCATCCGCTACAAGCAGATCGGCCCGATCACGCCCGAGGCGCTCGAGAAGACGATCCTGCCGCTCGTGAAGAGGCTCAACGGATGAGGATCGCGCTCGCTGCGCTGCTCACCGCCTTCTGCGCGCTCGCCTTCGGCCAGGCCGACGAGGTCGCGCACCCCGACCCCCGGGTCGAGAAGCGGCTGAAGGACCTCGGCGAGGAGCTGCGCTGCCTCGTCTGCCAGAACCAGACGATCGCCGACTCGGCCGCGCCGCTCGCCCTCGACCTGCGCAACGAGATCCGCACGATGATCAAGCAGGGCAAGACCGACGACGAGATCCGCGCCTACCTCGTGCACCGCTACGGCGACTTCGTCCTCTACCGTCCGCCGCTCAAGCCGACGACCGTCCTGCTGTGGGGAGGGCCCTTCGCGCTCCTCGTCGCGGGATTCGCCACCGTCGTGGTGGTCGTGCGGCGCCGGCGCCAGGTGGTCCCGGCCCCCTTGCCCGCGTCCGATCCGAGCCGCGCGAGCATCGCCGCGCTGCTCGATTCCGACGCCGCGCCCGCGCAGAAGAAGAAGAAGAAGCGCTAGGCCTCGACCGCCGCGGCCACGCGCGCGGAAGCGTTGTGCGCCTCCACGTACCCCAGGTCCCGGGACACATCGCGGGCCGTCGCGGTCACCATGCGCGCGAGCTCCTCGTGGCGGGGACCCAGCATCGCCTTCTCGGCGCCCCACACCCCGAGCGCGGCGACCACGGCACCCGTGCGGTCGCGCACCGGCGCCGCGATGCCGCACACTCCCATGCGGAACTCACCGCGGTTCACGGCGTAGCCGCGCTGCCGCGTCTGCTCGAGGTCGCGCTCGATGTCCTTGCGCTGGATGAGGGTGAGCGGCGTGTAGCGCTTGAGGTGCGCCATCGCCTGGTCGAGCGCGTCGGGAGGCAGCCATGCGAGCAGCGCCTTCCCCGTGGAAATGATCGACGCGGGCACGCGCGAGCCGATGCTCGTGATCGCCTTGAGCGGCTGCGGGCTGTCGACCTTGTCGACGTAGACCCCGAAGCCGGAATCGAACACCGCGAGCTGCACCGACTCGCGGCTCTGCTCGCACAAGCGGCGCAGGTGCGGCTGGGCCACCGCGACGAGGTCGACGTCGCGCACGAGGAGCGACCCCAGCTCCCAGACCTTGAGCGTGGGCGAGTACAGCGTGGTGACGGGATCCTTCTTCACGTAGCCCAGGGCCGTCAGCGTCGAAAGCAGGCGGTAGACGTTGGGCTTGGTGAGGTCCAGCTGGCGCGCAAGCTCCGTGAGCCGCCGGGGCTGGCCGGAGCGGATGAGCGCCTCGAGCAGGTTGAGCGCCTTCTGGACCGTCTGTTCCATCGCGAGTCCGGTCGGAGGACGGTGCGCATATCCTACTCCGGGCGCGGAAAACGCGCTTGACGCGCGTTAGACCCCCGTCAGATCAGCACGGGACGGTCGGGAAGCTCGTTCGCGCCGCCCTCGCGCGCCGGGAAATGCCGCGCGAGAAGCTCCGAGACGGCGCGCACGCCGGCCACGGCCCCCTCCTCGTAGCGGCCGTCGCGGAAATGCCGCTCCATCATGCGGCAGACTCCCTGCCACTCGGCCGCGCCGACCTTCGCGTCGATGCCGCGATCGGCGACGATCTCCACGCGCCGATCGGCGAGCAGAAGGTAGATGAGGATCCCGTTGTTCTCCTCGGTATTCCACGCTCCGTATTGCGCGAAGACCTGGCGCGCGCGCTCGCGCGAGCCGGTGCCGCGCCACAGCTGCCCCGAGGTGAGCTCCGCCTCCACCACCAGCAGGACCTGGCCGCGGTGCGTCCGCTCGAGGGCGGCGATCTCGCGCTGGATCGCGTCGAGCGTCGATCGCGGAAAGGCCCGGCGCTCCGTCACCGGATTCATGAGCACGTGCCGCCAGAAGCGCCGCAGGTCCATCACCACGACCCCGAGGCGCCGCCGCCGTCGAACGACCCGCCCCCGCCGCTGAAGCCGCCGCCGCCGAATCCCCGGCCCCCGAAGCCGCCTCCGAAACCGCCCCCTCCCCAGCCACCCCACGGGCCCCGTCCGATGCCGCGCACGAGCCCCGCTCCGCTGAAGATCGTGAAGACGAACGCGAGGAGAGCCACGATGACCCCGAGGGCGAGGCTGCCGAACACGAGCCACGCGGCCACCCCCGTGATCGCTCCCGTGAGGCCCGCGCCGAAGAGGCGCCCGAGGAGCCCCCGCAGCACGAGGGCGACGATCGGCACGAGGAAGAACGCGAGGAACACGAAGTTCGCGTAGGACGACGCGAAGTCCGCCTTGCGCTCGTGCGGCCGCGCCGCCGGCAGCGGAAGGTCCTCGCCCTTGACCGCCTTCACGATGGCGTCCACGCCGGCGTCGATGCCGCCCGCGAAGTCGCCCTGGCGAAAGCGTGGGGCGATGACATCGGACACGATTTCCTCGGACAGGAAATCGGTGAGCGTCCCCTGGACGCCGCGCCCGGTATGGATGCGGATGCGGTGCTCCTGCTTGGCGATCACGAGCAGCACCCCGTCGTCCACGCCCTTGCGCCCCAGCCGCCATTCGTCGGTCACGCGCGTGGCGAAGTCCTCGATGGGCTCGGAGCCGAGGGACGGGACGATGAGCACCACGACCTGCGAGCCGCGCTCGCGCTCGAACGCCGCGAGCTTCGCCTCGAGGGCGTCGCGCTCCGCCGCGCCGAGGGTCCCGGTCTGGTCGATCACGTGCGCGGTGAGCTTCGGCACGGGGATCGGCTCGCCGGGCTCCGCCGCGGTGGAGCCCGCGTGCCCCAGCAGCGCGGCGAGGAACAGCAGCACGGCCGCGAACGCAGGGCGGAAGAACCCGGCGGCGCGGGCGTTCGCGCGCCCGGGCATCTATTTCGCCGGAGCCGGCGCCGGCGCGGCCGCCGGCGGGAATTGCACCTTCGGCGGCTCGGCGATGGCCTTCTCGTTCTCCACCGCGAAGGACTCCTTCTCCTTGTAGCCGAACATCATCGCGGTGAGGTTGGTCGGGAACTGGCGCACGAGGATGTTGTAGTCCCGCGTCGCCTTGATGAAGCGGTTGCGCGCCGTCGTGATGCGGTTCTCGGTGCCCTCGAGCTGCGCCTGGAGCTCGCGGAAGTTGGCGTCGCTCTTGAGCTGCGGGTAGTTCTCCGCGACGACCAGCAGGCGCGAGAGCGCGCCGGTGAGCTCGCCCTGCGCGTCGGCGAAGCGCTTCATCGCCTGCGGGTCGTTCAGCGCGTCGGGCGTGAGCTGCACCGAGCCCACCTTCGCGCGCGCCTCGGTGACGCCGAGCAGCACGCTCTTCTCCTGGCTCGCGTAGCCCTGCACTGTCGCCACGAGGTTCGGGATGAGGTCGGCGCGCCGCTTGTACTGGTTCAGCACCTCGGCCCAGGCCGCCTTCACCTGCTCGTCGCGCGTCTGGAACTCGTTGTATCCGCAACCCGAGAGCGTGAGCGCCGCGAGAAGCGGCAGGACCCACAGGAATCTGCGCATGTCGTGGTCTCCTGGACTCCGGCGAGGATCGCCGGCCCGATGATGTGGGGCGGGTGAGGCCGTTTTCAAGCCGCCTCGCGCAACGCGCGGCGCGCGAAGAGGAGGTCCTCCCACGCCTTGGCCTTCTCCGGGAGGCTGCGCAGGAGGTAGGCGGGATGGTAGGTGACCACCACGGGCGTGCCGCGATAGCGGTGCACGCGTCCCCGCAGGCTCGCGAGGCTCGCCTCGGTGCCGAGCAGCCGGATGGCGGCCGTCTTCCCGAGCGCCACGATGAGCTTCGGCTGGACGAGTTCGATCTGCCGGTCGAGGAAGGGCGCGCAGGCCGCCGCCTCTTCCGCGGTCGGCGTGCGATTGCTCGGCGGCCGGCACTTCACCACGTTCGCGATATACACGTCGCGGCCGCGCGCGAGGCCGATCGCCGCGAGCATGCCGTCGAGGAGCCGTCCGGCCTGTCCGACGAACGGCTCGCCCTGCTCGTCCTCGTCGGCGCCCGGGCCCTCGCCCACGAAGAGCCAGCGCGCCGACTCGTCGCCCACCCCGAACACCGCCTGCTTGCGCTGGCGACAGAGGACGCAGGCCGTGCACGCGCGCACGGCCGCACGCAGCTCCTCCCAGCCCATGGCGGCGCCTGCGGAAGCCGGCACGGCCGCCGGCGCCCGCCCGGGAGCGGCGGTTTCCCGCCACGCTTCCGGCTCCCGCGGCGCCTCGATCAGGCCGTAGAGGCGCGCGACCGGGCCGAGCTCGAGGGCGGCGAGCGTGCGCCGGTCCCTCACAGCGTGAGCCCGAGGAACAGCGCGTCCTCGCGGCCCCGGGCCGCGGGATAGTACTCGGGACGGATCGCGATCTGCTGGAAGCCCAGCCTGCGGTACAGATGGCGCGCCACCTCGTTCGAGGGACGCACCTCGAGGTAGATGATCTGGGCCCCGGCCTCGCGCGCCACCTGGATCATGTGCCCGAGGAACGCGCGCCCGATGCCCTGGTTCTGCCACTCCGAGGCGACGGCGAAATTGAGCAGGTGCGCCTCGTCGAGCGCGACCATGAGCACGGAATAGCCGATCACGGATTCGCCGTGGGCGACGACCCAGCACTCGTAGCCCGCGGTGACCGAGTCGCGGAAGTTGCCGAGGCTCCAGGGAAACTCGTAGAGCGACTTCTCCAGGCGCGCCACTTCCGCGAGGTCCGCCGCGCGCATGCGCCGGTAATGGATCTGGGGAATCGGGACCGCGCTCACCGTCTCGCCCCTCGCTCCTCGGCCGTGAGGGCCACCTTGTCGCGCAAGTATAGTGGCCCCGCTTCCTCGGCGGCCATCGAGCCCCCGCGCGCGAAGCGCCGCGCCGCGAGCCGGGCGACCGCTCCGGCCCGCGGAAGGTCGCCGGCGAAGCGCATCTGGACCACGTGGCGGTAGGCCTCCCGCAGCCACGGCAGGCGCTCGAAGCCGCTGCCCGTCGCGGCCCACGCCCGTCCGGGCAGCGGCGGAAGCGACCCCGCATCGACGAGACGGGGAGCGACCACCTCGTCCCAGTCGTCGCCGTTGCGCGCGTACGCGGCGACGTAGGCCTCGTTCATGCGTGCGTCGAGCGCGGCGACGACGCGCCGCTCGTTCGACTGCTCCGCGAGCGCGAGCAGCGAGGGAACCGGCACCACCGGGCGCTGCGAGGCGAAGGCGAGCCCCTGCACGATCCCGCAGGCGATGCGGATCCCGGTGAAGGACCCCGGGCCCTGGCCGAACGCGAACGCGTCCATGGCCGCCGCCTCGAGGTGGGCGCGCTCGAGCACCTTGCGGATCATGGGGACGACCATCTCCGAATGGCGGTTGTCGGCCATGGCCTCCTCGACGAAGAGCTCACGGTCCCGCAGCAGCGCGACCGAGCACAGCTCGGTGGATGTCTCGACGGCGAGGAGGTTCACCCGGGCATTATAGCGAAGCGTCGCTCCTCGCGTTACTAGAGATTTATCAATGACTTGTCGTTTATACTTAATGTCGTTTCTGGGATTGGCTTCCGGCATCAGGTCTTCACGAGCTCGAGGGGCCTGAATCGTCCGCCCAGCACGTCGCGCGAATCGATGTTCCACCAGCGCTCGAGGACCGTGGCGTAGTAGGCGCGGAAGTCGACGGCGTGCGGGGGATTGCCGTTGCCGTCGAGCCGGTCCAGAGCGGGCGGCGCGCCGTAGAGCCCGCCGCGCACGGCGCCGCCGAGCACGAAATGGGCGCTCGCCGTGCCGTGGTCCGTGCCGCCGCTGTCGTTCTCCCGCGGGCGCCGGCCGAACTCCGCGTAGGTCGCGACGAGGGTCGAATCCCAGCGCCCGATCTCGACGAGCGCGGAGCGCAGCGACGCGAGCCCCTCGCCCAGCTGCCGCAGCAGGTTGGCATGCACGCCCTGCTGGTTGGCGTGGGTGTCGAAGCTGCCGAGGGACAGGCGCACCACGGCGATCCCCGCAGGATTGGCCGCGAGCTGCGCGGCCGTGCCCGCCGCGTAGCCGAACGGCCCTTGCGGGAACTGCGTGGCGAAGGCGCGACCCGCGTGCAGGCGCTCGGCCGAGGCGAGCACCTCGTTTTCCACGCGCAGGATGTGCGCGAGCGCCGCGTTGCGGCCCGCGCGGGCCGGCTCCGGGCGCGCGAGGCGCGCGTTGCGAACGAACTGCTCGGGGCTCGCGAGCGCGATCGAGCGCGCCGAGCGCCCGGCGAGCGGCCCCATGCCGCCCGTGCCCACGACCACGCCGTCGGCCGCGTACGAGGCGGGACAAGGAGAGCGCTCGAAGGCGCGGGCAAGCCATCCCTCGTCGAGGTACTCGTTGCTCCTCGAGGCCGTGTCCCAGATCTCGATGGAGCGGAAATGGGAGAGGTTGGGATCGGGATAGCCCACGCCCTGCACGACGGCGAGCTGCCCCGCCTCCCAGGCCGGGTGCAGCGCGGCGAGGGAGGGATGCAGCCCCGCCTGCTCCGAGATCCGCAGCACCTGGTCGCGCGGGATGGCGAGGCGCGGCCGCAGCTCGGCATAGCGCGGATCGGCATACGGGACGACCGTATTGAGGCCGTCGTTGCCGCCCTTGAGCTCCACGAGCACGAGCAGGCGGCGCTCGGCCCAGGCGCTCGCGGCGCGGGCGAGGCCGCTCACGCCGACGGCGAACGGAACCAGGGCGGAGAAGCGGAGGAAATCGCGTCGGTCCATGTCCCTCCTCACTTGAGCTGGTAGACGGGGTCGGAGGCGAGCGCGCGGACGCGCGCGGCCGCGTCGAGACCCGCCGGCACCGGATCCGCGGGGTCGGCCGCGAGCACGAGGCGATCGAGCTCGGCGGGGTCCCGCGTCGCTCCGAGAGACCTCGACCAGCGCGCCGCGTTGAAGGTGTACGAGCCCATCCCGACCTCCATGAGGCGCTCCAGCCGCGCCCCGGGCCCCGGCGCAGCCTGCGCTTGCATGCCGGCCTGCCGCATGCCGCCGTCGTCCGGCGCGGACAAGCTTTCCATGAAGGCCGAGCCGCGGAAGACGCGATCGACGAACTCCTTGCGGCCGAGCAGCGTGGCCGTGTCGATCCATGCGTCGCCGCCGGGCCAGCCCTTCACATTGGGCGGGGCGAAGAGGTTCTGGCCGAACGCCGCGCAGGCCACCGCCGCCGGGCGCAGGTCCGCGGGATGGACGTCGAACGTGCGCAGCGTGCCCACGACCAGGTCGACGGGCGACTTCACGAGGCTCGCCCGGTTGGCGGGGTCCCAGAACGCGTCGGACAGGAAGATCGCGCGCAGCAGGGGCTTCACCTCGTAGTGGGCGCCGCGGAAGACGGCCGCCCAGCGCTCGACCACGGCCTCGTCCGGCGTCGGCGAGACGAACTCGCGCCACAGCTTGGCGGCGACGAAGCGGGCGGTCTCGGGGCGCGCGAGGAGGATGTCGATCACCTGGTCGCCGTCGAGGCGGCCGCTCACGCCGAGCACGGTCTTCTCGCCCGGGTCGTGGAAGAAGGGCCGGTAGCGGTAGGCGCCGGTGTCGGGATCGAGGCTGAAGCCGGTGAACGCGCGCGCCGCCTCCTTCACGTCGCGCTCGCCGTAGTGGCCGACGCCGAGGGTGAACAGCTCCATCACCTCGCGCGCGAAGTTCTCGTTGGGCGCCTCGCGGCGGCTGCGCGCGTTGTCGAGGTAGATCAGCATCGCCGGGTCCTTCGCCACCCCGTGCAGCAGCGCGCCGAAGTTGCCTAGCGCCTCGCGCCGCAGCAGCACGTTCTGCCGGTACATGAGCTGCGCGAGCTTCACCTTCTGCTGGCTGGTGGCGAAGTGGTTGTGCCAGAAGAGCGTCATGCGCTCGGTGAGCGGGCTCGGCGTGGCGAGCATCTCGCCGATCCACCACGCGCGAAGCTCCAGGCCCTGGCGCACGATCTCGCCTCGGAAGGCCTTGGGATCGTTCTTGGCCATGGCCCGCAGCTCGCGCACGGGCACGAAGGGCTCGTGGACGAACGCCGGCGGCGGCGTCAGGGCCTCGGTGCGCGCTCCGGCGAGGAGCCGGTCGACGGCCTCGCGGCGGTCGAGCGCGGCGTATTCGCGGATCTCGGCATCGGTCGCGCCGAAGCCCGCGCGGTCGAGGAGGTGGCGCGCCCCGTCGTAGCCGATGGGAACCGCGCCGGCGGCGAGCGGCGCGAGCAGGGCGAGGATGGCGATCGGGATTCTCATGGCGCTCCTCCCAGGATGGCACGGCCCGCGCCGGCGACGGAAGCCGCCGCGGGCCGCTGCGGCCTCAAAGCGAGGCGCCGGGGCGGCGGTGCGCCGCGCGCAGCTCCTCGGGAGTGAGGAAGCCGTCTCCGTTGGTGTCGAGCTGCCCGAAGCGCTGCGCGAGGCGCGGCGCGTTCGCCTGCGCCTCGGCGAGGCTGATGCGGCCGTCGCCGTCGGTGTCGATCTTCTTCCAGCGCGACGCCCGCGCCTGCTTGAAGTACGCGCGCAGCTCCTCGCGCGTGATCTGGCCGTCGTGGTTCGCGTCGATCTCGTCGAAGTGCCGCGCGAGCCGGGGCAGGGCCGCGGCCTCGTCGCGGCTGATCATGCCGTCGCCGTTGGTGTCCGCGGCGCGCAGGCGCTGCCCGTGGTGGCCCGGGGCCGTCGGGTCCCCGGCGGGGCCGAACGGTCCCAGGGCCGGATCGGCGAGCGCGAGCATGGCCGCCGAGCCGAGGCCCAGTGCGGTGAGGATCGCGACGTATTTCATGGAATGCTCCTTTCGATCGGGTGCGTCCGAGGTTGAGCTCGGGCGGATGCCGCGAGCGTAAGACCGATCAACGCCCGAACGCGCGCGCGGGAGACGGCGCCTGGTAAGCAGATGTAATCGGCGGGCGCGGGGCGGCGCCGCTGTTAACATTCCCTTACATCTCGTCCGGTGAAGGGGCACCGTGCCCGCTAGCATCGTTCCATGAACGCGCAACGCCAGAAGATCCTCGTGGTCGACGACGACCTGAGGCTGCGCGACCTGCTCAAGCGCTACCTCACCGAGCAGGGCTTCGCGGTGGACACGGTGCCCGACGCTGCAGCCATGGACCGCAACCTGGCGCGCGTGCGCTACGACCTCATCGTCCTCGACCTGATGCTCCCCGGCGAGGACGGGCTCGCGGTGTGCCGGAGGCTGCGCGCGGCGGACAACTCCGTCGCCGTCATCATGCTCACGGCCAAGGGCGACGACGTCGACCGCATCGTCGGGCTGGAGATGGGCGCCGACGACTACGTCGCGAAGCCCTTCAACCCGCGCGAGCTCGTCGCGCGCATCCATGCGGTGCTGCGCCGCCAGGCCCCGCCCGAGGCGCCCGGCGCGCCCACGCAGGAGGAGAAGGTGGTCGAGTTCGGGCCCTTCGCGCTCAACCTCGCGAACCGCTCGCTCGCGCGCGACGGCGAGGCGATCCCGCTCACCACGGGCGAGTTCGCGCTGCTGAAGGCGCTCGCGCTCCACCCCCGCGTGCCGATGTCGCGCGACAAGCTGATGGAGCTCGCGCGAGGCCGCGAGCACGAGAGCTACGACCGCTCGATCGACGTGCAGGTCTCGCGCCTTCGCAAGCTCCTCGCCGAGGACCCGCAGTCCCCGCGCTTCATCCAGACCGTGTGGGGCTTCGGCTACGTGTTCATCCCCGACGGGGCGCCGCAGAGGTGACGTTCTTCCCCGCCTCGCTTCGCTGGCGCACCCTCGTGGTGATGATCGCGGCGCTGGTCCTTTCGCAGGTCGCCGCCCTATGGCTGCTGCACGAGTACGTGACCGAGCCGCGCCACGAGATGCGCGTCGGCCAGTTCGTGAGCCACCTGAAGACGATCAGCGCGGCGCTCGCCACCATGGACCCCGAGCAGCAGCAGCGCTTCATCGCCTCGATCGCGGAGAAGGAGGGCATCCGCATCCTGCCGGTACGAGGCGACGAGCACATGCGCCCCGCCGCGGACCGGCCTCCGCTGAGGTTCTTCCGCGAGCGCATCCGCGAGATCTTCGGGCCCGACGCGGAGGTCTACGTGCGCGGCGGCGAGGGTCCCGGCGGCGAACCTCCGCGATCCCGTCTCCGCCCGCCGGTCCTGTGGATACGGCTGCCCGCGGGCGAGCACGGGTTCTGGGTGGCGTTCCCCCCCGGGCGCATCGAGCGCGATCCCCTCACGGCCCTCTTCGCCTGGGGCGCGGCGGGACTGGCCATCGCCATCGCCGCGACCTTTTTCCTCGTCTTCCGACTCAACCGGCCGCTGGGCGAGCTCGCGCGCGCCGCGGAGAAGCTCGGCAAGGGCGGCGACCCCGCGCCGGTGTCCGAAACGGGACCGTCGGAGATCCGTGCCGTCGCGCGCGCCTTCAACCAGATGAAGGACGACCTGCAGAAGAGCCAGCGCGAGCGCGCCACCTTCCTCGCGGGCATCTCCCACGACCTGCGCACGCCCCTCGCGCGGCTGCGCCTGGAGGTGGAGATGCTGGGCGACAAGGTCGAGGGCGGCACGCAGGGCGGCATGGTGCAGGACCTCGACGACATGAACGCGATCATCGACCAGTTCATCGATTTCACGCGCAGCGAGGCGGCCGAGCCGCTCGCGCCCATCGATCTGGCGGAGCTCGCCCGCTCCTGCGCGGAGCGCGCCGCGCGCGGCGGCGCGGACGTGCGCTGCGAGCTGGACGAGGTGCCCCTGATGATGCTGCGCCCGCTCGCCATGCGCCGCCTCGTCGACAACCTCATCGCCAACGCGGCGCGCCACGCCGGGGGCGAGATCCGGGTTCGCGTCACGCGGGGCGAAGGCCGCGCGACGCTCTCGGTCCTCGACCGCGGCCCCGGAATTCCGGCCGGGCTCGTGGAGCGGCTGAAGCAGCCCTTCACGCGCCGCGACGAGGCGCGCAGCGGCTCCTCGGGCGCGGGCCTCGGGCTCGCGATCGCAGATCGGGTGGCCATGCTCCACGGCGGAACGCTCGACCTGCTGGCGCGCGCCGGCGGCGGCCTGGAAGCCCGCGTGAGCCTGCCGCTCGCCGTGTGAACGACCCTTGCCCGGGGGCAAGGAACGATGCGCGGCCGGGCGGATAATGTTGTGGAAGGGGCGGCGCCCGGGGGGGGGCGAATGTCATCCGGAAACGGTCGTCGAACGTTCTATCCACCGATGATGTCCCCGAAAGGGACGGATCGAAGGAGCATTCCATGAAACCCCTGAAGACTCTCGTCGTGGCGGCGTTTGCCGCCGGCAGCCTCGCGGTTTCCGCCGGGGCCTTCGCCCAGCACCAAGGAGGCGGCGGTGGCGGCGGCCATGGCCCTTCCGGCGGGCATTGGTCGGGCGGCGGGCACTGGCACGGAGGCGGCGGCCACTATCACTATGGCGGTGGCGGGCACTACTACTGGGGACCGGGCTGGGGCTTCTATTTCGGCGTCCCCTATTACTGGTACGGCTATCCGTACTACTACCCCTACTACCCGTACTACGGCTATCCGTATTACTACGGCTACCCGTATCCCACGGACCCCTCGGCCTACTATTCCAACGAGCCTCCTCCGCCGACGACGGAAGTCGCGCCCGGGCCGGGAGCGCCGACGGAAGGGCCGCTCTACATGAACTACTGCGCCTCGGCGAAGGCCTACTACCCGAAGGTCACCACGTGCCCCGAGGGGTGGAAGTTCATCGAGCCGACGAGGTGACCGCGGTAGCGCCCGCGCCGAAGAACGCCTCCACTTCGGCGAGCGAGCGCGTGCGCCGGAACGGCGGGAGTGCCCGCCAGATGCGCCTGCCGTAGGGCTTGTCGACCAGCCGCGGGTCGCAGATCACCAGCGCCCCGCGGTCGGTTTCGTCCCGGATCAGCCGCCCCGCGCCCTGCTTGAGCGCGATCACCGCGCGCGGCAGCTGGTACTGCATGAACGCGTTCCCGCCGAGGCGATTGATCCGCTCGATGCACGCCGCGAGGACCGGCTCGTCGGGCGGGTTGAACGGAAGGCGGTCGATCACCACCACGGAAAGCTGCTCTCCCTTCACGTCCACGCCTTCCCAGAAGGACTGGGAGGCGACGAGGATCGCGTGGGGCGAGCGCCGGAAGCGCTCGAGCAGCTCGCTCTTCGAGCCGCTGCCCTGCAGCAGCAGGGGCCATTCGAGCCCCGCCGAGCGCAGCTTCTCCGCGAGGCGCTCGTGGCCCCGGCCCATCGCCCTGAGGCTCGTGAAGAGCAGGAACGCGTGGCCCCCGCTTGCGCGCACCACGGGCCACGCGGCGTCGATCACGGCGTCGCCGTGCCCCTCGGAGTTGGGATCGGGCAGCCCGGGGGGCACGTAGAGCAGCGCCTGGCGCTCGAAGTCGTACGGGCTGGCCCACGTGAGCGTGCGCGCCTCCTCGAGGCCCATCTCGCGCTGGTAGTGGGAGAAATCGCCGTTCACCGAGAGGGTCGCGGAGGTGAAGATCCAGGCGCGCGCCTCGCCCTGCATGGCGGAGCGGAAGACGCGGCCCGCGTCGAGAGGCGTCATGTAGAGCGTGGCCGATTGCGGGTGGACCTCGAGCCAGCGCACGACGTCCGCGGGCGCGGCCTCGCCGCCGTCGTCCTGCGCGCCCCCCTCGTCGGCCGTGCGCCACTCGCCGACGCGCGCGAGGAGGTCGTCGCAGCGGGCGCGGCAGTTGCGGATCTCCTCGGCGCGCTCCTCCTGCGCCTGGAGCGAGCGGGCGAGCGTCGCGAGCCGCGTGGCGAGCGCATCCAGCGTGCCGTCGAACGCGGCGCGCTCCGCCAGCGCGGCGAGCCCGACGCGGCCGCTGGCCGCTCCCAGCGCGAGGCGCAGGTCCCGGGCCCCGCGCTCCACGTCCGCGGCCGCGTCGGCCACCTCCGTCCCCTCCCGCGCGTGCTGCGCTTGCGCGAGCCGAGCGTCGCGCGCGAGCTCGAGGATCTCGCCGGTGGCGAGCGACTGGCCGAAGAACAGGCGCGCGAGGTCCGGCAGGTGGTGTGCCTCGTCGAGGACCACGGTGTCCGCCTCGGGCAGCAGGTCAGCCGCGCCCCCGTCGCGCAGCGCCACGTCGGCGAAGAAGAGATGGTGGTTCACGACCACGACGTCCGCCTCGGCCGCGCGCTTGCGCGCCTTCATCACGAAGCAGTCCTGGTAGTGGCCGCACGCGGAGCCGAGGCAGTTCTCGCGGGTGGAGGTGGCGTGCGCCCAGGCGCCGGAGCCTTCGGGCACGTCGGCGCAGTCGTTGCGGTCGCCGCTCATCGTGCGCGCCGCGAAGCTGCGGATGCGCTGCAGGTGCGCGATCTCCTCGCGCGCGGCGA
>Ga0187776_10000167_pt1 | contig 32234 bp, 33 predicted proteins | sample 0216_BV02_MP12_2_FD_132426 | JGI IMG/M metagenome (GOLD analysis project Ga0187776, IMG submission 132426) | Tropical peat soil microbial communities from peatlands in Department of Meta, Colombia - 0216_BV02_MP12_20_MG | ecosystem: Environmental > Terrestrial > Soil > Wetlands > Peat | place...
CCCGAAGCGGTGGCAGCAGAAGCTGCGGCCGCTCCTGCGGAGCCCGAGGTCATCAAGAAGGGCAAGCAGGAAACTGCCGAAGAGGGTGCCGCGCCTGCCGAGGGCAAGGAAGCCAAGGCCGAGAAGCCGGAGAAGGCGGAGAAAAAAGAGAAGAAGTAGCCGCCCGCTATTGGCCGTTGAGCGGTGGTTCGAGAAGGTGGCGTGAAGCTGATCGTTGGCCTTGGAAATCCGGGAATCCAATATCAGTTCACCGCCCACAATCTCGGGTTTCTCACGCTGGACCGGCTCGCAGAGCGCTGGAACATCGCTGTAGATAACCGCCAATGCCGTGCGCTTACGGGAAGGAAGAAGGTTGGTTGCGACGAAGTGCTGCTCGCTAAGCCAGAAACGTACATGAACCTGAGTGGTTTGGCGGTGCGCGAGTTGGTTCAGGAGTACGAGATCAACCCGCAGAGCGATCTGCTGGTGATCTACGACGAGCTGGATCTGCCATTCGGTTCGGTTCGGATTCGGACCAGGGGCAGTTCCGCCGGGCACAATGGGATGGTGTCGATCATCAACGCACTGGGGACGCAGGAAGTGCCCAGAGTCCGATTGGGGATCGCGCCCGATCATCCCGTAAAGGATGGCGCCGGGTACGTGCTCGCGCCGTTCAAGCGGTCGCAGTATAAAGCCGTGGATGAGCTCCTGGAGGCCGCTGCCGATGCAGCCGAGTCGGTTTTGGGCGACGGAATTCAGGCGGCCATGAACCGCTTCAACCGCAAGCCCGATGCGGAACTCGGGTAGCACTCTGTCATCCTGAGCGAGGACCGAGCATAACGACGAGGTCCGAGTCGAAGGATCTTGTGGTACTGGCGACCGACAGTGAGTCTTTTGAATTTTTGCTACAGATTTGTAATGGAGATGGTAATGAATCGTACTTACGAAGTGATGTTTATCGTCCGGCCTGACATGGCCGACGAGGATCTGGAAAAGTTGAATTCCGCGCTGGAGAACCATACTACGGGCGCAGGCGCCGCCGTTAAGCACATCGAAAAGATGGGCAAGCGGCGGCTGGCGTATCTGGTACGCGGCTTTCATGAGGGTATCTACGTCCTCTTCATCGTGGAAGGCAAGGGCGAGGTAGTGCATGAGTTGGAGCGTCGTCTGCGCGTCACCGAGCCGGTGATTAAGTTCATCACTGTGCGCGTGGATGAAGAGCACAAGCGCCTGGAGAAGATGAAGAAGCTTCGTGAGTCTCGTCGTCGTGGACAGGGAACGCACGCGGCGACGCTGGGAGCCGAGGCTCCGGTCGCCACCGCTGGTGAACCAACTGCCACGCCGGCAGCACCAGCCACCACGTAAGCAGAGATTCATCGCTCCGCCGGGAATTATTCGGTGACGGGTAGAAGTGCCCGCACCTGGAAGCGAAAAAAGGAGAAATAATGGCTGACGAAACACCACGTTCTGCTACTGGACCCGCCGCCGAAGGAGATGCGGGGCGGACAGGCCGTCCCGGAGGTCCGGGTCGGGGAGGAGCCGGAGGCCCGCGCGAACCGCGCAAGTATTTCCGGCGCAAAAAGGTGTGCAAGTTCTGCGTCGAGAAGATCGACGCCATCGACTACAAGGACTACCGCTTGCTCGGTCAATTTATCGCGGAGAGCGGAAAGATTGTGCCCCGCCGGCTGAGTGGAGTGTGTACTCCGCATCAACGGCGACTAGGTCGCGCCATCAAGCAGGCGCGCAATATCGCGCTGTTGCCGTTTGCTAGCAGCCGCCCATAGCCGGCCAGGAGAGGAAGATATTCCGGCTGTCGGACAGTTCACTTACGCGGTAACGAGCATACAAAATCAAGAGCGCAGTTTTTCCAAATTCTGATCGGAGTCATGTGATGGAAGTCATTCTGAAAGAAGACGTACCCAAGCTCGGATCGCGAGGCGAAGTTGTCAAGGTGACCGAGGGCTACGGGCGCAACTATCTGCTTCCGCGGAAGCTCGCCATCGAGGCCACGCCCGGTAATAAGAAAGTAATCGAACAGATGAAGGCTGCGGCCGTCCGCCGCCAGCAACGTGACAAGGCTGAGGCTGAGGCCTTGGCGAAGCAATTGGAACCGCTGTCCCTGACTCTCGTCCGGCGTTCAGGCGAGCACGACCAACTCTTCGGATCGGTGACTTCTTCCGACCTGGCGGCCGAGCTGGAGAAGAAGGGATTTACCATCGATCGCCGCAAGATTCATCTTGATGAACCACTGAAGACGCTTGGTGAGTTCACTGTTCCTATTCGCCTGTTCAGGGACGTGACTGCCAGGATCCGGGTTCAGGTGATCAAAGAGGAAGCGGCGGCACAATAACCGGGGCAGAGGCAGGCAGGCTCCTGCCTCGCTTTCCCATTCCGGAAAGGCTTTTCTATTTGCAAGTGCCCAGAAAATAAGTAGTTACACCAAAACTTTGTTTCTTTTAGCAAATTCTCATCCAACTCGCCTTTTATCCTTCCGTAAATTGCTCACGTCCTTGTCCTCACCCCGTCTAAGTCGTTGTGAGCCTGAGGTTAGGCTCGGAGTGCAGGTTCGAACATTCCCGGTGGAACGCGTACCAGCCCGGGGCTCCGATCAGGTAAACCGACCTGCTTGGAGTGGAGGTGAGACGCAATTATGCCGGCCGACATCATGGCGTTTCGGGTTCCCCAGCAAATCCGGCTTTGGTTTGCCGGGGTGGCGTGCACGGTTGGCGATGTCCATCAACAGCGCACCAACAACAGCGGACAGCTTGCCAATGGTCAGGCTGTTTGGTCACGGGAACGAATGGTTGGACAGTCTCAAGGCCGCGTAGACGATGCGATTCTGATTCGCGAGGCGCAGCAAGGAAATCGCGCCGCCTTCGAAGAATTGATTCGGCAATACGATCACGCAGTATTGCGGCTTGCCCTCCACCTCACTGGCTCTCCGGACGATGCCCAGGATATTTATCAGGAAGCCTTCTTAAAGGCGTACCGAAGCGTGGGCAATTTCCGCTTCGAGTGCTCGTTCTATACCTGGATTTATCGCATCGTAACCAATCTTTGTCTCGATCATCTGCGCAAACGGCAAGTGCGAAAAGAAGACTCGCCGACGGTGGTCGATCGCGAAGGTGAGGAATACGATCTGCTCGACATGGTGGCGGACAGCCGCGCTACTCATAATCCCGAGCGAGATCTGATGCGGCGCGAGCTAGGCGCGAAGATCAGCAAGGCGCTGGGCCGGCTTACCGCGCGCGAGCGCATGGTTTTCGAGCTTAAGCACTATCAGGGACTGAAGCTGCGAACCATTGGCGAGATGTTGAACACCACCGAGGAAACAGCGAAGAATACGCTGTTCCGGGCCACGCAGAAGCTGCGGGCTTCGCTGGCTGAAATGCGATGACAGAAGCGAGGAAGAAGTAGTCATGAACTGCGACTGGGTGAAGGCGAATATCCCGTTGTTTATCTACGACGAGCTCACCGATGACGCCCGTCATGAGCTGCAGCAGCATTGCGCCCGTTGCTCGGGCTGTGCCGGTGAGCTGGAGAGCGCACAAGGCTTCAAGGCTGCCATGTCGGCCGTGCCCCGGCTGGAGCCGAGCCCCAGCCTGCTGGCGGCCTCGCGCATGCGCTTGCAGGAAGCGCTGGAACAAGCCGAGCAGGATCGCGGCTGGCGACGCTGGGTATTTGACCCTACCGCTTGGCTGCGCCAGGTCCGCTTCTCGCCCGCGCTGGCTGCGATGATCCTGATGGCAGGCTTTGCCGGTGGCATCGCCACCACCTGGCAAATCGCCCGCGGCGGCAATGCCAACAACGCGGGCAACGCAACCAACGTTTTTACCCCGACTTCGAATTCTTCCGCTGTTGTTCCTTCGCAAGAAGCTTCGATTGCCGGCATTCGCGACGTCAGCCCGATTCCCGGCAGCAACAAGGTCGAGATCCGCTATGACAGCCTGGTGCCGCAGAAGGCGGAGGGCAATCTCGACGATCCCCGCATCCAGCAACTCTTGCTGTTCGCCGCTCACAGCAATATGAATTCCGGCGTCCGCATCGACTCGGTTGACGTGTTGGCAAAAAAGCCGGAGGATGCCGCCATTCGTGAAGCTCTGAAGGGTGCGTTGCGCTACGACACCAACGTGGGTGTGCGTCTAAAGGCGCTGGAAGCCTTGACCCCGTATGTGAAGGACGATGTCGGCGTCCGCGATGCCGTCCTGGAGGCTCTGTTGCACGATTCCAATCGTGGTGTGCGCACGGAAGCGCTCAATACGCTGAGGGCGGTGCGGGTCGACGGTAGTGTGCGGCAGGCGCTGGAGTATCTGGCGAACAATGACAAGGATGATTACATTCGGCGCCAGTCGCGTTCTCTGCTCGCTACCGCTCCCGAGATGAATTAGGAACCGTGGAGTGTGGCAGAGAAGGTTGTTTGCTGAGGGGTTGAGACTCGCGCCGAGAAGGTCGGGCACGATTAGGTTCGCAGAAGGCTCAGGAAGAAAGAAATTAAAAAGGGGGCCAAGTTCAGGGGGAGTTAGGAGAAAACGTTGAAGAAGAAAACACAATTCGCGGCGGTGATGGTGGCGTCGGTCTTGCTGTCCGCGCTCCCAGGACTGGCGCAGGGATCCCGGGTTTATCGGGATGGAAATTCATGGGTCGAAGAGCTGACCGGCACAATTCCGGCCAGCCGGATACTCAGGGTGAATACTGACATTGGCTCGGTACGTGTTCAGGGCAGCAGTGGTCAGAACGAAATTCGCTATACGATTCGCAAGCGCTCTAATACCTCATCGGAAGAATCAGCCCGGCGCAGTTTCGAGCAGTTTCACATTGTCGCTACCAAGCATGGGGATACGGCTCTGTTTGAAGGTAGTTCCGAGCATTCACACGGACGGCTTTCCGTTGATTTCGCATTCGAGGTGCCGCGCAATCTCGACGTTACCAAGCTCAATACCAATGGTGGCGCCATGACCGTGCGCGGTATTAATGGAAGGTTCGAAGGCGAAACCAGTGGCGGAGCAATCATGCTGGACGACATTGGCGGCAACATCAATGCGGAAACAGCAGGTGGAGCAATCGATGTAGGCACGGCCAACGGCGAATTGAGACTGCAAACCGGTGGCGGCTCCATTCGCGTCAGCAACGCCAAGGGCAGGGTGGTGGCCAGCAGCGGCGGCGGGACGATCTCCATTGGCTCCGCCGGGGGAGTGGATCTGGAGACCGGCGGTGGCAACATTGAAGTGGAATCCTGTCGCGGCGATGGCGCTAAGACGCAAACCGGCGGGGGTAGCATCCGGGTAGGAGACGTGTCGGGCCCGGTATCCATGGAAACAGGCGGAGGCAGCATCCGGCTCTCTGGCGCGAAAGGATTCGTCAAGGCACAGACCGGTGGGGGCAGCATCGAACTTGAGAAGCTGACCCAGGGCGCTCGCGCGGAAACAGGGGCGGGCAGGATTACGGCGGAATTCATCGCCAACAACACATCCGGCTATTCTGTGCTGGAGACTTCCGCCGGCGACATCATCGTTTACATCGCGCCAAATGTGAACATGTCGGTGCATGCCCAGATTCAAACTGCTTTCGGGCACAAGATTCGCTCCGATTTTCCGGAGCTGAAGATCACTTCCGAGGGTGGTGAGTACGGCCCCAAGACGATGTACGCGGAGGGGAATCTCAACGGAGGCGGACCGGGGCTGAAAGTCATGACCAATTTAGGGAACATTGAGTTTCGCAAGCGATAGAAGGTGCAAGGCAGGGGCGAATCAAATCGAAGGATAAGTAAATGCGCAAATCGGTCATGCTTACGTACCTTGCTCTGCTTCTGCTGGTGGCGATCGGGTCGGCGCAGGTGGCTCCCTCTGCACCCACGCCTCCGGCGCCTCCAACGGCTCCCACTGCCCCAGTCGCCCCCGTTGCTCCGGTGCGCCCGGTTCCTCCGGTTCCTCCTGTCCCGCCGCGTTCCGGCGAGAGTTCGCACGGGTCCTACCTGGGCGTCGACACGCGCGACGTAACCTCGGATCGCGTCGGCCCGCTGAAGCTGAGGGAAGAGGGCGGAGTAGAAATCCTAATGGTTGATCAGGACGCTCCCGCCGGCAAGGCTGGGCTCAAAGAACACGACGTGATCCTCAGTTTCAACGGGCAGAAAGTCGAAAGCGTCGAGCAGCTGAAGCGCGTGATCCGCGAAACTCCACCTGGACGAACCGTGAACCTGGGAATCAGCCGCGACGGCCAACCTATGAACATCAGCGCGCAGTTGGCGGATCGCGCCAAGCGCGCTGAAGGGCACGTTATCTACATTCCCAGAGTCGAGATTCCGCCGATGCCGGCGATGGATTTTGACGTCCCTAACATCCAGGTCCTGCAATACACGCGGCGCAACGGCCTGATGGTTGAGAACTTGACTCCGCAATTGGGCAATTATTTCGGAGCTAAAGAGGGGCACGGTGTACTGGTGCGGTCCGTTGAACAGGGAAGTCCCGCCGAAGCCGCGGGCTTCCGCGCCGGCGACGTCATCATTCGCGTCGGCAAAGAGCGCGTGGAGGACACCAGCGACTGGGGTCGCCTGATGCGCCAACAAACGCCCGGGGCCAAGGTCAGTATTGGGATTATTCGCGATCGCCGCGAGCAGAGCGTCTCCTTCACCACCCCGGAACGGAAGCGCAGCGATGCCGGCTCGTTTCCCGTGGAGTTACCTGCCGATCTCAGCCCGCAGCTTGAAGATCTCCAGGTACAGCTCGCCGAGATCGGCCCGGAGATTCGCAAACAGATCGAACTGGCTCAGCAGCAAGTCCATCGAGCAGTGAACGATCCCAAGCTCCGCCAGCAGATCGAGCAAGCCCAGCAAGAGGCGAAGCGCGAGATGGCGGCTCATCGCAAAGAAATACAGAATGCGCACAAGGAACTGCTGCGGGCGCAAAAAGACGTGCAGAAGGCTAGCGAGGAAATCCGCCGCGAGGTCGAGAAGGCTGGCGAAGAAATCCAGCGCGAGCTGGACCAGGAATTCTACTTCCAATACCAGGAATGATTTACGCAGCTTTTCCTGGCGACGTTAGCTTGTCGGTCTGGATTGGGGCCTTTGGCGCAGTATCGGTCCGAGGCACCCACAGATAACAGGCGATCAGGCTGAGGATTACGAGAATGCCCAGAATAGCAACCAGAGCTTTAGTCGACCGTTGAGTTTTTTCCACCTAACCTCACCGCAGGTTTTCTGAGAGTCCCTACGCGCCCAGTTCAATCGCCTGCAGGTGAATGATGTTGGTAGTGGAGTCGAGGCTGCCCGTCACCTTTACGGTCTTTCCTTCAAACTTGCTCGCTTTATCCTGGTCGTCGAGCTGATAAGTGACGTTGTCGGCCGTCTTGAGGACGTAGCTGTTACCGTCCCTGACCATCGTTCCGGTAAAAGTCTGGTTCGCCTGGTTCATTTGATCTTGCGAACCCGAAGTCTGCCCTTGCTGTGGCCTCGCCGGGGGCTGGTCCTGTGCTGCCTGGCCAGAGCCCTGCCCGGAAATTGTTTCGGGGATCGTCCACACAATCAGCCGCGAACTTCTTAGCTGCGGATTGACCGCATATTGCATATCTTGCTGTGCAAAGCTGGTGTGCGAAAAGAAAGCAACAGCGATGAAGAGAAGCAACAGGAAGCGCGCCTTGCGGCTCACGACTACACCTCTACGGCCGACGCAATCAGCACGAAGAGCACGCGCTTTGCCAAAGCAGACCGGCGGCATCACACTCGCAGTTTGTTATCGATAGCCTTGGGAACTAGTTTGAGAAGATATTTTCGGGCGACTTAGGCGAGAAGATTCTTCTCTCAAAGTGGTCAAAGCGAACTACAGTAAACCCTGTAGCATCTCCCAGGGCCCAGGGTTCGCACGTGAATTTCGGCTGGGCGATCCGGGTTTGCGCCGTGCTTTTCGGCGCTAACCTGGGAACTACGCACCAATGACCAACGACAACCAATTCCGTGACCCCTCGATGGTTGCCGATCCGATTCCATCTCTCATCGAAATTGGCCGCGAGTTCTACCGCCGAGGCTGGGTACTCGGCACCAGTGGGAATTTCAGCGCCAGACTTTCCGAATCGCCCTTACGCTTGACCATCACCGCCAGCGGCTTGGATAAGGGCGCTCTCTCCGCTTCCAGCTTCCTTGAGATTGACGGTCGCGGCAACGTTCTGCGCGGCTCCGGACGTCCCTCCGCCGAAACCGCTCTCCACCTGAAGATCGTCGAACAACTCGGCGCAGGCGCCGTGCTCCACACCCACTCCGTCTGGAGCACGCTCCTCTCAGACCAGTTCGCTCCGCAGGGCGGACTACCCATTGAGGGCTACGAGATGCTCAAGGGCCTGTCCGGCGTGACCACCCACGAATATCGCGAGTGGGTTCCCATCCTGGAGAACTCGCAGGATTACGCGCTGCTCTCAAAGCAGATCGAAACCCAGTTGCAGCAAAACCCTAAAATTCATGGCATGCTATTACGGAGGCACGGTCTTTACATTTGGGGTCAGGATCTGGCAGAGGCCAGGCGTCACGTCGAAATCCTCGAGTTCCTCTTCGAAGCCGTAGGGCGTATGCAATTTCCTGGGCCTGAGTAAATTCGTCGAGCAATTGAGGCGACAAATGGCGACACTCGGAATACCAGCCCAAAATCGGACTCTCACCCGTGAATCGGAAGTTCGCGATTACCTCGCTGCACTGGGAATCGAATATGAACGCTGGGACCTGAGCCGGGTTCGCTCCGACGCTCAGGCTGATGAGGTTCTGAATGCCTACTCAAAGGAAGTCCAGGATCTCAAGCAAAAAGGCGGTTACAAAACTGCCGACGTAATCGACGTCAATCCGCAAACTCCCGGCCTCGACGCCATGCTGGCCCGCTTCAATCGCGAGCATTGGCACGACGAAGATGAAGTGCGCTTCATCATCAGCGGCCGCGGCCTGTTCCACATCAGCCCGCCGCAAGGCGACGTTGTCTTCATTGAAGTTGTCCCCGGCGACATGATCCGCGTTCCCCGCGGCACTCGCCATTGGTTCAATCTCTGCTCCGACCGCCAGATTCGCGCCATTCGCTTTTTCCAGGATCCAGCCGGCTGGACTCCGCACTACACCGACAGCAGAATCGACGAGCAGTATGAACCCGTCTGCCTGGGGCCGACTTATTTGGCTGCCTCGTGAACATGACGGCTGGTTGCTGATTGCTTGTTATCCATGCCCAGGCTCTACCTGCTCGACATCGAAGGCACCGTCTCCCCGATCAGCTTTGTGTATGACGTCCTGTTCCCCTACGCGCGCGCCAGGTTGCCGGAGTTCCTAACCCACAACTGGAACCATCCTGAAATCCAATCCGAGCTTCAGTTATTGGCTAAAGAGAACCAGCGCGAGCTGGCTTCAGGAGCAGCTCCACCTGAAATTCCGCAGCATACAGGTCCGGCACTTCGCGACAACACCATCCAATCCAGCATCGCCTACTTATTCTGGCTGATGGACCGCGATCGAAAATCCACCGCCCTCAAGTCGCTTCAAGGCAAGGTCTGGGCCGAAGGATACGAGCGGGGAGAACTTCTGAGCATGGTCTTCGCCGATGTCGCGCCCGCGTTGGAGCGCTGGCACAAGCAGTCGAAAATCGCCATTTACTCCTCAGGAAGCGTCGAAGCTCAAAAGAACTTCTTCGCCCACACCAACTCTGGTGATCTCAGCCCTTTTCTTAATGGCTACTTTGATACACGAACCGGACCCAAAACCGAAATGCAGAGTTACCTCACCATCGCCGCCGCCTTCGCAGTCTCTCCCGCCGAAGTTCTTTTCATCTCCGACTCCCTCGCCGAGTTAGATGCCGCCCGCCAGGCCGCAATCAAGACTGCCCTGTCAATCCGCCCCGGAAACCCCGAGGCCGATGAAACGCAAGATCACCGGGCCATTCGTTCCTTCGACGAACTCTGAACGCGCACTGACCGCCGGGCAACATCTGAAATTATGCGAGAATCCAAGCTCATGGATCCGCAGTTCACAATTGTCACGTAGGAACGGACCTTCCGTCCGTTCCGGTCGAGCCGCAGGCTCGACAAAGCTCCCTCTCAATCCCCCCGGCGCTCATCCCTCATCGCACAGAACCCCGCCTGCTGCCGCCACTGATGGGTTACCATGTTTCGGGGTGAGTTTCCTCATGTTCGCGCCGCTGCTGCCCGCCGGCAATCGAAGGCTCCGCCTCAGCCTGGCTGCCTCCCTGGCCCTGCACTGCCTGGCTCTGGCATGGTTTCTCCGACCGGCGCCAGTCCGTTTCATAACGCCATCATCCGTCCTTGCTGGGAACTACGGCACAGCTGTAATGCTGATTTACCCTCGCCAAGGAACACCCCAGATAGCAGCCAGCCCGATGCCCCGCACCAGACCGCCAGCCCGGCTCAAATTTCCGAACACGCAGCTTGATCAAGCCTCATTGGCGCCACCGTCGAACAATCCCACACCCGAAACTGCGGACGCTGCCGCCACGGCCGCCGGCACGCCTTTCGGCTCACTTACCGATGGTCCCACCACTGGCCACGACGTTCGGCCCGCTTTGCCCGTCATTGCTCCAGACCCCGTAGTTGCGGTCTCGGATCTGCCCGCTGACCTCGAAGGCAATGTCATCGTCGAAGTCACCATCGACGCTCAGGGCAACGTTATTCGTACTCGCGTCTTGCAGGCTCTCGGACATGGAATCGAAGAGAAGGTTTTGGCAGCTCTGCGCAATTGGCACTTCTCCCCCGCCACCGAAGACGGAATCGCGATTGCCTCGCAGCATGACGTTTACTTTCATTTTGGCAGGCGGCCAGCGACAAACAGATGAGGTAAGCCTCCCGTCGCGGTCCCAGCCTGAGAGAGCCGGGACCGCGAAGCGAGAGGGTTAAGCTGATGTTAGGCCGCGACGAAGAGTGTGGTACCGCGGCGGTTCACCAGCAACAGAGGTTCCTTGCCGGCCTTGCGCACCGCCTGGAACTCGGAGACGTTCTTCACAGACTGGCGATTCACCTCCTGAATCACATCGCCTTTGCGGAGCCCGGAATCGGCTGCCGGACTGGACGGGCTGATATCCGTCACCACCACGCCCCTGGTCTCCGCTGGCAGTCCCAGTTGTTCCGCTGTACGTGGAGTAAGGTTGGCAACCTGCACTCCTTCCAGCACGCCTCCCAGGCCGCCATTTTGACTGTTCTCCTTCGCCTGCTGCGTCGGCATCTCGGCGAGTTTTACGGTCACGTCACGCGCATTGCCGTTCCGCAGGGTTTGCAGGTTTACTTCTGATCCAGGCTGCATCATGGAAATTCCCATGCGCAGCTGATTGCTATCGCTGATCGGCTTGCCATTCACAGACAAAAGGATGTCTCCACGCTGCAGGCCTGCTTCTTGCGCCGGGCTTCCCGGGCTTACATCGCTGATCACAACTCCCTTGGCTTCTTTTTCACCGAAAGCTTTGGCGATTGGCGGTGTTACATCCTGGGGCACGATTCCCAGGTATGCCCGCGTCACTTTTCCATTCTTTAGGATCTGATCCATCACCTCGCGAGCCAGGTTGATCGGCACCGCGAACCCAATGCCCTGACTTCCGCCTGAGCCTCCCGTCAGGATCGCGGTATTGATTCCGACCAGCTCCCCACGATCATTGATCAGTGCTCCGCCGGAATTGCCGGGGTTGATCGGCGCATCGGTCTGGATGAAGTCTTCATAGTCTTCAATTCCCAGGCCGCCGCGTCCGGTAGCACTGATAATTCCCATGGTGACGGTCTGCCCCACTCCGAAAGGATTTCCCACCGCTAGCGCATAATCGCCAACTTGCACTTTGCTGGAATCGCCGATCGTGATCGCCGGCAATTTGTTTCCGTCGTCGATCTTGAGCACGGCAACGTCGGTTTTGGGATCGGTGCCCACGACCCTGGCTTTCACTTCGCGCTTGTCGGACAGCGTCACTCGCACATCGGTTGCGCCATCAACCACGTGGTTATTCGTGAGCACATATCCTTCCGGGCTCACAATCACTCCCGAACCCAGGCTCTTCTCGCGGCGCTCGCGCGGAATGTTGAACCGGTCGCCGAAATCATCCCCGAAGAACTGCCGGAAAAATGGGTCCATGGGGATTTGCGAAGACTGCGCCGGAGTCTTCACCACTTTGGAGGACGAAATGTTAACCACCGTCGGCAGCACAGCCTTCACCACGGGAGCAAAGCTGGTCTTGCTCAGCCCCTCGTTGGGATCGGCCAGCTTCAAAGTGGCGGGAGGGTTATTGCTAAAGAGCTTTTGGCTGGCCCGGGCTGCTTCCAGTCCGGCCAGGCTTAGAACCAAAACTAAAGCCAGCACGCCTGGCTTGGATTTCACCCAAGAGCGGATCTGATTCATGCTTCTTCCTTTGCAAGCGTCGCCCGGCTACCCTCTCGCGGCCGCTTAGGCCAGGCCGCGCACGGTCATATCAAGACCGAGGGGTTGCACCAGGTTGGTATCGCTGATACATGAATACAGACGCGCTATCCCGCGAATGGATAGTCCCCAAAGGTGGGGATTTCGTCCCCCGGTGAATGGGTAGGCTGGGCCTAGGTAATGTGGCTGGGGGAGAAGTGGCGTAGACGCTCCTGGACGCGCCCCTTCACGCAATGATCCCCTTCCGCACCGCGTAGAGGATCAGCTCCGGCACTCCCCGCAGATTCAGCTTCTCCATGATGTTCGCGCGATGCGTTTCGACGGTGTACACACTCAGGTTAAGCAGGTTGGCTACATCTTTATTGGACTTCCCTTCCGCTACCAGTTGCAGAATCTCGCGTTCCCGTGGAGTGAGCAGTTCGTAGGAGTCTTCCACCCCTGACCGCTGCAGCTTGCGCATGTAATCATCTAGCAGCACCTTGCTGACTGCCGGACTGAAGAAGCTTTTTGCCTCCGTAACCGCGTGCACGGCGCGAATCAGTTCCGATTCCGCGGAATCCTTCAGCAGATAGCCTCGCGCACCCGCCTTCAGCGCCCGCAGCACGTAGCTCTCGTCCGAGTGCATGCTCAGCATCACCAACGCTGGAGCCGGGTCCGTCTGAGCAATCTGATGTGCCGCCTCAATGCCGTTGAGATTTGGCATCCCAATGTCGAGTACGACGACATCCGGCTTGAGCGATTTTGCCAGCGCCACCGCTTGCCGCCCGTCGTCAGCTTCGCCGACCACCGTCATGTCCTGCTGCTGCTCGATCAGAAGTTTGAGGCCGCTACGCATCAACTTATGATCGTCGGCCAGCAGGATGCGAATCCTCCTCATACCCTGCGCGCACCTCTTCCCGGTCTAACGGCAAGTCTGCCTTCATCGACGTTCCCTTTCCCGGCTGCGAATCGATCGTAAGGCTTCCCCTCAGTCGCTTCACGCGCTCCTCCATCCCCACCAGGCCCATACCCCGAACCCGATCCGACTCGAAGCCCCGGCCGTTGTCGTTCACTTCGACCACAATGCGATCTCTCGCTTGTCGAACGTTCACGGTCGCATTTTTGGCGCCGGCATGCTGGGATGCATTGTTCAGCGCTTCCTGGACCAGACGGTAGATGCAGATCCTGTATTCATCCGGGAGCTTTTCCGAAACGCCCTCGGAATGGACCTCCACCTCCATCTCGCCCCGTCGCGACATTTCGCGCGCCTGCCACTCCAGAGCGGGAACTAACCCAAGATCATCCAGCATCGACGGACGCAACAGCAGGGCAATGTCTCGCACCGTCTTTACCGTTTGTTCGGCTACTGATCGAATGCGCTGCACTTGCTGCTGCATCGCTCCATTCTCCGACGGCACCATCGCCGATAGCCGCCCCACATCCACCAGTAACGCGCCCAGCGATTGCCCGACTTCATCGTGCAATTCCCGCGATATCGCCCGCCGTTCTTCTTCCTGTGCATCTACCAGCCGCGCCGAGAGCTCGCGCAGATTCCGGCGGCTCTCTTCCAGTTCGCGGTATCGCTCGCGTCCTTGCCGCTCGAGGCGCAGGATGTATGCAATGCTGGCGAACGATAGCAACAGCCCTGCGCCCAGCGCCAGGGCCAGCATCCATCCCAGCTTCTTCTGCAATTGGTCCGATCTGGCGAGCAATGCCCGGTCGGCCGCGTCCAGCCGTTCCCGGTTCAACAGGGCGATCTGCTGCGAGATCTGCAAGATGCTCAGCCGGCGGGGAACGATCTCCTCTACGATGAACCGCCGTGCGCGCTCGGGTTGTGACCGCGGATTCCATGTTTCCAACGAGGCAAGCGCATGGTCTTCTTCCCCGAACTGCTTTTCCAGTTCGTTGAGCAGGCGTTGCTCTTCAGGCTCGCGATCCGGCGGATAAGCATGCAACGCAGAATGTATCTCTGCGACACGATTCGCCATATCTGTCGCTGCCCGATCTGTTTCCGCAGGCTGACTGCTCAGCAGATATTGCTCAACTCGATTGTTGTAGACATGAACCGAAAGAACCACGGTGGAAATCGCCTGGCTGCGCGCCAGGAACTGCCGCCCCACCTGCTGCTGCAACCGGTGCAATTCGCCTAATGAGTAAAGTGCGCCCAACCCGGCCGCGACCATCAGAATCAGCAAGCCGCCAAAGCCAGCCAACAAAATCGTCCGCAACCTTCGTGCCGACCAGCCGAATTCGACTTCCCCGCCCTCCTCGGGTTTTGTTGCAGCAGCATTCAAAGATTTCATCGTTCCACAGAATAGAACATCATCTCTCACAAGCTCAGATGCCCAGGCTGAACGCGAGGACGCACCACTCCCCGTGAGATGAGCGTACTCTCCTGTTCCGATACACTTGTCCTAAGGACCCGGGTGGATGGCACTAAAATCTTCACAAGGAGCGTCATGAAACCTGCGCTGAAAGCCGTCATTGTGATCGCCATTGTTTCAATCGCTGTTGCTCTCTTGGCTCAGAGCACTCCGCAAACCGTGCCCGTGCGCACCGTGATTCGGGTCGAGAGCAAGGAGCCCACCCCACCCGAGCTCAGCCGCCAGGACGTCATGGTTCGTCAGGGCAAAGACCGCCTTCAAGTCACCGGCCTGATCTCAGCCAAAGCCGGCTCAGCCGCTAGCGGCCTCGACCTCTACATCCTTATCGACGATGGTACACAAACCTCGTTGGGCCTCCATCTCGACGAACTGCGGGAGTTCATCACCTCGCAGCCGGCAAATACTCAGGTGGCCGTGGGATATATGCGAAACGGCACGGTCAATGTCGCCCAAGCCTTGACTACCGATCATGCCGCAGCCGCCAAGTCCATTCGTCTGCCCCTCGGCTACGTCGGAGCCGGCGGCAGCCCGTATCTCTCGCTGATGTCTCTGCTCAAGCAGTGGCCAGGTCAGAATGCCCGGCGCGCCATCCTCATGGTCAGCGATGGCATCGATCGCTTCCGCGGAGACTTCGGGCCTTTGGCGCCATTCAGCCCCGACCTCTACACCGCCAGCGACCTCGCCCAGCGCGCCGGGGTCGAAATTTATTCCATTTTCTTCCGCAGCGGCGGTCACCTGGGCCACAACTACTGGGAGCTGAATCGTGGCCAGAACAGCCTGGCGAAACTCGCTGAAGATACTGCTGGCGAATCGTTCTATTTGGGACTCGACAATCCGGTCGACTTTCAACCTTATCTCAAGGAAATGCAGACCGATCTCGAGAACCAGTACATCCTCGCGTTTCTCGCCAAGCCAAAACCCAAAGCCGGCCTGCAACGCGTGAAGATATTCACGGAAGTCCCCAAGGTCGAAATCGTCGCTCCTAATGGCGTGTGGGTGCCGGCTATGGTGAGATGAATGTGTGGCGCGGACACTCCGGTCCGCGTTCTTAGAAAGATAAAGAGGGGGTGCCCCGGTGCCCCACCCTTCCGCCCTCTTTTGGCGGAGGGTGGGAGAGACAGAGCGAGACACGCCATCCCGCACTAAAATAACTCTCCTATGCCCAAAATCACCCCATTCCTCTGGTTCGATAATCAAGCCGAAGAAGCAGCCAATCTCTATGTCTCAATTTTCCCCAACTCAAAAATCCTCAACATTACTCGTTACGGAGACGCAGGTCCCGGTCCCAAAGGCAGCGTTATGACCGTGGTGTTTCAGCTCGACGGCAGGGAGTTCATCGCTTTGAACGGTGGCCCCCACTTCAAATTCACCGAGGCCATTTCATTCTCAATCGACTGCAAGACCCAGCAGGAAGTCGATGAATACTGGGAAAAGCTCTCTCGCGGTGGGCAAGAGGGCCCATGCGGCTGGCTCAAAGACAAATATGGCTTATCGTGGCAAATCGTGCCCGCCAAACTCGGCGAACTGCTCAGTGATCCCGATCCCCAGAAATCGAAACGGATCATGGAAGCCATGTTCAAAATGAAAAAGCTGGATATCGCAGCATTGCAGCAAGCGCGCGAGCAGCAATAACGTTGGTTGCTCAGCGGCAAGGATGACAACTCCAAGAGGAAATCCATGATTCGCAAACTAGCCCTCTGTCTGTTTCTGATCTCCACCTTCCTTCTCTCGCAGTCCACCACGTCTGCGCAATTCGACGGCAAGAGCTGGTGGGGATACGTGAAAGTCCTTGCCGGCGACGATATGGAAGGCCGCGAGACCGGCAGTGAAGGACTGCGCAAGGCATCCGCCTTCGTGATCGATCAGCTCAAGAAGAATGGTCTCGAGCCCGCCGGCAACGACGGCTTCTATCAGCCGGTGAAGCTGCGCTCGCGCCAGATCGTGGAAGATCAATCCAGCCTGGCTCTGGTACGCAACGGCAAAACCCAGCCGCTGGTCCTCGGCGATGATGCCATGTTCAGCACTCGCGTCGAACTGGCGCCCAATGTGGAAGCGCCCCTGGTCTTTGTCGGCTATGGCCTGCGCGTGCCGGAAATGCAGTACGACGACCTTGCCGGCCTCGACCTGAAAGGCAAAGTCGCCGTTCTTCTCGTGGGATCACCCGAGCAGATGCCCAGCGCCCTGGCCTCTCACTATCAGTCTCTCGGCGAACGCTGGAAGGGCTTCGAGCAGGCCGGCGTGATCGGCATCATCACCATTCAAAATCCCGCCGCTATGGATATTCCCTGGGAGCGGCAACGCCTGGCCCGCACTCGTCCCAGCATGAGCCTCGCGGATCCTGCGCTGGATGACGCGGCCGGCGAGAAACTCGCCGTGATCTTCAATCCCGCTCGCGCGCAGAAGCTCTTCGAGGGAACCGGTCACAGCTTCGACGAGATCGCGGCTCTCGGCAAGAATCGCAAACCACTCCCTCACTTTGCCTTGAACGCAACGATCAAGGCCCATGCCACCATGAACACGAAGGAAGTCGATTCCGCCAACATTGTTGCCAAGCTCCCCGGCTCCGATCCTGCGCTGAAAAATGAGTACGTGGTGCTTTCGGCCCACCTCGATCATCTCGGCATCGGCGAACCAATTCATGGCGACCCCATCTACAACGGCGCCATGGATAACGCTTCCGGCAGCGCCGTCCTGCTCGATACCGCTGCCTCGCTTAAACGGTCGTCAGAAAAGATGAAGCGTTCAGTCCTGTTCCTCTTCCTGACCGCGGAAGAAAAAGGACTGCTGGGCTCCAAATATTTCGCCGCTCATCCCACCGCGCCGGCGGAGTCGATGATCGCCAATATCAACATCGACATGTTCCTTCCTATCTTCCCTCTCAAGTTGCTCACGGTGTATGGCCTGGCGGAATCAGATCTCGGAGACGTAACCCGCGAAGTAGCCCAGAGTCAGGGACTGCGGGTGCAGCCAGATCCCGAGCCGCTGCGCAATGCTTTCATCCGCAGCGATCAATACAACTTCATTCGCCATGGAATTCCTGCCGTCGCCATGAAAGTGGGATTTGAAAAGGGTTCGCCGGAGGAAAAACTCGAGCACGCCTGGTTGACGGAGCGCTACCACGCTCCTTCCGACGACCTCGATCAGCCCGTCGATCTCGCTGCCGCCGGAAAATATGAAGACGTCATCTCTGCGCTGCTGATCACAGTATCCAATTCCGATCGGCGGCCACAATGGAAGCAGGACAGTTTCTTCCGCCGCTTCGCTGAGCACAATCGCGCCGGCGGTAGTCGTTAAGGAACCTGAGGGGGCCCCCATCCTAGCTCCCTTTTGGCAAGGGCGGTGTAATTAAGGAGCTATGTGGGAACGGTCGCCCTCGTCTGCTCTGGTCGAGGCGAAGCCTCGACACTGTTGAAGAATTCGTCGAATGTCATCCTGAGCGAGGGCCGGGCATAAAGCCCCTGGCCCGAGTCGAAGGACCTGGTGTTTTCTTTGTGAAGGCAGAGGAATTCAGAGAGAAGGAAAACTTTGCCCTCGGCCCAAACCTTTGCGACCCCCGGCTATTTCTTTCATCTGAAACCTGTACTGTCCGGCTAACTCCAGCGCCAGCGATCTGAGGTTCCGAATTATGGCCAGCAAGCCAGTCATTCTTACTGTTGACGATGATCCTGATGTTCTGCGAGCCATCGAGCGCGATCTGCGCCAGGAATATGCCGACCGTTACCGCATCCTGCGGGCGAATTCCCCCGGCTCGGCTCTCGATTCCCTGCGCCAGCTCAAAGCGCGCAACGAAGCCGTTGCTCTCATGCTCGCCGACCAGCGTATGCCGGAGCTCGACGGCGTCGGCTTCCTCTCTGAAGCCATGCAGCTTTACCCCGACGCCAAGCGCGCCCTGCTCACCGCCTACGCCGACACCGACGCCGCCATCAACGCCATCAACAAGGTCAAGATCCATCACTTTTTCCTGAAGCCCTGGGACCCGCCCAGCGAGCACCTCTATCCGGTCCTTGGTGACATGCTGGAGGACTGGCAAGCCTCCTACAAGCCACCCTATCAGGGGATCCGGGTTCTGGGCACCCGCTGGTCTCCGACCTCATATGACGTCCGCGAATTCCTGGCGCGCAATCAGATTCCCTACCAGTGGATGGACGTCGAAACCGCTGCCAATGATCCCGAGGTTCACCAGCTGTTGCAATCGCTTGGAGATCAGGCCAGCGAACTTCCCGTCGTGCTTCTGCCGGACGGAACCCGCCTTGTGCAGCCTACGACCGGCGACCTGGCACAGAAGATCGGTTTGCGCACTCGCGCGCAAGTGGATTTCTACGATCTCATCATCATAGGTGGAGGTCCCGCTGGTCTTGCCGCCGCTGTATACGGCGCATCGGAAGGCCTCAAAACCGTGATCGTCGAACGCGAAGCACCGGGCGGCCAGGCGGGTCTCAGCTCACGCATCGAAAATTACCTCGGGTTCCCCACCGGCCTGAGCGGCAGTGACCTTGCGCGCCGGGCCGTAATTCAGGCGCGTCGCTTTGGCGTCGAGATCCTCTCGCCGCAGGAAGCCATCGGCCTTCGCATCGATGGCCCTTACCGCATCCTCAAGCTCTCCGACAGTTCGGAGATCTCCTGTCACGCATTGGTCCTCGCTATGGGCCTGCAGTGGCGCAAACTGGATGTCCCCGGCGCCGACCGCCTTCAGGGCGCGGGCCTCTATTACGGTGCCGGAACTACCGAGGCTATGTCCTGTAAGGGTGAGACCGTATACATTGTTGGTGGCGCCAATTCCGCTGGCCAGGCTGCCATGGGATTTTCCAAATATGCCGGCCGGGTGGTCATGCTCGTCCGCGGAACCTCGCTTGCGCAGACGATGTCGCAATATCTGATCGACCAGATCAAGGACACTCCGAACATCCACGTGTCCTATGATTCCAGCGTGGTCGAGGTCCACGGCGAGAAGCGGCTGGAAGAGATTTCGATCCTTTGTTCCAAGACGGGGGCTATAGAACGCGTCCCGGCCAGTGGGCTGTTCATCTTCATCGGCGCGATGCCGCGCACCGACTGGTTGGGAGATCTGGTCGAACGCGACGACCATGGCTTCATCCTCGCGGGCCCGCAGCTGGTGCGCGATGGCAAGCGTCCGCGTGGCTGGACCTTGGACCGCGATCCCTTTTTGATGGAAACTAACATCCCCGGCGTTCTGGTTGTGGGCGATGTTCGCCAGGGCTCCGTGAAGCGCGTGGCCTCAGCTGTCGGTCAAGGCTCGATCGCGGTTCAGTTCGTTCACCAATACCTGAGCAAGGTGTAGCGTGGCGCTAGACGATCTGAAGCAAGCAGAAAATCCGAAGCAAGCTGGCAATTTGAAAGAGGACTTCCGCGGGATAGCTATTTTCTCCGATCTCTCCGACGAAGATTTGCAATGGCTGGCGGATCACGCTGAAGAATCCCGATTCGCCCCTGGCGAGATCATGATCCGCGAAGGTGCGCCAGCCGACGCCATGATCATCTATCTCGAAGGCGAAACCGAAGGGCGCGTCGAACAGGGAGCCGATGATGGCCGCGTCTACTCAGCCCGGGCCGGCGATGTTACCGGCATGTTGCCGTATTCGCGGCTGAAAATAATTCCTCTCACCATCAGGGCAATCATCCCCACCAGAATCGCCCTGATACCTGCCGCCTTGTTTGATGAGATGCTGCATCACATTCCGGTGCTTCGCGGACGTCTGGTCAGCCTGCTTGCGGATCGGGTCCGTGAAGTCACCAAGGCGGACCAGCAGCGCGAACGTCTCGCAGCCCTGGGAAAGCTCTCCGCCGGACTCGCCCACGAGCTCAACAATCCGGCCGCCGCCGCCCGCCGCGCCGCCAACACCCTTGGCGACACCCTGCAGCGGCTGTACAAGGCCTGTGACGATTTGCAGGAAGTCCCGCTATCTACGGAAGCAAGCAACTACCTCTGCCGCTTCGAATCCGAACTGCTTTCGCGCCCGCCCGCTCCTCCCCTGGACCCACTGGCGCAGAGCGAGCGCGAAGAAGCCATGAGCGACTGGCTGGCCAAGGGCGGCGTATCCGAGCCCTGGAAATTTGCTCCGGAGTTGGTCGAGTCTGGCATTACAACCCAGGAACTGCGCGAGCTTCACTCTCACTGTCCCGAGATTCCGCCCGACAATCTTGCCAATCGCATCGTTAGTAAAATGCAACTCGCCCGGCTGGCAAGGGAAATCGAGAACGCTACTGCCCGCATCTCGGAACTGGTGAAGGCGATTAAGGAATACTCCTTTATGGACCAGGCCCCGGTGCAAGACGTCGATGTTCGCAACGGCCTGGAAAGCACGCTCACCATCCTCAATCACAAGCTGAAACACGGCATCAGTGTGATCCGCAATTACGCCTCCGATATTCCTCGCATCCCCTCCTATGGCAGCGAACTGAACCAGGTCTGGACCAACCTCATCGACAATGCCGCTGACGCCATGAACGGCAAGGGCGAACTGCGAATACGGGTGGCCCAGGAAGACACTTCATTGTTGGTCGAAATTCGCGACAACGGCCCCGGAATTCCCGCCGAGATTCAGCCGCACATTTTCGAGCCCTTCTTCACTACAAAAGATGTGGGCAAGGGCACCGGCCTGGGCCTCGATACCGTGTACCGCATCATCCGCAAGCATCACGGCACGATCAGCTTTGTATCGCGCCCTGGGGATACATGTTTTCGCGTCCGACTGCCGGTGCAGCGCCCCCTCGAGCCCCTGCATTAGAACAAGGACCCTGCGGGTGCCCTGCTCTAGCCGTCTTTTGGCTAGGGTGGGGTAGTTTCTTGTGAGCACGCGGCATCAGTGCTCAGAAGCGACCCCATAGATCGGTGTTGAAAGGGCGCGGCTTTCAGCCGCGCCGTCCAGAGCCGCAGAAATCCTGGGCTTTAGCCCCTGAGGGAAACGGACGTTTACCCCTCGGTTCATTGTGAGATTCCTTCTCAGCGCAACTACTGACTACTGATTATGTTGAAATACTCCCATGCCCCTGATCCTTGCCTCGTCGTCCCCTCGCCGCCGTGAACTGCTCCAGGCCGCCTCCATCCCCTTCATTTCCCAGCCTGCCGACGTCCCCGAAGTCCACACTCCCGGGGAACTTCCAACGCAATTCTCCGAGCGCCTCGCCCGCGAAAAGGCCCGGGCTGTCTGGCAAAAACTCCCCACCAACCCCAGCAACTTCGTTCTCGGTGCCGACACTATCGTCATCGTGGATAACCACATCCTCGGCAAACCCGGCAGCCCCGACGACGCCGTCCGCATGCTGCGCCTCATCTCCGGTCGCACTCACGAGGTCACGACCAGCGTCTGCCTGATCGGCGCCAATTCCGGCCGCACCTACGAGGACGTTCGTAGCGAAACCAGCCGGGTGGTTGTCTCCCCCATCAGCGAGCAGGAAATCCGTGATTATGTCGGCCACGGTGAACCCATGGACAAGGCTGGCGCCTACGCAATCCAGGGCGTCGCTGGGCGCTGGATCCCGCGCATCGAAGGCTGTTATTTCAATATCGTTGGCTTGCCCATCCCCCTCGTGTATCGCATGCTCAAAGAACACGGCGCACTCTAATTACCGAGTGGTCCTTCATCTCGGCGCCACCGCTACTTCCTTGCCGCCAAAAGCTGGCCACAGGTACTCCGTCACGCTCAACTCGGGATCAAGCACCACGCCAGCGGATAACACGCCGCGACTGCTGTTCGGATACCTGAAGCGCAGATCCTGAAATCGCACGATATAGCCGGGCTGCGGCGGCTCACGTTTCTGCACCTCCTCCACGGGAAAGCGCGACCAATCCAGATACACGCGCCCAAGATACGATTGCTTGGCAGCCAAAGTTACTGGCGTTTCTTCCAGCTTGTAACGAACCTGTGCTCGCTCCTCGGGATCGACCTGTCCTGAGAGCGAGTTCACCAGCATGCGATCGAAGCGGTTTTCGGTTTCCACCACTGCATACCACTGAAACGGATTAAGAGGATACGGGAAAGCGCCCACCCGCTTTGCTTCCGCCCCGTCATACACGCCCGACTGCAACGCCGTGACTGCTCTCCGGTGCTGGTAATCGCGGACACCCCAGACCAGCAGCATGCCGAAGAGCGCCAGCACCGCGGCCACTCGCCCGGGAGGGCCCTTAGGGCGCGCGCCCACCTCCTCCGAAACCAGGCGCAGAATGGCAGGCACTACCAACCCGCCCAGCAGGACCACGTACAGCAGCGGTTCGATGATGAACACGATGTCCCAGGCATACCACCTGTATGAAAAAGGTTCGAAGGGCCGCACGCCGTAGCTGTTGGTGAAGTCCAGAAGGATATGGCTCAGTCCTGCCAGCACGGCCAGAAGGTATAGCAAGCCCCAGCGTGGGGTGGTGGGATATCCGGGTCTTACTTTCGGCGGCCAGAAGCGGCGGCGGAATCGGTGCCAGACCCAAGTTCCGGCCACGACTCCGAGTGCCACCAGCGGAACTCCGACGAAGCTGTGTGTAATTCCACGGTGATGCGCGAAACCGTAAATCGGTCCGCGGAGGTTTACCACCAGGTCGATGTCAGCGGCCTCCGCACCGATCGTCATGGTGAATGTCGCCAGCGCCGTCTTGCGATTGAATCCCGCGCGGCTTAAGACCGCTCCGGTCAGGAAATGAGTGAGGGGTTCCAATGGCTCGGCGTCTTGCCTTTCGTCAGCTTAAACAGGCTTGGGATCGAGTGTAACCGCTGCTGGCCCCAAAATCATTTAAACGCGAGCGGACTTGCCACCGTCCCTCTTGCTCTCTCCGCGTGGTGAACAAATACAATGTTTTCTTATAGTTCCTACCGCTCCGGCCGTGCTTTCCCCTTGGTAATAGCTGCCGACTGCGCCCCTTGTGCTACCGTTCCGAAGACATCGAAAACCAGGGGCGCGCTCCCCCGACAGCGCTCGGAAGGAACGTTCCCATGGCTACGACTGAACAGAAGCTATTCTCGCCGCTTGCTTCGCAGGCGGCCAATCTGGCTGCCCCCACGGCCAACGCTACACCCAATACCAGTGCGATCCAACAGACGCTACAGGCGCAGACCCGTGTGAAGGCCGGCGCCAGCTGGTTTTACTGGATTGCCGCGTTGTCGCTGATCAACACAGTCATCGTGTTGAGCGGCAGTCAGTGGCACTTCATTCTCGGACTGGGCATCACCCAGGTTGTGGATGCGTTGGCCCGCAAGGTTGGATCCGTCGCATATCTGCCGGCGGTGATCATCGATCTGGTCGTGGCCAGCGTGTTCGTGTTCTTTGGGATTTTCGCCAGCAAACCGAAGAAGTGGGCGTTTGGCATAGGGATGGCTGTGTATGCTTTTGACTGCCTGCTGTTCCTGATCGGCCGCGACATCCTAGGCATCGCCTTCCATTGCTTTGCTCTGTATCAGATCTATCGTGGCATGGCGGCCATGGAGAGCTTGCCCAAACCCCAACCGGCAGGGGTGATGAGCAGCAGCATGAAAATCGGGTAATCTTAAAGCTGACACTCAGCGATCAGCATTCAGCAGTCAGCCAAAACTTCGAGGGGGAGCCTAGTCCGCTCAGGTCGAGCGGAGAGCTCCCTGCGAATCTACCATTCACCCCTTGCTGGACCTCGACATCGCGTTGGGGTCTTTTCCTTCACGCATTTATGATTGCCTGGAGAGGGGACTCGAGGTTGGCTATTGAGGGCTGACTGCTGAGTGCTGAATGCTGACTATTGAGTGCTCGTTTTGAAACTGCGCATCGCCTGGATCGGCCGGACTCGCGAGGCAGCCATCCAATCGCTCACCAACGAATACCTCCGGCGCATCGCCCGTTGCGTACCTGCGGAGTCACAGGAATTCGCGAGCGAGGCCGCACTGCTCAAGTACCTGGAAAAATCTAATCCACGGCCGGTTCTAGTCGTGCTTGACTCTCGCGGCAAGCAATTCTCGTCGGAGGATCTGGCGCGATTTCTCGAACAACACCAGAACCGCGGGACCCAGACTCTGATGTTCGCCATCGGTCCCGCCGATGGATTCAGTGATCAGGCGATTGCCGCTGCCAGCCTTCAGTTATCGTTGGGAAAGATGACGCTGGCTCACGAACTAGCGCGCGTCGTGCTGCTGGAGCAGCTCTACCGCGCGTTCACCATCCTGAAAGGACATCCGTACCATTTGGGACATTGAAGATCCGGACGGGTACGTGATCACTTTTGCCGAGCGTGTCGCGACGCTGAGGAGCCTTCGTGTCATTACCTTGTGCTAACGCCTTGGTTACACCATATGGTTGATGGGTGTTGAGTACGGCTAGAATGTACGCGTTCCTATGATTGCTCATCTGCGCGGGCGGCTCCTCGCCAAGCATCCCAATCAGGTCGTCGTGGAAGTCGGCGGCGTTGGCTACGACGTCACTATCACTGTTCCAACCTTTTCGGAGCTGCCCCCAGCCGGTACATCCGAGGTCTCGTTACACGTTCACACTCACGTGCGGGAAGACGCGCTGGCGCTATACGGATTTCTGCATCACGAAGAGAAGCAACTCTTCGAGCGGTTATTAAGCGTGAGTGGCATTGGACCGAAGCTGGCGATAACGATTCTCAGCGGCATGCCGGCCGCTGAGATGGTAGGAGCTATCAAGAGCGGGGATGTGGCCAAGTTGACGCGCATTCCCGGGATCGGCAGAAAGACCGCTGAACGGATGTGTCTGGAATTGCGCGACAAATTGGAAGACTTCGGCGCCGCGCCAGCGGTGCGCCCGGTTTCCGCGGTGGAGGAAGATGCGCTCTCGGCGCTAATCAATCTCGGCTATCAGCGTCCTGCCGCAGAGCGAGCTCTCGCCGCCGCCACCCGCAATGGCAAGCCCGAATCCTTCGACATACTTTTTCGCGAAGCTCTGGCGGTGTTGTCGAAATAACTCCCAGCCTGTCATCATGAGCGAGAGCCGGCACAACGACCCCGGCCCCAGTCGAAACAGTTTGCGTTTGCTGTCTCTGGAAAAGGGGCCTTACCTTTGTCGCTCCTGCTTTTGGAGCGACCGGACCGGGGTTTCACCGCAGGTTATTTCACTGCCTCCCCAACCTACGCTATTCTTTTCCGCATGCTCTCGCGGTGTGCTGTTCTTGTTCTGCTGATCTCAATTCTGGCACTGGCAACAGCAAGCCTCGCCAAAAAGAAGCCCGGCAGCAGCCTGCAGCAAAATCCCGGCCAGACCGCCGATCTCAGCGATCCGCCTTTTTTTGCTGCCGCACAGAAGTGTGAGAACTGGGCCTGGGCCGCAGGCGTGCAAACGATCCTAAAGGCGCAAGGTGTCAATATCCGGCAGAACTACTGGATTCAGAAGGCCAATGCGGGCGAGCTCTGCGTCGAGACGCCTATGGACCTGGGCGACATCGCCAGCGTGATCGACGGGGACTATGTGCTCGACGATGGCGACAAGGTTCACCTTGATTCCCGTGTCGCCGCGGGCGCTCCCACCGACGTGGGAATGATCGTGGCTAGCATCAAGCTGAACCGGCCGCTACTTCTCTTCTGGAAAAGTCACGCCTACCTGGTCGAGGGAATTACATACGACGAGTATCTCTATCCCAATGGTCAGCGGATGTTGGAAGCACGGGAGATCAGGCTGGTTGATCCGTACGACAAGAAGCCAGCCTCATTTGTGAAGGGCCAGGATGATGCCAGCGAAATCAGCGGGACGCTGGAGGTCATCGTCGGGCCAATAACACATTGGCGGTGATCCGGCCCCGCTGGTTTGCTCGTTTCGCATCCCGTCCGATATACTTTAAGTTTGTTTTTAGCGAAATTAATTGGATAGGAGCAGTCAGTTTTCATGCCTAAGCGCACGTTCCAGCCCAACCGTCATCGTCGCGCCAAGACGCACGGTTTTCGTAGCCGAATGAAAACAAAAGGCGGACAGACGGTGCTGTCCCGCCGCCGCGCCAAAGGGCGCAAGCGGGTCTCGGTGAAGCCCGGATTCCGCGAATAATGGCGTGTTGGAAGGCGCTTTTGCTTCTTCTGCTAATACCCCGGGGGCGGGGCTGAATCCGCCATGCAAATCGCAGGTTTTTCGCCCGACCGGTTGCCGGCGAGGGCGTTCCTCGCCAGCATGGCGGTTGCGGAACCGCAGGAAGGAATTGGCCGTAATTTTCAGAAGCAGGATCTGTCCATGACAGATGAGGCGCGCCTTCCAGAACGAGTAAGTGGCGGCTTCTCTTTTCCGCGACGGCAAAAACTGCTGAAACACGCAGATTTTCAGCGCGTCTACAAGGGTGGGAAGCGCCATTTTGGGGGGCATCTGACGTTTTTCTACCTGCCTCAGCGGGATCGGCTAGCTGAAGGCGGGCCGCGCCTGGGCCTTACCGTCGGACGGGTCTTAGGAGGGGCGGTTGAACGCAATCGCATTCGGCGGCGCGTGCGCGAGGCTGTGCGCCTGCATTTAGGAGATTTATCGGTACCCATGGACGTTGTGATTAATCCGAAAAAGAGCGCAGGCACAGTAGCATTCCCACAGCTCCAAGCGGAAGTTATTCGCGCCTTTCAAGTGATTCGCCGTGCAGCGGCCGACCGAACCGGCAGCAATTCAAAGAAATTGCGTACAGCATCAAACGAAAGCGGGCGGGAGAAAGAAGGGCAATGATGATTCGCGACTTCATTCTCTGCTGGCTGAATGCCTACAAGATGCTGCTGTCGCCGCTCTTCCCGCCCGCATGCCGCTTTGTGCCTACCTGCTCGGAGTACGCCATGGAAGCCGTTACTCGCTATGGCGCGATTCGAGGCAGCTTGAAAACTATATGGCGGTTGCTGCGCTGCCATCCCTTTTCCCAGGGTGGATATGATCCCGTGGTGAGGAACCCTGCAATTCCCCACGAGCGCGGCGAGTTGCCAGTGCACATCTGCTCCCAAGAAATGGATCAACAATTGGCGGGAGAGCTGTTGTCCTATTCTCCTGCGGATCTAGAAATTTCGAACACCAGTGCGTGCCAGAATCGGCGCTGCTGATAGAAAGTAACGGTAACGATTTGCCCGAATACTCCAACCCCTCCCAGGAACCCGGATCCGAAAAACGGATCCTGCTGGTTTTTGCCATCACCTTTCTTGGCCTGCTGCTTTACCAGTTTTTCCTGACCAAGTACGGCCCCAAGCCTCCCGCGCGTCCGCCGCAGGAAGCACAACAGCAGGTGCAGACACCTGCGCCAGCACCCAGCACGCAAGCGGAGGCCCCAGCAGCTCCTGCTGGCAAGCGTACACCGGCTGGTGTTATGCGTCAGGCGGCCAGCGAGACTACTACGGTGGTTGAGAATGGACTCTACCGCATCGAGTTCACGAATCGCGGCGCACAGGTGAAGTCGTGGGTGCTGAAAAAGTACACCAACGACCAGGGGAAGCCTCTCAACCTGGTGAACGGGGTGGCTTCAGAAAAATTCGGCTATCCGCTGTCGCTGTTTACCTATGACGCCAGTCTGCGCAACAAACTGAATTCTGTTCTCTACCTCACGAATTCCAGGGAAGCGCAGCAAGCTCCGGCGGATGTGAGCTTCGAATATGCCGACAATGACACTACCGTCCGCAAGACCTTTCACTTCGATGATTCCTATCTGGTGAAAGTCGAAGTTGCGGTTACTCAGAACGGGCACACCGTAAGCGCGTTTCCCACCTGGCCGGCCGGATTTGGTGATGCTACGACTCCTGCTTCTTACGCCAGCGGCCGCATAGATTACCTTGCGGGGGAGAAGGTCACGCGCCTCGCTCCCGATCGCAAGGGGAAGGCGATCGGCACCGGCAACACCATTCCGGGGCCGTTCTATTGGGCCGGCGCGCAGGATCAGTATTTCGCCGCGGTCTTCCTCCCCGACGATCCCATGTCCACCGTTCTGGTCACGCTGCGCAATGCGCTGAACGTGCCGCGCATCGACAAGACAGTAGAGGTGCTGGGGGCCGCGGTTGGGAGCCTCACCGGTTCCACCAGCATCCGCCTGTTCGTGGGCCCTAAGAGCCTCGACGTCCTGGAATCGGTTCACGCTACGGCGATTGGCGGCCAGCCTGGCCCCGACCTACGCGGCCTGGTCGACTTCGGCACGTTCAGTATCATCTCCCGCCCGCTGTTCCTCTGGCTGCGCTGGACGTACGAGCGCGTGGTTGCGAACTGGGGCTGGTCGATCATCGTGCTTACGGTGATCATCAACGTGGCGCTGCTTCCTCTGCGGTTGGCCAGCATGCGTTCGGCGTTGAAGATGCAGAAGATTCAGCCGCAAATGACGGCCATCAAAGATCGCTACAAGAGTCTCCGCTTCGACGACCCCAAGCGCCGGCAGATGAACGAAGAAATCTCCGCCCTGATGAAGGAACAGGGCGTGAATCCGGCGGGTGGCTGCCTGCCCATGCTCATTCAGTTTCCGTTCCTTATCGCTTTCTACACCATGCTAGGCGTGGCCATCGAGCTGCGAAACGCGCACTGGCTGTGGTTGAAAGACCTCTCGTCCGCCGATCCTACGCACGTTCTGCCCATCGGAATCATCATTACCACTTTCCTGGTGCAGCGCATGACGCCGACCGGAGGCATGGATCCGCAGCAACAGAAGCTGATGAACCTGATGATGCCGGTAATGCTGGGGGTGATCAGCTGGAATCTATCAGCCGGCCTCTGCCTGTACTGGACCGTCGGTAACCTGATCGCCATCGTGCAGCAGGCCATCATGAACCGCACGGGCTTGGGCAAGGAGATTCGCCAAGTCGCAGACAAGCGCGCCCGCAAACGCGCCCTCAAACAGAGTCCGTCACGGACATAATGACAATCAAAATCGGTCGCATGTCATCCAGGCTTAATCGATGGCTCACCCGTGATGTCGATAAGCAATGGTTCCCCAATTTCTGAGGGTCTCATGCTGATTGCTGATTACCTTCCCTGCGCCAGTCGAGCCGCCAGCCGCTCCGGAAGTTTGGCTTCAAGGATTCGCTTCTGGGCCTTCTCTAGGTCATAGGGAACGCGGTAGAAGGTCACCGTTCGCTTTGCAGAATCAAACATCGCATATCCTGCTCGCCAGTCACCGTCTCGCGGCTGACCTACCGATCCAGGATTTATCAGATAGTTGACCGACTTCTCCAGCTTCAGCTCCCAACTCGCCTTGGACTGCAGGGAGCGGTAGTTCGGGCGCATGGTGGCTTCGTGATTGCCTTCCAGGCGAAAGCCTCCCTGGATATGGGTGTGTCCGAAGAAGGTGACTGGAACCCGCGTGTTGGCAGTGGATTCAGCTGCATCCTCAGAAACCAGGATGTACTCATCCTCGTCCCGCGGGGAGCCGTGAACCATTTGCACGCCTTCCAACCCGTCGACTGACAGCGGCCCGAGCGGCAGCGCTTTCAGCCATTTCAGATTGTCGGGAGTGAGTTGATGATGCGTCCACACGACGGCGGCGGCGGCTATGGGATTGAAACCGCGCACGTCCATCAGGCCGGCGCAAGCCTTGTCGTGATTGCCGCGCACGAAATGTTTGCCGAGTTGGCGAGAGCGGTCGATGACTTCATTGGGACTGGCGCCGTACCCGACAATGTCGCCCAGGTTGAGCGCCAGGTCATAGGCAGACGCCTCCCCCAGGCAAGCCTCCAAAGCTTCCAGATTTCCGTGAATATCGCTGAGTAGAAGAACGCGCACAGTATCCGGCAAAATCCCATGATAACTGACTATGGTGCAATCAGCGAAATTTTGAGGTCGCGCTACTAGCCCAGTAGATTTGGTTCGCTCGGGCTCTCCGACTGCCCGATTGCAACTTACCCGATTATCCGATTCGCGCCGCCCGGCAGACTCACCGGACACCTGACCCAATGTTCCGGCTTCACTTCCTCAAGCGCCGGAAAATTCACGCTGCACTCATCTACGCTGATATCGCAGCGCGGCTCAAAGGCGCAGCCTGCGGGAAGATTCTGTATGGAAGGAACGTAGCCTTCGATCGTCCTCAGCGGCTGCGCGCGATCGGTGTGCAGCGTCGGCACAGAGTTCAGCAGTCCCCGCGTGTAGGGATGCAGAGGACTGCGAAAGATCTCCTGTGACGGCCCCATTTCCACGATGGAGCCCGCATACATTACCGCCACGCGATGCGCTACCTGCGACACTACCGCCAGATCATGCGAGATAAACAGCATTGCCAGGCCGAACTTCTGGCGCAATTCCGCCAGCAGCTCGAGAATTTGCGCCTGAATGGTGACGTCAAGCGCGGTAGTGGGCTCATCGGCAATCAGTAACTCGGGGCGGTTCACGATGGCCATCGCGATCATTACCCGCTGCCGCATGCCGCCAGAAAGCTGATGAGGATAGTCACGGGCACGGCGCTCAGTATCTGGGATTGCCACCGTCTTGAGCGCCTCAATCGCTTTCTGCCAGGCATCGCTCTTGTGGGGCCGCTGGCCGTTAACGGGAGCGGCATGGGCCAGCACCGCCTCCGCCACCTGGTCGCCCACTCGCATCACTGGATTCAGTGCGGTCATCGGCTCCTGAAAGATCATTGCCATCCGCGCGCCGCGCAGATGCCGCACCTGGTCTTCGTCAGCAGCCAGCAGGTTCTGATCTTCCAGAAGGATTTCCCCGGAAACCCGCGCCACGGTTGGCAGGAGCCGCATGATGGCCAGCGAGGTGACCGATTTACCCGACCCCGACTCCCCTACCAAGCCCAACACCTCGCCCGGCGCGACGGCAAAGCTGACATCGCGCACCGCCATCAGCGGCACAGAGCGGGCTCCGTTCCTGACCGCAAACTCCACTCTCAGATGGCGCAATTCCAGCAATGGCGGGGGCACGGCTCTATCATATCGGAGCCGTGAAGGGCGGAATGTGATTCCCTGAGTGCCGACTACCGAGTGCTTGCTTCTTACTGCCCCAGGATCAGCGGCAGCCCGCTCTTCCCGCCGCCAATGACCACGACTTTCGAATTGTGGCTGTCGGCCAGCTTTTCCGTCGCCTCGATGCCCTTCCATTCGAGGAGCTGTGGGCTGATCCCCTGAGCCACGATCTGCTGGAAGTCGCGAATCCCCGCGGCTTCTATCCGCTTGCGGTCGGCCTCCTGCTTCTCCTTCTGCAGGCGGAACGACATGGCCAGCGATTCCTGCTCCGCCTGCTGCTTGGCTTCGATCGACTGCTTCAGCGCGGACGGCAGTTGAATGTCGCGCAGCAGGATGCTTTCCACCACCACGCCCCGGGACTCCAGCACGCGCTGGAGCTGGTCGTAGATTTCATGCGACACCTTCTCCCGTTCGCTGGAGTAAAGAGCATTCGCCAGGTGCGAAGCTGTAACCTCCCGGATTGCTGCGCGGAGATTGGGTTCAACGATTACGCTTGCATATCTCGGCCCAATCGAGCGGAAGACATCAGCCGCCTTGTCGGCACTCAAGTGAAAGAGTAATGAGGTGTCCATGGTCATGATCAGGCCTTCGTTCGACGGAACTGTGGCTGTCTCTTTGATCTCTTCCGTGCGGATCGACAACACGTTGTTTACGGTAAGCGGATTCGCCAGGTGGACGCCTTCCGGCAGCACCGTTCCCGTCACCTTCCCGAAAAGCGTCAAC
>Ga0187776_10000168_pt1 | contig 31896 bp, 31 predicted proteins | sample 0216_BV02_MP12_2_FD_132426 | JGI IMG/M metagenome (GOLD analysis project Ga0187776, IMG submission 132426) | Tropical peat soil microbial communities from peatlands in Department of Meta, Colombia - 0216_BV02_MP12_20_MG | ecosystem: Environmental > Terrestrial > Soil > Wetlands > Peat | place...
GCTAGTCTAAAACCTTTGCGGTTCCGCAGTCGTCCGCCCCGAGTGTGTCTCTCTCAGCGAAGGGGCTAAGTCAGCGGTTCTTCTAGCGTTAATCATCTTGGGAGATTGAGATGTCTACTTATTTCCCCAAAGAGGGGGAAATTGTTCGGAAGTGGCTTGTGGTGGATGCGGCGGGGCAAACCCTGGGCCGGCTTTCCACGCGTGTCGCCCGCCTCTTGAGCGGCAAGGACAATCCGCGATTCACGCCGTTTATCGATACCGGTGATCACGTGGTGGTGATCAACGCCGAGAAGATCAAGCTAACGGGTCTGAAGGCGGACGAAAAGGTTTACCGGCGTTATAGCGGGTATCCGGGCGGGCTGAAGGAAGAGGATTTTCGCAAGCGTTTTGCGCGGAAGCCAGAACAGGTGGTCGAGGACGCGATTCTCGGCATGTTGCCCAAGACGAAGTTGGGGCGGGCGATGGGCCGCAAGCTGAAAGTCTATCGTGGCGAAAAGCATCCGCATCAGGCACAGAAGCCGGAGGCGGTGGCGATCGCCGGCTGATCACGGCGAGAGGGCGGAAAGATTTGAGAACCTCGAAGTCAGGTGGAAACGGTAAAGGCTCTCTGAAGCACCGTTATAATGAAGAGATAGTTTGGGGCGTCTGCGCAAGCTGGAAGTCCCCAAGAAAGTTGGAGCATGGCAGAACAAGTTGAGTATTACGGCACGGGACGGCGCAAGTCGAGTGTGGCGCGGGTGTTTCTTCGTCCCGGCAGCGGCGAGATCAAGGTGAATGATCATCCCTTCGATCAGTACTTTGTGACGGTGTCGCAGCGGGTGGAAGCGCGTCAGCCTTTGGTGGCCACCGACACGGCTGCGAATTTCAACGCGGTTATCACGGTTGCAGGCGGCGGCGTGAACGGGCAAGCCGGCGCGGTGAAGATGGGGATCGCCCGTGCGCTGTTGCAATTCAATCCCGAGCTGCGGAGCAAGCTGAAGGGTGAGGGATTCCTGACCCGCGATTCACGCGCCAAAGAGCGAAAGAAATACGGTCAGAAGGGCGCGCGCAAGAGATTCCAGTTCAGCAAGCGCTAACGGGTTTCGCCAGGCAGTATGTTCTGGTGTTTTGAGTTGAAGCTACGGTTCCAGATTCCGGGCCGCGGCAGGAGAAGTAAACAGGAATCGAATTTTCCCGTCCCTCCCAAGCAGTCAGGGGCGGGTGATGGGAATGTAATCCCGGCACCTCGAAGTCCGCTGGGATGCAATTCAAAAAGGAGGTTGTTTGGCTAACATCAGCATGAAGGAGCTGCTCGAAGCGGGCGTCCACTTCGGGCATCAGACCAAGCGCTGGAATCCCAAGATGAAGGAATACATCTTCGGGGAGCGCAATGGGATTTACATCATCGATCTGCAGAAGACGCTGAAGATGTTCAAAGAGGCCTCGAACTTCATTCGCGACCTGGCAGGGGAGCGCAAGAGCGTGATGTTCGTGGGCACCAAGCGCCAGGCGCAGGATGCCATCGCCGAGGAGGCCCAGCGTTGCAGCATGTTCTATATCAACCAGCGCTGGCTGGGCGGACTGCTCACCAACTGGGTGACGGTGCAGAAATCGGTCAAGCGGCTCAAAGAGCTCGACGAGATGGCCACCGATGGCCGTTACGAATTGCTACCGAAGAAGGAAGTGATCCGGCTGGAGCGCGAGCGCAAGCATCTGCAGGCCAACCTGGCCGGCATCAAGGAGATGACCCGTCTGCCGGACGCGATTTTTGTTATCGACTCCAATAAGGAGCAGATTGCGGTACGCGAAGCACGCAAATTGGGCATACCTGTGGTCGCCGTGGTGGATACCAACTGCGATCCCACGGAAGTGGATTACGTGATCCCGGGTAACGATGACGCTCTGCGCGCGATTCGGCTGTTTGCTTCGAAGATTGCCGATTCCGTGATTGAAGGTTCGCAGGCCGCGACCGATAAGCAAGTAGAAGACGTGCATGCGGCCCAGGCTGCGGTTGCGGCGGTGGCTGTGGCTGCCGAAGGTGAACTTCCCGAGGGAGCTGTGCTTTCCGAGTTTGCCGCCGAAGAAGAGGCGGGCGAAGACATCTCCATGGAAGACGTGCTGCGCGGAGGTGGGAAGAAACAGCCGGCCACGGCGGAGGCCGAGTCGGAACCGGAAGTCCGCCACGCAGAGCCGCAGACGCTCTAACGATAGCGCGTGGGTCTGCGACTCTGCCTTGGAAGATTGGGTTGCGTCGACCTCTCCTGTTCTGCCGATGGTTCCTGGGCAAGAGGAACCAGCAGTTGCGAGGCGCGGAATCGAATTGCTTCCCCGCCCATCTAATCCACAGGATTCATAGCTATTATGGGAACGACTACAGTGAACATCTCTGCCAATCAGGTTCGTGAGCTGCGCGACAAAACCGGAGCTCCGATGATGGACTGCAAGAACGCCCTGACCGAAGCCAAGGGCAACATGGATGAGGCGATCGTGCTTCTGCGGAAGCGCGGAGCTGCGATCATGCAGAAAAAAGCGGCGCGGGCGACTAGTGAAGGTTCGGTCGCCAGCTACATTCATGCCGGCGGCAAGATCGGGGTGCTGGTCGAAGTCAACTGCGAGAGTGATTTTGTGGCCCGCACAGATGATTTCAAAGAACTGGTGCACGATCTGGCCATGCACATCGCGGCCAGCGATCCGAAATTCATCCGCAAGGAAGATGTCACTCCCGAGGCTTATGAGAAGGAGAAGGACATCTACCGCGCACAGGCTGCGGCAACGGGTAAGCCCGCCAACGTGGTGGAGAAGATCGTGGAAGGCAAGATGGCAAAGTTCTACGAGGAGGTCTGCCTGTACGAGCAGCCCTTCATCAAGGACCAGACCATCAGCGTCTCCCAGCTTATCGGTCAGAAGATCGGCAAGCTGGGCGAGAACATTGCGGTGCGCCGCTTCGCCCGCTTCAAGGTGGGCGAGGCGGGCGCGACCATCGCCATCAGCACTCCCAAAACGCAGGATGGGAGCGACGGCGAAGCAGCGGCCCCGGTCGCGAAATAACATAGGACAGGCAATCCTGCCTGTCCGAGCAAACAGAAAGCGTCCCGCCCGGCCCTTTTTGGCCGGGCTTTATTTTTCGAGTTCGACAGGATGCTGAGCGGCTTACCGCGATCCGTGAACATGCTTGCAATCTGTGGCCGCGCTTTCTAGTTTGCGCACCCGCCCCTCCTCCCGCTAGACTGAACGCGAAAAGGAAACGGACATCACGCGTGGTGCAAGCTATCTTTAAACGAATCCTGCTGAAACTTTCCGGTGAGGCCCTGGCTGCCAATCAAGGATTTGGAGTGGATCCTTCCCGCATCCACGAAATTGCTGCTGAGCTGGCCGACGTGCATTCTCTCGGAGTGCAGATTGCCATCGTGGTCGGGGGCGGAAATTTCTTCCGTGGTGTGGCAGTGCAGGCCAAGAACATGGACCGTGTCTCCGCCGACCACATGGGCATGCTGGCCACGGTGATCAATGCCCTGGCGCTACAGGACGCGCTCGAGAAGCAGGGCATCTACACGCGCGTGCAATCGGCGATCGAGATGAACCAGGTAGCCGAGCCTTTTATTCGCCGGCGTGCCATCCGCCACCTGGAAAAAGGGCGCATTGTGATTTTCGCCGGCGGCACCGGGAATCCGTATTTTTCGACGGACACGGCGGCTTCGCTGCGTGCCATGGAGATTAAGGCCGACGCCATCCTCAAAGCCACCAAGGTGGACGGCATCTATGATGCCGACCCTATCATCGTGAAAGACGCCAAGATGTTCCCCAATATCTCGTATCTCGATATTCTGCAGCGTGGACTGAAAGTCATGGACGCCACCGCTATCAGCCTCTGCCGCGACAACAATCTGCCGATCGTGGTCTTCAACCTGAATCATCAGGGCAACATCCGCCGGGTGGTGCTTGGGGAGAGGGTAGGATCGCTGGTCAGCGCGTAGGTGCTGATGTGGGAACGGACGTCCGGTCCGTTCAGGTCGAGGCCGCAGCCTCGACGAATCCCTGCAACGTCTCAGGTATAATTTTCGCTCTTAGCACTCTGGGAGACATTTTCACTATGGCGCAGACAATGGCGGGGATCCCCGCACTGAAGGAAAGTTTCGGCCAGCTGAGGGGGCGCATGGATAAAGCGGTGGAAGATTTCCGCCGCGAGATGGCGGCGGTGCGCACCGGGCGCGCTTCGGTACACATGCTCGACAGTGTGCAGATTGAATACTACGGTTCCATGATGCCGCTCAACCAGGTGGCCCAGGTGCACGCTCCGGAAGCCCAGTTGATTACGGTGCAACCATTCGATCCCAGCTCGCTCCCGGGTATTGAGAAGGCGATCCGCAGCGCTGACCTGGGGTTGAATCCGATGAATGACGGGAAGATTATCCGCGTTCCAGTGCCGCCGCTCACGCAGGAGCGCCGCAAGGAGATGGTGAAACATCTTCACAAGGTGCTGGAGGATCACCGCACAGCGATTCGCAATGTCCGCCGGGATGGCAATGAGACCATCAAGAAAGCGCTGAAGGATAAGAAGATAACCGAAGACGAAGAGCGCCGCGCGCTGGAAGACATCCAGAAACTCACCGATGACGAAATCAAGAAGATGGAAGAGATGAGCAAGGCGAAGGAGAAAGAAGTACTGGAAGTGTAGCGGCAGATTCTGGCGATTGTGGGTATCGACTATGAGCGACATTATTGAGCGTCAGCGGGAGATCGTGGCCCGGCACATACGCGGCGAAAACGAGCATGACTGGGATGCGGTTTACGACACCTTTGTACAAGACAAACGGGCGCACTATGACGTTGTGCCTCTGGGCGCTAGCTTCCGGGGCATTGAAGGAGTCCGTGGTTTCTATCAGTCGATAGCCGCGGCGTTGCCGGACTTGCGCGTCGAAGTCGTCTCTGAGTTCGATGTGCCTGGGTGCTCCATCCGCGAAGTGGTCACCAGCGGCACTCACCGCGGTGAATTTGCAGGCATCAAGCCCCTGGGAAATGCGATTCGCATTCAGATGGCCGCGTTCTATACGTTTGACTCCGACTCTCGAAAGCTCGTCTCAGAAAAGATCTACTACGACCAGGCCAGCGTGATGGAGCAGATGCAACGCGGGCAGAACTCGGTAGTAGCCTAGAAGCTCTCAGCTGTCTCCTAATGAACCTCCGCGCGCTCAGCATGACGACCTTAGAATTCTGTCAGGGCTTATTCACGATTTCCACCTGTCCCAACAAGAAGGCGCAAGGGTAGTCCACCTCGCGTTTCTTTTCTTCGACAAGCTGCTCGCATTCGGCATCCATAATCCATGCGATCGCCGTGCGATGAAGCAGCGATTCAATCTACAGGCGCCGAGACTCCCTGCCGCAAGGAATCCCGACCGTGGATTCTGGCAGCAACCATTCTGGGTTCCAGCATGGCCTTCATAGACGGCACGGTGGTGAATGTCGCCCTGCCAGCTTTGCAATCCAGCCTGCATGCGAGCGTCGTCGATGTGCAATGGGTGGTTGAGTCCTACGGACTGTTTCTCGCCGCGTTGATCCTGGCCGGCGGGGTTCTCGGGGACATGTTTGGACGGCGTCTGATGTTCCTGCTGGGCGTAAGTATATTTGCCGCGGCTTCCATTGCCTGTGCTGTTGCCGCGACCATTAATCAACTGGTGATCGCTCGCAGTGTTCAAGGCGTAGGGGCAGCGCTGATGGTGCCAGGCAGCTTGTCGATCATCAGCGCGTCCTTTGACGGCGAGACCCGGGGGAAAGCGATTGGCACCTGGTCTGGCTTCACCGCCATTACCACTGCGATTGGGCCGATTCTTGGCGGCTGGCTGATCGAGCACGTCTCCTGGCGCTGGGTGTTCTGGATCAATATTCCGCTTGCGGCTGCAGTGATTGTCATTTCGTTGTGGCATGTTCCGGAAAGCCGCAACCCCGAGGCCCACGATGTGGATTGGCTCGGCGCGGTGACGGCCACGGTGGCTCTGGCAGGCCTGGTGTACGGATTGATCGATTCCAGCAGCCGAGGTTGGGGCCATCCCTTGGTATGGGGAAGCCTGATTGTCGGTGCCGGAGGCCTAATACTTTTTGTACTGCTCGAGGCCAGAGAGCGATCACCAATGGTTCCGCTGGGTCTCTTCAAGTCGCGGAATTTCAGTGGCGCCAACCTGCTCACATTATTTCTGTATTCCGCTTTGGGGATATTCTTCTTTCTCTTTCCCATGAACCTGATTCAGGTGCAGGGATATTCCGCGACCGCCACCGGCGCTGCCGCTTTGCCCGTAATTTTGCTGATGTTTTCTCTCTCCCGCTGGTCGGGGGGGCTGGTATCACGCTACGGCCCGCGGACTCCCCTGATTATCGGCCCGCTGATTGCGGCGGCAGGATTTGCGCTCTTTGCCGTTCCCTCGATAGGCGGGTCTTACTGGAGAACGTTTTTTCCCGGATTTTTGATTCTCGGTTTTGGGATGGCGGTCAGCGTTGCTCCACTCACTACGGCGGTGATGAGTTCGGTCGGTCAGGGTCGATCTGGCACAGCTTCGGGCGTTAACAATGCAGTCGCGCGGCTGGCAGGTGTGCTCGCCATCGCCGTCTTCGGACTGGTAATGATCGGCGTATTCAGCTCACGGTTGAATGAGTCGCTGGCGAAGGTGTCGATCCCGGAGCCTATTTCCCACGAGATTCAGTCGCAAGAAGTCCGACTCGCGGCGTTGACTCTGCCCGCCGGGCTCGACGCAAACACGGCCAAGGAAGTAAAGATGCAGATCTCGCGGGCTTTCGTCTCCGGCTTCCGAGCGATCATGCTGATATGCGCGACTCTGTCGGTAGCCAGCAGCGTGGTTGCGTGGCGACTGATCTCCAAGAGAATCGAGGAGACGGCTTAGGCGCAAGTCCTAAGTCAGGGGACCTTCAATCACTGGCCTTGCTTTCGCGTGCCCAGCCGCGAAGCACGGCGTGGCATTCCTCTTCCAGCAGCTCTAATAATTGCTTCATGTGCTCGTTGCGAGTGCGGAAATTTACCGGATTAATGCGGAACCACGATTTACCCTTGAGCTCCGTAGTCGAGATCCAGAATTTGCCGCTCTGCTCAACTCGCCGCGCCACCTCGGCGTGCAATTCCTTGGCTTGCGCTGAGTCGAGATCGGCGGCGCAGTAGCGAATGCAGATTGCCGACATGGGCGGATCGCTCGCCGCCTCGAACTCACGATGCTTCCCTGCCAACGAATACAGATATTTCGCCTGGCGCACGTTGTTGTCGATCCACTCGGCGATCTGGCGCGCGCCGTAGCGCTTGAAGCTCATCCAGACCTTGAGACTGCGAAAACGCCGTGACTGCTCGAAGCCGTGGACGTAATACTGGTAGCGCTCGCTCTCGCGATCGAGTTCGTCGGTCAGATATGCCGGCTTCATGCCGAAGGAAGCCGTCAGCCGCCGCTCGTCTTTGGCCAGGATCGCCCCCGCATCGAGCGGCGCATAGAACCATTTGTGAGGGTCGATGGTGATCGAATCGGCCAGCTCCAGGCCGTGATCCAGCATGGCGAATTCGTGCGAGAGCAGCATCCCGCCGCCATAGGCGGCGTCGGCATGAAGCCACATGCCCTCGCGATCGGCGATCTTTCTCAGCTCATGCAGAGGATCGATGGCACCGGTATTGGTGGTGCCAAAAATCCCGACGATGCACATCGGGCGCACGCCGCGCTTGTGGTCGTCTGCGATAGCCGATTCGAGGGCATCCAGGCGCACGCGAAATTCGGCATCGGTGGGCAAGGCACGAAGCCCCGCGCGGCCCAGGCCCACCGCATCGACCGCCTTATCCACGGAAACGTGGCGTTCTTCGGACGCATACACAGCCCATTTTTCGTGAACCCCGTCGTGCTGGGCACGGTCGCGCGAAGCCCAATCCCGGGCCAGCTTGATGCCAATGAAGTTGGCCATCATGCCGCCGCTGGTGAGATTGCCTCCGGCTCGAGGGCCGTAACCGGCCAGATCCGTAAGCCAGCGAACCACTCTGCGTTCCATCGCTACCGCCGATGGGCCAATGGTGTAAGCGCCGATGTTCTGGTTCAGTGCCGAGCAGATGAAGTCGGCAATCACGCCTACGGGATTCGGCGAAGGAGTAATCAGGCCCATATAACCTGGGTGTCCGACGTGCGTGCAATAAGGCAGAAGCTTCTCTTCCAGCTCGTCCAGGACTTGCGTAGCCGGTTTGGGCTCCTGGGGCAAGGGCTCGGCAAAAAGCTCGGTGAGCAGGCTGGGCTCGACGTCAGGAAAGACCGGCTTCTCTTCGATGTGCTCCAGGTACTCCGCCAGCAGGTCAACCACGCGGTGCCCGATTTGCCGAAATTCACCTGCGTCCATGAGTGCACCTCAGCTCTGAGTGTATCCGATGGCAAGCATTCGACTGGAGTCGGCTGCCCCAAGTCCATCCGAATCTTGCTGCCGTAGTTTTATGCGCACGCCTTTTGGGAGACAAGGTGCGGATTTGCTCTGCATCGCCGCCTGACTTCTGGAGATCGAATCCAGTGAACGGAGCAACCGGAGGGTCCGATGAATATTCTGACTGTGAATTTTCTGTTCAGTACATTTGTGTTCTGGGTCGCCGCCCGGATCTACCTCTTCCCAAAACTCGCAGGGCTGAAACCTCAAACCCTGCTGCTCCCGATTCTCCTACTGCATGCAATGCGCCATCTCGGACTCATGTTTCTGGCGCCCGGAGCCACCTATGCCGGAATTCCGCGGCAATTCGCTTATCCGGCGGCACTCGGGGACCTGCTCGCTGCCTTGCTGGCTCTGGTCGCGATTCTCGCCCTTGTGAGAAACGCGTCAGCCAGTCAAGTTCTGGTATGGATTTTCAACATCGAAGGAACACTGGACCTGTTCAACGCTATAGCACTGGCTAACATCCATGACGCGCAACGCTACATGGGTCCGGCCTACTGGATTCCCGCTTTCTGGGTTCCGGCGCTGCTCGTGACCCACTACATCACCTTTGTCTTCCTCTGGAAGCACTGGAAGGGCGCGACCCAGTAAGCCAATTGCTGGGGGCGGACCGAAAATGGGAAACCGCCGCCGACTCCTCTTTCCCAAATCGGCACCAACGACCGCAAGCCTGTCAGGGATCACAATTCCCGCCCTTCCCAGGGCGCACAATACTGGCATCGAGGCCCGCTCCGGAGGTTCTTATGCCATTCCTCGACGCTCCTCTCGCTGTCCTCGCTTACTCGGGTACGAATTCCAACCTCGACCTGGAAGACAATCTTACGGAAGAGCAAGAGCCGGTCTGCCCGGAATGCGGGGAACTCCTCTACGATCTCAGTGGCGATGAATGGCCGCAGCGCTGCCCGGAATGCGGCGCGAACGTAGGCTAACCTCGGCTGAGACGGGCCAAAGCTGCGGCGCGGCAAAAGTTATGGGTGCGGGTTGATGGTTTACCGTCCAGCTGTTAGCATATTTGTTACATTCCACCAGGGCAGATTTCCAAAATGCACCAGCAGTACCCCTCTCCCCACAATTCAGCCGGAAAGACCTCACCCCGGCTGCCCCATAAAAACAGAACGGCGTCCACCTGGCAGAGTATTGCGCAACAAATTTCAGAAGAAAGAAATCCTGAGCGTCTTAGCGAGCTGGTACAGGAATTGAATCGCGCGCTCGATGAGCACCTGGAACGCAAGAGACAATCCTAGTTCACCGCTTGCCCCTGTCCTACAGTAACCAGCAACTATCGCCGGTCGTGCGGGTTTCAAGTCTGCGTCAGTAGAAACAGCTCCCCCAGAATCCAAATCTCTGGAGTGTGTCATGCGACGTGTGTTTTCGCTTGCGGCATTGGCCGCAATCCTGACGTTCACTTTCACGGCATGCGGAGGGGGAGCTGGTTCCGGCAGCACGAACAACACCCAAGGCGACACTGGGGCTACGTTCGTCACGGCGGAAGATGCCCCACTGCCCTCCGTGCTGGCGTTCAATGTAACTATTAACAGCATCACTCTGAACAATTCTTCCAGCAGCGTGAACGCGCTGTCGGAAGCCACCACGGTGGATTTCGCCCGCCTGCTAGGGCTGCGGACGCTGCTGGCGTTTAATGCGGTGCCCGCAGGAACCTACACCAGCGCCACATTCAGCATGTCGAATCCCGTAGTCTCGTACCTCGATTTGAGCCAGAATCCGCCGGGCGTGGGCACGATCAACGGATCATTCACGGCACCCAACAACACAACTTCTTCCACGACCACGGTGACGGTTTCGTTTTCGAAGCCGATGGTAGTAACTGCGAATGGGCTCTCGGGGCTGCATGTGGAATTTGATTTACGCCAGTCACTGCAGGTCGACGGCACAGGGCAGGTGACCGGCGTTGTCAATCCGCAAATCGATCTTCGCCCGGTGGCTCCGAAAGACGATGACGCGCAAATCACGGACCTTCGCGGAGGGCTGGTGTCGGTCAACGTGGCGGGCAACTCGTTCGTGATCCAGCGGCTGCATGGGCACCAGATCACGATCGATGTGAACAGCTCCACCACTTACAGCGGCACCAACAACCTCAGCACGCTCACCACTCCGGCGGTGATCGAAGTGGACGGCACGGTGCAGAACGATGGCAGCGTGCTGGCGAGTGCGGTGGAAGTGGTGACGCATCATGCGAACTTCATCAGCGGCCGCATCGTGGCCGTGAATCCCACGAGCGGCCCGGCACAAACCGTCACGCTGCTGGTAGGAGAAGAGTGGCCGGATATCGCCAACATTCAGGTTGGCTTCCCGGTTACGCTCGACGTCAGCCAGGTGCAGGACTACGACATCTGTCATGTCGACAACTGGTTTACCAACTTCCTGTTCAACAATTCCGAATTGGTGGTTGGGCAACGAATCGCGATCGGCGGCACGCTGGATACCACGCAGAACCCTGCCGTTCTTGTGCCGCAGCGAGTGGTGCTGCGCCGGCAGGGAGTTGAAGGCGACCTGGTGGCGGGCAGCGTGAATATCGTCAGCGGTAACCAGGGCAGCTTCCAGATCCAGAACAGCCGGCTATTCGGCTACATCCTGGGCGCGCCTCTGGACGTGTCGACCAGTAACTTCACCCGCTTCCGCAACATCAACGGACTGAGCGGCCTGGCCGCGGCGGGAAGCGCAAAGGTCGGAACCTACGGCCTGGTGCTGAAAGACAATTCCACCGGCAATCCACGGATGTACTCGCATTGGGTCACCGTGCTGCCGTAAGGCTAAGCACAAGGTTAAACAATCGCAGGCGGCCGCGGGGCCGCCTGTTTTTATGTCAAACCGCAAAAATCACAAAGGAGCACCAAGGTGAGAACCGTTCACTACGATAATTCCCGATTTCCCCCAGTAATTCCTGGTCGCGCCTGTGTGTTCCTCTGTGTCCTCTGTGGTTGATGCAGTTTCCCTGCCCGTATAATCGATTCATGAAGTCCGTGGTTCACGCCGCCTGTCCGCACGACTGTCCCGATGCCTGCAGTGTCCAGATCACCGTCGAAGATGGGCGAGCGACCCGGATCCGCGGCGATGCGGCGCATCCTGTGACGCGCGGTTTTCTGTGTGCGAAAGTTGCCAGGTATCTCGACCGCGTTTATTCGCCCGATCGCGTTCTCTTTCCGCTGCGCCGCCGCAAGGACGTTGCCAAAGGATCGGGCCACAAAGACTTCGCTGATTTCGAGCGCATCTCCTGGGAGGAAGCGCTGGCGCAGATCACTACTCGCTTGGCTGCGATTTCGGATGAATACGGACCCGAGGCCATCCTGCCTTACTCCTACGGCGGCAATCTGGGCGCGCTGAATGGCGGCTCCATGGACCGGCGCTTCTTCCATCGTCTGGGAGCTTCGCAATTGGACAGGACTATCTGCTCGACCGCGGGCGGAGATGCGCTGGTATCCGTGTTGGGCAAGAAGCTGGGCACCGAGCCCGAACAGTTCGCGCAGTCCCGCTACATCATTGCCTGGGGCGCAAACATCCACGGCAACAATGTTCATCTGTGGCCGTTCATCCACCAGGCCCGGCGCGCGGGAGCAAAGCTGGTGGTCATCGACCCCTACCGCACGCGAACCGCGGACTGCGCGGACTGGTATCTGCCGATTGCTCCGGGAACCGACGTTGCCCTGGCGCTGGCGATGATGCACGTCATCATTAAAGAGGAGCTTTATGACGCCGACTATGTCTCGCGCTACACAGTAGGGTTTGATGAGCTTCGCCAGCGCGTTGAGGAGTACCCACCAGAGCGGGTTGCGAAGTGGACGGGAATTTCAGGCGAAGACATTCGCAAGCTGGCGCGGGATTACGCCACGGTTCGCCCGGCGGTGATTCGCGTGAACTACGGGGTCTCGCGCTCGGAGAACGGGGGCATGGCGGTGCGTGCGATCGCGATGCTGCCCTGCGTCACGGGATCGTGGAAGGAGATTGGGGGCGGTCTGCAGCTTTCGACCAGCGGGGCGTTCCCGCTTAATAAAAGCGCGCTGGAGCGCCTCGATCTGATGGAGAAATCGCCGCTGGGCCGGCCCGCCCGGGTGGTGAACATGACGGAATTGGGCAAGGCGCTGGCGACTCTCAGCGATCCGCCGGTCAAGGCGCTGTTCGTTTATAACTCAAATCCCGCGGCGGTCGCGCCTAACCACAATCTGGTTGTCGAACAGCTCAAGCGACCCGATCTGTTCACGGTAGTGCATGAGCAGTTTCTTACCGACACTACCGACTACGCTGACCTGGTTCTGCCTGCCACGACTTTCTTCGAACACAAAGACCTGCAAAATTCTTACGGACACTACTACCTGCAGATATCGAAGCAGGCGATCGAGCCGCTGGGGGAATGCCGCTCGAATGTCGAGTTGTTCCGCGAACTGGCTTTACGCATGGGCTTTGAGGATGAGTGCTTTCGTGAATCGGTGGATGAGATGATCGACGCCGCACTCTCCACATCGCATACGTGGCTCAGGGGCGTCGGCCGGGATCGATTGGAGCGAGAGAACTTCGTGCGCCTGGAGTTCAACGGATCGCGCTCCGGGAAGGATGCTGCGGCCGGGGACTCAGGTAGTAGCGGCGCCGATGGAGATCATCCTTTTCTGCCATTCGCCAAGGGTGGCTTCTTCACGGCCAGCGGCAAGGCCGAGCTTTCGAGTCCGCAACTCGCTGCGCAGGGCCTGGATCCGGTGGCGTCTTTTGTTCCGCCGACTGAATCGCGGCATCGCCGAGAGGGTTCGGGCAACGGTGACGGGAAATTTCCGTTGGAGCTGCTGGCTCGCAAGGCTGACAACTTCTTGAATTCCAGCTTCACCAATCTGCCGGCGATTCGCGCTCTGGAAGAGCCGGGGCTGCTGGAGATCCATGGCGATGACGCTCGCGACCGCAACATCCGGGATGGCCAGCAGGTTCGAGTGTTCAACGATCGCGGGGAGATCCGCCTGACTGCGCGCATTACTGATGGCGTGCAGCCGCGCGTGGTGGCGGCACGCCTTGACTCCGCCAAGCAGCGTGCTGACGGCATCAACATCAACGTGCTGACTTCGGACCGCCTCACAGACATCGGCCGCGGCGCCACGTTCTATTCGACGCTGGTGGAGGTTGAGCCGATTTCTGGGCGTGAGGCCTAGGGTTAGTAACTCAAGTATAACGATTGACGTTATACGCCGAACGTTATACCATTCTTACCGTTGATCAAGACGTTTCGTTGCAGGGATACGGAGCGGCTTTACAATCGCGAAAGCGGGAAACGCTTTCGTTCGATCGAATTTGTGGGGCGTCGCAAGTTACGGCAGTTGGATAGTGCCACACAATTGCGAGATTTGGCTGCGCCACCTGGAAACCGGCTCGAGTCTCTACGCGGCGATCGCCAGGGCCAACACAGTATCAGAATCAACGATCAATGGCGCATCTGCTTCGTTTGGCGAAGCGGTGAGGCCTACGACGTGGAGATTGTGGATTATCACTAGGTGACATAGCGATGCCGAAATCTCGAAGGCTTCCTCCCATTCACCCCGGCGAGATCTTGCGCGAGGAGTTCATGCTTCCCCTGGGCTTGAGCATGAACAGGTTGGCCCTGGCACTTCACGTGCCTGTGCCCCGCGTTGCGGAAATAGTGCACGAACGTCGTTCAATCACCCCTGACACGGCTTTGCGGCTGGCACGCTATTTCAATACCAGCGCCCGATTTTGGCTCAACCTCCAGGCTGCGTACGATCTCGAAGTTGCAGAAGACAGGCTGGCAGAGGAGATCGCTCGACATGTGCAACCCTTAGCGTTGAGCAATGGCTCTTCTGCGTGATTGCTCTGCCCCCTGCCCGTTCCCCGTTTTTTCCCAGACTGCCCTGCGCGCTACTTGCTGGATTTTTTATACGGGTCGTAGGTCACGTTGGTCTGAAACAGCGAATCCGGAACTCCGGCGTTGACGCGAGTGACGGTTAGAAAGCGCTGATTGGTAATGTCGCCGTTGCGCGTGCGCAGGATACTGTGTGGGATCAATACCCCTCCGATGGACTTGAAGTTGTCGTAGATCTCCCCTTCTTCGTTCTTCAGATTGTCGAGCGGATCGCGCCAGGTCCAGGTCTTCTTGACCGGCAGGTGAGAATTACGGTCGATGAATATGGTGACCGAATCGTTCTTGCTGTCGAGGATGGTGACTGAGTCGCACGGCTTCTGCTCGGCGACAGCAGGTCCGTCATAGAACAGGGCGGTATCTTTCTGCTGCAGCCAAATGCGCAACACAGTCTCGAGGGAGTGCTCGCGCCGGCGGACATATTCCTCCAGTTGCTCTCTTTCCTGCGGAGCCGTGCCCTTATAGGTGACTTCGTAGCCGCGGTCGCCCACGTTGATGTAGACGATGTCGCGCTGCTTGGTGAGCTCAACCCGGTCCTTGTCGGGAAATTTCCAGAAACGCCAAAACGGTGCGCCCACACTGTTCGGTTTCCCCTGGAAAAAGCTGTAGGTGCGTCCTTCCTGTTGCATGTCCTGCACAGACATGTAAGCCTGTCCGCCCATGGCCTGGATCATCTGGTCGAGCAAAGCGCGAGCTTTGACTGCGTTGGGGTCTGTAGTCTGGGTGGCGATGAACGACGACGGAACGGCAGCCGCCGGAGGATTCGACGACGGAGTCTGGGCGCTCGCAGCCACAAATGCAAGAAACACAACTAGCGAAAAATATCGCATTGCGAAGAAACCTGAGGGTGCCACACTCAAGCAGAGCTTGGGTGGGGTTTTCTCTTCAAATGGAGATCCAGTAAATCATCCTATCAAGACCGCCCCACCATTTACGTTAAAGATTTCTCCGGTGATAAAGCCCGCGTGTTCGGAACAGAGAAACAGGATTGGAGCAGCAATTTCCTCGGGGGTGCCGGGGCGGCCCAGCGGGATGGTGCTGAGGACGCGCTGCCTGGTAGCAGGATCGTTCAGGGCGGGGGCTGCCATGTCGGTGACGACCCATCCCGGAGCGACGCAGTTCACATAGATCTTATCCCGCGCCAATTCCGCGGAGAGCCCTTTGACCATGCTGATCACCGCTCCTTTGCTGGCGGCGTAGTCGCAGTGAAAAGCCTCCCCTCGCTGGCCTGCGGTGGAGCTGATGACGACGATGTGTCCGCCGTCCTGCTTCTTCATTTGCGCGACGGAGTATTTGATGAGGCCGAAGACACTGTCCAGGTTGATGGCCAGGGTGCGATTCCACTGCTCGTCGGCCATCTGGTCGATGGGTGAGTCATCGGGAGGCCAGATGCCATGATTGGCGACCAGGATATCGAGGCGCCCGAAGCGCTTGATGGTCGATTCCACCAACTGGCGCGCAGCGTTGGGACCGTCAAGATCGCTTTGAAACGTGGCGCAGTTGGCTGCACCGCAATGTGAAACCAGGGCTTCGGCTTCTATCCTGGCTTTCTGGTAGTTGAAAGCGACCTTGGCGCCGGCTGTGGTGAACATACGCACGGCCGCCGCGCCGATGCCGCGCGATCCACCGGTGATGAGGGCCACGCGGCCCGCCAGAGACCAACAGACTCCGTCCGTCATAAGACGAAGTTAGCAGAAGCGGGCGGCGGCAGTCAGCCCGGACAGGAAACGCAAGATCCTTCGACTCCGAAGCCGCGACCGGCGAAAGGCGCAGGACGTTTTATGCAGGCTTCTTTTTCTCAGGCCTGTAGACTGTTTCGACTTCCGCGATGTCTTCTTCTACCGCTTCGGGATCAGGTATTTCGAATTCGGGATCGTAGCGGCTCTTATCTCCAGCGGGCCGGTCAGGAAATCCCTGGCCGTGTATGTTCTTGGGAAGGTCGTCTTTTTCCTTCTTTGCCATGATTCCTCCAGGAAGTATCAAGCGATCCCAAGTTGAATAGATGCGGGTTAGCGGGGCAGCGTCTCAAAATCGGGAGCCGGGGTTCGGGGATGCGCATGGCGGCGCCGGGCTGCCTCCACAAAAGCACGGAAGATAGCCCGGGATGCAGGATCGTGTTCAAAGCCGCGCTCCGGGTGCCATTGCACGCCAAGCACAAAGTGATCGGGAGAAGTTCCTTCCACCGCTTCGACGACGCCGTCATCGGGGCAGCGCGCCACCACGCGCAGGCCGTCGCCCACCGCGGCCACCGACTGATGATGGCTGGAGTTTACCCATCCGGAAGTTTGGCCGTGCTCAGCCGGCCAGACCGGAGCGAGAATTTGCGCGAGCGTCGAGCCGGGCTCGACCTGGACGGTATGCGCACGTGGAACTTTTTTGCCGGCTTCGTGGTTGATCTGGGTGTGGACCTCAGAGGGAATGTCCTGAAACAGCGTTCCCGTGCGCCAAACGTTGAGCGACTGTATGCCGTAGCAAATGCCGAGAATGGGCTTGTACATGTTGTGGGCGTCCTGGAGCAGCAGCTCATCTACGTTGTCGCGGCCGGGATCGGATGGGCTGGTTTCGGGACGCTTGGGAGCGCCATATTTTTCAGGGGACAAATCCGCCGGGCTGCCGGGCAGAAGGACGGCGTCGCAGGTGGTGACCAGCCGCGCGATCTCGGCATTGGGCTGGTCGAGCGGAATCACAACCGCTTCGCCCCCGGCGGCTTCCACTGCCTGAGTGTACTGCGGCAGCGAGCGCTCGTTGTATTCCGGTTTTTGCGAGTGCGGCTGGGGCACGGCAATGCGAGGACGCATGAAGTCAGTTTAACCCGGCTCCTGGCGGCGTGCAGTTTCGATTTCTGGGTTCGCAGACGACGCGGTGTGCCTGGGGTCAGGTACCGAGGCGCGAGCGTAGTACATATCTGCGATGACGGCCTGGACGCGCTGGGCAAGGGCGTCCATGTCGCGGGTGGTGTATTCCCCGGTGGAGACAGGTTTGCCGATCACCAGCTCAATCGGGTGCGGGCGGATGTGAAACGCGTTCATCGGCAGGCATTCATAGGTTCCGACAATCGCCAGCGGGACTACTGGAACCCCGGCCTTGATTGCCACGTAGAACGCGCCGCTCAAGAACGGCCTGACCTGGCCGGCGGCAGAACGTCCGCCTTCCGGAAAGACGACCAGGGGCATTCCATCATGCACAGTTTGGGAAGCGCGATTCAGCGCACGCAGGCTGGAGCGCGCGTCTTCCTGGTCGACTGCAATCTGGCCGGAGCGCCGCAGGTGCCATCCCATGAAGGGGTAGCGGAAGAGATGCTCTTTGGCGATGATCCGGAACGGCATGGGCAGGTTGGCGTAGAGGACAGGAATGTCGAGCGCCGAGACGTGGTTGGCCGCATACACGGCGGGCTGGTGAGGTTGAAGATTTTCAAGCCCGGTAATACGGACCGGGGAGAGTGTGGTTTTGAGAATAAGCCACGACCACAGGCGTGCGAACCAGTGCTGAACGCGACCGCGGCGGTCAAATAACGAAGACCCCAGGGACAACGTCCCCAGGACGACGGTGTAGAAATAAATCAGCGGGTCCAGCACAAAGATCGACCGGACCCAGCTGAGCGCATTCTGGAATTTGGAGGATCGGCTCACCTACGAAGTGAACAGGGTACCACGTCTGCCGTGAGCGGCAGCGGCTCAGACGTGCTGCAGCTGTTCCCGCGTTCTCTCGTTGCGAACGTTTCCGGTGTTAAGCGTCGTCTTAGGCTCGAGCAGCACCAGGTGAACCTCTTCGTCTGCGATCGGAAGATGCTCCATTTTCTTCGGCACGATGACGAACTCACCGGGGTGAAGCATCAGCTCGCTCTCCACGCCCTTTTCGCGGTACTTCATGCGCAAGTTTCCCTTGACGATGAGAAACAGCTCGTCTTCCTCATCATGGTGGTGCCAGACAAATTCGCCTTTCACCTTGACCAGCTTCACGTAGGAGTCGTTCAATTCACCGGCAATCTTGGGATCGTAGTAGTCCTGAAAACGGGAGAACTTCTCAGCAAGATTAACTTTTTGCATGGCTCTGCTCCTGCTGGATCAGATGTGCAGACGCGGGTTTCAGACTCAGTCTTATGACGGGTGGAATGAAGCGCAAGGCATGGGACGAATTGGTTCCTGATAGGTAGCGGGAAGAACTGGTGATACACTCGCGACTTTTCCTTTGTCATCGTTCAATACCAAGGAGCGGGCGCGATGCTGGTCCGAGTTCTATGCATGCTGGCGGCGAGCTCCGCGGGCGGTTGGTCCCAGGCGACAAAACCGAGTGAAGCTGCCCCGGCGCGTGTGGTTTATCTCAAGTGCGGCACGTTGATCGACGGCCGATCCGATCAGCCGCGGCGGAGTGTAGTTATTACGGTTACGGGAGAAAAAATCAGCGAAGTAAAAGGAGGGGCATCGCTGCCTTCGGGAGCGGAGGTTGTCGACCTTAGTACCGAGACGTGTCTCCCAGGCCTGATCGACACCCACACTCATGTGTTGCTGCAAGGGGACATCACTCCGGCAGATTACGACGAGCAGCTGCTGAAGCAATCCCGGGAGTACCGGACGATTCTGGGCACACAGGCCGCACGTCGGGCATTGGAAGCGGGCTTCACCACGATCCGCGACCTAGAGACGGAAGGCGCCATGTACGCCGATGTGGACATCAAGCGGGCCATCAATAACGGAATCATTCCCGGACCGCGCATGCAGGTAGCGACGCGCGCACTGGATGTTACCGGCGCCTATCCGCTGCTGGGCTATTCCCCGGAGGTTGAGGTGCCGCATGGATTGCAGATGGTGGATGGCCCCGATGAGGCGCGCAAGGCGGTGCGCGAGCAGATCAGCTATGGCGCGGACTGGATCAAGGTATACAGCGACCGCAGCTACCGGGTGCGGCCGGACAATACCGTCGACGGCATTCCAACCTTCACGATGGAGGAACTGCGAGCCATCGTGGACGAGGCCCACCGCCAGCGGCATCGTGTGGCTTCTCATGCGATGGCTCTCAACGGGGTGCACAATTCAGTGGAGGCGGGCGTCGACACGATCGAGCACGGAGCATACATCGCGCCGGAAGATATGAAGGCGATGATCGCCAAGGGCATCTACTACGTGCCTACGCTCTATGTCGGTGAGTACGTGGCGGAAGGACGAGCCACAACCGGCGCCCCGGTATGGCGGGAGATTCCCAGAATTCACGGGGAAACGTTCCGCCGGGCGGTGCAATCGGGCGTGAAGATCGCCTTCGGCACCGATGCCGGCGGTTTTGACTGGAAGATGAACCCCGCGGTGGAGTTTCCGCTGATGGTGAAGTATGGGATGACGCCGATGCAAGCGATCAAGTCGGCGACACTGGTCGCGTCCGAGTTGCTCGATTGGCAGGATCAGATCGGAACTGTGGAACCGGGCAAATTTGCAGACCTAGTCGCTCTTCCAGGCGACCCGCTGGCTGACATTACTGCCCTGCAGAAAGTGAACTTCGTGATGAAGGGCGGGCAAATCTATCGCCGGCCGGAAAGGCCGCCCAGCATTCCACGTTGAGCTCTAGGCGCTGGCGAAGAACTTTTTCATCCTCTCCAGGCCGCGATCGATCTCCTTCATCGAGGTGGCATACGACATGCGAATATGCTCGCCGGTGCCGAAGGCCTCGCCCGGTACCGTCACCACGTGGGCCTCGCGCAACAGACGCGAAGCAACCTCGGAGGCGGACTTCATACCGTCCTTGCGGATATAGGCCGATACGTTGGGATACGCATAGAATGCGCCTTGCGGCAGCGTGCAGTGGATGTGGGGAATCTCGCGCAAGCCATGCACCATGCGCTCGCGGAGCTTGATGTAATCTTCCGCCATCTCGCGAACGCAGTCTTGTGGTCCGTTGAGCGCAGCTACAGCCGCCTTCTGCACGATGGAGGTGGGATTCGAGGTGGACTGGCTTTGCAGCTTTTGCATCGCAGCCACAATCTTCGCCGGACCCAGCGCGTATCCCATGCGCCATCCGGTCATGGCGTAAGTCTTGGAGAGTGAGCCAATGATGACCAAATGCTCTTTGGCATCATGGATTGAGCCGGCGGAAAAGCGGCGGCCGGTGTGGTCGAGGTAGACGTAACACTCGTCGTCGATCACGTAGATGCCGCGAGCGTGAGCCAGCCGGACAATGGCGGTAATATCCTGCGGGCTCATCACGGCGCCGGAAGGATTGTTTGGCGAATTGAGGATGATGGCTTTGGTCCGCGGGCTGATGACGCGCTCCACCATTTCCGCTGTAATCTGAAACGCGCGGCGCTCATCGGTCTCGACGAACACCGGCACGCCTCCGGCATAACGGACGATGTCCTTGAACGACACCCAGTAGGGCACGGGAATGATCACCTCATCGCCATGATCCACGAGCACCTGAACGGCATTGAACAGCGCGTGCTTGCCGCCGGTTGAGGCGATGGCTTCTTCGCGCTTGTAATCGGAACCAAAGTCCTGCGCGTGGCGGCTGACGATGGCATCGCGAAGCTCAGCGATTCCTGCTACCGCGGTGTACTTATTGAAACCGGCCTGGACAGCGGCAATGGCAGCGTCGCGGATGTGCTGCGGTACCTGGAAGTGTGGCTCGCCTGCGCCAAAATCGACCAGATCGGCGCCGCCAGCCCGGAGTTTTTCAGCCTCAGCCACCACCGCCATGGTGGCCGACACTTCGATGCGATCAATGCGCTGGGTGAATACGGCTTGGGTTGCTACTGCCATTGCTTCTGTTCCTTTCCTGTGATTATCAAGTTCCGTTGACTTTGCTGTGCAGGCGTTCTTCGACCATCTCGGGTACCAGTCCCCGCACTGATCCGCCCAGCTCGGCGATCTCTTTCACCAGCCGCGAGCTGACGTAGCTGTAAGCCTCCGCCGGCATCATGAATACCGTTTCCATTTGCGGATATAGCTTGCGATTCATAAGCGCCATCTGCAGCTCATATTCATAATCGCTGATCGCCCGGATACCACGCAACAGGACCTGCGCGTGAACCTTGCGGGCGTAGTCCACGAGCAGCCCTTCGAAGGTGTCGATACGCACGTTGCCCCAGCGTGCCGTCAGCTCCTTCATCATCGCCATACGCTCAGTCAGCGTGAACAGCGGGTGCTTCTCGGGGTTGCGCAGGATGGCGACTATGAGTTGGTCAAAAATCTCTGCCCCGCGCGCAATCAAGTCGAGGTGCCCGTTGGTGACCGGATCAAAAGACCCGGGATAGATGGCGACGACGTTCTTCAATGTTCTCAGCGGCCTGCTGGAAGCGATTCTAAGGGCTGGCGAAGGTGCGGGGCAACCTGAAGATTGAGCAGCATGGGAAGCCGAGCGATCGGGCTGCAGGACACGCTTGCCTTTGTTATGCTGGAGCGCCGCATGGGACTCCAGCTACCGACAATTTCGTTGCTTCGAAGGCTTGTCCTCTGCTGCATCCTTACCACTCTAGTCGTCACCGCCAGTCCCGGGACGCTTCGAGCCCAAGGCGCTCCTTCCGGCGCGGCGAAAGCGCCGGCTTCTGCTCCTGCCTCCTCCGATCCCTGGTGGAAGCATGCGGTCATTTACGAAATCTATCCGCGGAGTTTTCAGGACAGCGACGGAGATGGTGTCGGCGATCTGAAGGGCATCACCTCGCGTCTCGACTATTTGCGCGACCTTGGCATTGATGCCATCTGGATCACGCCCTTCTATCCTTCGCCGCAGGTCGATTTCGGTTATGACATTGCTGACTATGAGGCCATAGACCAGCAATTTGGCACCATGGCGGATTTTGATCGTCTGATGCAGGAAGCCAAGAAACGCAATATCCGCGTGATCCTCGACCTGGTGCTCAACCACACCTCCGACCAGCATTCCTGGTTTAAGGAATCGCGCTCCTCGCGCACCAATTCCAAGCGCGACTGGTACATCTGGCGTGACGGCAAGAATGGCGGACCGCCGAACAACTGGCTTTCCTGGTTCGGCCATTCCGCCTGGACGTTAGACCCCAAAACCAGCCAGCACTACTACCACTATTTTTACGTCCAGCAACCGGACTTGAATTGGCGCAATCCCGAAGTGCGGAAAGCCATGTACGACGTGCTGCGATTCTGGCTGGATCGCGGCGCCGCCGGCTTTCGCGTTGATGCCGTGTCACGGTTGTTTGAAGACCCCGACCTGCACGACGATCCAATACTGCCCGGCTTCAACGCCTACGGCGATCCGAATATTGAGCACAGGTACACAGACAATCTTCCGGAAGTGCACGATGTTTTGCGGCAGTTGCGGCAAATCGTGGATGGCTATCCCGGGAATGCGGTGCTGATATCGGAAGCCGATGAGCCGAACATCAGCGAGCTTTCCAAGATGTATGGCAAGAGCAACGATGAGATCCAACTGCCCATGGATTTTCAGATTGCGGATGTGAACCGGCTCGCAGCGCCGGAATTCCGGCGACTGCTGGAGGAGATAGAGCACAATCCGGCTGGCGGCCAGCCGGAATACTTCTTCAGCAATCACGACCAACCGCGGCAATGGGATCGCTACGGCGATGGTGTCCACAATGATCAGATCGCGAAGCTGATGGCGGCGCTTCTACTGACGACTCGGGCGACTCCGCAGATGTACTACGGCGAAGAAATCGGCATGCGCACTACGTCACCGGTCCGCAAAGAAGATGTCCAGGATCCGGTGGGCAGAACAGGATGGCCGAAGGACAAGGGCCGCGATGGCGAGCGGACGCCGATGCAGTGGGATGCGTCGAGAAATGCGGGCTTCACGACTTCGACTAAACCCTGGCTGCCGGTGCCGCCCAGCTATCAGCAATACAACGTTGCGGTGGAAGCAAAGGATCCCGATTCGATTTTAAGTTTTTACAAGCGCCTGCTGGCGTTGCGGCGAAACCAGCCAGGGCTGCGGGAGGGCGCTTATATTTCGGTGGACCGTGACGATCCCAACGTTTTGGCTTTTCTGCGCAAGCCTCGACAGGGAAATTCGGTGCTCGTGGCGCTGAATATGAGTGCTGAGCCGCGGACAATCAGCCTTGATCTTTCGGCGGAGGGGATCAGGAATCCCATCGCCCGCACGCTGCTCACGGCCCCGTTGAGTAAGGAGAATTCGGTGTCGCTCAAGTCCCTAGTCATTCCCGCGTTCGGGGTATTCATAGCTGCAGTGAATTAGGACCGTCGCATGCCTGGGAAAGACATCTCTCTCGGATATGATTTTTCGCCAACAGAAAACTTGCCAAGGAACTCCATGCCAGAAAACGATGCTGTTAGCAGACGCACATTTCTTAAGGGAAGCGCAGCGGTAGTTGCAGCGGCTGCGGTTTCTACGATTCCCGTAACATCATCAGCGGCGGCCAGCGCTGCGGCCGAATTGGAATTTGCCTCTGCATTCGAGGCCGCTGCTGCGATTCGCAAGAAAAAGATCAGTTCGGTTGAATTGACCAAAGCAGTCCTGGCGCGCATCGACCGCTTTAATCCCAAGCTCAATGCCATCGTCACGCTCACTGCCGACCAGGCGCTCGAGCGCGCCCGTGCCGCTGATGGGGCGCTGGCCAAAGGCCAGGTGTGGGGAGCGTTTCATGGTGTTCCTTGCACCATCAAAGACAGCTTCGAGGTGGAGGGAGTTCGCACCACCTGCGGCGCCAAAGAACTGGCGAACTATGTCCCCAAGCAGGATGCGGTGTGCGTTGCCCGCTATCGGAAAGCGGGCGCGGTCATCCTGGGCAAGACCAACGTGCCCACGTATGCCGCCGATTGGCAGAGCTATAACGATATCTTCGGTACCACGAACAATCCCTGGGACGTGACGCGCACTCCGGGTGGATCCAGCGGAGGCGAAGCTGCCGCCATCGCCAGTGGACTGAGCTACTTTGGGGTGGGCAGCGACATTGGGGGCTCACTGCGCGTTCCCGCAGATTTCTGCGGCATCTATGCGCACAAGTCGTCGGTTGATGTCGTGCCCATGAAAGGACATATCCCACCACCGCCGGGGGTGACCGATATTCCTCTGCACCTCCCGGTTGCTGGGCCACTGGCGCGCAACGCTGAAGACTTGCGGGCGCTGCTTGAGGTGCTGGGTGGCCCGGTGGAGGCGGATCAGGTGGCATATCGCTGGTCGCTGCCGGCCGCGCGCCATTTGCGACTTTCGGAATTTCGGGTGGGTTACGTCCTGGATGACAAGAATGCGCCGGTTTCGTCAGAGGTACGCAGTGGGCTCGAGGAAACGGTGCGCGCGCTGCAAAAGGCAGGCGTTAAAACGGAGGAGGGCTGGCCGCAAGGAGTCAACCTCACAGAAGAGTATCTGACGTATGTCGAGCTGTTAGCGCCGATCATCTCTGGCGGGCCTCCGCCAGATTTATTTCAGAAGGCTCCGTTGCCGCCGCCCAAGAATATCGGCGAGGCATTTGCCTTCGCACCCTATGCGCCCCATATCTATTATTTCCGGGTCATGGCGGCGCGCGAGAACGCTGGCGCCGCCTGGCGCGAATACTTCAAGACGCATGATGTGTTTCTAATGCCGGTGGCCACAGTTCCCGCGTTTCCCCATGATCACAGCCAGCCGATGCCGGCGCGCACGCTGAACACTCCTGAAGGCCCGCGCCCTTACACCGACACGCTCTTTTGGGCTGGTTTTGCGACCATGACGGGATTTCCTGCTACTGCCGCTCCAGTCGGGTTTACGTCCGGAGGATTGCCGTTGGGGGTGCAGATACTGGGTCCCTGGCTGGAAGACGCCACGCCGATCGAGTTCGCGGCTCAGCTGTCGAAAGTGATTGGCGGGTACAAACCGCCGAAGGGGTACGCCTAAATTGACCAGATCATCCCAGGTTTGGAAACAGCCGGTCCTTCGACTCGGGCCTCCAGCCACCCCAGCAAACCAACAGCGGGTTTGCTGGGGACCCCGGGCATTCGGCCCTCGCGCAAGATGACAGCCTGGAATTACGTCAGTTCTCACACAGACTCTGACGCCGAGGACACACCTGGAATACCTAGCGTCTTATCGACACCGCCTTGGCGTGTTCGATTTGCGGTGGGCTCGCCGGTGCTGGCTTTTCTTCCTTTACGACCAGACCGATGGCTTTCTTGACTTCGGCCTCGATCTTGGCGGTGATGTCCTTGTTCTCTTTCAAAAAGGCGCGCGCATTCTCGCGCCCCTGGCCGATGCGCTCGCCCTTGTAGCTGAACCAGGCGCCAGATTTCTCGACGAGGTTATTGTTCACGGCGATGTCCAGCAGATCGCCTTCGCGCGAGATGCCTTCGCCGTACATGATGTCGAATTCCGATTCACGAAATGGAGCCGCGACCTTGTTCTTCACTACTTTTACTTTAGTTCGCGATCCCACCACCTGATCGCCTTCCTTGATGGCGGCGATGCGGCGGATGTCCACCCGCACCGAGGCATAGAACTTCAGCGCACGACCACCGGTGGTGGTCTCGGGATTGCCGAACATCACGCCGATCTTTTCACGGATCTGGTTGATGAATACCAGGCAGGTGCGCGACTTGGAAACAATGCCGGTGAGCTTGCGCAGGGCCTGCGACATCAAGCGCGCCTGAAGGCCGACGTGGCTGTCGCCCATCTCGCCATCGAGTTCGGCTTTCGGTACCAAGGCGGCGACGGAGTCAATGACCAATACGTCAATCGCCCCCGAGCGAACCAGAGCCTCGGCGATCTCCAAGGCCTGCTCGCCGTAGTCGGGCTGAGAGACGAGCAGGTTGTCCACATCCACGCCCAGCTTGCGGGCATATTGCGGATCGAGAGCGTGTTCGGCATCGACGAAGGCAGCCATGCCGCCGGTCTTTTGCGCCTCGGCGATTACCTGCAGAGCTATGGTGGTCTTGCCGGAAGATTCGGGTCCGAAGATCTCGACTACTCGACCGCGGGGGAACCCGCCCACGCCGAGGGCGGCGTCGAAGGATATGCAGCCGGTAGGGATGACCGCGATGGGAACAATAGCTTCCTTGCTCCCCAGGCGCATGATGGAGCCCTTGCCAAACTGCTTTTCGATTTGCGAGAGGGCCAGATCGATGGCCCGGTTCCGTTCTACTGTGGCTTCAGCCATGAACACACTCCTGATATGTTGCCGCTGATTGGCATGGGCATTGGCCGTCCGCCGGGATGGGGGAGGGCACCAGTCTGCGAATATCCATCAAGGAATCGAATCAGTGCGGCCTTTTGTATGACTCCACCCCGATTGTACTGGACGCCAGATTATATCTCCTGTGGAAACCAGAAGCGAATAAAAAGCGAAGCAAAGCCGATTCGGGAGGTTAGCATTCCTGGCACCATTCCCCAAGCTTGGGGCGACATGGGAAGGCGCTATCGCTTCAGCAAATCCACAGGCTCCGTCACATCTTTGACGCGAAAGACCGCAGCCAACGTGGGATGCTTGCGCGCCACCTCTTCGTACATGGCATAGGCCACACGGCGGTACGAGATGTGCCCTTCGGGCTTGGAGCGCAGCTCCGCGATGTACACGGCTTCGGCGAAGTCCATCTTAAACAGAGTTCGCCGCCGGAAGGCGAGCGGAATCACGTACTGCGCACTCTCAGTCGCTGACGGCTGGCCCGGGCGTTTTGCCAGCCCGTCATAAGCTGCCGCGGCACGCTTCATTGCCGCGTCATATATGTCGCGCTTATCAGCGGCGACGATCTCCTCGGGAGTGTCGTAGCCGTGTGCCGTGGTGAACTCCTGCCCGATCTGGGTGCAGCGGCGGTGCCGGTGCATATCGCGGAAACCGCCGATGTCCATCAGGATGTCGAAACGAAGCGCCTGCCCAGCGGCGAACGCGCGCAGCAACTCATCGTGACGCCCACGGTGCTTCGTGCCCATGCTGATGACTTCTTCGCGCCGGGCGGAGCTCAGGGCCTCAACGCGCTCTCGCAATTGCCGGTAGGGATACTGGCAGTGCTCGTACAGCAGTGTGGTCGCGAGTTCAATTTCCAGCGGATCAGGGTCGAGAAGTTCCACCGGACGTGCTGGTTGAATTTCAGCGTTCCGCATCAACTCCGCGGCGGCTTGCCGCAGTTCGTTGTGCGTGTCCGTGAGGTATGCGCTCTTTTCTGCATATTTCACTAATGTAGGCGCCACACGAACTTCTCTCAGCAACAGTTCGCTTGCCTGGCGCGCCAGGTCTTCATCGATTTGGCACAGCTTCGCAATCAAGTCGCTAAACTTCGCCTGATTCACATTCCAGGCCGGCGCGCGCGATGCCTGCTTCAGTAGTTCGCCGAGGTGCTGAATCTCGGGATGCGGGTCGGAAAGCAGACGCGAAATCTGCCCTTCCAGGGTGCGCGCGTTGACGATCTGCCCCAGCGACGTGTTGGTCGCCAACGGCAGCAAATAGCGTGTGATGTCGAAAGCGCGGGCCCGGAGCGTACGTTCATAAGCGTCGGGCTTCATGTCTTCGGGTCGCGGCGTGAGATTCCGCAAATACTCGAATAACTGCTCAGAAAGGATTTCGTAGTCGCGGAAGAGCGAATCAACGGTCTCCTGAAAAAGCTGCTGCGCGTCGCGGTCGCCGCCAAAATCCGGGACGTAATATTTTCCCTTGCGAAAATCCTGATAGCGGGTGGAGCGCTCCTGGCCATCCCAACGCTGCTCGTCGACCAGGGTGATCGCCGCCAGAATCGAAAGCTTCTCGATGGCCATGGCGATGTGGGCCAAGTCCGCGATGGAGCGGTGGCCGTACTGAAAGTAGAAGGTGTTGAGAAATTTTTCCGCCTTCTGCTCGTTGATCTCGCGCAGCGACTCCTTCATCGACAGCGCGGAACGCGAGTACTTCGCCATGGCGTAGGCTTGCACTTCGGGATCGACGCCATGAACCGCAAACACTTCGATGGTTGAAGCCTCTGTGGATTGCTGTTGCGGAGTCATGAGAGTTTCCATGAACATGCGATGGCATAGTAATCGGCCATCAGCGGCGCTGCAATCCTTCCAGTTGGCAGGGCAGCAGCGGCTTTTCCTATGAATCCTTTACAGGATTGGTGACTCTAATAAGAAAGGTGTTGGCGAATGAAGTTCTTGTCGATGATAATAGCGGATTATTCCTTGGATAGCCTGGGCTCTCATACTCTGAATGAGTAAGTTCTCATACATAGCAGTGGGGATTTTGCTGTCTCTTGCGCTGGTCGCGCCCTCGCCCGCGCAAAACTTTTTCTCCCCGGATCACAGCCCCGGCGTCGCCGAGTTCTTCGCTGACGACAGCATCTCCGTATCGAGACCGATCGCGTCTGAGATACCTGACCCTCGCGCTGTTATGCCGTCTGATGTAGCCCTGCGCACATACCTGGAGCACGCGAGACACCAGATGGCCGAGTTGGGCGCCACCAGCGATCTCACCATTGTCGAAGCCGTTCTTCCCGATAGTTCCCAGCGTGGCCGGTTCGAGTTGCACCGGGTATTTTCAGCGCCGCGATCTTTGGCCTTTACCTCGGTTTCCTTTGTCGGCGACACGTTCGTGAAGACCAACATCATCAATCGATTCCTGCAATCGGAAGTTGAACACGTCGAGAAAGGTAACGGGGCGCAATCGGCGATTACTGCCGACAATTACCACTTCAGCTACAAAGGGACCGACACGCTGAACGGGCAGACGGTTCACGTTTTCCAGGTGAAGCCCCGTAAGAAGCGTGTGGGGCTTTTTAAAGGCAAGATTTACCTCGACGCCTACAGCGGGAGCCTGCGTCGTTCCGAGGGCACGCTGGCAAAGTCTCCGTCATTTTTCGTGAAGAGGATCAGCTTTACCCAGGACTACGCGGATGTCACCGGATTCAGCTTGCCGGTGCGGATGCACTCGGTAGCCCAGACCCGCCTGGTAGGGCGCGCGATCGTAGATGTGGTGCATCAGGATTACCAGGCCTCGCCGATCCAGTCTTCTTCTAGCACGCAGGTTGCCGCAGGCAAATAATCAGTCCAGTTTCGACTTAGGATTTTACCGATAGCGATGTTTGCAGCACCGCGCTGATCTTTCGCCTGATCGGCCCATCTTGCTTCTCTCACAACAAATTTGATTATTATCGGAACCAATGAACACAATTCTCGACAGGGTCGACCACCGACCCTGGCCGCTACCTAGCGGGGCACATGTCATGGTGCAGACCTGGCGTGATCTGCTATTCGCGCACTGGCCGCTGGCGCCGGAGAAACTTCGGGCTCTTGTACCACGAGAATTGACCTTAGACGTTCGCGAAGGTCTGGCGTGGGTGGGATTAATTCCATTCACCATCGTTGGCCTGCGGCGGCCATTTCTGCCCGCGATTCCGGGGATTTCGAATTTCCACGAGCTCAATGTACGAACTTACGTGACGGTTGGAGGCAAGCCTGGGGTTTACTTCTTCAGCCTGGACGCGGCCAACTTGTCCGCGGTCAGGGCTGCCCGCTGGTTGTACAAGCTGCCCTACTTCCACGCGCGGATGTCACTGCGGCGCCAAGGAGGCTGGATTTCGTATCAGAGCCGGCGAAGGAATTGCCCTCTGGGAGAGGCTGACTTCCGCGGACGATACCGGTCAGTGGGAGAGGTTTGGCACAGTTGCGCCGGGAGTCTTGAGCACTGGCTTACGGAGAGATATTGCCTTTATACCGTGCGGCAGGGACGGGTTTATCGCGCGGAGATTCATCACCTGCCGTGGCCGCTGCAGGATGCGGAGCTCGAGCTTGAGTTGAACAAAGTGGCTCAGGCCGACGGCATCGAGTTGCCCGATTCCCAGCCCGTGCTGCAGTTTGCCCGAGAGTTAAAGGTTCTGGTTTGGCCGCTGAGAAGGATCCTGTGAAGGAAGTTTGGCCAAGGATTTCACGGATTCACACGGATCAGCATCAGGAAATCAAAAACCAGCAAATCTGGACTTCATATACAGCCCGCCCCAGCCGAGAAGACGTCCGCAGCGAGAGACTTCAACCGGATCTGCAAACGACCTTGTGAATCCAGATTTCAAAAGAGATCCATATGAATCTGTGAAATCCGTGGCCAGGGCTCTGCGAACCCGTATAATCTCGGCTTCCTGTCGGGAGCGATGGATGGGCGATCTGAAGGGACATGTGGCGCTGGTTACGGGCGCATCACAAGGCATCGGACGCGCCTGCGCGCTGCGATTAGCAAAAGCAGGAGCGACGCTAGCCCTGGCTGCACGTAACCAGCAGAAACTGGCGGAGGTCTGCGGCGAAATCACCAGTGCCGGCGGACAGGCTGCAGTCTTCAAGATGGACGTGGCCAATGAAGATGAAATCAAATCGGCAATCAAGGCGGCGCTCAGCCAACTCGGGAAGATCGACATCCTGGTCAATAATGCCGGGATCACCCGCGACCAGCTCATTCTGCGCCTGAAGCGCGCCGATTGGGATGCGGTGCTCAATACCAATCTCACCAGCGCTTACCTGACTATTCAGCAGGTGCTCAGTTCGATGCTCAAACAGCGTTGGGGACGGATCATCAACATCACCAGCGTCTTCGGGCGAATGGGGCAGGTGGGACAGGCGAATTATGCGTCGTCAAAAGCCGGGCTGATCGGGCTGACGATGGCCATCGCGCGCGAGGTAGCTTCGCGCAATATTACGGTCAATGCAGTAGCGCCCGGATTCATCGAGACGGCGATGACCGCGGAGCTCCCTGCCGATTTCAAAGAGAACGCACTGAAACTCATCCCGCTGGGACGAGTCGGGACCGACGAAGATGTAGCCAATGCCGTAGCGTTTCTCGCCTCGGAGGAAGCCGGCTACATCACCGGCCACGTGCTCAACGTGAACGGCGGGATGCTGATGGGGTGAGGGCGTTCTTGTGCACGGCCACCGCGCAATGTCCCCCTGAGCGGCGGTCACGTGCGAAGTATGCAACTGCGGATCCCTCGTCGGACTTCGTTCTCCTCGTGATGACAAAACCGGGATCGCAACTCCACCTACTGCCGGATCTCCACCACCAGGATGATGCGGTTCATCTTGGGATCCACGGTAACGGCCACTGCCTTCGCGCCGGGATACTTTGTCAGAAAATCGTTCAACTCGCTCAGCCCGACATCGTTGTTAAAGGAATAGGCCCGCGTGGTGACTTGCGACTGGCTGCTGGCGGCGGGCGGAGGCGGGGCCTGACTCGAAGATGATGCCTGGCTTGCGGAAGCAGCGGCCCGCTGACTAGCGGTCCACATTGCGATCAAAAGGGTGATCAGGAGAATCGGCCACAGAAGGTTCTTTTGCATGCTGACTCCTCGAATAGAAGATCAAGGAGATTGTCGCATGCGAACGGGAGTTAGCAGTTGGCACTTAGCAATTAGCGATTGGCGTCAAGCAATCCAGCTGGTGATCAGCTTCGATCCGATGGTCCTGCTTCAACCGCGAAATCCTTCGACTCGGACGCGGCTTGGCTCGCCGCGTCCTCGCTCAAAATGACAGCGCCATGGCTGTCTTAGCTACACCCACTGGTCGAGCCGCAGCTCATGCAGCGGTAGCAGGAACCGTTGCGCGTCATGATGGCGCCGCAGACGTGGCAGGTGGGTGCGTCGCCCAGGTCCACGAAATTCTTGAGCGCATCGGCGGCGTGGATGTGAGCCGCGCCGCCTGTATGAGCGCCTGCGCCGGCACGCGGTCCCGCCGTCTTCATGGAAGACGCCGCGTGCACA
>Ga0187776_10000169_pt1 | contig 31784 bp, 29 predicted proteins | sample 0216_BV02_MP12_2_FD_132426 | JGI IMG/M metagenome (GOLD analysis project Ga0187776, IMG submission 132426) | Tropical peat soil microbial communities from peatlands in Department of Meta, Colombia - 0216_BV02_MP12_20_MG | ecosystem: Environmental > Terrestrial > Soil > Wetlands > Peat | place...
TGGAGCTCGAGTGCTCGGTGATCGGCAACGGCGACCCGGCCGCGTCGCAGCCGGGGGAGATCCTGCTGCCGGCCGGCGAGTCCGGCTGGTACGACTACGAAGCCAAGTACACGCCGGGAGGGATGCAGCTGGTGGTCCCCGCGCGGGTCCCCGAGCAGGTGAGGGAGCAGGTCCGCAATCTCGCGCTCAGCGCCTACCGAATCGTCGGCTGCGCGGGTCTGGCGCGCGTCGACTTCTTCGTCGAAGGCGAGCGCGTGCTCCTCAACGAGCTGAACACGATGCCGGGGTTCACGAGCACGAGCGTGTTCGCATCGCTGTTCGAGGCGGACGGAATCGCGTACCCGGAGTTGCTCGACCGGCTGCTCGGGCTCGCACTCGAACGTCACGCCGAGGAGCGCCGCTATCGGCGCTGACCACGGACGCGCCCTCCAGCGCCGCCCTCTACCGGTACAGCGTGATCTCGTCGAGCGACAGCTGCTCGTGGCCGCCGATGCTCGTGATCCAGACCAGGAAATAGCGATACCGCGCCTCGCCCCCGGTCAGCGCGATCGTCGTGTTGCTGCCGACCGTCGTCGGCGAGGAGACCTGTGTCCACCCGTTGGCCGGTGGCGCCTGGGGCGGCGGCGTGTCGTTGCGCGCGTAGATCGTCACGCTGAACCCCGGCGTCACGTCGATGATCTTCAGGGCCCGCGCGCTCGTGCCCGGGCTCGCATCTACGTAGATCCCCGTGCCGGCCTTGTCGAGCTTGTGGTCGTAGTACTGCTGCGTGTCCCAATACGTGCCGAGCTGGTTGTCGATCGCGTTGGGCGCATTGGGTGTCTCGTCGGGCGGGCTGCCGAGCGGGTTGAAGCCCTCGGCGCAGCTCTGACAAAGCGTTACCGGATGCAGCCCCGGAGCCGGTGCCAGTCCGCTCGGCTTCCCCGTCCCGTGGTGGGTCCGCGTGAGCAGCCACACAATGCCGCCTGCGACCAGCGCCACCGCCAGCAGGAGCAGCAGCACCGCCATCACCCGGTGGCGTAGGCGAAACGGGACCCGCCGCTGCGTCCGGGAGGGAAGCGTCCGCAACACGGCGGTGACCTCGCCGGTCGCCCCGCCGGAGCGCGCGGTCTCGATCGCCAGCACATCCTCGAGGTCGGCGATCAGCTCGGCGTCGTCGGCGTAGCGATCCTCGTGCCGTTTGGCGGTGGCGTGGTCGATCACCGCCGCGAGCGATGCCGACACCTCCGGCCGCTTGCGCTGGACGTCCGGGAGCTCCTCGCGCACGTGCTTCATCGCCACCGCCACCTGGCTGTCGCCCCTGAACGGCACCTCGCCGGTGAGCATCTCGTACAGCACGATCCCCAGCGAGTAGAGATCGGACTGCCCTGTGACCGGCTGCCCCAGCGCCTGCTCGGGGGCGACGTAGTCGGTGGTTCCGATCACGCGGCCATCGGCCGTCAACCCCTCCTCGTCGAGCGTCCTGGCGATTCCGAAATCGGTGACCTTGGCCGATCCCTCCTCGTCGATCAACACGTTCTGTGGCTTGACGTCGCGGTGGACGATGTGGCGTGCGTGGGCGGCGCCGAGCGCGCGGGCGATCTCGATCGCGTATGCGACCGCCTCGGTCACGGGCAGCTGTCCCTGGCGGCGGATCCGCTCCTTGAGCGTCTCGCCCTCGACGTACTCGAACACGATGTACGGCCGCCCGTCGTCCTCACCGGCGTCGATCACGCCGACGACGTGGGGGTGCGACAGCTGCGCGACGGCCCGCGCCTCGCGCCTGAAGCGCTCGAGCTGGTCGGAATCCGTGGAGAACTCCCCGTTCATCAGCTTGATCGCCACCTGCCGCTGGAGCGTCTCGTCGAGCGCCCGGTAGACCGTCGACATCCCTCCGGTGCCGATCCGGACCTCCAGCCGATAGCGCCCGTTGAGGATGGTGCCGAGCAGGGTGCTCATTCCTGTCCCACTATTGTGCGCCACATTGCCGTCGTCCACACGCTCTACTACATCTGGCGCATATGTCCTTGCTCAGCGCGCAAGCCGCCTGATCATCAAGGCCGCCAGCGCGACCCGGTAGGTGGCGTAGGGAAGCGGCGACCGATCGCGCTCGACCCGGCGGATCAGCCACGTCGACAGGAGCGTCGACGCGAACGATGCGGCCGTCCCGGCCGCGAAGGCCGATCTCATCGGGGGGTCCAGGCCGCGGCGGCTGAGCCGGAACCCCTTGAGCACCGCCGCGCCCGCGATCACCGGCAGCGCCGCGTGGCGAGAGAGCCGATTGGCGTCGGCGCGGGCGAACCGCAGCAGCCGCGCCGCCGCGAGCGTGGCGCCGTTTCGTGACACGCCGGGAACCAGCGCGAGCGCCTGGGCGAGGCCGAGCCAGAGCCCGTCGACCGGCCCCGCCTGATCGTGGCTTCGCCGCTGCGGCGCCCGGTCCGCGAGCGTCATCGCCACCGCGCCTGCGACGAGTCCCGCCGCAACCGTGGGCGGAGTCCCGAGACGCCGCTCGATCGAGCGCTCGAACGCGTATCCTGCGAGCGCCGGCGGCGCGAAGGAGAACGCGATCAGCCCCAGCCGGCGGCCGGTGAGCGCGCGCAATGACTGCTCGATCTCCTCCCGGAGCGCAATCAGGAGCGCCGCTGCGGTGCCCGCGTGAAGCGCGACTTCGAAGGCCTTGCGGAGCTCCCGGTCGAGCTCGTCGTAGCGCCAGCCCAGCAGCCACGGAACCGCGGTCAGGTGCCCCGACGAGGAGATCGGGAGCAGCTCAGCGGGTCCGTGCAGCGCACCGAGGACGAGCGCTTGACGGAGCGACAGCTGTGGCTCGGGCGCCCGCGCGCTACTTCGAGACAGCATCCACCGCGGCCGCGGAGCGCGAACGGGCCGCGCGCACACGCCGCAGCACCAGGTACGCGACCGCGGCCACCACGATCGCCAACAGCGCGTAATCGGCGTACTCGAGGTGATGGCGCCAACTGGTCCAGTTCTGGCCGACCTCCCGGCCGAGCACGGCTAGGCCCGTGACCCACGCGATCGAACCGAGGATCGCGAACGTGAAGAACCGCGCGAACGGCATCTCGGCGACGCCGGCCGCGTAGGGGAACACGGCCCTGATGCCCGGGATCAGCCGCGAGATGAAGATCACCGGGCTCCCGTAGCGGTCAAACCAGGTGTGCGCCCGCTGGAGCCGCGCCGTGCTCACGTGCAGCTTGTTGCCGTGGCGTTCGATCAGCTCGATCCGCCCCCAGTAGCCGATCGCGTATGCGATCGAGGCGCCGAGCATGTCGCCGACGACCCCCGCGACGATCACCCCCACCAGCGTCTGCTGACCCTGGTAGACATCGAACCCCGCGAACAGCATCGTGGGCTCGGTTCCCGGCAGGCCGATGATGCCGGACGTCGCCATCATCACTACGACCCCGGCCAGTCCGAGGTCCTTGATGACGTTGGTGCCGAAGTCGACAAGCGGTCCGGTCAGGGAGGCGTCCAGGAGAAGCAAGGTGGCTTAGCGTAGCGAGGACGCGACCGCCGCATACCACGCGATTAGGGTTTCCTCACCGAGATGACGATCACTTTGTTCGATACCAGGACGCCGCTCGAGCCGCTGCGCGCCGCGCTGCTCGAACGGCTCGAAGCGGTCCTGGCGAACGGTCACTACGTGCTCGGCCCGGAACTCGCCGCGTTTGAGTCCGAGTTCGCGGCGTACCTGGGCGTCACGCACGTGATCGGCGTCGCCAACGGGACCGACGCGATCACGATCGCTCTGCGCGCGCTGGGGATCGGTCCCGGCGACGAAGTGGTGCTGCCGTCGTTCACCTTCTACGCGACGGCAGAGGCCGCGGTCACCGCGGGCGCGCGGCCGGTGTTCTGCGACGTCGATCACGACACCCGCAACATAACCGTCGACACCGCCCGCGCCGCTCTGACGCCGCGGACGAGGGCGATCGTCGCGGTCGACCTTTTCGGATGCCCCGCCCCCGTCCCCGAACTACGCGAGCTCGGGCTCCCGGTGCTCGAGGACGCCGCACAGGCAGCGGGGGCGGCGCTCGGCGCCCGCAAGGCGGGAGCGCTCGGCGACGCCGCGACGATCTCGTTCTATCCGTCGAAGAACCTGGGTTGCTTTGGCGACGGGGGCGCGGTCGCGACCGACGACGACCGTGTCGCCGAGCTTGCCCGCGCCCTGCGCTTTCACGGCTCACGCGACAAGCGGAACTTCGAATACGTGGGCTACAACTCGCGGCTCGACGAGCTCCAGGCGGCGCTCCTGCGGGTCCTGCTCCCGCAGCTCGATTCGTGGGCCGGCGGGCGGCGGGCCGCCGCCGCCGCGTACCACGAGGCGGGGCTGGCCGAACACGTCGGGGTCCCCGTCACGCCCGACGATGCATCCCCCGCTTGGCACCTATACGTGGTGACGCACGCTCGCCCCGACCAGCTCGCGGCGTCCCTGAGCGAGCAGGGGGTGCAGGCGCGCGGTTACTACCGGATCCCGCTTCACCGCCAGCCGGCGATGGCTCCGTACGGGGGTGGCGTCGAGCTGCCCGTGACGGACGAGCTGTCACGCACCAACCTCGCGATCCCGATGAGCCCGGTGCTCGGCCCCGAGCAGGCGAGGCAGGTGGTGGCCGCGATCGCCGCCGCGCTGGCGTGAACGTCTGGATCGACCTGACCAACTCGCCGCACGTGATCGTGATGCGGCCGGTGATCGCGAACCTGCGCGCGCGCGGACACGAGGTGCAGGTCACGGCTCGTGACTTCGCCCAGACGCTCGGTCTGCTCGACCGGTTCGGGATCGAGCACACGCCGATCGGCCGGCACCGCGGAGCGGCGCTCGGCGCCAAGGCCGGCGGCCTCGTCGAACGCTCGCTGGCGCTCTTCCGCTGGGCGCGGGGCCGCGACTTCGATGTCGCCCTGGGGCATGGATCCAACGACGTCACGGTCGCCGCCGCGCTCTTGAGGATCCCTTCCGCGACCACGTTCGACTACGAGTGGGCCACCGTCCAGCACAACGTCAACTGCCGGCTGGCGCGAGCGGTCGTCGTCCCGGACGCGATTCCGCCCGAGCGCCTCTACCGCTACGGCGCGCGCGGCAAGCTCGGCCGGTATCCCGGGCTCAAGGAGGAGTACTACCTCGCCGACTTCGAGCCGGACCCGGCGGTCCTGGCGGAGCTCGGGGTCGACCGCGGCGAGCCGATCGCGGTGGTCCGCACGCCGCCGGAGGTCTCCCTGTACCACCGCTTCGAGAACGATCTCTTCACCCAGGTCCTCGAGCGGCTCCGGGGGAGCCAGACCGTCGTCCTGCCCCGAACGGAGGCGCAACGCTCGGCGCTGCTCGAGCTCGGCGGGCTGGTCGTTCCCGATCGCGCGGTGGACGCGCAGTCGCTCGTCGCGTACGCGGACCTGGTCGTCTCGGCCGGCGGAACCATGAACCGCGAGGCGGTTGCGCTCCGGACGCCGGTCTACACGGTGTTCGAGGGCCGGCTTGGCGCGGTCGACGAGCGCTTGATCGCCGAGGGTCGCCTTCAGCGGCTGCACAGCGCCGACCAGATCGAGCTCGCCAAGCGTCCGGACGGCGGCGTCGCCGATAGCCGGATTCGCCGCGACCCCGCGCTCATCGCCGACCTCCTCCTCGCCGCCGCCCGCGACCACTAGAATGCCCGCTCGCATGCGCCGGCGGATCAGATCCGCGGCCTTCCCGATCCATCGCCACTCGCTGCCCCAGCTGCTGGTGGACGGGGTGTTGGTCGCGCTCGCTTACTACCTCGCCTACCGGTTGAGGTTCGAAGACGGACTCGGCGCTGCCAACCAGCGCTACGGCGAGCTGTTGAGGGCGACGATCTGGTGGGTCGTTCCGGTGACTCTCATCGCGCTCGCCCTGTTCGGCGCGTACCAGCGGCTGTGGACGTTCGTGTCGCAGCGGGAGTACGAGGCTGTCGTCAAGGGAGTGATCGCCTCGACGGTGGTGTCGGTCGGCGCGATCGCGCTCCTCCATCCCGTGCAGACGCCCCCGACGTTCCGCTTCGAGCACCAGGTCCTCGTCCTGCAGTCGAACGTGGTGACGCTTCCCGCGGGCGTGATCGCGCTGTTCTTCCTGCTCGCGCTCGCGCTGCTGATCGGAGCCCGGTTCATCGTGCATCTCGTGTCCGAGGGCAGGGTCCGGAGCTTCCGCGTCGCGAAGGGCGCGCGCGATGTGCTGATCGTCGGCGGCGGCGAGGGCGGCCGGCTGGTCGTGCGCGAGCTGGTCCGCAACCCGCAGCTGCAGATGCGCCCGGTCGGGTTCGTCGACGACGACCCGCGCAAGCTCGGGATCAAGGACGAGTACGGGCTCAAGGTGCTCGGCACCACCGAGTCGGGGGATCTGGCTCGCGTCCTGGACGAGGTCGAGCCCGACGAGGTCGTGATTGCGATTCCGTCCGCCCCGGGCACGGTGCGCGCCCGCGTCGTGACCGCGTGTCGTGAGCGCGGAATCCCGGTCCGCACCACCCCGACGGTGTTCGAGCTGCTTCGGGACGGCTCGGGGCAGCTCCGTGTCACCCATCAGCTGCGCGAGGTGAAGGTCGAGGACATCCTTGGCCGCGAGCCGGTGCGGATGGAGATCGAACGCGTGGGTGCCTATCTCGCCAACGAGGTCGTGATGGTCACCGGCGCCGGGGGTTCGATCGGCGGCGAGCTCTGCCGTCAGATCGCCCGCGTTGGTCCGCGGCGACTGGTTCTGATCGACCACGCCGAGGACAACCTGTTCGAGATCGTTCGGGAGCTCGAGGAGGACCGTCACGTCCGTACCGCGCTCCCGGTCCTGGCGGACTGCAAGGAGCAGGAGCGGATGCGCGAGGTCCTGAGCGAGCACCGCCCGGCGGTCCTGTTCCACGCGGCCGCCTACAAGCACGTCTCGATGATGGAGCTCAACCCGGTCGAGGCGATCCGTAACAACGCGCTCGCAACGCAACTGATGGCGCGGATCGCGGGCGAGGTCGGCGTCGGAACTTTCGTCCTCGTCTCGACCGACAAGGCGGTGAAGCCGGCGACCGTGATGGGGGCCTCGAAGGCGCTCGCCGAGTGGGCGGTCGAGGCGGCGGCGACTCGCTACCCGCGGACGACGTACGCGACCGTCCGCTTCGGAAACGTGCTCGGCTCCTCCGGCTCGGTCGTACTGATCTTCCGCCGCCAGATCGCCGCCGGCGGCCCGCTCACCGTCACGGATGAGCGGATGAAGCGCTACTTCATGACGATCCCGGAGGCGGTGCAGCTGATCATCCGCGCAGGCTCTCTGAGCGAGGCGAACGCGGAGCTGTTCGTCCTCGAGATGGGCGAGCCGGTCAAGATCATCGACCTCGCCGAGACGATGATCCGGCTATCCGGGCTTGACCCGGAGCGTGACATCGCGATCGAGATCGTTGGGGCGCGGCCCGGCGAGAAGCTGCACGAGGAGCTGTTCAACCCCCACGAGCACCCACAGCCGACACCTGTGCAGAAGATCCTGCGCGCACACCGTCATCCCGTCGACCCAGGGTGGGTCGAGCAGACGTTCACGGAGCTGAACCTGCTGGTACTCGAGGACGACGCCGCCGCGCTCGCACAGCACGTCGCGCGGGTCGGGCGCGGCCGCCTTCCGGTTGAGGGGATAGACGCCCGCCTCGCGACGTAGACTGGGCCCGCATGGCCTCGTTACCGCTCGCCTTCTCGATCCACAACTTCATCTCCTCCGTCGGCGCTGATGCCGGCTTCGCGGCGATCATCGGTCTGGCGATTCTGGTGCTCCTGTACTTCGCGCACGCGCGCGAGACGGCCAACCTTCGCGAGGAGGCGGCGCTCCTCACACAGCGCCTGATGCAGGCCGAAGCGCGTGTCGCGCAGCTGACCCGGGCGCAGGCCACGTCGGGACCGGCCCCGGCACCGCAGGCGACTGGGTCCCCACAAGCCGAGCCGGTCGCCGCGCAGGCGGCCGGACCCGCGGCGACCTTTGCCGCCGACCCGGTTCTGCCGTTTGCACCCGCCGGGGTCGGCGCACCCGCGCTTGCCGCGGCGACGCGCGTGGTCCCGATCTCGCGCGCGGTGGCCGCTCAGCCGGTCGCCGCAACCGCAGCGGCCGCGGCTCACCAGGCGCCGAGGCGGGAACCGTTCGAGCAGGAGGCGCCGCCGCCCGCCGTGGTCCCGTCGGCGCCCCGGCCGGAGCCGTTCGAGCACGATCTGCCCGTCGCCGCCCCAGTCGCGGCGACAGCGGCCGCCACGGTCGCGGGAGCCAACGGAGCAGGCCATGGCGACGACGCCCGTGGGGCGCCCCGAGCGACCGGAACAGCACTGCCTCCGCTGCGCACTCCTCCGCGTTCCAGCGGCCAAGCGACGCGCGGATCGTTGCCGCCGCTGCCGCCGCTGGGCGAACCTCCGCGTAGCCCCTCACGGCTCGGTCGAGTGGTCGCCGTGCTGGTCGGCGTGGGCCTGATCGCCGCCGTGGTCGCGGTGCTCTTGATCGCGACCACGGGAGGCAGCACCAGCTCGAGCTCGACACCCGGCGCGGCGCGCACCACGAACGCGCCGACCACCAACAAAGCGAGCGGACGTCGGTTTGTCCCCGCATCGGTGACGGTCACCGTGCTCAACGCCACCAACGTCAACCAGCTCGCCCACCGGGTCGCCGAGCACCTCACCGCCGGCGGCTACAAGGAGGGAAACGTCCTGACAGCGGCCAGTCAGAACGCGACCGCGACGGTGGTCTCCTACCTCCCGGGCGGGGCAAACCGCAACGCCGCGCTGCACGTCGCCGCAGCGCTGAGACTGAAGCCCTCGGCGGTTCAGCCGATCGACACGAGCACGCGGCAAGTCGCCTGCCAGGGGGCGACGCCCTGCTCGGCCAACGTGGTCGTGACCGTGGGCACCGACCTGGCAACGCTCTAGTGGCCGCCCGCGAGGACGACCACTAAGCAGACCGGTGGGCGCGGACTTCCTCGAGCTCCCCAGCCGGAGCGCGAAGCCCCGGCAGCAGGGGATCACGCACGTGCTCGACCGCGGGCTCTCGATCGCTGAGATCGATGGGCTGATCGAGGTCGCCGGTGATTCGGTCGACCTGGTCAAGCTGGGGTGGGGCACGGCGGTCGCGACCGGGAACCTCGACGGCAAGCTCGCGCGCTACCGCGAGCACGGGATCCCGGTGGTGCTCGGTGGCAGCCTGACCGAGCTCGCGATCGCCCAGGACCGGCTTCCGCGGCTGATCGACTGGGTGCACGAGCTGGGGCTCCAGTACTTCGAGATCTCCGACGGGACGATCGCGCTCGAGCACGAGCGAAAGCTCGAGCTGATCGCGCGCCTCGCTCGCGACTTCACCGTCCTCTCCGAGGTCGGCTCCAAGGACGACACCGGCGCGATCACGCCGCCCTACCTGTGGGTCGAGCAGATGCGCCAGGAGCTCGGCGCGGGCGCCTGGAAGGTGATCGCGGAAGGACGCGAGAGCGGGACGGCCGGCATCTTCAGGCCGTCGGGGGAGGTCAGGGAAGGCTTGATCGACGAGATCGTGCACGACATCGAGCCGAGCTCCATCCTGTTCGACGCCCCGCGCAAGGACCAGCAGGTGTGGTTCGTGCGCCGCTTCGGCCCGGACGTGAATCTCGGCAACGTGCCCGCCGGCGAGGTGCTGGCGCTCGAGACGCTGCGGCTGGGTCTGCGCTCGGACACGATGGGCGTCGAGCGCCGTGAGCCGTAACTCGGTGCTGCTCGCCCGGCACGGTGAGACAGACGACAACCGACAGCCGCTTCGTTTCCAGGGCTGGCGCGACACGCCCCTGAACGACACCGGCAGACGACAGGCGGGGGAGCTCGGCGAGCGGGTGGCCGGCGACGGCATCGTCTCCCTGTGGTCGTCGGATCTGTCGCGCGCGCGGGAGACGGCGGAGATCGTCGGCGCGAGTCTCGGTTTGGCGGTGCGGCTGGACCCGCGTTTGCGAGAGGCCAACAGGGGCGATTGGGAAGGCCGGGTGTTCGCGGACGTCGCGCGTGACGAGCCCGAGCTGTTCGGCGCGTGGATGCGGGCGGGACCCGGCTGGCGCTTTCCCGGCGGCGAGTCACTGGCCGAGCAGCAGAAGCGGGTTGCGGCGTGCGTGGGCGACGTCCGGGCCGCTGGTGAGCTGCCGACGCTGCTCGTCTGCCACGGAGGCTCGATCCGAGTCATGCTGTGTCTCTCGGATCCGCGTGGGCTCTACGCCTTCCACGAGTTCAAGGTCCCCAACATCACGGTGGTAAAGGTGTGAGCAGGCTCCCGGCGTTCGCGTTCGCGGTGCTGGTCGCGGCGACCGTGGCGGCGTTCTTCATCACCCAGCACCTGAAGACGAGCACGCCGCTGCTGACCGGCTCGCCCGCGCCGGCTCCCGCCGTCATCAACCCGCTCGACGGCGTCACCTGCTACTCGCCGGCGGCCCGCAAGTTCGTCGACCACCGGCGTATGCAGATCTCCTTCTACCTGCTGAACCGCTCCGACCATGTCGACGTGTACGTGGTCGACACGTCCGGAAGGACCGTCGCGACGCTCGCGCGGGGCCGCTACATGCAGGGCGGGACGCACCCCGTGCGGTCGTACTTCGTCTGGGACGGCCGCGAAGCGAACGGCTCCGTCGCCCCCGACGGGCGCTACTACATCAAGGTCCGCCTCATCGGCGCGCGCCGGACCGTGACGATTTCGAACCCCTCCGGTCCGGAGCCGGTGGACGTCAAGACGGTTCCGCCACAGCCGCTCGTCACGGCCGTAGTTCCGCGCGTCATCTCCCATCGCCACCTGACCCCCGTGAAGATCGACTACACCGGCAACGAGGGCCGCAGCGCGACCGTCGTGATCTACCGGATCGGCCGCCACGGAGCGCTGCGCGGCGTGAAGACGTTCCTCACCGCCTGGGCGTCGACGTCGACCACCTGGGACGGCCAGATTCAAAAGCGGCCGGCGTCGGCCGGCAGGTACCTGATCGGCCTTCAGGTGACCGACGCGGCCTGCAACACGGGGTCGTTCCCGGCCACTGGTCACCCGCGCCTGCGGACGGTGTCGCACGCGATCGTGGTCGTGCGTCGCTAGCGCTGCCGCGCGCTCCACCCGTACCGTTCCCACTCGTGGCGAGCTACCTCACGCGCCTGATCAGATCGCTGGCGGCCTACCAGCTCCCCGATGTCGTCTCGAAGTTCATGGCGGTGTTGCTGCTGCCGGTGTACACCCGGTACATCCATCCTGCCGGTTACGCCGTCGTAGAGCTGCTCGGCAACGGCGTGATCTTCCTCAGCATCCTCGTGCGCTTCGGGATCATCGAGGCGTTCCTGCGCTACCACTTCACCGACGCCGACCAGGAACGCCGCGACGCGCTTGCGCGCCGCGCGGTGGTTTTCCTGCTCGTCGTCACCACGATCGCCGCCGTCGTCCTCGCGGCGGCTGCCGAACCGCTGTCGAAGCTGATTCTGGGCTTTCGCGACACCACTACGTTCCGGATCGCGGTGCTCGGCCTGTGGGCGTTCACCAACCTCGAACTGGCCTACGCGCTGCTCCGTGTCGACGAACGGCTTCGGGCGTACACGACCGCTTCGCTGATCAACGTCGGGCTCACGATCGCCGCTTCGGTGGTGCTCGTCGTCGGGCTGGGCGAGGGCGCCCGCGGGCTGCTGCTCGGGAACTACGGCGCCTCCACGGTGGTCCTGTTGGGGCTGTGGTGGACGATGCGCCATCGCCTGCTGCCGCGTCACGCGGTCGGGGCCGAGCGGCTTGGGCAGCTGATGCGCTTCGGACTGCCGACGGTGCCTGCCGAGGCGTCGGTGTACGCGCTCAGCATCATCGATCGCTACTACGTCTACCACGACCGCAGTCCGCATCTCGCCGGCCTGTACTCGATCGCGGTCAAGCTCGCCGGCGCGGTCGCGTTCATCGTCCGCGCCTTTCAGTACGCCTGGCCGCCGCTGGCCTACTCGGTCTCCGAAGACGCTGAAGCCGGGCGGCTCTACGGATTGGTGACGACCTACTACGTGCTCGTCAGCGGCTGGGTGGTCGCGGGGCTGACGTTACTCGGGCGCTGGGTCATCCGTCTGCTCACCGCGCACGCCTACTACGGCGCGTACCGCGCACTGCCGTGGGTCTCGCTCGGGTGGGCGATGTACGGGCTGTGGGTCGTGTTCCTGGTGATCGCCGGTCGGGCGAAGGTGACCACTCGCAACTTCCCCGCGGCTTTCGCCGGGCTCGTCGCGAACGTCGTCCTGCTCATCGCGCTCGTCCCGCCGCTGGGGATTGCCGGCGCCGGAATCGCCCTCTGCGGCGCGTATGGGGTGATGCTGTTGGTCATGCACCTCCTCACCCGGCGCGCCTTCGCCGTCGCGTTCGAATGGCGCCGGCTGCTCCAGATCGCGATCGTGATGGGCGCGGTGGCCGTCGTCGGGGACGTGGCACTGCCGACTCACGGCGCGGGCGGCTTGCTCTCGCGGACGGCGGCGTTCGCGGCGATTCCGCTGCTGCTGTGGGCGACCGGGTTCGCTCATCCTCGAGAGCTCGGCCAGTTGCGGGGCCTGGTGACGCGAGTCCGAAGGGGAGCCGCGGGTGAGCCGGCCTGAGGTGAGCGTGGTGATGCCTTTCGCGAGCGACGCCGCCGCCGCGCGCGCGGCGATCGAGGCGCTGCACTCGCTCGACGTCGAGCCCGGCGATCAGCTGATCCTCGTCGACAACGCGGGCACCGCGCCCGAGGCCGAGGGCGTCTCGATGGTTCCTGCACCTGGCGAGCGCTCGCCGGCGCACGCGCGCAACGTCGGCGCGGCCCACGCGACCCGCCGGTGGATCCTGTTCCTCGACGCCGACACGCGCCCCCGCGCCGATCTGCTGGACGCGTACTTCGCCGAGGCCGTCGCCGACGACGTCGGAGCGCTCGTGGGGGAGGTGTTGCCGGCGCCGGGAGCCGGAACCGTCGCTGCGCGCTATGGGGGGGCGCGTAGCTTTCTCGGGCTTCAGGCGCACCTTGGGCACCCGTATATGCCCCGGGCGGCGGCGGCGAACCTGATGGTGAGGGCCGCCGCGCTCCAGCAGGTGGGAGGTTTCTACGAGGGCGTCCGGGCCGCCGAGGACACCGACTTCAGCTGGCGCCTGCAGCGCGCCGGCTGGCGGCTCGAACCGCGGAGCCGAGCATCGGTCGAGCACAGCTACCGGACGAGCATCTCGGAGCTGAGACGCCAATGGCGCGGCTACGCCGCCGGCCGCGCCTGGCTCGCCCGTCGCTACGAGGGCTTCGAGCCCCAGCCCGCGGTTTCCCGGGCCCTGCGTCGCGCGACCGTACACACCCGCCGTGGCCGCTCCGCCCGTCTCGAGCCTGCCCCCCCGCGCGCCGCGCCGCCGGTGCAGGCCGGCAGACTCGAGCGCGGACGCTACCTGGCGCTCGACGCGGTGCTGTCGGTCGACGAGCTCGCGGGATTCGCGCTCTCCAACAGGCCCGCCGATCGATGCCGCGGGGTGGCCGCCGACGTGGTGCTGATCGCCGATCGCTTTCCCGAGCAGGGAGACCCCCTGGCCGAGCTCGCGGGGACGCTCGAGCACGCGCGCGTCGAGGCCGTGGCACGCCCGGACGCGCCCGACCTCGAGCTCGCGCGCCGCGTCGAGGTCGACTACCTCGAGGACGACGGTGGCGCCGCGCGGATCGCCGCGGCGCTCGCGCTCGGCCTGCGTCACCCCCTGCGCTGCGCGCTCGATCTGGTCGGTCGCCGCGAGGGCGTGCCACCGCTGCGCTCGCTGGCGCCCGCGGTGCGGCGCCTCGACCGTGATCGAGGAGCGAGGGTGCAGCCGCTGGGCGGCCGCGACAGCCAGGCCGTCGCAGAGCGGCTCGCCCGGCTCGCCGGACGACCGCTCGACCGATGACCCACGCCCCGACCTGCATCCGCACCCTCGCCCGCTGATGCGCGTCCAGGTCGTCGATCCCTCGGCATACACGCCGCCGTATGACCATTCCCTGTGCGCGGCGCTCGCGCGGGCCGGCGCCGACGTCGAGCTCGTCACGAGCCAGTTCGCTTACGGGCGGGCGCCCGCGCCGGACGGATACGCGGTGCGCGAACGCTTCTACCGCCACGCGTTCGGCGCTCCCGGCTCGAGGCTGCGGCTGGCGAGCAAGTTGCTCGAGCACGCGCCCGACATGCTCGCCTACCGCCGCCTTGCGGCCGAGGCAGACGTCGTGCACTTCCAGTGGCTCGCGCTCCAGCCGCTCGACCGCCACCTCCTTCCGCCGCGGCCGACGGTCCTGACCGCCCACGACCTACTGCCCCGCGAGCCCCGCCCCGGCCAGGTCCGCGCGCAGCGCCGGCTGTACGACGCGGTCGACGCGGTGATTGCGCACACCGAATTCGGGCGACGCCGGCTCATCGAGCGGCTGGGAGTCGATGCGGCCAAGGTCCACGTGGTCCACCACGGAGCGTTCGACTACCTGACTCGGCTGTCCGGCGCGCTCCCGGCGGAGCTCGACTCGCCGCCTGGGCCGGTCGTCCTGTTCTTCGGGCTGCTGCGCCCCTACAAGGGGCTCGACGTGCTGCTCGACGCGTGGCGAGAGCTCTCCGACCTTGGCGAGGGGGCGGAGCTATGGATCGTCGGCCGGCCGCGGATGCGGATCGACTCGCTGCTTGCCTCTGCGCCCCCGGGCGTTCGATGGGTCACCCGGTTCGTCACAGATCTCGAGCTCAGCGCCTGCTTCGCCCGCGCCGACGTCGTCGTGCTTCCGTATCTGCAGACCGAGCGCTTCGACTTCTCGGGTGTGCTCGCGACCGCGCTCGCGTTCGGCAAGCCGGCGGTCGTCACCGACGTGGGCGGATTCGCAGAAGTCGCGGGAGCCGGCGCGGCGGAGCTCGTCCCGCCAGGAGACAACGGCGCCCTCGCGCAGGCTCTCCGAACGCTGCTGTCCGACCGTGACTCCCGCGAACGCCTGGCCGAGGGCGCGCGCGTCGCCGCGGCCGGACCGTACTCCTGGGCGTGTGCGGCGGAGCGCACGCTCACCGTGTACCGAGAGCTGGTCGGCTAGTGGTCCACCACTGCACCGGCGACGCCTGCTGGCACAATCCGCGCCGCCGTGACCGCGATCGCGATCGTCTTCTGGGTCTGCGTGGGCCTGCTCCTGTACACGCACCTCGGGTACGCAGGGCTTCTCGTCGTGCTCGCCCGCCTGCGCGGCCGCCCGGAGGCCGCCCGTTCCGCCCCCGCAGCGGGCGAGCAGCCGAGCGTGTCGGTGATCGTCGCCGCCTACGCCGAGGAGGACGTGATCGCCGACCGGATCGCGAACCTCCGTGCCCTCGAGTACCCACGCGAGCGGCTCGAGCTGATCGTCGCTTGCGACGGCTCTCCTGATACGACCGCAGAGCGAGCCCGAGCCGCGGGCGCCGACCTGGTGCTCGAGCTGCCGCGCGGCGGCAAGATCCGCGCGCAGGACGCCGGCGTGGAGCGCGCACGCGGCGAGATCGTCGCGTTCTCCGACGCGAACGTGACGTGGGAGCACGACGCGCTCCAGCGGTTGATCGCGCCGTTCGGCGATCCCGGCGTCGGATACGTGTGCGGCGACGTGAGGCTCGTCAGCCAGAACGGAGACAACCAGGAGGGCCTCTACTGGCGCTACGAGATGGCGCTCCGCGCGCTCGAGTCGCGGGTGCGCTCGGTCACCGGCGGCAACGGCGCGATCTACGCGACCCGGCGCGAGGCTTACGTCGTCGTCGACCCGATCATGGGCCACGACCTCGCGTTCCCATTCACGATGGTCAAGCACGGCTGGCGAGCCGTGTACGCGCCGGACGCACGCGCGAGCGAGAAGATGGTTCCGACGCTCGAGGGCGAGTTCGCGCGCAAGCGCAGGATGATGGGCCACACCTGGCCGATCGTGGTCCGGGGCGGAATGCTCTCGCCGCGTGGATACGACCCGCTGTACGCGCTGATGATCGCCTCACATCGGGTGCTCCGCTACCTGTCGCCGTTCCTGCACCTGATCGCGTTGGGGACGAACATCGCGCTGCTCGGGAGCGGGTGGGTCTACATCGTCACGCTGGCTGCCCAGGTCGGCGTGCTGCTGGCCGCGCTGGTCGCCGGAGTGGTGCCGGCACGGCCGCTGCTGATCGCCCGGTACTACGTGCTGACCACTGCGTCGCTCGCCGCCGGTCTGTGGGACTGGCTCACCCGCGGCACGCCCGCCGGCTGGGAACCGGCCGAGGGAACGCGATGAACGGGGCGACGAGCAAGCGCGCGTTTGACGTCGTGCTCGGCCTACTCGGCTCGGTCGTGACGGCGCCGATCGTCGCCATCCTGGCGCTCGCGGTGCGGCTCGAGTCTCCCGGGCACCCGATCTACACGCAGACCCGCGCGGGCCGGGACGGCGAGCCGTTTCAGATCTACAAGCTCCGGACGATGGTCCGCGGCGCCGAGTTCACCGGCGCCGGGCTCGCGATCCAGGAGGGCGATGACAGGATCACCCGGGTGGGGGGCCTCCTGCGCCGCTACTCGCTCGACGAGCTGCCGAACCTGTGGAACGTCGTCCGCGGCGAGATGTCGATCGTCGGGCCTCGGCCGACGCTGCCGATCCAGGTCGAGCAGTACACGAGCCATCAACGCGGCCGGCTCGCGGTCAAGCCCGGCATCACCGGCTGGGCGCAGGTCAACGGCCGGGCGTCACTGCCCTGGCCGGAGCGCATCGAGCTCGACCTCTGGTACGTCGAGCACCGGTCGATGGCGCTCGACCTTCGGATCGTCGCGCGGACGCTCGGCAACGTCCTGAGCGGTCACGGCCTCTATAAGGGAGAGAGGGGCGGATGGCACCCTCCGGCGGCGTAGGCGTCCTGCTCACCGGCGTCGGCAAGCGCTACGACATCGTCTCCGCGTTCGCCCAGCACGCGATCACCGTCGCCGCTGACCCGAACCCCCTGGCGCCCGCTCAGTATGCGGCGCACCACCGATATTCGGTGCCTCCCATCGACGACCCGGGATACGTCCCCGCGCTACGAGAGCTGTGCGACCGCCACCGGGTGGGCGCCGTCGTTCCGCTCACCGACCTCGACCTCGAGGTGCTGGCGCGCGCACGCGCCGACGGCCTGCTGCCGGCCTTCGTTCCCGATCCCCAGATCGCGCGGGCGACGTTCGACAAGTACGAGGCGCACCTGCTGCTCGGACGCCTGGGCCTTCCCTCGCCGCCGACCGTGCTTCCCGGCGAGCCGGTCGACAGCTTCCCGGTGATGGTCAAGCCGCGTCAGGGATCGGGTGCGCGCTCGATTCACCGAGCCGACGACCAGGCGGCCGCCGAGTTCTTCGTCGACTACGTCAAGGAGCCCACGATGGTCCAGCGCTTCATGGACGGCCCGGAGTTCTCGATCGACACGCTGTCCGACCTCGACGGTCGCTGCCTGAACGCGATCCCGCGGACGATGATCGAGTCGCGCGGCGGCGAGTCGATCAAGGGGACGGTGATCGCCGACGACGAGCTGGTCTCGCTCGGGGCGCGGGTGGCCGAGGCCCTCGGCGTTCGTGGGCCGTCGACGATCCAGGTCTTCCGCGACCGCGAGGTCGGCCTCGGGATCACCGATGTCAACACGCGCTTCGGGGGCGCCTTCCCGGCGCCTATGTACGCGGCCTTGGCGGGGCGTACCTATCCAGAGCTGATCGTGCGGATGGCGAGCGGGGAGACGATCGAGCCGCACGTGGGCGAGTTCCGCGCCGGGATCACCTTCACGCGCTACTACTGGCAGCTCGAGCTGGACTCGGAGCTCAGACCGACCGGGCGCGACATCGTGCGGCCGCCGGGCCCGCCGGCGCCGCGGTAGGACCGGCGGGCCCCACCGGCTGGGGCGCGAGCGTGGGAGAAAAGGAGCGCATAACGCACAAAATCTCCCAGCGCCCGCCGCTACGCGCTCGCCGCCCGCCGCTACGCGCTCGCCGCCCGCCGCGCGGCGGGCTTCGTCTCCTCCCGCCAGCACTCGTCGACGAACTCGGCGATCTTCGTCGTAAGTCGCTTCGGGTGCGTGCGAAGCTCGACGATCGAGTTCGCGTCGATCAGCCGGCCGTTCGGAAGCTCGTTCGCGAGCTCGTCGGCGTCAGAGAACGGGTGGATCGGGTCGCGTGGATGGCCGATCACGAGCGCGGGCGTCTCGATCGTCTGCCTCACCGTGTGGTCCGGGGCGGTGCGGCCGAACAGGATCCCCTGGAGCACGGCGGCGCTCGGCGCCGGCTCCTGCGCGACCGCATCGAGCCCGATCTCGGCGAGGAGCGGCAGCCGCCAGCGCGGCACCGCACGCGTGCCGCGTGCGAGGACCCGCATCACCGGCTCGCCGAAGGTGAGCAGGTACAGCAGCGGGGTGAAGGCGGCCGCGCACGCCGGAATCGCGTGGTCGAGTGCCGGCATCTCGATGATCATCCCGCGGAGGCGCTCTGGAGCCGTCGAGGCCATCTCCAGGCTGATGTTGGCTCCGAGCGAGGTGCCGCCCATGATCGCCCGCTCCAGCTCGAGGTGGTCGAGCAGCGCGAGCGCCTGCTTGGAGAACTCGGCAATCGAATAGCGCCACATCTGGCGCGGGCGGTCGGAGGCGCCGTGGCCGAGCGGATCGAAGGTCACCACCCGGTTGCCGCGCTTGGCGAGGTTGCGCGCCAGCGGCGCCTGCATCTTCTGCGAGAGCAGCAGCCCCGGCATCAGCACCGTGACACGATCCCCACCGCCGTAGACGGTGTACGCGAGTCGCTGACCGCCGTAGTTGAAGCGGGGCATCGACGCTCAAGGATACCCGCGGCTTGCCTGGCCAGCCAGCCAGCGCCGCCAACCGCTACCGTTCTCGGCCAACCGATCAGGAGGATATTTGATGGCCAGAGTCCCACGTTCGCTCGCAGGACAGGTGGTCGCGATCACCGGCGGTGCCCGCGGGATCGGACGAGCCACCGCGGCAGCGCTGATCGCTCGCGGCGCCCGCGTCGCGATCGGCGACATCGAGGGACCGCTTGCGGAGAACACCGCCGCCGAGCTCGGGGCGGGGACCCTCGGCCTCTCGCTCGACGTAACCAACCGGGCGAGCTTCGCCGCTTTTCTCGATGAGGTCGAGGATCGGCTGGGCCCGCTCGACGTGCTGGTCAACAACGCCGGGATCATGCCGATCGGAGCGTTCTTGGAGGAGAGCGACGCGACCGCGAGGCGGATGGTCGACATCAACGTCCACGGCGTCATCTTCGGGTCGAAGCTCGCGCTCGAACGCTTCGTCCCACGCCGGCGGGGGCACCTCGTGAACATCGCTTCGGTCGCGGGCAAGGCCGGCGGTTCCCACCTTGCTACCTACGTTGCGACCAAGCACGCGGTCGTCGGGCTGACCGACTCGATCCGAATCGAGTTCGAGGGGACCGGCGTCGATGTAAGCCTTGTGATGCCCGTCGGCGTCAACACCGAGCTCTACTCCGGGCTTCAGCCACTGCGCGGGATCAAGACGCCGGAGCCCGAGGATGTTGCGGAGGCGATCGTCGAGGCGCTCCAGACCGGTCGCTACGAGGTGTACGTCCCCAAGCGTATGAACGCGATGCTCCGCATCACGGCGCTGTTGCCCCAGCGTGCCCGGGATGCGGTCGGCAAGGCGATGGGGGGTGACGTGATGACCCGTCCCGACCGCACCAACCGCGCCGCGTACGACGCGCGGATTGCGCGGACGGTCGAGGGCGGAGACGAGCCGGCCCTCACGCCCGCCGTCGCGGAGCCCGCCGATCAGCCGGTCGCGCCCGCCGCGCCCGCCGGGGCCGCCACGGAGCAACCCGCCGCAGCGAAGACGGCGCCCGCTGCAGCGGAGAGCGAGCCGACCTCAGCGGAGGCCGAACCCGAGAGGGAGGCGGTCTAGCCTAGCCCAGCCTAGCCCGAGCCTGGCCCGCCGTCAGCCAGTCGGCGATCAGGCGGCCGACCTCAGGTCCCTGATCCTCCTGGAGGAAGTGGCTCGCTTCGCTGATCACATGGTCGATACGGGCGCCGAGGGCGGCCGCTAGCCGCTCTCCGGTGTGCACTGGCAGCACCGGATCGAACTCCGCCCAGAGCATGAGCTTCGGTCGCGTATCACCGAGTAGAGCATCGAGCGTGCGCCGGCCGGCGGCGGCCCCCGGCGCATCGGGCGACAGCGGCAGGAACAGCGGGAACGCACGGGCACCCGCCTTCGAAGCAGGATTCGGATACGGCGCGTCATAGCCGGCGATCACCTCGTCGCCTGGATCGCGATGACACGCGCGACGGACGAGCAGCCCGACCGGGACGTCCTCCGTGCGCTCGACGAAGTCTCGGAACGCCATCCACGCGCTGTTCATCTCTTGACGTCCCGTGAACAGCCCGGTGTCGAGGACCACCATCCGCCCTACCCGTTCCGGATGTTCCACCGCGACCCGCAGGCCGATCGGACCGCCCCAGTCGTGCACGACGATCGTCGCGTCGCGGAGATCCAGCTCCTCGAGCAGCGCCGCCACGCTCTCGGTGTGGCGGTCGTACGTGTACCAGCCGATGTCGAGCGGCTTATCCGAACGACCGAAACCGGCGAGATCAGGCGCGATGCACCGGAACCCCGCGTCTCGGACCGGCGGGATCACCGTGCGCCACAGGAACGACCAGGTCGGCTCGCCGTGAAGGAACACGACCGGCGGTCCGTCGCCCTCGTCGAGGTGCGCCAGACGGATGCCGTCGTACTCGCGGTAGCAGGAGCCGAACGGGAAGTCCGGCAGGCCCTCCAGCAGCTCATCCGGAGCGCGGATCGCGTCGGTCATGCCACGGCGCGGATCGCGTCGGTCATGCCACGGCACGGATCGCGTCGGCCACGACGCAACCCTATACGCAAGACGCTCGTGGCAGATGTCACGGGAAAGGCGTCCGGACCGCCAGCGAAGATGCGCGCCCGTGCACCGGCCGCTCGTCGCTCTCAGGGAACCCGTGGCGCTCGGCGACATCGACCGCCTGTGCGTCGACTCGATCCGGACGCTGACGATCGATGCCGTCCAGCAGGCGGGCAGCGGCCACCCGGGAATGCCGATGGCGATGGCCCCCGTCGCCTACCTGCTCTACGCGAAGGTCATGCGCCACAACCCCGCCGACCCGGCCTGGCCCGACCGTGACCGCTTCGTGCTCTCGGCCGGCCACGGGTCGATGCTGCTCTACGCCGCCCTACACCTGAGCGGCTACGCCGTCTCGCTCGAGGACCTGAGGGCGTTCAGGCAATGGGGCTCGCTCACCCCCGGCCATCCGGAGCACGGCCTGACCCCTGGTGTCGAGACCACCACCGGCCCTCTCGGCCAGGGGCTCGCAAACGCGGTCGGGATGGTCATGGCGGAGCGCTTCCTGCGCGAGCGCTACGGCGAGGAGGTCTGCGATCACCGGGTGTTCGCGCTCTGCTCCGACGGCGACCTGATGGAGGGGGTCAGCTCGGAGGCGGCGTCGCTCGCAGGTCAGCTGGGGCTCGGCCGGCTCGTCTGCCTCTACGACGACAACCGGATCACGATTGACGGCGACACTGCGCTCAGCTTCGATCGCGAGGACGTCGACGCCCGCTTCCGCGCCCACGCCTGGCATGTGCAGTCGGTCGAAGATGCGAACGACCTGGCGGCCCTGTGGCGTGCGGTCGACGCCGCCATCGCCGAGCCGGAGCGCCCGTCGTTGATCCGCGTGCGATCGGTGATCGCGTACGGAGCTCCGACAAAGGCGGGCACCGCCGGATCCCACGGCGCTCCGCTGGGAGCGGACGAGGTCCGCGCGACGAAGATCGCTCTCGGCTGGGGTCCCGACAGGCATTTCCACGTGCCGCCCGAGGTGTACGAGGCGTTCGGCGCACGGGACTGGGGCGGGCGCCTCCAGCGCGAGTGGGAGGCCCGGATGGTTCGCTGGCGGACCGCGTATCCGTCGCGCGCGGCGGAGTGGGACCACGCTCAGGCCGGACGACCTCTGGCGGGGCTGGCCGAGGCGGTCCCGAGCTTCGCCGGCGGAACGCGGGTGGCGACGCGCTCGGCCTCCGCGCGGGCGATGCAGGCGTTCGCCCCGTTTGTCCCGACGATGCTCGGGGGATCGGCCGACCTCGCGTCGAGCGTCGGCACCCGTTTCGACGACCAGCCCTCGTTCTCGCGCGCCCGGGCCGGACGCAACGTCCACTGGGGCGTCCGCGAGCACGCGATGGCCGCCGCGGTCAACGGGCTCGCGCTGCACGGCGGCGTCGTTCGGCCATACGGCTCGACCTTCCTGCAGTTCTCGGACTACATGCGCCCGGCGATCCGTCTGTCCGCGCTGATGGGGCTGAAGGTCGCGTGGGTGTTCTCGCACGACTCGATCGGACTGGGCGAGGACGGTCCGACCCACCAGCCGATCGAGCAGCTGGCCGCGCTGCGCGCGATCCCAGGCCTGACCGTCGTCCGCCCCTGCGACGGGCCCGAGACCGCGGCCGCCTGGCACGCGATCCTCGAACGCGTCGATGGGCCGGCCTGTCTGGTGCTGAGCCGGCAGCCGCTGCCGGCGCTCGACCGCGCCGCGCTTGCCCCGGCCGCCGGACTCATGCGCGGCGGATACACGCTGATGGCGGCCGGCGCCGGCCACGGCCCGAGGTCGCCTGACGCGGTCATCGTCGCGAGCGGGTCGGAAGTCGAGCTCGCGCTGGCGAGCCGACAGCTTCTCGCGGCGGACGGGATCGCGGCGCGGGTCGTGTCGATGCCGAGTCTCGAGCTGTTCGCGGGCCAGGATCAGGCCTACCGCGACGAGGTGCTGCCTCCGGGGACTCCGTCAGTGTCCGTGGAGGCGGGGGTTGCGCAGGGTTGGGAGCGGTGGGTCGACCGCTGCGTCTCGATCGAGCGGTTCGGGGCCTCGGGCCCCGGCTCTCAGGTGATGGCGCGCCTCGGGCTGACGCCGGCGGCCGTCGCGGAGGCGGTGCGCGAGCTGGTCCGGGCCTGAGCCGGCCTGCCGCAAGCCTACGGGCCGTTGACGATCACGCGGTCCGCATCCGAGGCGACGGTGATCTCGATCTCGTCGATATAGCGCTGCCAGGCGATCAGGTTCAGCGACTGGAGCCGGTCGAGCATCGCCTGGAACGCCAACGCCTGCGCCTCGCCGACGTAGCGCCGGGCGATCGTGAACGACCACCCGGCCGCCGCCGGTGGGTCGCCCGAGCCGGCCAACCGCTGGTAACGGACATCGCTGACCGTGCTCGTGACGATCAGCGGGGAGAGCCCGCCCGACAGCGTCCGCACGCGCGCCGCGAGCTCGACCAGCAGGTCGAGCGCGGGCGCCCGCAGGCCGCGGTACAAAGCCGGGGTAACGCCGAGCCGGTGCGCCAGTGACCCCATCGCGGGGTCGTACGCCAGCCCGAGCGCCTTCGCGTTCGACGGCAGCGGGAGGATCGTCCGTGTCGCGTACGCGGAGTCGAGAGCCCCGGGATCGCCGAAGGTCTGTGTGCGGTCGGGCGGGTGCAGGGCCAGCGCACTGGAACCGGCGGCTGTCTCGAGCGAGGCCAGGCGCCGCAGTGCGGCGGGATCGGACCGGTAGAGCCGCATGATCTGCCCGGCCGCCAGCACGCGCCAGTAGTACGTCCACGAATCGTCCCCGAAGCCCGACAGCAGCTCGTATGCGGCCCGGTGATGATCGGGAGCGGTGTCGAAGTAGAGCTGGACGTACGGGACGGGCTGGCCTCCGTCGTACCGGGACAGGACATCGCCGAGATTGCCGATCCCCATGTGGTAGGACTCGACGGCGAGGTCGGCGCGCCCGAAGCGGCGTCGTCCGAGCTCCAGGTACCGGACCGTCGCCGCCAACGCCTTGACTGCGTTGAAGCGATCGTCGACGCGCGCCCGGGCACGCTGAAGCCGGAGCACGCGGGCGGCGTCCCCGGCCGCTTCGGCCTGCGCGATCTGGGCGGTAAGACGGCGGCTTCGGGCGAGGTCGATGTGCATACCCAGCAGCGACTGCCCAGTCTCGGCGACGATCTGCGTCAGCCCCGCCGCGTTCGCCGGGTCAGAGCCGGCGATCGCGTTGGCGTCGCCGGCGCTTTCCAGGAACACGATTCCCTCGAGCGTGTCCGGATCGACGCCCGTGCCGGAGGTGGCGGCCTCGATCCGAGCGCGGAACGCCGCCACCCGCGCGGCGCTGTCGAACGCGCCGCCGGGGCTCTTCGCGAACAGCACGTTGGCATTGCCGGCCGTCGCGCGTGCCACCAGGTCCGCCGCGCGCCCCGATACGTACGCGAACGGATCCCCGGCGCGGGCAGGGCGCCCGACGCCCGGCAGCGGGAGCGGGGGCGGCCCACCGCTCGAGAGCAGCGCGACGAGCAGCGCGATCCCGAGCACCACCACGGCCCCGGCGGCGGCGAGCCGCGGACTCACGGCGCCGCGCCTGCGGCGCACAGGCTAGGACCTGTAGGTGAGGGTCAGACCGCTGCAGCGAGCCGCGCTCGCCGCGTTGACGTGGCTCGGGAACACCCGCCAGCCGTTGCTGAGCGGGAACATGTTCACGAGCGGGTGCGGGTGCTTGCGCAGGTACGTCTGGCTGACGTAGAGCTGGCCGATCTTCACGTTCGCGTACCACGCGAACTGGCTCTGGTAGCCGATCGGGATGTTCGGCTGGCCACACGCCAGGATCCGCGACGCGCCGAGCCTCTGAACGACCACCGAGAGCCGGCCGATCTCCCTGGCGCGGGCCCGCTCGTGTGTGAGGTCGGCCCGTTCCAGCCTGTACTGGTGGTGGGCGGCGCCGACCAGGGATCCCGCGATCAACACGACCACCAGTGCGGTGCCCCAGCTGCCCAGCTGCCACGCCGTCCGCGAACTGATCCGAGCGATTCGCAGCCGGCGGAGGAACTCTGACAAGAGCCCCGGGAGTTCGAGGATCAGCCAGCCGACCGCCACGGCGGCGAGCACGGACACGATCGCTCCGGCCTCGAACATGTAGCGCGGCACCGAGGGGTATCCCTTCAGCGCGAGCGCGATCTCGATGACCACCCACGCCACCGCGCCGGCCGTGAGCAGCAGTACCGCGCGATTGCGCCGGATCGCAGCCAGCACGACTGTCAGCGCGGCCAGGATCCAGACGGTCGTGGCCTGGGCCTGGTGGAAGCGGCTGAGCGTGCCCGTGACCTTGTTGCCGTGGATCTCGCGGGGGGAGTTCTGGGCGATGTTGCCGGCGGTGAAGACACTCTTGGAGGTGAGCCCGGGAATCCCGAACCAGAAGAACAGCAGCGCGAGCAGTGAGCCGATCAGCCAACGGCGATAGGAGGGCGTCCTCACCCACAGCCAGACCCCCGCGAGCCCGTAGAACGGCCAGACCTCGGGTCGGCCAAGAGATGCCAGCCACCAGACCCAGAACGCCCACCGGTGCCGTCCCGAGAGATGCAGGTCGACCGCCGCGAGCACGAGCGCCACGATCATCGTGTCGGACTCGGCGCTCAGGATGTAGTGCACGTACGTCAGGTGGCTGACGGTGTCCTGCATCAGCAGCATCAGCACGGCGGCGAACAGCCCCGCCGCATACGCCGCGTAGCGGCGGGCCGGGTCGGCGGCCGTCAGCTTGAAGGCGATCCGCCAGGCGAAGACCGGGCCGAGCAGCGAGACGGCCACGGAGAAGACCATCCACAGCCACAGCTGGTACTTGCCGAACAGCGCGAACGGGACAGTGAAGATGAACGGAAGCGGCTTCCACGAGGGCGCCCCGTTGGTGTCGAGGTGGCCGTGGATCGTGAGCTTGCCCCACACCAACCAGCCGTACGGGTCGTAGCCCGGCCGCGAGGCGGCCCAGAGGACGATCAGCAGCGACACGATCAGCAGCGCGACCCCGCCGAGAATCCACGGATAGCGTCTCGCGAACGCGGTCAGCCGGTTCTCGCGCAGCGCGATCGAGCGCGGCGGCGCATCCGGTATACGCAGTGCTGGTGCCTCGAGGGTGTGGTCGGACATGGACGCGGGGACGGTAGCAATCGCCTAGGCGCGGTGAGGAAGCGCGACGCTAGCCGAGCCGGATCAAGCGAACCTCAACCGCCCGCCGATTGCTACACCGCTGTGACCTGGCGTTGGCTTGCGGCCCCTTCCGTGGGGCGCGTCGGCTATCCTCGTGCGCTCGCGGGCCACTGGCCTCAGCGTCCCCGTGCGCTCTCCATCCCCCGAAAGGCGAGAGCGCCGGCGATCACACGAACGTAAGGCATCTGGAGCGCCCGTATGCAAATCCTGGTTCTCGGCGGTGACGGATACCTTGGGTGGCCCACCGCCCTGCATCTGTCAGCACTCGGCCACGACGTCGCGGTCAACGACAACTTCGCCCGCCGCGGCTACGACGAGGAGATGGGGGTGGAGAGCCTCATCCCGATCGCCACGCTCGACGAGCGGATCGCCGCCTGGCGCGAGATCAGCGGCACCGAGATCAGGCCCTACGTCGGCGACCTCTGTGACGCCGCGTTCGTCCACGAGATGGTCCGCGACTTCCGACCTGACACGATCGTCCACTTCGGCGAGCAGCGCGCCGCGCCGTACTCGATGATCTCGCAGGCGCACGCGGTCTACACGCAGGCCAACAACGTCGTCGGCAACCTCAACGTGATGTACGCGATCGGCGACATCGACCGGGACATCCACCTCGTCAAGCTGGGGACGATGGGCGAGTACGGCCAGCCCAACATCGACATCGAGGAGGGCTGGATCGAGGTCGAGCACAAGGGCCGGAAGGACCGGATGATCTATCCCAAGCGCCCCGGCTCCTTCTACCACTGCTCGAAGGTGCACGACAGCGTCAACCTGGAGTTCGGGTGTCGGATCTGGGGGATGCGCGTCACCGACCTCAACCAGGGGGTGGTGTACGGCGCCGAGACCGAGCAGACCAAGCTCGACCCGCGGCTGGCGACCCGGTTCGACTACGACGGGGTGTTCGGCACCGTCTTGAACCGGTTCATCATCCAGGCGGTGCTCGGCCACCCGCTGACCGTCTACGGTGACGGCTCGCAGACCCGCGGCCTGATCAACATCGTCGACACCGTGGAGTGCATCCGGATCGCGTCCGAGAACCCCGCCGAACGCGGCGAGTTCCGCGTGTTCAACCAGATGACCGAGTCGAAGTCGATCAACGAGATCGCGGAGACGGTGGCGAACGAGTTCCCGGGCGAGGCAGCGATCGAGCACGTCGACAACCCGCGCGTTGAGGTCTACGACCACTACTACAACGTGGTCCACACGGCGCTCGAGAGCCTGGGGCTGAGGCCGACGCTGCTCTCCGCCGCGCTGATCGACCACCTCTTCGACGTGGTCGTGCGCCACCGCGATCGGGTGGACCTCGCAGCGATCATGCCGACGGTCAGGTGGGCGCAGACCGCGAGCGAGCTGCCCAGCACCGGTCGCGAGCTGGCGAAGACGTGAGCGGTCAGCCAGCGGCGAAGCTGGCCGGTCGCCGGATCCTCGTCACCGGCGGCTCGGGCTTCATCGGCCGCCACGTCGTCTCCGATCTGCTGGACGCGGGCGCGTACGTGCGCGTCGTCGACCTGCAGCCGCACCCCGACCCCGACGTCGAGATCGTGCTCGGCGACATCGCCGAGCAGGACGTGCTCGACGCGTCGCTCGAGGGCGGCTTCGACGGGATCGTGCACCTGGCGGCGGTGACTTCCGTGCTGCGCTCGGTGGAGCATCCCGAGCTGACCTTCAGGACCAACGTCGCCGCCACGTCGGCGCTGCTCGAGTCCGGTCGCGCCGCCGGCGCCACCGCGCTGGTGTTCGCATCGACCAACGCGGTCATCGGGCCGATGGAGGCGCCGGCGATCACCGAGTCCGCATCGCTGCGACCGCTGACTCCGTACGGCGCGACCAAGGCAGCCGGCGAGATGCTGATGTCTGCCTACACCGCCTCGTATGGCCTGCGCTGCGCCGTGATGCGGTTGACCAACGTCTACGGCCCCGGGATGCAGGCCAAGGACAGCATCGTCGCGCGGCTGATGCGCGCGATCCGGCTGGGACAGACGTTCGAGATCTACGGCGACGGGCGCCAGGTGCGCGACTACGTCCACGCCTTCGACGTCACCGCCGCGGTCCGCCTCGGCCTGACGGGCCGGCAGTGGGCCGGGCCGATTGTGATCGGCTCGGGCCGGTCGCTGTCGGTGCTCGCGGTGGTGGAAGCGGTTCGCGAGGTGACGGGCGCGTCGCTCGACGTGCGGCACGGTCCGCCGCGGGCCGGTGAGATGCCGGCGGTGATCGTCGACCCGAGCCGCGCGCACGCCGCCGGCTGGTCGCCGCGGTACACGCTCGAGCAGGGACTCGTCGGCGTCTGGGAGGAGTGGTCGAAGATCGATCTCGACGCAGTCGCGGCCGGCATCGGCGCGGTGGGAGCCCCGCGGTGAGCGTGACGCCGGCCCAGTCGTTCCAGCGAGAGACCGAGCTCGCGCTGCTCGAGCCGGTCGAGCGAGGCGCCGCGGCGGCGTTCCTCGCCGCCAACCCACCGGGGCTCGGCGCCCCGCTGGCGGTGGTGATCCCCGCCTACAACGAGGAGCCCGCGGTGGCGGAGGTGATCGCGGAGGTGCCCCGCGAGGCCGCCGGTCTGCAGACGGAGGTCATCGTGGTGGTCGACGGTTCCAGCGACGCGACCGCTGCGCGTGCCGCCGACGCCGGGGCGCTCGTCTGCGACGTCCCCGTCAATCGCGGCCAGGGCGCGGCGCTGCGGCTCGGGTACTGGCTGGCGCGCGCCCGCGGCGCGCGCGTGATCGCGACGATCGACGCCGACGGCCAGTACGAGCCGGGCGAGCTCGGGCGCGTCGTCGAGCCGATCCTCGCGAGTCGCGCCGACTTCGTGTCGGGGTCCCGCCGGCTCGGAACCGAGCTGACCACCGATCCGGTCCGCCATCTCGGCGTGCTCGTGTTCGGCGCGCTCTTCAGCGTGCTGGTCCGTCACCGCATCACAGATCCCGCGTGCGGTCTGCGTGCGATGCGCCCGGATGTGACCGCCAACGTGATCCTCGAGCAGCCGCAATACCAGGCCTCGGAGCTGATGATCTCGGCGGCGTTGCACGGATTCCGGCTCGCCGAGGTGCCGACGACGATGCGCGACCGCGGAAGCCACGCCGGCCACACCAAGAAGGACGGGAACCTGCGCTACGGGATGCGGTTCGCGCGCGCCGCGCTCCACACCTGGCGGCGGGACCGCAGGGCAGCGCGGACGCGGCTGCGGCCCGAGAAGATCCAGTGCTCGTAGAGGAAGAAGCGCACCCCGTAGAGCACGGCGAGCGCGCCGAAGTAGGACGCCGTCACCAGGATCACGCGGATGCCGTGGTGGGCCGGGATTCCCTTCACCGCCCGGTCGGTGAGTCCCGTCACCAGCGACAGCAGCACCAGCGTCGACGCTGAGATCACCAGGTACGCGAGGATCTCGCGGCCGAACGCCACGCGCCCCTGCACCTTCCAGGTCCAGCGCCGGTTGAGCGTCCAGTTCGGAATCGCTCCGGCGAAGAACGCGATGATCGTGCAGGCGGTGGTCGACGCGCCGAGCACGTACAGGATCGGGAACACGATCGCGCTCGTCGCAGCGGCGAGCGCGGAGCTGATGGCGAACTTCGTCACCCGACCCCGCAGAGGATGTCGAAGCAGCGCCCGATAACGCTTGACGAGCACCAGGGCGCAGATCCTAGCGGCTGGCGGCCCGGCCGGGACGCAGCTACCCACCGCCCGGCTTTTATCGTCCCGCCGCCGCCGGCGTTACGGTCCCGACCGATGCGCGTGCAATCGGCCGCCGATCGCGTCCTTCTCGACGACGATCTCGTGCTGGCCGGAGACAACGAGCTCGCGCTCGCCAACCTGCCGCCCGCCTTCTTCGACCTGATCTACGTCGATCCGCCGTTCAACACCGGACGCGCGCAGACGCGCCGCACGCTCGCAGTCGTCTCGGACGAGCGCGGCGATCGCGCCGGCTTCGGGGGACGGCGCTATCGCTCGCGGCTGCTGCGCGCGCTCACATACGACGACGCGTTCGCCGACTACCTGGCGTTTCTCGAACCGCGACTGACCCGCGCGCGCGACCTGCTCGCGCCGCACGGGACCCTCTACTTCCACATCGACTACCGCGAGGCCCACTACTGCAAGCTGCTGCTCGACGAGCTGTTCGGGCGCGACGCGTTCCTCAACGAGCTGATCTGGTCCTACGACTACGGGGCCAAGCCGCGGCGTCGCTGGCCGGCCAAGCACGACACGATCCTGGTGTACGCGCGCACGCCGGGCGCGCACCACTTCGACGCAGACGCGGTGGAGCGTGAGCCCTACATGGCACCGGGGCTGGTGAGCGCGGAGAAGGCCGCGCGCGGCAAGCGGCCGACCGACGTCTGGTTTCACACGATCGTCCCCACCAACGGGCGCGAGAAGACCGGCTACCCGACGCAGAAGCCGGAGGGAGTGCTGCGGCGGATCGTCGCAGCCTCCTCGCGTCCCGGCGGATGGTGCCTCGATCCGTTCGCCGGCTCGGGCACGCTCGGGGCGGTCTGCCGCACGCTCGGGCGGCGGTTCGTCCTGATCGACTCAAACCCCGTGGCGATCGAGGTGATCCGCGATCGCCTTGAGGAACGAGGCGGCGGCCGAGCCGTAGAGGATGCGGTGATCGCACGACAGCGTCAGCGACGTCGTGCCGGCGGCTAGCGCCGCCGCCTGCGGTGGCACGACCGGGATGCTCGCCGCGGCGATCCCGTGGGGCCGCGCGTCCCAGACGGTGAACGTGGCTCCCGAGAAGGCCGGCGAGGGGAGCCTCCCCTCGCGGACCCCGGCGGTCAGCCCCTCGAGCTCGCCGGCCAGCTCCTCCTCCGACTTGCGGTCCGCGTCGAACACCGTCGGAATCAGGTAGCTCTCCTCCGTTGCGACGACGACGCCGACGTTGACGCGTGAATACAGCTCGAAGTGGCCGTCGCGATACGCGGCGTTGGCGCGGGGATGCTCCGCGAGCGCCAGCGCGCAGGCCCTGACGAGCGTCGCCGTGCCGGGTCCCGGCGCGAGCGCCGCGGTTACCGCCATCTCCAGCTCCGGCACGGTCGCCCGCGCCTCGGCGGCACGCCGCGCGACGGTGCGCTCCGCCGCCGTCGGCTCTTGGACCGTCACCTCCCCCTTGGCGCCCTCCGCACTCAGAACAGATCCTCCGCGTCCGCGCCAACCCACTTGTCGAAGAACTCCACCGCATCCAGCGACGCGAGGTCGGTGCGCAGCTCCTTGAGCAGGCGCGAGGCGAGCTTCGCGTGAAGGTCCCAGTAGAGGACCACCTCGCCGTCGTCGACGGAGACGACCTCGATCCGGTCGGTGCGGTCGTGGTCAGCGAAGAACGCCGGCTCGTGCCCACCGCGCGAGACGATCAGCTCGTACGCGCGGTTCGCCTTCACGCGTGCTCCAGCGCTCCGGCGGCGGCGTCGACATCTGCGAACAGCTCATCGCCTGCCTGGATCGCCGGCAGGACGCACACCCCGGCTCGGCGGGCGCGGTCGGTGGCGTGCTGGAGCCCTTCGACCGTCGACCGCAGCGCGATCCCCTTCAGGAGCGCCGTGGGGTGCATCTCGCACGCCGCGCCCGCCAGCAGGATCGTCTCCTCGCTGGCGAGGTCACGACCCCCGGCGAATGCCTGACGAAACGCGGCCAGCGAGAACGTCACCGCTCGGCCGATCCGCTTCGCGTAGGTGGCGGCGAGCATCGCCGTCCGCGTGTCCGGCGGCCAGCGCTCCGGCCAGCGCAGCGGCTGGATCCCGAGCTCCAGCACGCGCCGCTCGAGTTCGCGGCGGTCCCCCGGGGCGGCGCGCGCACCGAGCTGCGAGCCGAGCACCGGCTCCCACTCGGGCACCACCGGCAGCGACGCCATGATCCGCTCGGCGACGAGGTAGCACTCGGGGTCTCCGAGGTCGTAGTAGAA
>Ga0187776_10000170_pt1 | contig 31765 bp, 31 predicted proteins | sample 0216_BV02_MP12_2_FD_132426 | JGI IMG/M metagenome (GOLD analysis project Ga0187776, IMG submission 132426) | Tropical peat soil microbial communities from peatlands in Department of Meta, Colombia - 0216_BV02_MP12_20_MG | ecosystem: Environmental > Terrestrial > Soil > Wetlands > Peat | place...
ACTTCGGTCGTGCTGGCCGCGATCAGCGCTCCGGTCCAGGCCACCCGCCGGGCGCGCGCGCGTTGACCCGCTCCGAAATTGGTGCCGACCATGGTGACGAGCGCAGAGCCGAAGCCGAAGACGAGCGGGATCAGCAGGTACTCGAGGCGGACGCCCATGCCGTAGCCGGCGAGCGCGAACGTGCCGAACGGGCCGACCAGCGCCGTGAGAAGGACGACCGTCAGGTTGGTCATCACGTTGTTGGCCAAGCTCGGCCCGCCGACGCGCAGGATCTCGGCGAAGAGGCCGCGCTCCAGACGAAGCGTCGGCGACAGGCGGAGGAGGCTTCGCCCGGAGACGAGATACGTGGCGAGCACGAGCACGCCGGCGACGTAATAGGCGACCACTGCGAGCGCGGCGCCCGTCACGCCCAGTCGCGGGAACGGGCCCCAGCCGAAGATCAGGGCGGGGGAGAGCGTCACGAGAAACGGACTACCGGCCAGCACGATTCCCGCCGGCAGCAGCATGTTGCCGGTGCCGCGGACGGCGCTGGCCAGCGTGTTGAAGAGCCAGACCGCGGCGGCGCCCGCGAAGATCACGTTCGAGTAAGCGAGCGCGGCGGCTAGCGCGCCGTCACGGGCCCCCATGGCGTGGTAGATCGCGCGGCCCGCGCCGAGTACCGTGAGGGTGAAGGCGATCGCCATGGCCAGCGCGATCACGATCGCGTGGCTGACCAGGCGGCTCGCGTCGGCGCGTCGCCCGGCCCCGAGGGCCCGCGCGACGGCCGAGGCGACCCCGCCGCCCATGCCCCCGGCCGACATGGTCTGCATGAGCATGACCAGCGGAAAAGTGACGGAGACACCGGCCAGCGCGTCGGCGCCGAGCCAGCCGACGTAGTATGCCTCGAGGATGGAGATCGCGACCTGCGCGACCAGCATGATCACGTTGGGCGCGGCGAGACGAAGGAGCGTCGGGGCGATGGGGCCTTCGAGCAGCCGTCGAGTCGAGGGATCCATAGTGACTTTGTATTTTATAGTGACTAGCTTTTCTGTCAAGCGCTCGCTATACTCCAGCTCGTGCCCAAGCGCTACGGTCAGGCCTGTCCCGTCGCGAAGTCGCTCGAGCTGGTCGGCGACCGCTGGACCCTCCTGCTCGTGCGCGACATGCTGCGCGCCCCGCGTCGCTTCCAGGATTTCCAGCGGAGCCTGCCGGGGATCCCGCCGAACATCCTGTCCGACCGGCTCAAGCTGATGGAGGAGCACGCGCTCGTGACGCGGCGGTTCTATTCGGACCATCCGCCGCGGGCGGAGTACGTGCTGACCGACAAGGGACGCGAGCTCGGCGTGGTCGTGGGAGCCCTGGCGGCCTGGGGCTCCCGTCACGTCCACCGCAAGACCGCGCTGGTGCACGCCGAGTGCGGGCACCCGGTGGAGATCAAGTACTTCTGTCGTCAGTGCGCCGGAGGGGTGCGCGGCGACACGGTCGAGCTGCGGCGGCGTGCGGCGCCGGCCAGGGCGAGCGCGAAGAAGAGCCGGGCGCGCGCCTAGGCCTGCCGGACCCGCTGCGGAAGCGCGCCGAGCACCACGCGCGCCTCGCGCACGACGCTCGCGATGACCTCGCCGGCGCCCGGGAGATCGCGAATCAGCCCCACGCTCTGCCCGGCCATCATCGGATAGTACTCGGCGTCGCCCTGCTTGAGCGCCGCGACGAAGACGTCGTCGGCGGCGGCGCGCTGGACGAGCGGCGGCAGTACGGGCGCACCGGATTCGGCGTACTCGCGCGTGAAGCGGTTGGCGAGCGCGCGCGCCCAGAGCCCGCTCAGCGTGTCCGTGAGCGTCGTGGCCCCGCTCTCGCTCTCGAGCACGCGCTTCTTGTAGAGCTCGGGGGCCATCGACTCGCGGGTGGCGACGAACCGCGTGCCGAGCAGCACGCCGCTGGCCCCGAGGGCCAGTGCGGCGACCAGCCCCCGGCCGTCGGCGACGCCGCCCGCCGCCACGACCGGGACGCGCACGGCATCGACGACCTGAGGGAGCAGGGCCATCGTGCCGATGGCGCTGGATTCGGGCGAGGCTGGCTTGCCGTCGATCGAGCGATGCCCGCCAGCCTCACCGCCCTGCGCCACGATCACATCGGTGCCGTCCGCGGCCGCCACGCGCGCGTCTTCCACCGTGGAGACCATGGCCATCACCTTGATCCCGCGCTGCCGGCAATCGTCGGCGAGCGCCGGGTCGAGCCAGCCCAGCGCGGCCGAGAACACCGCGGGCCGCTCGTCGAGCACCACCTGGACGGCGGCGTCGACCACGTCGAGCGCGCGCCCGGGCTGGCCCGTCGCGGCCGGAATGCCGAGCCGCTCGCGGAACCGGTTCAGCATGCCCTGCGCGCCGGTCAAGGTCGCGTCGTCGACGGCCGTGGGATCGATGGGCGGCCGGAGCGCGCGGTGCAGCCACAGATTCACGCCGAACGGGCGGTCGGTCAGCTCACGGACTCGGCGGATCGCCGCGCGGAGCCTGTCGGGCGGGACGTTGAGCCCGGCCAGGATCCCGAGCCCGCCGGTTCGGCACACCTCGGCGACGAGCTCGGGGCCGGCCACACCGCCCATGCCGGATTGGACGATCGGATAGTCGATCCCGATGAGATCGCAGAGTGCCGTGCGGAACATCATCCGGGCCTCCCGCTACTCGAGCCGATAGAGCTTGACCACGTTTCCGTGCGCGACACGCGCCGCCACGTCGGGCTTGAGCTCGCCGAGGACTCGTCGAGTCCACGCGAAGAGCCGATCGAGCATCGTGGGCTCGAAGAGTCTCAGCGCCCAGGCGTCGACACCGATCATGAACCGATCCGGCAGCTTCTCGATCAGCGCCTTCCATCCCGGATCCATCGGACCGAACTCCGAGGCCAGCGCCGGCCGGCGCTGGAAGTGCATGCCCGAGAGATCGACGAACAGATTCGGATTGCGCAACAGCAGCCGGTCGAGGCGTCCGGGCGGTCCTTCACCGCCGTGCGCCAGGACGATGATGCTCTTGCGGTGAGCGGTGAGCACCCGGTCGAGCGCGCTCTCGGCCTGATCGGTGAGCTCGTAGTGGATCACGACCGGTACCCCGAATCGAGCTGCCGTATCCAGGATCTTGCCGAACACGGGCGCGTTCGGATCGCGATCGATCAGGCGCCGCCCCACCTGACGCATGTGGATCTCGCCGATCACGCGTGGCTTGCCCCGGTCGAGCTGGAGCTCGAGCTGGCTCACCACACCCTCCGAGGTCGGATCGGGGAGCGGGAGCCCCGTGACCACCCGCTCGGGATACTTCCGGCTCGCCGCCGTCAGCCAGGCCGTGTCCTCCTTCTGCGCGCCGCCCACGCCCAGGAGCACGACCTTGAGCACGTTGTGACGGTTCATCGCCGCGACGTAGGCATCGATCGCGGTCGCGCTGGGCAGGTGGGAGTGGGCGTCGATCAGGGGGCCGTTGTAGTCGGCAGCCCAGGCCGGCGCGCTCGAGAGGAGGGCGCTCAGCACGAGGGCGAGGAGGGCGCCCGGCGTGATTCGCCGCGGCATCAGATGATCCCGTCGCGCCCCAGCGCATCGAGCTCGGCACCGTCGAGGCCGAGCGAGCCGTAGACCTCGCGATTATGGGCGCCGAGCGCCGGGCCGGTCGAACGGATCGTCGCGGGCGTGGCGCCCAGGCGAGGTGTCGGCGCGGTCATGCGAACGCTCCCGAGCTGGGGATCCGGGATCTCCACCAGGATGCCGCGCGCCACGACGTGCGGATCCTTGGTGATGTCGGCGATGTCGTAGACCGGCGACGCGGTGAGGTCGTGGGTCTCGAAGAGCCGCGTCATTTCGTCGAGCGTGCGCGAGCCGATCGCGCCCGCCAGGGCCGCGTCCACGAGGTCGTTGTGCACAACCCGCGCGTCGTTACTGGCGAATCGAGGGTCCTTCAGGAGCTGGCCGAGTCCGAGCCCTTCGAACAGCGCCGCCGCCGAAGCCGGCGTCGAGGCCGACAGCGCGACCCATTTGCCGTCACGAGTCTGGTAGGTGCCGCGTGGGCTCGCGTTGTCGGACTGGTTGCCGTGACGAGTGCGCACGGTCCGGTCGAGCGCGTACTCGGCGGCGGCCGGCCCCAGCACCGACAAGAGCGGCTCGTAGAGCGAGATGTCGACGACCTGGCCGCGTCCCGAGACGAGATCACGGTGCCGGAGCGCCGTCAGCACCGCCGTCGCGCCGGAGAGCGCCGCGACCATGTCGGCCATCGGAAACGAGGGCAGCGTCGGAGGCCGATCCGCCGGCCCGGTCGCGGATGCGAAGCCGCTCATCGCCTCGACCATCGTGCCGAAGCCGGGGCGGTCGCGGTACGGGCCGTCCTGGCCCCAGCCGGAGACGCGCGCGAAGACCAGACGCGGATTCTCCGCGGAAAGCACCTCCCAGCCGAGCCCCCACTTCTCGAAGGTGCCGGGCACGTAGTTCTCGATCAGCACATCGGCGTCGCGGCACAGACGGCGGAGCAGCGCCTGCCCGCGCGCCTGGGTGAGGTTCAGGGTGATCGAGCGCTTGCCGCGTGCGTAGACCTTCCACCAGAGCTCGCCCCGATCCCTGAGCCACGTGCGGAGCGGGTCGCCGCCGCGGGGGTTCTCGACCTTGATGACGTCGGCTCCGTGGTCGCCCAGAATGGTCGCCAGGACACCGCCGGCGATGAGGCGGGAGCAGTCGACGACGCGAAGACCGGCCAGCGCGCCGCTCACTTCTGGGGTGAGGTCTTGAAGTGACGCGCCAGCGCTTCCATCATGCGGGCGAGCGCTTCGTTCTCGGTTTGCCCCGTCGCCTGGACGTTCCAGGCCACCGCGACCGCAACCCACTCGCCAAGCTCGTTCCGGTGGACCTCGACCTCGAATTGCATACCCGCACTCTACCTCAGGAAATCAACCCGCCTGGGCCGGTGTCAGTGGCCGCGGGGCAGCGTGGGATGGCCGGCGGCCTCGTCCGCGATCGTATGGTCGTTGTCGGCCGGGACGGCGCCACTCACACCGACCGCGCCGATGATCCGACCCTCTTCGACGAGCGGCACGGCGCCCCTCCCGAAGACGAATTGATAATCGCCGAGCGTCGCGACGTTGTCGGCGAAGAGCTGCCGCTTGCTGAACCGCTCCTCGAGGTCGAGCGTGGTCGAGTGGAAGGCCGCCGCGGCGTTGGCCTTGGCGCGCGCAATTTCGGGCGTGACCCAGAGCGCGCCGTCCATGCGATCGCAGACGACGAGATGGCCCCCATCGTCCACCACGGCGATGGCGACCTTGAAGCCGAGCGCCTGGGCCTTGGCGAAACCGCGCTCGACGCTCTCCCGCGCGCGCGCGCGCGTCAACGCCATCTCAGGGCGCCTCGACCCACACGTCGCCGCCCTCGATGGTCACGGGATACGTGACGATCGCACCGCCGCGCGACGGCATCACACAGGTCCCCGACTTCAGGTCGAACATCCAGCCGTGCCACGGGCAGGTGAGCCGGCTACCGGTGAGCCGCCCCTCGCTGAGAGGACCGCCCTGGTGCGCGCACTCGTCGCTGCACGCGTACACGTCGTTGTTGACCCTCGACAGCACCACCCGCGCGCCGTCGGTCTCGACCAGCGTCGGCTGACCCGACGGCAGGTCGTCCAGGCGCGCCACACGACGCCGACTCACATCTCCTCCTTGGCGACGAAGGCGCGATGGAGCCCGGTCATGTACTGCCAGCGCATCTCCGTGGCCTGACGCACCGCTTCGATCGCCTCGGCCTGGCGCTCCGGCGTCGTGCCGTGGCGCTCGACGATCTGGTAACCCCGCTCACCGTGGACCTCGTCCGCCTCGATGTGGATCGCGAAGAACTCGACCTCGTGGTCGCTGAAGCCGTAGTGCGTCTTGAGAGGCGGGAGATTGCGCTGGTAGATGCCGGGTACCTGGGACTCGAGCCCGACGAGCAGGCCGGCCGCGGCGATGTGGAACGGCTGGTGCGACATCTCGAAGCACCACGCGGTCAACCCCCGGGTGGTCGGCAACTGCTGCTTCGACTCGACCTCGGCCCGCGAGACGCCGCACGCCTCCGCGAAGCGGATCAGCAGGTCGACGTGCTTGGTGCCGGACTCCTCCTCGATGATGTTCTCGAGCAGGAAATCCCGGGCGTCCGGGTCGGGACACTGACCGTAGACCGTGGCGCACCAGCGGGGAAACTGCGACACGTACTGGTAGTGCTGGGCAGCCCACGCGCCGAGCTGGGCTCGATTGAGCTCACCCTTGACCCACTTCTCCGTGAACGGATTCAGACGGCTGTGCCGGGCGATGACGGCGGCTTCGAGTCGCGCGCGGAACGGGCTCTTGCTCATGGAGTCCTCCTCGTCGATCCGGAACCTAATGACACACGATCCCGACTCAAGTCAAGCCGAGGGGAGGACGGCGAGCGCGCGCGGGCGCTACAGGGCGTGGACGCGATTGCGACCGAGGCGCTTGGCCTCGCCGAGCGCGCGTCGCGCCGCCGCGACCAGGTCGTCGGCCGACGCCGCGTCCGCCGGCAGGCCCGCGACACCGAAGCTGGCCGTGACCGGACCGTGCGCGAAGGGGTGCGCCGCGATGACCCCGCGAATGCGCTGGGAATAGGTGACCGCACCCGCCTTGGGCGTGTTGGCCAGCAGCGCGGCGAAGCCGTCGCCGTCGACCCGCGAGATGATGGTGAAGCTCCGGGAGTGCTTGACCAGCAAGCGGGCAACCTCTCTCAGCACCTCGTCGCCGGCGGCCGGGCCGTGCTCGTCGTTGAACGGCTTGAAGAGGTCGACGTTCAGCACGACGAGCGAGAGCGGGTGGCCGAAGCGCGTGTGGCGCTTGACCTCCTCGTCGATCCGCAGGGCGAAGTAGCGGTCGTTGTAGAGGTCGGTCGTGGCGTCCTTGAACGAGAGGTCTTCGAGCCGTGCGTTGCGGATCGCGACAGCGGCCTGCGAGGCGAGGGCCCGAATCACTCGCTCGTCGTCCGGGTCGAACGGCACGATCGCACCCGATTCGTCGACGGCGTTCAGGAGCTCGAGAACGCCAACGTTGCCGCCGGTCGCGTCCCGGAGCGGCACCGCGAGCACCGAGCGCGTCGAGTACTCGCTCGTCGCGTCGAACCGCCGGTTGAAGGCGCGCGTCTCGTGCACGCCGATCGCGTAGGCATCCGCCACGTTGACGAGCTCGTCGGTCTGCGCCACGTGACCGGCGAGGCTCGGCTCGGTGAGCCGCAGCGGCTCGGCCTGAAGTCGCTGGCGCATCGCGACCGCGCCGAGCTTCTGCTGTAGGAAGTCGTTCTGCACGACCGCGAAGCGGAGGTGATCACCCTCCCGCAGGAACACGGTGCCCGCTTCGGCGCCCGTGAACCGCCGGGCGGCCTCGAGGATGCGTCCGAGCAGGGCGTAGAGGTCGCGCTCGGTCGTGAGGGCGAGGCCGATGTCGAGGAGCTCCTCGAGGAGCGGTCCGCGATCGGTCGTCGTCTGCGGGCTCACTGAACGGCGACTCGATTCCGGCCCAGACGCTTGGCGTCGTACAGGGCCTGGTCGGTGGCGACGATGAGGTCGTCGACCGTCGTCGCGTTTTCGGGGAGGCTGGCGACGCCGAGGCTGACCGTGACGGGTCCGTGGGCGAAGGGGTGCTGCTCGACGACGGCCCGGATGCGTTGCGCGTACGTGACGCCGCCGGACTTCGCGGTGTTGACGAGGATGATCGCGAACTCGTCGCCGCCGTACCGCGTCACGATGCTGAAGCTGCGGGAGTGCCTCACGAGGAGCTGGGCCACGTCGCGCAGGGCTTGATCGCCGGCGCGGTGGCCGAATCGATCGTTGACCTCCTTGAAGTGGTCGAGATCCATCAAGGCCAGGGAAAGCGGCTCCCCGAAGCGGCAATGCCGTTTGAACTCCTCCTCCATACGGATGGTGAAGTAGCGGCGGTTGTAGACGTCGGTGAGGGCGTCTTTGAACGAGAGATCCTCGAGTCTGGCGTTGCGAAGCGCGACCGCCGCCTGGGACGCCAGCGAGCGCACGAGGCTCTCGTACTGCGAATCGAAGGGCACGACGCGGCCGCGATCGAGCGCGTTGATCAGCTCGAGCACGCCCAGGATGTTGTTGGCAGGATCTTGTAGGGGGATCACCAGGATCGACTGCGTCCGGTAGTTCAGGCGCGCGTCGATCCGCGAATCGAAGGAGTACGGCCGATCCGGCGGAATCATGTAGGTGTCGTGCAGGTTGAGGATGTCGCCGGTGAGCGCGACGTGCCCCGCAAGGCTGAGCTCGCGCAGGCTGAGCGGCTCGGCCTGAAGCCGCCGGCGCATCTCTTCCTGGCCAAGCTCGCGGGCGAGCTTGTCGTTCTGCACGACCGAGAAGCGCAGCTGGTCCCCCTCGCGCAGGAACAACGTCCCGGCCTCGGCGCGTGTGAACCGGCGGGCCTCGGTGAGGATGCGCTCGAGGAGGGTCTCCAGGTCCTGCTCGCTGGTCAAGGTGATCCCGATCTGCACGAGCTCTTTGAACGCCTGGGTCATATTCAACGTCGGTCACTCCGGTTGCCGCAGGGCCCTGCACCTGCCACCGTGTCCGCCGTCCACATCTGCCGAGCCTCCACGCTTCGCCCCACACCTCTACGACGTTGTGAGAAGCAATCACGATGCCAAAAAGGCGCGGATTTGCGACCGAGTGAAAGAGCTTGGAAATCGTCAACATCGGAAAGAGCCACAAGCAGCGTGTCCAAGAGCCTGGAAACTCCCTGACCAAGCAAATTCTCATCGTTGACAAATAATTTGTCGCTGCCCAGCAGACAAGTGACAGCTCGCCCGTGTGAGGTGCCAGGGTGGCCCGGCACCGACTTTGACGCGGACGCAATATCCCGTTTTCGTTGTAGTGAGTGCTAGTTCTACGCTGGCACATCCATTGCTCGATCGGTCGACGATGGTGCGATGAAGCTCACATTCAAACGCCGCGAAGTCACGGACCTGCAGCATCTGAGAGCTCTCGTGTCGGACAACTCCGACGCGATGGAGCCCGGTCTCAAGATCCTCGCCTCGAATCTGAACCTCGGTCGCACCTCCATCGAGATCGCGGCGCTCGACGCCCAGGACCGTCCTGTGCTTATCGTGCTCGGGTTGACCGCGGACGACGCCATGCTCGTCAGAGCCCTCGAGGCCTACGCGTGGTGTCTCGAGTATCCCGAGTCGGTCCGGCGTCTCGTACCCGCGAGCGTGCGTCCGGGCTGGCCGCCTCGCATCGTGTTCGTCGCCGAGCGGTTACTCGAAGCGTTCGTGCGCAAGATGCGGCTCCTGAGCTTCTCCGCGGTCGACTGTTTCGAGTTCCGCTACGTCGAGGCCAATGGCACCGCCGGGTTCTACCTGGACCGAGTCGACTGGGCGGCGGACGCCACGACATCGGCGCGTCCCGAGACCCCTGTGGTGGAAGAGCGCCGGGTCGAGCCGAGAGAAGAGCCCCGAGTCGCCCCGCGCGAAGAACCGACAATCGCGCTGCGGGACGAGCCGAAAGTTGCGGCGCGGGACGAGTCGAGAGTGACGGCGCGGGAAGAGCCGAAACCGGTCGAGGCGCCGCGTCCGGAGCCGAAGGTCGTGCTGCTGCGTGAGGAGGCTCGCGACGACATCCCCGACGAGCCCGAGGAGCCGATCGAGGACGCGATCGTGGAGCTTGGCGAAGAGCTCGCCGAGGAGCCGAAGGCGACGCCGCGCGCCGACCCGAAGATCATCTCGTTGCTCCCGGTGGAAGAGCCGCGAATCGTGATGCTCCACGAGACCAAGCCCAGCCCGCGGAGCGTCGAACCGGCGCAGACGAATGGAAACCGTCAGACGGATTCGACCGAGCGGCCGGCACGCGAGCAGCCGGCGCCGCAGCCCGTCCTCCTGAAAGGACTGCGTCCGCCCTCCGAGGCTCCTCCGCGGCGGCGCTCGCCCTCGACGGACCACCGTTCACCGAGCCCGCGCGAGATCGCGAAGCCTGTTGTACCCGCCAGCCCGGCCGCGTCGCGCACCTCGCACGTCGAGCCCAAGGTGACGCCGGCGCCCTCGCCCCGGCCCTCGCAGCCGGCCGCCGAGTTGCGGACCAGGAGCGATGGCGCCCGGGTGGAGGCGCCGAAGAACGGCTCGAAGAACGACGTCGCGCGCCTGGATCTCACCAAGGGCGATCTCGCGCCGACCTGGCGGAAGTTCCTCGATCGCCTGACGAGCACGTTCGATCCGCGCACGGCGCCCGCCGGCGAGCCGCCGCGCGGCGCCGTCCCGTCCTCGACCCCGGCGGCGCCGCCGGCGCTGAACCTGCAGCCCTTCGCGGCCGACGTCGAGGTCGAGCCCAGCGAGGTCGCGCCGGACGAGGTCATCGAGACAGCTCAGGAGGCGGTCGAGGAGCTGACCGACAAGCAGCGCCGTCTCCCGCAGGGCGTGACCCTTCCGACCAACGGCGAGCTCGCGCCCCAGTGGCGGAAGTTCCTCGATCACCCGACGCTGGACGAGGCGAAGATCGGGGTCGTGCGCGGCTACCTCCAGCGTGAGTTCCCGCTGTGCACGGTCTACGACTTCCACGATTTCCAGCGCAACGCTCAGGTCTTCCAGCTTCAGGACAACCACGGCAAGGTCACGCAGCTCATCACGATGACGGCGGAGTTCTTCGACGCCCATCGCGATCTCGAGATCCGGGCGTGGATCGAGAAGCACCGGCTGGCCCAGGCGATGCGGCAGGCCGGGCAGGCCGGTGTGCTGGTCTCGCAGGCCGGCCTGCAGATCGAGAAGCGGTAGCTTTCCGGCCCGTCTAGCTGTCCCACCTCCAGTACAGCGCCTTCTCCGGCGCGATGCGGATCACGGTGGCCGTCTCGCGATCGAGCCCCATGGCGCGGTACTGAGCGTACTTGACCTGGAGCAGGTCGACCGCGCCGGCGCGCTCGGGGCCCTCGGTGAGTATGTCGGCGCGACCCTGGACGATCACCCAGCAGAGTCGGGACCACTCCTCGTCGTAGCGGTCGACCGTGAGCGACACGCGTGGGTTCTCGGCGATGTTGCGGATACGCCGGAGCTGGAGCGTGCCCACACGCTTGGGCTTCGCGTCGATCGCCGAGAAACACGCCCGCCCGTCGAACGCGTAGCACACCGGAATGACGAGAGGCTGCCCCGCCCGATCCGCCGTCCCGAGCCGCGCAACGCGGCTCTCGTAGAGCAGCTCGGCGGCGAAGGCGGGCAGATCGTTCACCGAATCAGCTTGGCGTACTGGTCCAGCAGCGGTAGCACAGCCTCGCGACCCTCCGACGGCAGGCGCAGGATCGCGCGCGTGATCCCGGCCGACGCATAGGTGTCGAGCGCGGCGCGCTCGGCTTTCGCCCCGAACACCGACACCGAGATCTTCGACGCGTCGCGACCGGCGCGCGCGGCACGTGCCTTCAGATCGGTGAGTCCGGGCAGGATCGCGTCGGCGTTGCGCCCACGCGGGAACCAGCCGTCGCAGAAATCCACCACGCGCTGCAGCGTGTGGCCGCTCTCGCCTCCCAGCAGGATCGGCGGGTGCGGCTTCTGCGCTGGCTTCGGGTACGACCAGATCGGATCGAAGTTGACGAACTCGCCGTGGTACTTGGCCTCGTCCTTGGTCCAGATCTCCTTCATCGCGTGGATTCGCTCGCGAAGGAGCCGGAAGCGGCTCTTGAACTCGGTCCCGTGGTTCTCCATCTCCTCCGCGTTCCAGCCCGCGCCGATGCCGAACAGGAACCGGCCGTTCGACAGGAGATCGAGGCTCGCGATCGTCTTGGCCAGGGTGATCGGATCGTGCTCGATGACGAGGCAGATGCCGGTGCCGATCTTGAGATTCTTCGTCACCGCCGCCGCCGCCATGAGCCCGATGAACGGATCGAGCGTATGGGAATACTCCTTCGGCAGGGGCCCTCCACCGGCGAAGGGCGAGCGCCGGCTCGTCGGAATATGCGTGTGCTCCGTCACGAACAGCGATTCGAAGCCGCGCTCCTCGGCGGCCCTAGCCAGCTCGTCGATGCGGATCGAGTAGTCCGTCGGGAAGATGAAGACGCCGTAGTCCATGACTCCTCCTGGGAATGGGTGACCCGGGCTCGCGCGTCACCCGAAGATGGTTTCGGGTAGAACCGCCGACACGATCCAGTTCGGGGCGTCGACGATCTCGCTGATCTTGAGATCGACCGCGACGCTGCAGAGGATGTACGCCTCCTCGCGGGTGAGCCCGCGCTCCTCGACGAGATGCTCGATCATGTAGCGGATCGCCTGCTGGGCATCGGCGAAGAGATCGGGACCGTTGGCCGTGGTCACGTAGCAGGGGCCCCGCTCCAGCGCCCCGACGATGGGGCCACGCGTTCGGAACCTCGGCTCACGGAATCCGCGCCCGGACTCCAGGCCGAACCGCAGGGTGACCTGCGCCATCATCTCGATCGCAGTGACGCACACCTCGCCGTCGCCCTGAGCGGCGTGCGCGTCGCCCACGCTGAACAGTGCGCCGTCGACCCACACCGGCAGCAGCACGGTGGTGCCCGCCACCAGCTGCTTGATGTCCATGTTGCCGCCGTTCTTCCGAGGCGGCATCGTGCTGTGTCCGCCGGGCTCGTCGAGCGCGACGCCCATCACGCCCGGAAACGGCGCCATCGGAACCCGCACGCGGGTGTCACGACCCATGCGCGCGTGGGTGTCTTCCGTCAGATCCCAGATGTTGAGGAACGGCTTGGGGAACTCGGCTTCGGGCATCAGGCCCCGGCCGGGCCGGATAGCGGTCCAGCCGAACGAGGCGGCCGGCTTCACGTCGAGGATCTCGACCGCGAGGACGTCGCCCGTCCGGGCACCCCTGATGGCGACCGGGCCGGTCAGCGGATGGCCGCGAAATGGGCCGCGGGCCAGGACGTCGGAGTGCGTCGACTGCGGCGAGTAGTAGCCGTCGGCGGCATCGCGCGTGTCGAAGATCACGATGTCGCCGGGATCGATCGTGAGTCGCGGGGGCAGCGCGTTGTTCCACTCACGGTGAACGGTCTCGCGGTCGAGACGATGCGTCGTGGCCATCGGTTCAGAGCCCTCCCGTCATCGCGCCATCTCGTTCCACACCACCATACCCGTGCCCGATCGCCACGCCACCGCCGGCATGTAGGCCAGGACATCCGCCGGTCCGCGCGTGAAGGCCATCACCAAGATCCAGGCCAGCAGTTCGGCCGTTCCGCCCGAGCCCGCCTCCTCCATGCGCTCGAGCGTGCACTCGCGCAGCAGTGTCGCGTGGTCGCCGCGCTTGAGGAGGTCGAGAAACCAGAGGTCGAACTCCTCGTCCACCCAGAAGTAACGCGGCCCGCCCGGCTCGTGTGACAGGCCGCCGGTCGCGACGACCGCGAGGCGCTCCGTGCCGGGATAGGCGCGGAGCACGTCGCGCATGAGGCTGCCGACGTGGTACGCGCGCTCCGGGGTGGGGATCGGCGGGACGGTGCAGTTCATCGTCACCGGTACCAGCCGGAACTGCGCATCCGGATTCAGATAGTGAGTCGGCACGGAGATGCCGTCGTCGTACTGCATCTCGCGCAGGTACGCGAGCGCCAGACCACGGCGTGCTCCCTCGTTGACGAGCCATCGCGCGATCCCGGAGTGACCGGGCACACGATATTGTTCCATCGCCAGCCACTCGTCGAACCAGTCGGCCGGCCCGACGTGCTCGTCGGCGATGCCGACGGTGTACTCGGGCACGTTGTTGATCGGCCAGTTGAGCAGGTGATCGTTGCTGAACATCACGACGACGTCCGGGCGGGCGGCCACCAGGCGCCGCCGCATCTCGGCGGTCGCCTGGAGCGCGAGCTGCTGGTAATCCTGGGACGCTCGCGAGAACCAGCCGGTGAGGCCGGGCGAGTGGGTCATGGCCATCGCGGCGACGATCTCGGCCATCACCGGCCTCGCTCGAGTCGGGCCTGGAGCGTCATCGCCTTGGCGGTCTCCTCGGGAAACGCGCGCTGGTAGCACTCGAGCGCCGCGCTCGCGTTGCTGTTGTGCGCGGCGCCGAAGAAGAGCCGGAGGATCTGCGGCACGTAATACTGATGGATGCCGAGGTCCATCATCCGCTTGGGGTCCCGGTCACGGATGGCTTCGTATTCGGCGCGGCTCAGCCGGAACTCGCGGGCCACGCCCTCGAGATCGGTGAGGAACCTCGCCCGCAACGTTCGATCGCGCCGGACGTGGTAGATCATCTCGTTCGCCGGCAGGGTCTTGTCGCAGCGCTCGACGTTTCCCATGGGCCCTCCCGGGCTATGCCCTGGCGGCTTCGCCGCCGGCCCTGAGCAGCTTGGGATTGATCTTGAGGAACATGATCACGCACCGATCGGTCCCGAGGTTTCGGACGTCGTGCGGCACGTTGGCGGGAAACTTGACGATGGCGCCCGCCGGCACCACGACCTCGTCGCCGTCGATGCGCATGTTGGCGGAGCCCTCGAGCACGTAGATCGCTTCCTCCTCCCGGGGGTGGCTGTGCATCGGCGTCGACTGCCCCGGCTCGTAGCAGGCGATCTCCGACCAGAGCTGGTCGGTCTTGAAGAGCATCTTGCGCACACGCTTGTCGGCGGCAAAGGCCTTGAGGGCGTTGAGATCGAATACCTGGGCGACGCCCATCGTCGTGGCTCTCGCGGTCTCGTCCATGCGGCATCTCCTCGGGTCGCGGCTCGAGAGCGACAGTGTACCCCGGACCGGAGTACTCTTGACTTGGCGCGAGTTTGGTCAGACAGTGCCTCGCGTCGCGATCGACACGAGACATGGAGATCAGGCCCTTTCGAGGCTACCGCTACGCCGGCCCCACCCCTCGTGACGTCTCGGCGGTCGTGGCGCCGCCGTACGACCAGATCAGTCCGGAAACTCAGGACCAGCTCTACGCGATGAGCCCCCATAACATCGTGCGCGCCACCTATCCCAGGGACGGCGGCCACAAGTACGGGGGGGCGCGCGGTGCCCTCGACGGCTGGCTCGCAGAGGGTGTGTGGCGTCGTGACGAGCAGCCGTCGATCTATCCGTACCATCAGACCTACTCGGTCGGGGCGCAGACCGTGACGAGGATCGGCTTCGTCGCGCTGGGCGAGGCGACCGACTACGCGCGCGGTGTCGTCTTGCCGCACGAGCGAACCCACGCCGGACCCAAGCGGGACCGGATGGATCTGCTCGAGGCAACCGCCGCCGACATCGGCCTCCTCTTCATGCTCACGGGCGACCCGGGCGGCGAGCTTCGACGCGCGACGGCGCCCAGCGGTGACCCGATCGCGGAGGCGCTCGATCTCAAGGGCGAGCTGCACCGGTTGTGGAGGATCACGGACGACACCATCATCGGCAGGGTTCGCGAGCTGATGGCGGCTCGGCAGGTGATCATCGCAGACGGCCACCATCGCTACGAGACCGCCGTGTCGTACGCCAGGAGCCACCCGGGCGCCGAGTACAAGCTGATGGCGTTCTTCGCGCTCGGGGCTCCCGGGCTGACGATCCTGCCCAACCATCGTCTGGTCCATGGTCTGCAGGGGTTCGACTTCGACGATTTCGTCCAGATGGCGGCGCGATGGTTCGACGTGTCTTTGCTCGCCGATCCCCAGTCGGTCGAGCTCGAGAACCGGACGATCGGGGTCGTCAGCGGACCCGACGCGGCCCTGCTGCGGCTCCGGAGCGGCGCCGAGAACGACATCGCCTGGCCCGAGCACACATCGGCGGCGTGGCGCGGCCTCGCCGTCTCGATCCTGCACGAAGGGTTGCTGCGGCCTCTCCTCGGCATCACCGACGCGAAGCTCGACGCGCGAACCCACGTGGACTACACCGCCGATCGCGCCGAGGCCATTCAGCTCGCTCGTGATGGCAAGTACCAGGCGGCCTTCTTGATCGCCCGAACGACGGCGGAGGAGCTCCAGGCGGTGGTTCGAGGCGGCGAGCTCCTCCCGCAAAAGTCGACGCACTTCTATCCAAAGCTCCTGGACGGCCTCGTGTTCTATCGGCTCGGCGAATGAGCGATTCGCCTCCGCTGCGCTACACGGGTATGCGGATCAAGCGCCTCGAGGATCCTCGGCTCCTGACCGGCCGGGGACGCTACCTCGATGACCTCGGACTGCCCCGCATGCTCTTCGCGACCTTCGTCCGAAGCCCCCACGCGCACGCTCGCATCGTCGGGATCGACGCGGCCGCCGCCGCCGCCTTGCCCGATGTGGTCGCGGTCGTCACGGCCGACGATCTGCGGAGCGTGACGAGACCGCTCGCGCCGCGGCTCGAGGGCGCGGGATTCACACCGACGGCGTGGCCCGCACTGGCGGACACCACCGCCCGCTATTGCGGCGAGGCGGTCGCCGCCGCGGTGGCGACGAGCCCCTACGCAGCAGCCGACGCGCGCGATCTGGTCCAGGTCGCATGGGAGCCGATGCCCGCGGTCGCCACGATCGACCAGGCCCTGGCGTCCGGACAGATCTTGTTCCAGCGGCGCTTCCGGCAGGGCGACGTCGACGGCGCGTTCGCGCGCGCGTCGATCGTCGTTCGCGAGACGTTCGAGCACGGTCGCTGCGCGCCCTCGCCGCTCGAGCCGCGCGGCATTCTCGCCGACTGGGACGGCGAGACGCTGACCATCTGGTCGGGCAACCAGTCCCCGTCGTTGATGCGCACGGCGCTCGCGGACGCGCTCGGCCTGTCCCACGCGCGGATCCGGATCGTCTGCCCGGACGTCGGCGGCGGCTTCGGGCTCAAGATGCAGGTCTTCCCGGAGGACGTCGCCGTGGCCGCCCTGACCCGCCGCCTCGGGCGGCCCGTGAAGTGGCTCGAGGAGCGCCGCGAGAATCTGACCGCGGCCTCGCAGGCCCGCGGCCAGCGCACCACGGTGGAGGTGGCCGCCGCCGCCGACGGGACGGTGCTGGCGCTGCGTTCGCGAGTCATGTCGGACAACGGCGCCTACCACGCCTATCCGACGACGGGCGTGCTCGAGCCGCTCGGAACCGCGAGCATCATGCCCGGACCCTATCGGCTCTCCGCCTACGAGTTCGAGGCGCTGGCGCTCGCGACCCACAAGCCGCCGCTGGGCGCCTATCGCGGAGTCGGGATGACGATGGGAGCATTCGTGGCCGAGCGAATGCTCGATCTCGTCGCCGAGCGGCTGCGGCTCGATCCAGCCGAGATCCGGCGGCACAATCTCATCCCGCGCGAGGCCTATCCGTTCACGTCGGCCACTGGCTACGTTTACGACAGCGGTGACTTTCCGAAGGCCCTCGACGAAGCGCTTGCTGTGGTCGACTACGAGAAGCTCCGGCTCGAGCAGAAGGCAGCGCGCGCCGCCGGCCGTCTCCTCGGCATCGGGATCGCGTGCTACACCGAGTACACCGGGATGGGATCGGCGGGCTTCAGGCGTCGCGGCGCGGTCGAGATGCCAGGCATCGAGGCCGCGACCGTCACGGTCGATGCCGACGCGACCGTTCGGTGCGCCGTGAGCTTTCCGACGCAAGGCCAGGGGCACGCGACCACCATCGCGCAGCTCGTCGCCGATCGCCTGGGGCTCGGGCTGGCGGATGTCCGGCTGCAGCGCGTCGATACGGCCGAGTCGCCGCGCGGCAGCGGCACGTTCGCGAGCCGTGGAACGGTCGCGATGCTCGGCAGCGCGGCGGTCGCCGCCGACCACCTCGGCGAGAAGCTCAGGACGCTCGCCGCCGATCGGCTCGAGGCGGCCCCGGCCGATATCGAACTGGCCGGGGGGCGGGCGTTCGTGCGCGGATACCCCGACCGGTCGATCGCCCTGGCCGAGATCACACGGCTCGCGTACACACCCCCGCTGGGTGGGCTCCCTGGCGGGCTGCCGCCGGGCCTCGCGGCAACCGTCTTCTGCGACCTACCGGGCCCGACCTTCTCGGGTGCGGTTCACGTGGCGGTCGTCGAGATCGACCCAGGCACCGGACGCGTCGCCATCCGTCGCTACGCGGTCATCGAGGATTGCGGGCGCGTGATCAACCCGATGATCGTCGAAGGACAGATCCACGGAGCGGTCGCCCAGGGTATCGGCGAAGCGCTCCTCGAGGCCGTCATCCACGACGACGAGGGCCAGCTGCTGACCGCGACGCTCATGGACTACGCGCTTCCCAGGGCTGACGACTTGCCCCTGTTCGAGATCGCGCATCTCGAAACGCCCTCTCCGGTCACCCCCGGCGGCGTCAAGGGAATGGGCGAGGGCGGAACGATCGGGGCGCCGGCGGCGATCGCCAACGCAGTCGCGGACGCGGTGCGCCACCTCGGTGTGCATATCACCACGCTCCCGATTCGCGCGGAGACGCTCCTCGGCGCCCCCGCGCCCGGCGGAGCGACCGACATGAGGACCTCGTAAATGGGAAAGCAGGACATCGACATCGCTCGCGCCGTGAAGCTCCAGCCGATCCAGGCGATCGGCGAGAGCCTGGGTCTGAACGGCGGCGACCTGGAGCCGTTCGGAAGTTACAAGGCGAAGATTCGCTGGGACGTGATCGACCGCGTGAGCACCCGGCCCGACGGCGCGCTCGTGCTCGTGACGGCAATGACGCCGACTCCGGCCGGCGAAGGGAAATCCACCACCACCATCGGGCTCGCCGACGGGCTCAGGCGTCTCGGCAAGCGTTCCGTCGTGGCGATCCGCGAGCCGTCGCTCGGTCCGGTGTTCGGCGTGAAGGGCGGCGGGACCGGCGGCGGGCACGCCCAGATCGCGCCCATGGAGGACATCAACCTCCACTTCACCGGCGACATGCACGCGATCACCGCCGCGCACAACCTGCTGGCGGCGATGCTCGACAATCATCTCGCGCAGGGCAACGCGCTCGGGCTCGACGTCCGGCGCATCCTCTGGAAGCGCGTGCTCGACATGAACGATCGCGCGCTCCGGCGCCTCGTCATCGGCCTGGGCGGCACGGCCCACGGCGTGCCCCGCGAGAGCGGCTTCGACATCACGGTGGCCTCCGAGGTGATGGCCATCCTTTGCCTGGCGCGGGACCTCCAGGACTTCAAGGCGCGGGTCGAGCGCGTCGTCATCGCCGAGAGGGGCGAGGGCGCGCTGGTGCCCGCGCGGGAGCTGCACGCGGCGGGCGCCATGGCGGTCCTGATGAAGGACGCGATCAAACCGAACCTCGTACAGACGCTCGAGGGCACCCCGGCGCTGGTGCACGGCGGGCCGTTCGCGAACATCGCGCACGGTTGCAACAGCCTCATCGCCACGCGACTCGGGCTCAAGCTCGGCGAGATCCTCGTCACCGAGGCCGGCTTCGCCAGCGACCTGGGCGCCGAGAAGTTCATGGATATCAAGTGCCGCACGGGCGGTCTCGTGCCGTCGACCGCGGTCATCGTCGTGACCACACGAGCGCTGGCGATGCACGGCGAGGACAACCTGGCCAAGCATGTCGAGAACGTACGCCTGTTCGGTCTGTCGCCGGTGGTCGCGCTCAACCGGTTCACCGACGACACCGACGCGGCGATCAGCACGGTGAAGGCCAGCTGCGAGAGGCTCGGCGTCCCTTGCGCCGAATCGCGCGGCTGGGAGCTGGGCGGCGCCGGCGTGACGGAGCTGGCCGGCCTCGTGCTCGACGCGGTGCGGGGGAGCGATCGCTCGAAGTTCCAGTTCCTGTATCCCGACGAGCTCGGACTGGCCGGCAAGCTCGAGATCCTGGCCAAGAAGGTCTACGGCGCCGATGGCGTGTCGCTGGCGCCCGCCGCCGCGGCAAAGCTCAAGCGCTACGAGTCGCTCGGTTACGGGCGTCTGCCGGTGTGCGTGGCGAAGACGCAGAACTCGCTCAGCGACGACCCCAAGCGCCCGGGACGGCCCCGCGGATTCACGATCACGATCCGCGATGCGGCGCTCTCCGCAGGCGCCGGCTTCGTCGTGGCCTATGCGGGTGACATCCTCACGATGCCCGGGCTGCCGAAGGTGCCGGGCGCCGAGGGCGTTGACATCGACGCGAACGGGAACGTGATCGGGCTCTTCTGAACAGATCGGGACCGCCGAGCAGGCATGCTAACATCCGATGCTAGATGCGCGTGGTTCTGCTCGGCACGGGAAGTCCACCGCCCAACCCGAAGCGACGGGGCCCCGCGACCCTCCTCGCGCTCGGTGACGAGCGATTTCTCGTCGACGCCGGCTCGGGCGTCGGCGCCCAGCTGATCCAGGCCGGCGTCCGGCCGTGGGACTGGCCGCGCGTCCTCATCACGCATCATCACTCGGATCACACCATCGACCTGGGGCATCTGCTCATCACCCGGTGGATCACCGGCCAGAACACGCCGTTCGAGATCTGGGGCCCGGCGGGAACGCGGCGCCAGGTCGACAAGCTCCTGGACTACCTGAGCTGGGACATCGAAGTGCGCCGCTCGCACATGCACGAGCGGCAGACGCTGGAGGTCCGCGTCACCGAGATTGAGGAAGGCAAGATCCTCGAGGCCGGCGGCGTGCGCGTGAGCGCGTTCCTGGTCGACCACGATCCGGTGAAACCGGCGTTCGGGTTCCGGTTCGAGGGCGGCGGCCGCGTCGTCGTGGTCTCGGGCGACACGCGCCCGTGCGAGAACCTCATGCGCTGGAGCCAGGGCGTCGATTGCCTGGTTCACGAGTGCTGCGAGATGGCGAAGACCTCCTGGTATCCCGGGTGCGGGTGGCCGACCATCGAGGACAAGATCAAGGATCTTTCGTCCTATCACACGCAGCCCGCCGAGATCGGCCGGGTGGCTAGGGGCGCCGGCGCCAAGAAGCTCGTGATCACGCATCTCATGCCGGGGTCGGTCCCCGCCGAGCTGGCGGCGGCCGCCGCGCGCGATTTCGCCGGCATGGTCGCCGTCGGCGAAGATATGGCGGAGGTGTGAGGTCGTGGATCGCGCGGCCGAGCTCCCGGTGGACCTCGCGGTGGCGATGCGCTGGCTCGGCGGCGATCGAGGGCTCCTGTCCGAGCTGGTCGGGATCTTCGTGGACGACGGGCCCAAGCGCTTGCAGGCCATTCGAGTGGCGTTGACCGCGTCCGACATCCAGCAGCTCGAGCACGTCGCCCACAGCCTGAAGGGCTCCGCCGCGATCCTCGGGGCCACGCGCCTGCAGACCGCGGCACTGGCGCTCGAGGATGCGGCCCACGCGGGTCACACCGAGAACGGTCCCGACCTCGTCGCCGCGATCGCCCGCGAGCTCGACCGCGTCATCACCTTCTTCGCGAACCCGGCCTGGAAGGACGGGCTCGATCTCGAGGCGATGTCGTGAGGGTGCTCATCGTCGACGACGAGCCGATCGTGCGCCGCCTGCACGAGGCGTCCCTGACCGGCTGGGGCTACCAGGTTATGTCCGCCTCGAGCGGCGAGCAGGCGTGGGAGCTCTTTCAGAGCGACGACCCGCCGGAGCTCGCGATCCTCGACTGGACGATGCCGGGCATGGACGGGCTCGAGCTGTGCACGCGGATCCGCGGGCTCGGCCGCGAGCCGAAGCCGTACCTCATCTTCGTCACCGCGAAGGCGCGGACCCAGGACATCGTCACGGGGCTCGGCGCCGGCGCCGACGACTACATCGTCAAGCCGTTCGAGCGTGAGGAGCTTCGCGCGCGGGTCCAAGTAGGCTTCCGCATGCTGGCCCTTCAGGCCACCCTCGCCGAGCGCGTGCGCGAGCTGGAGGAGGCCTTGACGCGGGTCAAGCAGCTGCAGGGGCTCCTGCCGATCTGCTCGTACTGCAAGAAGGTGCGGGACGACCGGAATTACTGGCAGCAGGTCGAGACGTACATCGAGGGCCATTCCGACGCGCAGTTCACCCACGGCATCTGCCCGGAGTGCCGGCAGAAGTACGTCGAGCCCGAGCTTGAGCGGCTGCGCCGGATCCGCGAGGCCGGCCAGTCCGGCATGAAGTCGTGATCACCCGGCGCGCCGCCCCCGAACGCGGGCATTTCGATTTCGGCTGGCTCGATACGTCGCACACGTTCTCATTCGGCGAGTACTACGATCCCCGCCACATGGGCTTTCGCGCCCTGCGCGTGATCAACGAGGACCGCGTGCAGCCCGATCGGGGCTTTCCGACCCACGGCCACCGGGACATGGAGATCATCAGCTACGTGCTCGAGGGCGCCCTCCGGCACCGGGACAGCCTCGGCACCGGGTCGGTGATCCGACCCGGCGAGGTGCAGCGCATGAGCGCGGGCACGGGCGTTACCCACAGCGAGTTCAATCCGTCGCCGAGCGCCCTGGTTCATTTCCTGCAGATCTGGATCGTGCCGGACCGCCGCGGCCACGAGCCGAGCTACGAGCAGAAGACGGTCGCCGATGCGGACAAGCGCGGCGTGCTCCGGCTGATCGCCAGTCCTCGCGGCGGCGGCTCGGCGGTTACCCTCCATCAGGACGTCCATCTGTACTCGGTGCTGCTCGAGCGCGAGCAGGAAGTGGTGCACGAGCCCAACCCCGAGCGGCACGCATGGGTGCAGGTAGCGCGGGGCGCGATCACGCTGAACGGCCAGCCCCTCTGGCAGGGCGACGGGGCGGCGCTGAGCGCGGAGCCGACCTTGCGGTTGATCGGACTCGAGCCGGCGGAAGTCCTGGTCTTCGACCTGAGCTAGACGCCGCGCATCAGCGCGGGGTGAGGATCGTCTGGGGCGAGGGCGGGCTCGGCCGCACGAAGGTCCGAGCTCGCTCCCGGCCGGCGCCGAGCGCGTGGCGGGCCACGATGCTCGCACAGCGGGCGAGACCGAGCGGACGGCTGACCACGCTGACCCGCCCGGCCTTGACGCCGGCCAGGACCGATTCGACCGTCGGCGACGCGTGGATCAGCGAGAAGGTCGTCCCGAACTGCTCGTCCAGGTGGCTGTCCGACGTCCCGATCAGCGGCAACCCCAGCGCCCGCGCCAGCTTGACGGCCGCGCGATTGAAATCGATGCGCGGCGTGTAGAAGTGGCTGAACTCGATCGCGTCGAACAGCTCGACCTCCTGCCAAAGCTTTTCGCGCAGGCAGTAGCCCGCCGGAAAGAAGGGATGTGGCGCGACCACCAGCCACTCGGGCGTCCGGTAGCGCCTGAGCCCGGCGAAGGTCCGGATCTTGTCCACAGAGACGTCGGCGTTGTAGACGAGGACGTGCCGGCCCTCGACGGTGACCTCGACCCCGGGGATCAGGAGAATCCCGTGGTCCCGAGCGAAAGCGGACAGCTCGTCGTCGAAGCTCTGGATGTTGTGATTGCTGATGCTGAGGACCTGGTACCCGTCGCGAGCTGCCCGGGCGATCAGCTCGCGGGCGGTGTACGCGATGAAAGGCTCCGCCTCGCGCGTGTGGATGTGGAGGTCGGCCCGGAGCCCGACGTTCATGTCGTGTATTTATGGGAGCAAGGCGAATACCAAGTCGACTGCGACCCGCAACTCAGCGTCGTTCCTGACGTCCGATTTCGAACTGGCGCGCGTCGAGTAGGTTGGAGCAGTTTCTTCCGTGCCGGTGGCTCACGACTGACCGTGGAGCAGCCGGCCGGTTCGACCAGGTGTCAAAGGACTTGCCGGTTTGTCTGGCTGATGCAAACACCTTGGCTGGCCGGTTCGTCTGTATTATCGGGAGTTTCCGGATGCGGCCGGCGGTGGCAACTCGATTGCTCACTACGTTGTTACAATTGAGGCGGAGATGAACATCTTCAAGCGTGTGGTCGGGCGCTGGCGGCCGGCCCGACGCTCCCGCTACGCGCTGGCTCTCGCCGGCGGCGGCGTGATCGGCGGCATGTACGAAGTCGGCGTGATCGCCGCGATCGAGGAGCGGCTCAACAGCGCCGGCGACTTCGACATCTACGTCGGCTGCAGCGCGGGCTCCGTGGTGGCCAGTCTCCTGGCCAACGGTGTCCGGGCCTCCGAGATCTACCGGATCGTCGACCAGGACCTCGAGCACCCTCTCAACTTCCGGCGGGGAGCGGTCTACGCCTCGAACTCGTTCCGCCACGCCGCCGGTCGCTTCGGCCGACTGGTGTGGGCCGTCAGCAAGAACGCGATGACGGCGATGCGCGGCTCGGTCCCCGACATGCTCGCGGCCGCGGAACGCGATCTACCGGCCGGCTTCTTCTCGCTGGCGGCGCTCGAGCGCTACATGCGGGAGACCTTCGCCGCCGTCGGGCTGCAGAACTCGTTCACGGCGCTGGAGCGGGTGCTGCTGATCCCGGCGATCGATCTGGACCGGGCCCAGCGGGTCGTGTTCGGCCGCGACGGGCTCCGTGAGGTCGCGATCAGCGAGGCCGTGGCCGCGTCGTCTGCGATTCCCGGCTTCTTCGAGCCCTATACCCTGCAGGGCCGTGACTACGTCGACGGCGGGGTCGGCTTCAGCGGCCACGCGGACCTGGCCGCCGAGGCGGGCGCCGACGTGGTGATCGTGGTCAATCCGCTGGTGCCCAACCCCGACGGCGGGGTTGTTCCGCTGCGCAACCGCGGGCTTTACACGATCATGGAGCAGGCCGGCCGCATCTACAGCCAGAACCTCCTCCAGCTCGGCCTCTCGACCCTCCGGATCAAGCATCCGCGCACCGAGTTTCACCTGATCCAGCCGGCGCGCGACGAGACGCCGCTCTTCGGCCCGTCGATGGGCTTCGAGGCCAGCCGCGCGGCGCTCCGGTTCGGCTACACCTCGACGAAGGAGTGGCTCAACGACCAGGGACTGCCGCTCCTGCGCCGGCTTCAGGCCGCGCCTCAGGCGGTCTGACTCAACCCCGTGTCGAGCCTAGCGTCGCCCGCCGGCGAGCTTCACGGCCTCGGGCGCGGCCCGCAGTCGCCCCATCGCGAGAACCCCGAGCGCCGGCCCGATCGCCAGGGTCGCAAAAGCCCAGCGCCAGCCGGCTCGCGCGACCAGGGGCGGGACCAGCCAGATCGAAACCATCGTCAGCGCGAATCCCACGCACGTCTGCGTCGTGAGCGCGGTGCCCACATACGCGGCCGGTGAGAGCTCGGTGATCGCGGTCGAGAACTGCGCCGAGTCGGCGACGATCGTCACGCCCCACACGATCGCCACCAGCAACGTCATGATCGGCGGCCCGCCGAAGGTGAAGCCGATGATCGCCGCGCAGGCGCCCGACAGGGCCATCGCGAGCATCGTGAGCGTCGTGCGGCCCCAGCGATCGGAAGCCAGGCCACCCAGCCAGCACCCCAGGGCCCCGAGCGCGATCACCACGAACGTCGCGGCGCTCGGGTTGAGCCCGGCGTAGCTCCCTCCGCCCCGCGCCTCCAGGCTCGCCGCCAGGAACGCCGCGATCCAGGCCCACATCGCGTAGAGCTCCCACATGTGGCCGAGATAGCCGAGGCAGGCCAGGCGTGGCGCTCGATCGCCGAAGACCGCCGCCGCCATCCGGATGTCGAACCGCGCCGACGGGAACTGATACGGGCCGTCCGCGACCCACAGCTGGACGACGATGGCGCCCGTGACTGCCAGTCCCGACGCGACCAGCAAGGTCTCGCGCCAGGGCAGGGCCGTCAACCCCGACACGAGGTGCGGCGCCGCCGAGCCGACGGTGAGGGCGCCCACCAGGATCCCGATCGCGAGCCCGCGGCCTTCGCGAAACCACGTCGCCATGATCTTCATGGCCGGAGGATAGGCGCCGGCCAGGAACAGGCCCGTCGCGAAGCGAAGCGCCAGCGCCGGCCAGAGGCTGTCGACCCAGAGGGCGAGCGCCGCGTTGGTCGCAGCGCCCAGCACGATGCCGACCTTCATCACCGCGCGGGCCGAGAACACGTCGGGCAGGTTGGTGAGCGCGCTCAGGAGCGTGCCGACGATGAACCCAGCCTGGACTGCGATCGTGAGCCCGGCGGCGCCCCCGTCGCCCAGGCTCCACTCGCGCCGCAGCGCCGGCAGCACCGCCGAGGCGCTGAACCAGAGCGAGAGTCCGAGCAGCTCCGCGAGCGACAGCAGCGCGAGCTGACGCGACGCGCGCGTCACGCGGGTGCTACTCGACGACGCCCGTCCGTCGAAGCTCCGCGATCTCGGCGGCCGACATGCCGAGGTCCTTCAGCACGTCCTCGGTATGCTCGTTGGGCATCGGCGCCGCGCTGCGGATCGCGCCCGGCGTGTCCGACAGCTTGATCGCCACGCCGATCTGCCGCACCGGCCCCTGGGTCGGATGCTCGACGTCGACGATCATGCGGCGATGGTTGATCTGCGGGTCGCCGACCATCTCGGGGATGTCGTAGACCTTGCCGACGCAGACGTCCGCCTTCACGAGGAGCTCGTACCACTCGTCGCGAGTCTTGGTCCTGATGAGGGCCTCGATCTCCGCCCGCGCGGCTTCTTCCTCGGCGTTGGCGGCGCGCACCAGCTGATCCGAGGCGCGCGCGAAGCGCTTGAAGTCGGGCCGCCCGATCGCCTTGCAGAAGTTTTCCCAGAGCCAGGGCTCGGTGCAGCCGATCGTCAGGAGCTTGTCGTCCTTGGTCGTGTAGATCGCGTAGTACGGATACGAGCCGCCGAGGAAGCCCTCGCCCCGCCGCGGCGCGATGCCGTCGCTGAAGAAGAAGCGCATGTTCGGCGTGGCCGCCAGCAGGGACACGGTCGTGTCGAGGTACGAGATGTCGACGTGCTGGCCGCGGCCGGTCCGCTCGCGCGCGAAGAGCGCCAGCATGATGCCGAGCGCCCCGTGCAGGCTCGCGCCCGCGTAGTCGGCGACCAGGTTGAGCGGGATCACGGGCTTGCGGTCCTTCTCCCCGATGAGGTTCAGCACGCCGGCCAGCGACAGGTAGTTCATGTCGTGCGCCGGACGATCCCGGTACGGACCGTCCTGACCGAAGCCGGAGAGCGAGCAGTAGACGAGCCGCGGGTTCGACCTGCGCAGGGTTTCGTAGTCGGCGCCCAGGCGCTTGGTGACCCCTGGCCGAAAGCCCTCCACGATCACGTCGGCCGTGGCGGCGAGCTTCTGGAAGACCTTCTGCCCCTCGGGAGACTTCATGTTCAGGGTCATCGAGCGCTTGTTGCGGTTGACGAAGTTGTGGATCGTGCGGCGGACCCACTGGTCACCAGCCTCGCGGCCCGGCTCGGGCGTCTCGATCTTGAGCACCTCGGCGCCCATGTCGGCCAGCATCATCGCGGGCAGCTCGGCCGGCGCCACGCGCGCCAGCTCGAGAATCCTGATTCCGTCGAGTACGCCCATTTCGATCTCCTCGTCTGTCGCCGCTCAGTCCAGGTTCCCTTCGAGCCGTGAGGTCAGGGCGCGGACGTCCGGGATGTCTTCGAGATGCCCGATCTGCTCCGCGACGCCCTCGGCCTCGTCCGGCGAGAGCACGGCGCGCGCACAGGCCAGGAACTTGTCGCGCAGCGCCGCGTCCGACAGCGGCGTGTCGGGATGACCGCGCGCGCCGCGCGGCGCGGTCGCCACGGTGCGCCCGTCGCGAAGCCGGATCGTCACGCGGCTCCACGCGTGCTGCTCGACCCCCTGGGGGAGTCCCGGGTCGATGACCATCGTGATGCGCTCCATCAGCTCGCGGGTGTCGCGGTCGGCGATCTCACCGTCGGCGAACGAGCCGAAGTCGACACGGCCCTGGGCGAGCGCGGCGGCGGCGCAGTACTGCATCGAGAACTTGCGCTCGAGCGCGGTCGTCGGCCGGGCGTGCGCGAGCACGTCGGGCACCACGCGGTTCACCCCGACCTCCACGGCCGCGATCTGCCCCGCGCTCAGCCGGTGCTCCGCGCGTAGATCGATGAGCGCGTCGATCGCCGAGTGCGTGAGGGCGCACGACGGATAGGGCTTGACCGCGATGCCGGAGGTGAGGAGATGCCAGGTGCGCCCGAGCGTGTCGAGCGAGTGCTCGAGACCATGCGCCCCGCCGAATGCCGCGACGTAGCCCTGATGGCCCTCGAGCGCCGTCTCGGAGGCGGTCATGCCTTCACGCGCGAGCTGCGCCGCCAGGATCCCGTTCCGCGCGGCGTGCCCCGCGTGGTAGGGCTTCGTCATCGAGCCGAAGTTCTCCTTGAGCCCGGAGGCGTGCGAGGCGGCGATCGCGAGCGCGTGGCGTGTCTGCGCCACGTCGAGGCCCATGATGCGGGCCGCGGCGGCGGCGCAGCCGAGCGTGCCGATCGACGAGGTGGCGTGCCAGCCGCGGGTGTAGTGTTCGGGGTTGAGCGCCGAGCCGAGCGCCACGTCGATCTCGAAGCCGATGATGTAGCCGAGGACGAGCGCGTGGCCGGTCGCCATCTCGGCTTCGGCCGCGGCGAGGGCCGTCGACAGGAGCGGCGTGCTCGGGTGCCCGAGCAGCGCGAAGTTGGTGTCGTCGAAGTCGTGAGCGTGACCGGCGGCGCCGTTGGCCAGGGCGGCCCAGCCCGGCGCGGTCTTGAGCGTCGTGCCGACCACGGTCGCGAGGGGGATGCCGCCCTCGGCGCGCACGACTTTCCGGACGATCCCGGCGACCGGCTCGCCGGCGCCAGCGAGCATCACGCCGACCGTGTCGAGCGCGGCGCGGCGCACCCGCGCGATGGCGGCGGACGGGCATTCCTCGAGCGAGGTCTTGACGACGAACTCGGCGAGACGGGCCGCGGCGCTCATGGGCGGCACGATATCATGAGTGCGGTGAGGAGGTCTCCGTGAAGGTCCGCTTCCTCGGCTCCGGCGACGCGTTCGGGAGCGGCGGCCGGTTTCAGACCTGCATCCACGTCGAAACCGGCGCGAGCCAGCTCCTGCTCGACTGCGGCGCGTCCTCCCTGATCGCGATGCGTCGCTTCGGCGTCGATCCCCAGGCGATCGACACGGTGATCCTCTCGCACCTGCACGGCGACCACTTCGGCGGCGTGCCGTTCCTCATCCTGGACGGTCAATTCAAGCGGCGAACGCGCCCCTTGCTGGTCGCGGGCCCGCCCGGGGTTGACCGGCGCGTGCGCGAAGCGATGGAGGTGTTCTTTCCCGGGTCGACGCGGATCGAGCGGAGGTTCGAGACCCGGTTCGTCGAGCTGGCGGACCGGGTGGCCGCGGAGGTCGGGCCGGTTCACGTCACCGCCTTCGAGGTGTCGCACGCCAGTGGTGCGCCGCCCTTCGCGCTGCGGATCGCGGGCGAGGGGAAGGTCATGACCTACTCCGGCGACACCGAGTGGACGGAGAGCCTGGTCGACGCCGCGCGCGGGGCAGATCTGTTCGTCGCCGAGGCGCTCTTCTACGACAAGCGCGTCAAGTACCACCTCGACGTAGCGACCTTGCTCCAGCAGCGTCCGCGGCTCGAATGCCGGCGGCTGATCCTGACCCACATGGGCGAGGACGTGCTGGCGCGCCTGGACGGGCTCGGCGTCGAGACGGCCGAGGACGGTAAGCAGCTCTTCGTCTGATTCGCTCGCGCAGTGTCATAATCATCGCGGATGCAGGCGCTCCGGTGGGCGGTGCTCGGGCTGGCGGTGGTCTCCGCGCTCGCATTTCTGGTGCTGGCGGTGCTCGCGTTCCAGCAGCAGCTCTTCGACCTCGATCACACCACCCGCGACCTGGTCCGATCGTCGCAATACCCGGCGATCCGGCCGCTGATGCAGCTGCTGAGCCGCATCGGCTCGGGCTACGTGCTGATCCCGTTGTGCGCGGTCATGTACGTCGTGCTGCGGCGGCACGGCCATCGTGCGGCCAGCTACCTTCCCGCCATGTTCGTCGGCGCGATCGCCTTCTTCACGCTGGCCAAATGGATCGTCGCGCGACCGCGCCCCAAGCTCTCGCCCTATGGGTTTCCGAGTGCCCATACCTTCGGCTCGGTCGTGTTCTTCGGCGGCGTCATCTACCTGCTCTGGACGGTCGAGACGAGCCGGGGCTGGCGCTGGGTGGGGACAGGGGCTTCGCTGCTACTGATCGCGGGCGTCGCGCTGAGCCGGCTCTATTTTCGATCCCACTGGCTGAGCGACGTGGTCGGAGGCCTGACCGGCGGTCTCGCGTACCTGTTGATCTTCCTGCTGGCGGTCGAACCGGACCTGCGGCTCTCTCGCTCCGGCGAGCCGGGGGCCTGAAGCCCCCGGCTCGATCGTCGAGCGCTGGCTACTAGCGCCGCGCCGCGATCTTCGCGGCGGCGGCGTCCGCCTTCTTGAAGTGCTCCTCCGTGAAGCCATAGAGATGCGCGCCCCCGGCGAAGATCTGCGCGGCCATCTCGCGCGGGACGTTCTTCAGGAGATTCGTCGAGACGTGCGGGAAGTTCGAGTCGAAGTGCGGGTAGTCGGTGGAGATGCACATGCGGTCGGCGCCGATGAGCCCCGCCGTCGCCTCGATCTCGGGCTCGCTGCCCTCGACCGCCGCCCAGCAGTTGCGCCGGAAGTACTCGCGCGGCGTCATCGACAGGTACGGCGCGTGCGAGTCGCGATACTGCGGATAGTCCCACTCGATCCGCGACAGGAGACCGGGCACCCAGGAGTTCTGCGCCTCCAGGTAGCCCACGCGCAGCTTCGGGTGGAACTCGAAAACGCCGCCGATGATCATGGCGATCAGCGCCTGCTGCATCTCGATCCAGTGGCTGGCGACGTGCCGGTAGAAGCGGTTCTCGCCGTAGAGCGGAATCATGCGCGAGTAGATCGCGCTGACACCCTCGTGGAAGCCCCACGTCACGTCGAGCTCCTCGTGCACGGAGTAGAGCGGATCCCAGTAGTTGGAGTGCCAGTAGTGGCCGTTCACGAGATTGGGCCGGATGAACGAGCCCACGGCGCCGAGCTCGCGCACGCACCGCACGAGCTCCCGGCAGGCCAGGTGGACGTCGTGTACCGGGAGCATCGCGACCCACTTGAGCTGATCCGGGCTGTACGAGCAGAACTCGTGGATCCAGTTGTTGTAGGCCTGGCAGAGGGCCAGCGAGAGCTGCGGATCCATGTTGTCGCGACCGAGCAGGGCCAGCCCGGCGGTGGGATAGTTCACCGCGATGTCGACCCCTTCCATCTCCATGCCGATCGCCTGGGCGACCGGGTCGTAGTCGCGCTCTACCGCGAAGTCGAGCCGGCCCGTGTCGAAGAGCCGCGAGCCGGACAGGGGCTGCGTGCTCTGCGGTCCGCTGTTCCGGACGCGCTTGCGGTACTGCTGCAGGTCCATGTCCGACGTCGGCAGCCCGTCGATGACGGTGAGCCCGGCGGCGCCGCGCTTGGGCCGCCCGTCGGCACCGATCGGCACGCTGATCCGATCCTTGAACTTCGGATCCAGATACCGATCGAAGAGATCCGGCGGCTCCATGATGTGCATGTCGCTGTCCACGAACCTGAGCCCATCCTTCATGGCACTCTCCTGTTGGTTGGCCCGCCGCCGCGGCTTTGCGCTACCGGTACGCGTCCGGCGCCTGTTTGACGGTTTCCCAGAAGATCGGGTCGTGACCGGGAAAGATCCGACCGCGCACGAGCCGCGCGATCGTTTTCAGCTTCTTGAGGGAGTGCAGGGCCAGGGTCGGATTCCAGACGACGCCGGGCACGCGCTCCTTGTCGGCGTGCTCGTGCCAGTAGCAAGCGTCGCCGGTCAAGATGACCGGCCCCGTCTCGGGCAGCTCGACCAGCAGCGACTGGTGGCCGGGCGTGTGCCCGTCGGATCGCAGGATCGTCACGCCGGGCACGAGCTCCGTGTCGCCGTCGAGCAGCCGCCAGCGATAGCCCGGCAGATCGAAGTTCTTCCGGTAGTAGAACGACTCGAAGAACGAAGCCGGATAGTGCGCGTAGGCGTACTCGTCCTTCTGGACGATCAGCTCGGACTTGGGGAACAGCGCGGCGCCGCCGGCGTGATCGTAGTGAAGGTGCGAGAGCACCACCACGTCCACGTTCTCGGGCTCGAGCCCGACCAGGTCCAGCCGATGCACCAGCAGATCTTCCTCGGTGAAGCGCGCGAGGGGATCGTTGCGGAGCAGGCCGGGCACCGCCCGCGGCGAAAGCCCGGTATCGAACAGGATCATCGCGTCGGAGGTGCGGACGAG
>Ga0187776_10000171_pt1 | contig 31694 bp, 44 predicted proteins | sample 0216_BV02_MP12_2_FD_132426 | JGI IMG/M metagenome (GOLD analysis project Ga0187776, IMG submission 132426) | Tropical peat soil microbial communities from peatlands in Department of Meta, Colombia - 0216_BV02_MP12_20_MG | ecosystem: Environmental > Terrestrial > Soil > Wetlands > Peat | place...
AAGGCCGTGGGCCTCACCGGCAAGGACGGGCACTTCATCCACGCGCGCAAGATGAAGATCCCGAGCAAGGAGGACAAGAAGAAGAAGATCGACGTGGGCCTCGTGGGCGAGGTGGTGCGCATCGACCCGGAGATCATCCAGCTGCTCGACTCGCGCGACTTCATCCCGGTGATCGCCCCGATCGGCAGCGACGAGAACGGCGTCGCCTACAACATCAACGCCGACATCGCCGCGGGCAAGCTCGCGATCACGCTGCAGGCGGAGAAGCTGATCCTGCTCACCAACACCACCGGCGTCCTCGACCGGGAAGGCAAGGTCGTGACCGGCCTCAACGCCCAGCGCGTGAAGGAGATGATCGACGACGGCACGATCTCCGGCGGGATGCTGCCCAAGGTGGAATGCGCCCTCGACGCGGTGAGGAACGGCGTGAAGAGCGCGCACATCATCGACGGGCGCGTCTCCCACGCCCTGCTGCTGGAGGTGCTCACGAGCGAGGGCGTGGGCACGCTCATCCGCGGGGCCGCGGCGAGCCGCGCCAACCACCGCTAGGCCCCTTCCCGCCTCCCGAGGCGCGCGGCGAGCGCCACGTGGTCCGACAGGCGCGACCACGGCGCGCCCACGAGCCGCTCGGCGCCTTCCACCACCAGGTCGCGCACGTAGATGCGGTCGAGCGCGAGGAGCGGCAGCTTCGCGGGGTAGCTGCGGGCGGCCCGTCCCTCCCACTGCTCGAAGACCTCCGCCAGCCCGAGCTGGGCGGCGAGGTATTCGCTCGCCTGGGCGCGCCAGTCGTTGAAATCGCCGGCGACGACGAGGGGCCCCGACTCCGGAACCGCGGCGCGGATGCGGTCGCAGAGCCATTCGAGCTGGAAGCGGCGGCTGCGGCCCCAGAGCCCCAGGTGCACGTTGATGCAGTGCAGGGGCTCCTTCCAGCCCGCGACCGAGACCTCGCAGTGCAGGAGCCCGCGGCTCTCGATCGGGTGGTGGGAGATGTCGACGTTCTCCCACGCGGGGATCGGATGGCGGCTCACGACCGCGTTGCCGTGGTGCCCGTCCTGGTAGACCGCGTTCATCCCGTAGACGCTGTGCGCGCCCTCGTGGCACAGGAACTCGTGCTGCGCCATCTCGGGCCACGCGATGTGCCGGCGCGCGTGGCGGGCGTGGCGCCCCTGCACCTCCTGCAGGAACGCGACGTCGGCGTTGAGCGTCCCCAGGCGGTCGCGGATCTCGTGCAGCACGAGGCGCCGGTTGAACTGCGACAGCCCCTTGTGGATGTTGTAGGTGACGACGGTGAGGGACCGCGCCGCCATGTCAGCCGAGCCTCCGGGGAAGCGTGAGGATGGCCTTGCGGTTGCTCCACGAGAAGACGCGCCCGGCGGCCTCGCGCCACGGCAGCCACCGGGCGGCGAGGTGCTCGCGCGGCTCGACGCGCACCGCGAGAGGCTCGGGCACGCGCAGCCCGAACACGTGCTCCGTGTTGTGGGTCACGCCGGGCGCGTAGCGGTCCCTCCACACCGGGTAGATCTCGAAGACGTTCTCGAGCCCCCAGTCCGCGAGCGGGTAGCGGCTCGCGTCGATGCCGGTTTCCTCCGCCACCTCGCGCGCGGCCGTCTCGGCGAGGGTCTCGCCCGGGTCCTGGCTGCCGGTGACCGACTGCCAGAAGCCGGGACGGTCGGCACGCTCGAGGAGCAGCACCTCGCCCCCGGGCGTGTAGATCACGACGAGCGTCGAGACGGGGATCTTGTAGCTCATGGCACGCGCATGCGCGCGACCACGGGCTCGTCCGCGGCGAACCAGGCGTGCGGCATGTCGCGCGTGCGATGGACCGCCGCCGGCCGGCCCGCCGAATCGACCGCGATGAATCCCACGTCGGCGTCGTAGTCGCGGCCCAGGCGATGGAGCACGTCGCGCATCGCCGCCTCGAGGGGGGCGCCCCGCTCGACCGCCTCCGAGATCGCGCGCGTGGCGAGCGAGCGCAGGACGTACTCGCCGGTTCCCGTGGCCGAGGCCGCCACGGCGTGGGACGCGTAGTTGCCCGCGCCCGGCACCGGGGAGTCGCCCACGCGCCCCACGAGCTTCAGGGTGACGCCGCCGGTCGAGGTCGCCGCGGCGAGCACGCCGTCCACGTCGACCGCGGCCGCGCCCACCGTCCCGCCCGCGTACTCGGGGTGCTCCTTGAGGAACCGGCGCATGCGCAGGCTGTGCTTGCCGAGCGTCTCCTCGAGGTGCGCCTTCTTCTCGCGCCAGTCCGCGGCGCGTTGCGGGGTGACCGGGTCGTAATCCGGAAAGCCCATCACGCGCGCGAAGCGCAGCGCCCCTTCGCCCGCGAGCATGACGTGGTCGGTCTCCTCCATCACCCTGCGCGCGACGAGCACCGGGTTCTTCACGCGCCGCAGCCCGCACACCGCTCCCACGCGCGCCTCGCGGCTCACCATCACGCTCGCGTCGAGCTCGCACGCGCCCTCGAAGTTGAGCACGGCGCCCGTGCCCGCGTTGAACAGGGGATCGTCCTCGAGGGCGACGACGGTGGCGCACACCGCGTCGAGCGCCGTGCCGCCGGCGCGCAGGGTCGCGCGCCCCGCCTCCACCGCGGACTTCATGCCCGCGACGGCGTCCTCCTCCGACCCCAGGCGCCAGGTCCCGGCCCCCCCGTGGGCGATCAGCGCGATCGGCATGCTCGTCGATTCCCCCGGGCGTTCATCGGCGCATTCAGGCGTTGGGCGGATTGCGGAGGCGGATGTGCAGGTCGCGCAGCTGCTTCTCGGTCACCGCGCTCGGCGTCTCCACCATGAGGTCCTGGCCGCGCTGCGTCTTCGGGAACGCGATCACGTCGCGGATCTGCTCCACGCCGCACATGAGCGCGACCAGCCGGTCGAAGCCGAAGGCGATGCCCCCGTGGGGCGGGGCGCCGTAGGACAGGGCGTCGAGCAGGAAGCCGAACTTCGCCCGCTGCTCCTGCTCGCCGATGCCGAGCACGCGGAACTGCTTCGCCTGCACGTCGGCGCGGTGGATGCGCACCGAGCCCCCGCCGATCTCCCAGCCGTTGAGCGCGATGTCGTAGGCCTTCGCGAGCACGCGCCCCGGATCGCTCTCCATGAGCTCCACGTGCTCGTCCTTGGGGCTGGTGAACGGGTGGTGCGCGGCGCCCCAGCGCCTGGCCTCGTGGTCGTACTCGTAGGCGGGGAAGTCGAGCACCCAGCACGGGCGCCAGCCCGCGTCGGCGTGGCCCTTCTCGTGGCCGATCTTCGCGCGCAGCGCCCCGAGGGCGTCGTTCACGATCTTGCGCCGGTCCGCCCCGAAGAAGATCACGTCGCCCGCGCGCGCCTTCGTGCGCTCGAGGATGGCGCGCAGGATGTCGGCCGAGAGGAACTTCACGATCGGCGACTGCAGCCCCTCCTCGCTCGGCTTCGAGGGATCGTTCACGCGGATGTAGGCGAGCCCCTTCGCGCCGTAGATCGCGACGAAGGGCGCGAGGTCGTCGAGCTCCTTGCGCGTGAACTGCTCGTTGCCGCCCGGCACGCGCAGCGCCGCGACGCGCCCGTCGGGAAGCTCCGCGGCGCCGCGGAAGACCTTGAAGCCCGCCTCCTTCACGACGTCCGTGAGCTCGGTGAGCTCCAGCCTCACGCGCAGGTCGGGCTTGTCGCTGCCGTAGCGCTGCGTCGCCTCGGCGTGCGTGAGGCGCGGGAAGGGCCCGAGCTCCACCCCGAGGACCTCCTTGAAGACGTGGCGCACGAGCCCTTCCATGAGGTCCTGGATCTCGCGCTCGGAGAGGAACGAGGTCTCCACGTCGATCTGGGTGAACTCCGGCTGGCGGTCGGCCCGCAGGTCCTCGTCGCGGAAGCACTTCACGATCTGGTAGTAGCGGTCGAGGCCCGAGACCATGAGCAGCTGCTTGAACAGCTGCGGCGACTGGGGCAGCGCGTAGAACTGGCCGTCGTGCAGGCGCGAGGGCACCAGGAACTCGCGCGCCCCTTCGGGCGTGGACTTGTAGAGCACCGGCGTCTCGACCTCGACGAAGCCGTGGGCGTCGAGGTAGGCGCGCACGGCGCGGGCCGTCGCGTGGCGCGTTCTCAGCGCCCGCTGCATGGGCTCGCGCCGCAGATCGAGGTAGCGGTACTTGAGCCTCACCTCCTCCGAGACGTGCTCCTCGTCGAGCATGAAGGGCGGCGTGGCGGAAGGATTCAGGATCTCGAGCTCGTGGGCGAGGACCTCCACCTCGCCGCTCGCGAGGTTCGGATTGACCGTTCCCTCGGGGCGGCGGCGCACGGTGCCCTGCACGCGCAGGACGTACTCGTTGCGCACGCGGTCGGCCGCCGCGAAGGTCTGCGCCCGGTCGGGGTCGCAGACGACCTGCACGAGGCCCTCGCGGTCGCGCAGGTCGATGAAGATCACGCCGCCGTGGTCGCGGCGGCGGTGCGCCCAGCCGTAGACCGTCACGGGCTGGCCGAGGAATCGGGTGTCGATGTTGCCGCAGTATTCGGTTCTCATTGTGTCGTCGCACGCGTGCGTGACGGCCCTGGGCCGCGCGAGCCGCCCGCCATCCCCCGCGCCCGCGGGGTTCGTCGATAGGGTTTTCCCGTCGCCGCGCAGACGACGGAAGCTGTCCGGATCCTTCTCCTTCCCCCCGAGCCGTCGCCTACGTTCTCGGCGACGGCCGCGGATTGGGGTCGGTCCCGGGGCGGTGGCCCTCGGGTCGCGGAAGGCGGGGAGCGGGCTCGGCCACCCCCATCGAGATGATGTACTTGAGCGCGTCGTCCACGCTCATCTCGAGCGCGATGGCTTCCGAGCGCGGCACGACGAGGAAGAATCCGGCCGTGATGTTGGGCGTGGTCGGCACGAAGACCGAGATCTGGTCGCGCCCGAGGATGTCGGCCACCTCGTGCTCGGGCGTGCCCGTCACGAGGGCGACCGTCCAGGCGCCGGGGTGGGGATAGCGCACGAGCACGGCGCGCCGGAAGGCCTTCCCCTCGGGCGAGAACAGCGTGTCGCTGATCTGCTTCACGCCGCCGTAGATCGAGCGGACGATGGGGATGTGGCCGAGCGCGAGGTCGCCGAGCGCGAGCAGCCTGCGGCCGAAGAAGTTCGCCGCCAGCGCCCCCGTGGCGAGCACGATCGCCGCGGTGAGGATGATGCCCAGGCCCGGGACGTGGAAGCCGAACAGCGCCTCGCTGCGGAAGCGCTCGGGCAGCAGCAGCAGCGACTGGTCCATCATGTCCACGAGCAGCGCGAGGACCCACAGCGTGATGCCCAGCGGGATCCACACGAGCAGGCCCGCGACGAAGTAGCGGCGCAGCGTGCTCATCGCGCTCTCGGCCGGGAATGCCCCGGTGTCAGTGGCAGGAGCAGCCGCCGCCGCACGGGCCCGGCGAGGGCTTCTTCTCGCCTTCGGCGGACTTGGCCTCGGGCTTCGCCTCGGCGGCCTTCGCGCCGGGCCTCGCGCCGCCGTTCCTGAAATCGGTCGCGTACCAGCCGCTCCCCTTCAGCTGGAAGCCCGCGGCCGTGACCATTTTCGAGAAGGTGGGCTTCCCGCAATGCGTGCACACGGTGAGCGGCGCGTCGGTCACCTTCTGGAGGAACTCCTGCTGGTGGCCGCAGCTTTCGCAGCGATATTCGTAGATCGGCATGGGCGTATCTCGCAATCTCAAAATCGCATTTTAACAGAAGGACTTGGCGCGCCTTCCCCGGCGCGCGGCCGCGCGGGGCGGACGCCCGGCCGCTCAGGAAGACTGGCGCCCCTCGAGGGCCGCGATGCGCGCCTCGATCGACGGGTGGCTCGCGAAGAGCCCCAGGAACGGGCTTCCCTCCGCGATGCCGGCGGACTGGAACGCCTGCGGCAGCGCCCCCTGCTCGAGCGAGCCCAGGCGGCGCAGCGCGGCGATCATCGCCCGCGGGCTGCCCAGCAGGCTCGCCGACCCCGCGTCGGCACGGTACTCGCGCAGCCTCGAGAACCACGCGACGACGATCGAGGCGGCGATGCCGAACAGGATCTGGCACGCGAAGACCGTGGCGTAGTACCCGATCCCGAGGCCGCGCTCGGTGCGGAACACCGCGCGGTCCACGACGTAGCCGACCACGCGGGAAAGGAACACCACGAACGTGTTGACCACGCCCTGGATCAGCGCGAGCGTGACCATGTCCCCGTTGGCCACGTGCGAGAGCTCGTGCCCGAGGACGGCCTCGATCTCCTCGTGGCTCATGGATTGCAGCAGGCCGGTGGAGACGGCCACCAGCGAGGAATCCCGGAAGGCGCCGGTCGCGAACGCGTTCGGCGCGCCCTCGTAGACCGCCACCTCGGGCATGGCCACGCCCGCGCGCTCCGCGAGCCGCCGCACGGTCTCCACGAGCCACTGCTCGTCGGGCCCCCGCGGCGAATCGATCACGCGCGCGCCCGTGGTCCACTTCGCCATGGACTTGCTCATGAGCAGCGAGATGAACGAGCCGGCGAAGCCCACGATCACCGAGAAGACGGCGAGCGAGCCCACGTTGAGCCCCGTGCCCGCGAGGTAGCGGCCGACGCCGAGGATCGACAGCGTGATCGACAGCACCAGCCCGACGGCGATGTTGGTGACGAGGAAGAGGACGATGCGCTTCATGGGTTCCCTGGAAGGTTGGGGACTCTGGAGCCCTGCAGGTGGGGGCGGCCGAGGCGCGATCAAGGGCCTCGCGCCGCGGGGCGCCGCGGGACGCCGCGCCCCGCGGGCCGCCTCAGAGGGGAATGTCGTCCTCGAAGTCGTCGAACTTGCCGCCCGCCTTGGCCGCGGGCTTCGCGGCGGACGCGCGCGAGCCGCCGGAATCGCGCGGCTCGGAGGCCTCCCGCTCGGCGGCGGCGCCGGCCCCGCCCATGCCCTGGCGCGAGCCGAGCATCTGCATGGCGTTGGCGACGATCTCGGTGGTGTACTTGTCCTGGCCGTCCTTGTCCTGCCACTTGCGGGTCTGCAGGCGCCCCTCGACGTAGACCTGGCTGCCCTTCTTGAGGTACTCGCCCGCGATCTCCGCGAGCTTGCCGAAGAAGGCGACGCGATGCCACTCGGTCTTCTCCTGCTTCTCGCCGTTCTTGTCCTTCCACACCTCGGTGGTCGCGACCGAGATGTTCGTGATCGCGCCCCCGTCGGGCATGTAGCGGGTTTCGGGGTCGCGCCCGAGGTTGCCGATGAGGATCACCTTGTTGACCGATGCCATGACTTCTCCCTTTCGTGAGGGCGGTTGCGCGCGCTACTGGCCGGCGACGCCCGAGGCGGCCGGGACGAATTCCCCCATGTTCCACGCCACGCCCAGCCACGCGAGCAGGAGCGCGACGCAGGCGCCGAGCGCCGCGACGAAGCCGAAGTGCTGGGCGATCGCCCCGCCCGCGGCCGAGCCGACGAACGTCCCGAGGAACTGTACGCTGGAATAGACGCCCGTGGCGGCCCCGCGCGCATCCCGGGGAGCGGCCCGCGACACGAGCGCCGGCAGCTTCGCCTCAAGAACGTTGAAGCCCGCGAAGAAGATGACGAGCGCCGTCGCGATGGCGGCGACGCTCTCCAGGCCCGCGGCAAGTAGCCCCGCGCCCGCGGCCAGCACGGCGATGGCGCCGAGGAGGATCGGGCGCTCGCGGCGCGCCGTGCGCGAGGCGAGCGCAGGCATCATGAGGACCAGGCCCGCGGCCATCGCGCCGAGGTAGATCCACCAGTGGTGCCGCGCGGGCAGCCCCGCCTTCACCAGGGCGACGGGCGTCACGACGAACATCGCCATGAGCACCGAGTGCAGCGTGAAGATGCCGAAGTCGAGCCGCAGGAGCTCCGGCATCCGCAGCACCTCGGAGAACGCGGGCGCCGAGGGCGAGCGCGGGACGAGCGGCGCGTCCGGCACCACCCAGCGCGCCACCCCCATGGCGGCGATCGCGAGCGACCCCGTGATGGCGAAGATGCCCTGCAGCCCGAACGCCTGCTCGAGCGAGGGAGCCGAGACGAAGGAGACGGCGAAGGCGAGCCCGATCGTGGAACCGATGATCGCCATCGCCTTGCTGCGCTGCGTCTCGCGCGTGAGGTCGGCGGCGAAGGCGATCGCCACGCCCGAGATCGCGCCCAGCCCCTGGACCACGCGCCCCGCGATCATGCCGGCGGGCGCCTCGACGCTCGCGCAGATGAAGCTGCCCGCCGCCATGGCGGCGAGCCCCGCGTAGATCAGCGGCTTGCGGCCGAAGCGGTCCGACAGGCGCCCCATGGGGATCTGGAGCAGCGCCTGGGTGAGGCCGTAGACGCCCATGGCGATGCCGGCGAGCTCGAGGTTCCACCCGGGCCGCCCCTGGGTCCAGAGCGTGAAGACGGGCAGGATGATGAACATGCCCAGCATGCGCAGCCCGAAGATCGAGGCGAGCGAAAGGCTCGCTCGCAGCTCGCTCGGGCTCATGCGGGCCGGGGAAGTCACCGGTAGGGAGACGTGCAGCGGGAGTGGTGGCTCGGGTATATTAGCAGATTGCCCATGGAAACGATCCGGATCCGCGGCGCGCGCACGCATAACTTGAGGAACGTCAGCCTCGACATTCCCCGCAACCGCCTCGTCGTCATCACGGGGCTCTCGGGCTCCGGCAAGTCCTCGCTCGCCTTCGACACGCTCTACGCCGAGGGCCAGCGCCGCTACGTCGAGTCCCTCTCGGCCTACGCCCGGCAATTCCTGCAGCTCATGGAGAAGCCCGACGTGGACCTGATCGAGGGGCTCTCGCCCGCGATCGCGATCGAGCAGAAGGCGACCTCCCACAATCCGCGCTCCACGGTGGGCACCGTCACCGAGGTGCACGACTACATGCGGCTGCTCTTCGCCCGCGTGGGCGATCCCTACTGCCCCGAGCACCAGGTGAAGCTCGCCTCGCAGAGCGTGGCGCAGATGGTGGACCACGTGGCGGCGCTTCCCGAGGGCACGCGCGTGATGATCCTCTCGCCGCTCGTGGTGGGTCGCAAGGGCGAGCATGCGGAGCTCTTCGACGAGCTGCGCGCCCAGGGGTTCGTGCGCGTGCGCATCGACGGCGAGGTGCACGAGATCGACCAGCTGCCGAAGCTCGACCGCAACCGCAAGCACACCGTCGAGATCGTGATCGACCGCGTGCGCATCGAGCGGGCCGAGGGCCCCGGACCGGGTCTCGCGCAGCGCGTCGCGGAATCCTTCGAGACGGCGCTGCGCCACGCCGACGGCCGTGCCCTCGCCGTCGAGATGGACACGCGGCGCGAGCACCTCTTCTCGGCGCGCTTCGCCTGTCCCCTGTGCAGCTACTCGATCCCCGAGCTCGAGCCGCGGCTCTTCTCGTTCAACAACCCGCTCGGCGCCTGCCCGCGCTGCGACGGGCTGGGCGAGATCACCTTCTTCGACCCGAAGCGCGTGGTCGCCTTCCCGCACCTGTCGCTCGCGGGCGGCGCGATCCGCGGCTGGGACCGGCGCAACCAGTTCTACTTCTCGATGCTCGCCTGCCTCGCGCAGCACTACGGCTTCGACGTCGAGACGCCGTTCGAGTCGCTCCCGGAGCGCGCCCAGCGGGTGGTGCTCGAGGGCTCGGGCGAGGAGAAGATCGCGTTCCGCTACCCCGGCGAGAAGGGACGCAGCTCCGTGAAGGAGCACCCCTTCGAGGGCATCATCCCGAGCCTCGAGCGGCGCCACCGCGAGACCGACTCCGTGGCGGTGAAGGAGGAGCTCGCCAAGTACCTCAACACGCGCGCCTGCCCCGAGTGCGGCGGCACGCGCCTGAGGATCGAGGCGCGCAACGTGCGCGTGGCGGGGCGCACCATCCACGAGCTGTCCTCGCTGCCGCTCGCCGAGGCGCAGCCGTTCTTCGAGCGCCTGGAGCTTCCCGGCTCGCGCAAGGCGATCGCCGAGAAGATCGTGCGCGAGATCGCCAACCGCATCCAGTTCCTGAACAACGTGGGCCTCGACTACCTCTCGCTCACGCGCTCGGCGGACACGCTCTCCGGCGGCGAGGCCCAGCGGATCCGGCTCGCGAGCCAGATCGGCTCGGGGCTCACCGGCGTGATGTACGTGCTCGACGAGCCGTCCATCGGGCTGCACCAGCGCGACAACGAGCGGCTCATCGGCACCCTCAAGCACCTGCGCGACCTGGGCAACTCGGTGATCGTCGTGGAGCACGACGAGGAGGCGATCGCCGCGGCCGACCACGTGATCGACATGGGGCCCGGCGCGGGCGTGCACGGCGGCGAGATCGTGGCGAGCGGCGCGCCCGAGGAGATCCTGCGCAACCCCGCCTCCCTCACCGGCCAGTACCTCTCGGGGCGCAAGTCGATCGCGGTGCCCGCGCGCCGGCGCAGGCCCGACCCGAAGCGCCAGCTGCGGGTGGCCGGGGCGCGGGGCAACAACCTCAAGGACGTCACGGCCGACATCCCCGTGGGGCTCTTCGTCGCGGTCACCGGCGTGTCGGGCTCGGGAAAGTCCACGCTCATCAACGACACGCTCTACAACGCCGTGGCGCACCATCTCTACGGCTCGGCCGCCGAGCCCGCCGACCACGACGCCATCGAGGGGCTCGACTTCTTCGACAAGGTGATCAACGTGGACCAGAGCCCGATCGGGCGCACGCCGCGCTCGAACCCGGCGACGTACACGGGTCTCTTCACGCCGATCCGCGACCTGTTCTCCGGCGTGCCCGAGTCGCGCGCGCGCGGCTACGGGCCGGGGCGCTTCTCGTTCAACGTGAAGGGCGGGCGCTGCGAGGCGTGCCAGGGCGACGGGCTGATCCGCGTGGAGATGCACTTCCTGCCCGACATCTACGTGCCGTGCGACGTGTGCCACGGCAAGCGCTACAACCGCGAGACGCTCGAGGTGCTCTACAAGGGCAAGCCGATCGACGAGGTGCTCGACATGACGGTCGAGCAGGCGCGCGAGTTCTTCGCCTCGGTGCCGGCGATCGAGCGCAAGCTCGCCACCCTGCTCGAGGTGGGGCTCGGCTACATCAAGCTCGGGCAGAGCGCGACCACGCTCTCGGGCGGCGAGGCGCAGCGCGTGAAGCTCTCGCTGGAGCTGTCGAAGCGCGACACGGGCCGCACGCTCTTCATCCTCGACGAGCCCACCACGGGGCTGCATTTCCAGGACATCGACCTGCTGCTGAAGGTCCTGCACCGCCTGCGCGACCACGGCAACACGGTGATCGTGATCGAGCACAACCTCGACGTGATCAAGACCGCCGACTGGGTGATCGACCTGGGGCCCGAGGGCGGCGACGGGGGCGGGCGCGTGATCGCCCAGGGCACCCCGGAGCAGGTCGCCCAGTCCCCGGGCAGCTTCACCGGGCGGTTCCTGGGGCCGGCGCTGCGCCTCGAGCCGCCGCGAAGGGCGGCGGCGGGCTGATGGCCGTGCCGATCGACGAGCTCGCCGTGCCGGTGCCGTCCGGGCCCCGCCCGTCGCCGTGAATCCGCGCGAGCTGCTGCTCGGGAGCTTCCGGGCCGCGCTCGCCGTGGCCGATCCCCTGCGCATCGTGCCGCCGCACCTTCCGCCGCCGCCGGAGGGCCGCACGGTGGTGGTGGGCGCGGGCAAGGCGGCCGGCGCCATGGCGCTCGCGGTCGAGGACCACTGGCCGGCCGCCTCTCGCCTCGAGGGCGTGGTCATCACGCGCTACGGCCACGGGCTGCCGACCCGGCGCATCCGCGTGGTGGAGGCGGGCCATCCCGTCCCCGACGAGCACGGGGAGGCGGCGGCGCGCGAAACGCTCGAGCTCGCCCGCAGCCTCGGGCCCGACGACCTGCTCCTCGCCCTCGTTTCCGGCGGTGGATCGTCGCTCCTCGCCCTTCCCGTGCCGGGCGTGCCGCTGGCGGACCTCAAGGCCGTGACGCGCGCGCTCCTCGCGAGCGGCGCTCCCATCCAGGACATGAACACGGTGCGCAAGCACCTCTCGGCGATCCAGGGCGGGCGCCTCGCCGCGGCCACGCGCGCGCGCGTGCTCGCGCTCGTGATCTCGGACGTGACCGGCGACGATCCGACGCACATCGCCTCGGGCCCCTGCGCGCCCGATCCCTCGACGTTCGGCGAAGCGCTCGAGATCCTCGAGCGCTTCGGGGTGAAGCCGCCCGACTCGGTCGCCGCGCACCTGAAGCGCGGCGCGGAGGGCGCCGAGCCCGAGACGCCGAAGCCGGGCGATCCGGCCTTCGCGCGCGTCGAGAACCGCGTGGTCGCCACGGCCCACGGGAGCCTCGAGGCCGCGGCCGCCTACGTGCGCGAGAGCGGCGTCGCCGCCCTCGTGCTGGGAGACACCGTCACGGGCGAGTCCTCGGAAGTGGCGAAGGTGTACGGGGCACTCGCCCGCGAGGTACGCACCCACGGCGAGCCCGTGAGGCCCCCCGCGGCGCTCATCTCGGGCGGGGAGACCACGGTCACGGTGCGCGGCCGCGGACGCGGTGGGCGCTGCACGGAGTTCCTCCTCGCGCTCGCCCTCGACCTCGCCGGGCTCGACTCCACCTGGGCGCTCGCCTGCGACACCGACGGCATCGACGGCACCGAGGACAACGCGGGCGCGCTGCTCGCCCCCGACGCCCTCGCGCGCGCCGCGGCGCTCGGGCTCGAGGCGAAGCGCCTGCTCGCCGACAACGACGGCTACCGCTTCTTCGCATCGCTCGGCGACCTCGTCGTGACGGGGCCCACGCGCACCAACGTGAACGACTACCGCATCATCCTCGTGCGCTAGCGGCCATGGCCCGGGACGCGTTCGCGCTCACCATCGCCGCGCTCGCCATCCTCGCCGGCGCCGCCGCCCTCGCCTTCGTCTGGCAGCCCGGCATCGCCTCGCTCTACGACGATAGCGTCGCCTACCTCGTGATGGCGCAGGCGCTGAGCCCGTGGTCGCCGCCGAGCGCGGCGATCGCAGCCGCCTTCCCGATCGAGAAGTTCCCTCCCGCGTTCCCCTTCGTGGTGGCGCTCGTGGGCGGCGCGCACGACTGGCGCATCGCGCACGCGGTGGTCGCCGCGGGCTTCGCGGCGAGCGTGCTGCTCTCGGGGTGGTTCGCGCGCGAGGCGACGGGATCGCGCGCCGCCGGCGTGGCGACCGCCGCCACGATGGCGCTGCTTCCGGGCGCGTGGCTCAACCTCAAGGGCGTGCTCACCGAGTTCCCGTACCTCGCGCTTTCGCTCGCGGCGCTCGTCTGGCACCGCCGCATCTCCGGGTCGCGGCGCGGCATGGGCGCATGGATGGGGCTCGGCGCGCTGCTCGCCGTCGCCTTGCTCACCCGGACGATCGGGGTGGCGCTCGTCGCTGCGGTGGCCGCGGTCGAGGCGCTGCGCTGGCGGCGCAGCCGCGGCGATCCGCGTCCCGCGCTCGTCGCGGTCGCGATTCCGCTCGCCGCCGCCGCGCTGTGGTACGCGCTGCGTCCCGCGGGCGGCGAGGACGCGTACGTCGCGAGCGGCGTGGGGCTCGTGCGCGGCACGCTCGAGCACGGGCCCGCGTGGCTGCTCGCCTCGATGGGCCGCAACGCGGGCGCGCTCGGATTCTCGTGGCTCAACGACCTGCTGATCTTCTGGGAGGGGCCGTGGCAGCCGAAGGTGATGCTCGCCGCCGCGCTGGGGTGGCTCGCCCTCGCGGGCACCGCCTGGCGCGCCGCGCGCGGCACGACCGACGGGCTCTACGCCGCCTTCTACCTCGCCATCCTCCTCGCCTGGCCCTTCCCCGCCCACATGTACCGCCTGGGGCTTCCGATCATCCCGGTGCTCCTCGCGGGCGGATGGTGGGCGCTGGGCGAGGCCCTCGCACGCGGCGCCGGCGGGGCGCGCCGCGCGCGCTTCGCCGCCGTCCTCGCCTTCACGCCGCTCGTGCTGTGCGTGCCCGCGGTGCTCTTCTACGTGGCGGGGCGCGCCCGCGCCGCCGGCGACGAGCCCGGCCCCTACCGCGTGCAGGACATCGCCGAGTTCTACCGCATTCCGCTGGGCCCCTGGGCCGCGTCCGTGGCGCGCCGCCAGCTGGGCGTGCTGCGCGACATGGACCGCATCCGCGAGACCACGCCGCTGCAGGCGCGCGTCATGTGGTACCTGCCGGACTACGTGGCGCTGCTTGCCGGGCGCCGCGGCCTCGCCATCCCGCCGGCGTCCGACGCGGCGGCCTTCGCCGCCGAGATGCGGCGGCGGCGCCCCGACTACGTGTACGTCACCGCCATCCCCTTGCGCGACGAGGGCACGGGCGGCGATGATCCCCTCGCCCCGCAACGCCTGGCCGCCCCGTACGCCGAGACCGTGTGGACCCGGACGGAATCGGGCAAGACGGAGTCGGTGCTGCTCAGGATCGACCGGGAAAAGCTCGAGGCCCCATCGCGCCCATGAAGGTATCCGTCGTCATCCCCTGCTACAACGAAGCCGCCACCATCGAGCGCATCGTCGATGCGGTGCGCGCCGCCCCGCCCTCGGACAAGGAGATCATCGTCGTCGACGACGCCTCCACCGACGGCAGCGCCGAGCGCCTCGCGGGCGACCTCGCCGGGCGCATCGACCGGCTGATCCGCCACGCGACGAACCAGGGCAAGGGCGCGGCGCTGCGCAGCGGCTTCGAGGCCGCCACGGGCGACGTGGTCCTCGTCCAGGACGCGGACCTGGAGTACGACCCGCGCGAGTATCCGCTGCTCCTCGCGCCCATCCTCGCGGGCCACGCCGACGTGGTGTACGGCTCGCGCTTCATGGGCGCCGCGCCGCACCGCGTGCTGTACTTCTGGCACCGCATGGGCAATGGCGTCCTCACGGTGCTGTCGAACATGTTCACGAACCTCAACCTCACCGACATGGAGACCTGCTACAAGGCCTTCCGCCGCGAGGTCGTCCGGTCGATCCGCATCGAGGAGAACCGGTTCGGCTTCGAGCCCGAGATCACCGCGAAGGTCGCCAAGGGGGGATGGCGGGTCTACGAGGTGGGCATCTCCTACTTCGGCAGGACCTACGCGGAAGGCAAGAAGATCAACTACAAGGACGGCCTGCGTGCCATCTACTGCATCCTCAAGTACAACCTTTTCCGCTGAGCGGCGCGCCATCGCCCGCTACTTCCTCGTGGGGGGCGCCGCCGCGTGCGTGGACATCGGGCTGTTCACGCTCTTCGCGCGCCAGATGGGCCTGCCGTACCAGGCCGTCGGCGCGGCGACCTTCGTGCTCGCCACCCTGGTGAACTACCTGCTCAGCGTGCGCTTCGTCTTCCACAGCGGGGCGCGCCACCACCCGCGCCTCGAGATCGTGCTCGTGTACGCGGTGAGCGGCGTGGGGCTCGCCCTGAACGCGGCGATCCTCTGGGCGGCGGTGGAGCAGGCCCACCTCGACCTGCTCTTCGCCAAGCTCCTCGCGACGGGCGTGGTGTTCTTCTGGAACTACTTCGCGCGCCGCCTGCTCGTGTTCGGGACGCCGCGCGCCTAGGCTTCAGCTCTCGCGGTCGCGCGCGAGGAATCCCTCGAGGCGCCCGCGGTCGACGCGCATCAGCACGAACTCCTCGCCGCCCACGGCCGCGTTCGGCACGGCGAAGACGGGCTCGGCGTACTCGCCCACGCTCGCGAGCGTGGCGAACGGATCGCCCTGGTGTCCGGCGAGGTCCGACTTGAACAGGCGCGACATCACCACGTAGTCCACGCCCGCGCGGCGGATCTCGCCCGCGAGGCGGCGCGCGTCCCAGCCGTAGTAGAAGGGAACCCCGGCGCGGCCGCCGAGGAGCGCCACGTATTCGGGGCGCATCCACATCACGCGGGCCTGCGGCGGCGTGCGGCTCGCGAGCGCCCCGAAGCCCGTGAGCACCGCGACCTGCTTGGCCGCCAGGGCGCGCGCGCGCTGAACGTTGAGGGTCCCGTAGTAGTCGGTGACGTCGGCGTAGGCGGCGTCCGCGCCTGCCGGCGGGGTCCGGTCGAGGGACTTCTCCTGCACGAGCACCCACGCGGGCACGCACAGCAGCGCGGGCAGCGCGAGGACCGCCCCGGCGATGCGCGCGCCGTGGCGCCCCGCCGCCCGGCGCCGGGCGAGCGCGAACGCGGTCTGCGCCGCGTGCAGCAGGAGGAGGGGCACGACCGGATAGAGGAGGCGGCGCATGTTCTCCGCGGGGAACACCCAGGCGAGCACCAGGGCGAGCGTGGCGAGCACGTACCAGCCGTCGAGGCGGTTGCCGAGGGCGGCGCGCACGGCCCCGGCGAGCCCCAGCACGCCCAGCAGTGCGAAGACGGCGCGCAGGGCCGCAGGCACGGCCGGATCGGCCGTGAACGAGGCGATCCACCCGTCGAGGAAATAGCGCGAGGCGAGGCTGAGCGCGAGGCCCGGATCGCGCGCCCACGTGGCGAGGACTTCCTCGCCGGTGCCCGCGTAGCCGTTCGTCCCGGCGACCGGGCGCAGCGCGAGCCAGAGGCCGGCGAGGAGCGCGGGCGGGACGAGCGCGAGGAACGGGACCCATGCGCGGCGGTCGACCTTGCGCACGGCGCGCAGGGCCCCGTGGGCGGCCAGCGCCGCGAGCAACGCCACGCCGGCCGCCCGGGTGAGCACGGCCGCGCCTGCGAGCCCGCCCAGCGCGAGCCACGCCGTCCAGGGCGCATCGCGGCGCGCCTCGAGGCGCGCGGCGTGGAAATCAAGCGCGAGTATCGAGAGCAGGAGGTACATCGGCTCGCTGAGGATCCCCTTGATGCTCACCCACGCCGTGGGCGTGAGGAGGAACCCCGCCGCGAGCGCGAGGCCCGCGACCTCGCCGCCCAGCCGCAGCGCTCCGTAGCGCTGGATCGCGACCGCCGCGGCGAGCCCGAAGGCGGCCACGAGCAGGTGCGCCGCGAGCAGGCTCGTGGCGCCTCCCGCGGCCGCGAGCGCGAGGGGGAAGAGCGGCGGGAAGTGCGCCTGGTAGGGCACCCACGGCGCGAGCAGGGGACCGGCCGTGCCGGCGAAATGGCGCGCGAGCAGCAGGTAGCTCACGCTGTCGTCGCCGATCGTGGCGATGTCCCGCTGCCATGCGAAATGCACGGCGAGCGGGCCCGCGACGGCGAGGAGGGCGAGGAGGCCGGCGAGGCTCCGCACGGACCGGGGCCGGCTCTCGCGCGGCCCTTGCGCGGCGCCGTCGCCGCCGCCCATCACTCGGCTTTGGATCCCTTCGCGCCGGGCTCCGCGGCGGGCTCCGGGCGGTCGAGCAGCTCGACGAGCGCCATGGGCGCGTTGTCGCCCTGGCGGAAGCCGAACTTGAGGATGCGCAGGTACCCGCCGTTGCGGGCCTTGTAGCGCGGCCCCAGCTCCTCGAAGAGCTTCACCACCATCTCGCGGTCGCGCAGGCGGTCGAAGGCGAGGCGGCGGTTGGCGAGCGTCGGCGACTTGCCCAGCGTGATGATGGGCTCGGCCACCCGGCGCAGCTCCTTCGCCTTGGGCAGCGTCGTGCGGATGGACTCGTGCCGCAGCAGCGAGACGGTCATGTTGCGCAGCATCGCGAGGCGATGGCTGCTGGTGCGGTTGAGCTTGCGCAGCCCGTGGCGGTGACGCATGTCAGGTTCCCTTCGCTCTCTTGGCCTGTGCGGCCTTGTTGGTATTGTCGTTAATGGGGACGGTCCCCCTTATTTCGTGAGCCCCGCCACCGGCCAGTTTTCCAGCTTCATGCCCAGCGTGAGGCCCTTGGAGGCGAGCACCTCCTTGATCTCGTTGAGCGACTTGCGCCCGAGGTTCGGGGTCTTCAGCAGCTCGTTCTCGGTGCGCTGGATGAGGTCGCCGATGTAGTAGATGTTCTCCGCCTTGAGGCAGTTGGCCGAGCGCACGGTGAGCTCGAGGTCGTCGACCGGCTGGAGCAGGATCGGGTCGACCTGCGGCTGGGCGCTCTCGACCCGCTCCTCGCTCGTGGACTGGAGCGAGGCGAACACGGACAGCTGGTCGACCAGCACGCTCGCCGAGTAGCGCACCGCCTCTTCCGGCTCGATCACGCCGTTGGTCTCGATGTCGATCACCAGGCGGTCGAGGTCGGTGCGCTGCTCGACGCGGGCGCTCTCGACCTGGTAGCTCACGCGGCGCACGGGCGAGAACGAGGCGTCGAGCAGGATCGAGCCGATGGAGCGCGAGTCGTCCTGCCGGCGCGAGGTGGCCGGCACGTAGCCGCGGCCCTTCTCGATCCGGATCGTCATGTCGATCTTCCCGCCCTGCGTGAGGTGCGCGATCACGTGGTCGGGGTTGATGATCTCCACGTCGTGCGTCTGCTCGATGTCGGCGGCCGTCACCGGGCCCGGCGTGGATTTCTTGAGCTTGAGCGTCGACTCCGAGCGGTTGTGCAGCTTCATCACCACGCCCTTGAGGTTGAGGATCACGTCGACGACGTCCTCCTGCACGCCCTCGATCGTCGAGTACTCGTGCAGCACGCCCGCGATCTTCACCTCGGTCGCGGCGTAGCCGGGCATCGACGAGAGCAGGATCCGGCGCAGGGCGTTGCCGAGCGTGTGCCCGTAGCCGCGCTCGAACGGCTCCATGATGACCTTCGCGTGCGTGGGCGACAGGTTCTGCACGTCGATGATCCGGGGCTTCAGGAAATTCGTGGCGTTGCTTTGCATTCGGGGGTACCTCTGCCAGATGCGTTTCGGAAAGCGGGCTCCAGCGTCTTCGGGCGCCGTCGGGCGAGCGCGGCCGTTACTTCGAGTAAAGCTCGACCACCAGCTGTTCGTTCACGTCGGAGGCGAACTCCGCGCGGTCGGGCAGCTGCTTGAAAGTGCCCTTGAAGCTCTTGGGGTCCACCTCCACCCAGCTCGGGAAGCCGTTCTGCTCGGCGAGGTCGAGGGAGGCCTTGATGCGCAGCTGTCCGCGGGCCCGCTCGCGCACCGCCACGACGTCGGCCGCGCGCAGCAGGTACGACGGGATGCTCACCGGCTTGCCGTTCACCTCGATCGCGCGGTGCGAGACGAGCTGGCGCGCTTCCGCCCGCGTCGAGGCGAACCCCATCCGGTAGACCACGTTGTCCAGGCGGCTCTCGAGCATCTGCAGGAGCACCTCGCCCGTGGCGCCGCGCTTGGCGATCGCCTTGTCGAAGTAGGTGCGGAACTGGCGCTCCAGCACCCCGTACATGCGGCGGATCTTCTGCTTCTCGCGCAGCTGCGTGCCGTACTCCGAGATGCGCGTCGACTTCGCCCCGTGCTGGCCGGGCCGCGAGTCGAGCTTGCACTTGGTGTCGAGCGAGCGCCGGGCGCTCTTCAGGAAGAGGTCGGTGCCTTCCCGGCGCGAGAGCTTGCACTTGGGTCCGATGTAGCGTGCCACTGGGTTCTCCTGGTCTCTTCAAATGGGGGCGCCCGCCCGCGCGGGCAAGCCCCCTTCGTCACATGCGGCGGCGCTTCGGCGGCCGGCAGCCGTTGTGGGGGACGGGGGTCACGTCGGCGATCGACACGATCTTGAGCCCCAAGGCGTTGAGCGCCCGCACGGCCGACTCGCGCCCCGGTCCCGGCCCCTTGATGCGCACCTCGAGGTTCTTCACCCCGTGCTCCTGGGCGGCGCGCCCCGCCGCCTCGGCCGCCACCTGGGCGGCGAAGGGCGTGGACTTGCGCGAGCCCTTGAAGCCCGCCGCGCCCGAGGTCGCCCACGAGAGGGCGTTGCCCTGGCGGTCGGTGATGGTGATGATCGTGTTGTTGAAGGAGGCGTGCACGTGGGCGATGCCCTCCGAGACCACCTTCTTCGCCTTCTTGCGCACGCGCGCTGCGGCCGGTGCCTTTGCCATTTGCTGGAATCCTCGCTTCGTGTCAGGCCGTCGCTGCGGCCTTGGTGAGACGCACGGCCTTGCGCGGGCCCTTGCGGGTGCGCGCGTTGGTGCGGGTGCGCTGCCCGCGCACGGGCAGGCCCTTCTTGTGCCGCACGCCGCGGTAGCAGCCCAGGTCCATCAGCCGCTTGATGTTCATCGAGGTCTCGCGGCGCAGGTCCCCCTCCACCGTGAACTTGCCCACCTGCTCGCGCAGCCGGTCCATCTCGGCGTCGGTGAGGTCCTTGATCTTCGCCGACTGGCGCACGCCCGCCGTGTCGCAGATGAGGCGCGCGCGCGAGCGCCCGATGCCGTAGATCGCGGTGAGCGCGATCGCCGCGTGCTGGTGGTTCGGGATGTTGATGCCTGCAATACGTGCCATGTCAGTCGGTCTCTTCGATGTTGGCGCGACTCACCCAGGAAAGGGCCGGGCGCGCCAAAGGTCAGCCCTGGCGCTGCTTGTGGCGCGGGTCGGTGCAGATCACGCGCACCACGCGCTTGCGCCGCACGATCTTGCACTTGCGGCAGATTTTCTTGACGGAAGCCTGCACTCGCATCGCCGTTCTCCTTACTTGGCGCGGAACGTGATCCGCGCCTTCGTCAGATCGTAGGGCGTGAGCTCCACGGTCACCTTGTCGCCGGGTAGGATGCGGATGTAGTGCATGCGCATCTTCCCGGAGATGTGCCCCAGGACCACGTGCCCGTTCTCGAGCTTCACCCTGAACATCGCGTTGGGGAGAGTCTCGAGGATCTCCCCCTGCATCTGGATCGTCTCTTCCTTTGCCATCCGTCAGCGCACCGGGAAGGAGCTGCCGCCCTTGAAGTTCGCCTTCTTGAGCAGGCTCTCGTACTGGTGCGACATGAGGTAGGCCTGCAGCTGCGCCATGAAGTCCATGGTGACCACCACCGTGATGAGCAGCGACGTGCCGCCGAAGTAGAACGGCACGTTGTAGTTGCTGCGCAGGAACTCCGGCATCAGGCACACGAGCGTCACGTAGACCGCGCCGATGAGCGTCAACCGCGTGATGATGCGGTCGACGTAGCGCGCCGTCTGCTCGCCCGGGCGGATCCCCGGCACGAAGGCCCCGCTCTTCTTCAGGTTGTCCGCGGTCTCCTTCGAGTTGAAGACGAGCGCCGTGTAGAAGAAGCAGAAGAAGACGATCGCCGCCGCGTAGAGCGCCACGTAGAGCGCCTGCCCCGGCGAGAGCGCCGCCGCGACGTCCTTCAGCCACGTCATGTACTCGTGCGCGCCGAACCAGCTCGCGAGCGTCGCCGGGAAGAGGATGATCGACGAGGCGAAGATCGGCGGGATCACCCCCGACATGTTGAGCTTGAGCGGCAGGAACGAGCTCTGGCCCCCGTAGAGGCGGTTGCCCACCTGGCGCTTCGCGTAGTTCACGAGGATGCGCCGCTGGCCCTTCTCGATGAAGACGACCACGCCCGTCACCAGCACCACCACCGCGAAGACCACGATCGCGAGGAAGACCGACATGGCGCCCGTGCGCACGAGCTCGAGGGTGCCGCCGAGCGCCGCGGGCAGCCCCGCCACGATGCCGGCGAAGATGATCATCGAGATGCCGTTGCCGATGCCGCGCTCGGTGATCTGCTCGCCCAGCCACATGAGGAACATGGTTCCCGTGGTGAGCGTGATCATCGTGGTGAAGCGGAACATGAGCCCCGGGTCCAGCACGAGGCCGCGCTGCGACTCGAGCGCCACCGAGATGCCGAGCGCCTGGAAGGCGGCGAGCGCCACGGTGCCGTAGCGCGTGTACTGCGTGATCTTGCGCCGCCCCGCCTCGCCCTCCTTCTTGAGGGCCTCGAGCTGCGGCGAGACCACGGTGAGCAGCTGCATGATGATCGAGGCCGAGATGTACGGCATGATCCCGAGGGCGAAGATCGTGAAGCGCCGGAGCGCCCCGCCCGAGAACATGTTGAACATGTCGAGGATGCCGCCGCTGTTCTGCTGGAACAGCTTCGCGAGCTCGTTCGGGTCGATCCCCGGCACGGGGATGTGGGCGCCGATCCGGTAGACGACGAGCGCGCCCAGCAGGAACCACAGCCGGCGCTTGAGGTCGCCCAGCTTGCCGAGGGTCGCGAAGGGATTGGCGGCCAACGCTCGTCGCTCCGTCGCCTATTTCGCCGCGGCCTGCGCCGCACGCTTCGATTTCGCCGGGAGCCGTCCCGGGGCGGCGGGCGCCTCGAGGGGCGCGACGCTGCCGCCGGCCTTCTCGATCGCGGCCCGGGCGCCCTTGCTGGCCCCGATGCCCGACACCTTGAACGCCTTGGACACCGCGCCGGCGAGGATGATCTTGGCGCGCTCGGCCCCTTCGGCCACCAGGCCCGCCTTCTTGAGGCTCTCGAGGTCGACCGCCTCGCCCTCGACCCGCGCGAGGTCGCCCGAGCGCACCTCGGTCGCCTTGCGGATCGTCACGGCGAGGAACCCGTGCTTGGGCAGCCGCCGCTGCAGCGGCATCTGCCCGCCCTCGAATCCGACCTTGTGGAAGCCGCCCGCGCGGGCCTTCTGCCCCTTGTGGCCGCGCCCCGCGGTCTTGCCCAGGCCCGAGCCGCCGCCGCGCCCGACGCGCCGGCGGTCCTTCCTCGCCCCTGCGGCCGGCCTGATCGTGTTCAGTTCCATCGTCCTATTCCTCGACCTTCACCAGGTAGCTCACCCGGTTGATCATGCCGCGCACGGCGGGCGTGTCGACGAGCTCCACCGTGTGCTCGCGATGGCGCAGCCCCAGGCCCTTCACCGTCTCGCGGTGCTTGCCGATCGTGCCGCGCAGGCCCTTCACGAGGGTCACCCTGATGCGCTTGTCCTGGCTCATGGTCTCGTCCGTCCTCAGGCGATCTCTTCGACCTTCTTGCCGCGCTTGGCCGCGATCTCCGAGGGGCGGCGCTGCTGCGCGAGCCCGTCGAGGGTCGCGCGCACGACGTTGTAGGGGTTCGTGGAGCCGTGGCACTTGGCGGAGATGTTGGTCACGCCCATCACCTCGAACACCGCGCGCATCGCGCCGCCGGCCTTGATGCCGTTGCCCTCGGCGGCCGGCTTCATCATCACCCGCGTGGCCCCGTGGCGGCCCAGCACGTCGTGGTGGATCGTGCCGCTCCGGAGCGGGATCTTCACCATGTTGCGCCGCGCCTGCTCCATCGCCTTCTGCACGGCCACCGGCACCTCGCGCGCCTTGCCCTTGCCCATGCCGATCGAGCCGTCGCCGTCGCCCACGACCGTGAGCGCCGCGAAGCCCAGGATGCGCCCGCCCTTCACCACCTTGGTGACGCGGTTCACCGAGATCATCTTCTCGCGCAGGCCGTCGCTCTTCTCGTCCGCCCCGCCGCCCCGCTGGTCCATCTTCGCCATGTCGCGATTTCCCCTAGAACTTGAGGCCGCCCTCGCGGGCGGCTTCCGCCAGCGCCTTCACGCGCCCGTGATAGGCGAACCCGGCCCGGTCGAAGGCCACCTCCGTGACCCCGGCCGCCTTCGCCTTCTCGGCGATGCGCTTGCCGACCGCCGCCGCGGCATCCTTGCCGCCGCCCTTCGGGTGCGAGGCGCGCACGTCCTTTTCGAGCGTCGAGGCCGAGGCGAGCACCTTGCCGCCCGCGGCGTCGACCACCTGGGCGTAGATGTGCTGGTTGGTGCGGTGCACCGTGAGGCGCACCGCCTCCTGGCGCGCGATGCGCACGCGCGTCTTCGCCGCGCGCCGCCTTCTCGAAACTCTCTTGTCCATGTCTCTCAGCCTTCTCCCGATCTACTTCTTCTTCGTTTCTTTCAGGGTCACCTGCTCGCCCGCGTACCTCACGCCCTTGCCCTTGTACGGCTCCGGCCCCTTGTAGGCGCGGATCTCGGCGGCGACCTGGCCGACCTTCTGCCGGTCCACGCCCCTGATCACGATCTCGGTCTGCGTCGGGGTCTCGGCCTTCACGCCTTCGGGCAGCGTGTGCACGACCGGATGGGAGAAGCCGAGCGCGAGGTTCAGCTTCGCGCCCTGCGCCTGGGCGCGGTAACCCACGCCCACGAGCGCGAGGCGCTTCTCGAAGCCCGTCCGCACGCCCTGGACCATGTTCGCCACGATGGCGCGCATGGTGCCGGAGAGCGCGTCGGCCTCCTTGCTGCCGTCGGCGGGCGCGAAGGTCACCTTGTCGCCGTCGCGCTTCACGACGACGCCGCGGGCGATCGGCTGCTTCAGGGTCCCGAGCGGCCCCTTCACGGTGAGCTCGGCCGCGCCCACGGTCACCTCGACCTTCTCGGGGACCACGACCGGATTCTTGGCGATGCGGGACATGTCCGTTTCCTGCCTTCTAGACCACGATGCAGAGCACTTCGCCGCCGATGCCCGTCTCGCGGGCCCGCCGGTCGGTCATCACGCCGCGCGAGGTCGACACGATCGCCACGCCCAGACCGTTCATCACGCGCGGGATGTCCTCGCGGCCCTTGTAGATGCGCAGCCCCGGGCGCGAGACGCGCTCGAGCTTCTCGATCACGGGCTTGCCGGCGTAGTACTTGAGGCCGATCTCGATCACGGGCTTGCCGTCGACCTGGCGCTCGCCGAAGTCCTCGATGTAGCCCTCGTCCTTCAGCACCTGGGCGATCGCGCGCTTCACCTTCGAGGCGGGGACCGCCACGCTCACCTTCTCGGTCGCCTGGGCGTTGCGGATGCGGGTCAGCATGTCGGCGATGGGATCACTCATGCTCATAAGTCGGCTCCTACCAGCTCGCCTTGATCATTCCGGGGATCTCGCCGCGCATGGCGATCTCGCGGATCTTGTTGCGCGCGAGCCCGAACTTGCGGAACGTGCCGCGCGGGCGCCCCGTGATGGCGCAGCGGTTGCGCAGGCGCACCGGCGAGGAATCGCGCGGGAGCGCGGCGAGCTTGGCGCGGGCCTCGTCGCGGGCCTCCTCCGTCGCCTTGGAATCGCGGATGATCCCGACGAGCTGCTTGCGGCGCTCCGCGTACTTCCTCACCATGGCTTCGCGCTTCGCCTGGCGGTTGATGACGGCAAGCTTGGCCATTAAGACCTCTCAGTCCTGAACGGGAACCGGAACGCGGCGAGGAGGGCCTTCGCCTCCGCGTCCGACTTCGCGGTGGTGGTGATGGAGATGTTCAATCCCCGCAGCGCGTCGACCTTGTCGTACTCGATCTCGGGGAAGATGATCTGTTCCTTGATGCCCATGTTGTAGTTGCCGCGCCCGTCGAACGCCTTGCCCGACACGCCGCGGAAGTCGCGCACGCGCGGCAGCGCGATCGTGACCAGCCGGTCGAGGAACTCGTACATCCGGCGGTTGCGCAGGGTCACCATGGTGCCGACCGGGTAGCCGGTGCGGATCTTGAAGCCCGCGATCGACTTCTTCGACTTGGTGACCACGGGCTTCTGGCCCGCGATCTTCTGCAGGTCCCCGGCGGCGTTCTCGAGGATCTTCTTGTCCGCGACCGCCTCGCCCACGCCCATGTTGAGCGTGATCTTGGTGACCCGCGGGACCTGCATCCGCGTCCTGTAGCCGAACTGCTTCATCAGCGCCGGCACGATCGCCTGCTGGTACTGGACCTGCAGGCGCGGCGGCTGCGTCGGCGCCGCTTCCTTCTCGGCGGGCTTCTCGGCCCTGGGCTGCCGGCCGCCGCCCGCTTCCTTCGCGGGCTTGGCGGGCGGCGCGGCGGCGGGCTTCGCGGCGGGCTTGGCGCCCTTCGCGTCCTTGTCCTTGCCGGACTTCGAGTCTTTGGTGGCCATCGGTTCCGAATCCTTTGCTTCGCGCTCAGACGTCCACGACTTCGCCGTTGGACTTGAAGAAGCGCACCTTGCGCGCCGGCGTGTCGCCCTGCGCGGGGAGGAACTTGAACCCGACGCGGTCGCCCTTGCCCGTGGCGGGATTGACCAGCATCACGTTCGACAGGTGGATCGGGGCCTCCTTGTCGATGATGCCGCCGGTCTGGCCCTTCACCGGGTTGGGACGCTGGTGCTTCTTCACCCGGTTCACCCCCTCGACCAGGACCTTGCCCGTGTCGAGCACGCGCAGCACCGTGCCCCGCTTGCCCTTCTCGCGGCCCGTGGTGACCACCACCTGGTCGCCCTTGCGGATCCTCTGCATGGCTAGAGCACCTCCGGGGCGAGCGAGACGATCTTCATGAAGCGCTCGGTGCGAAGCTCGCGGGTCACCGGCCCGAAGATGCGCGTGCCGATGGGCTCGAGCTTCGGGTTGAGCAGCACCGCCGCGTTCGAGTCGAACTTGATGACCGAGCCGTCGGGGCGGCGCACGCCGTGGGCCGTGCGCACCACCACGGCGCTGTAGACCTCGCCCTTCTTCACGCGGCCGCGCGGGGCGGCGCTCTTCACGCTCACCTTGATGATGTCCCCGATGCCCGCGTAGCGGCGCTTGGAGCCGCCGAGCACCTTGATGCACATCACCGATCGCGCGCCCGTGTTGTCGGCGACGTCGAGAATGGATTGCATCTGAATCATGATTCCCTCTCCAACTTGGCCCGGCGCCCCGGGGCGTCCGGCCAGTCTTGGATCCGTCTTCCGCCGCCGGGCGCCCCTGGACGGGATGCTCCGCGGCTGGTCTGGTTTCCCCCGCCCCCGCGGTGGCCGCGGCGGCAGGGAGGGTCGAAATTCGACCGCTGTGGGCCCGGGCGTTTGGTGCTTCAGGCTTCGGCTGGCGGCCGGGCGGCCCCCCGGGGTCCCCCCCGAGGCTGTCTACTGGGCTCCCGGCCGGCGAAGCCCCTTGGCCGGAAGCAGAAAAGACGACGATTCTAGCAGGATTCGGGCCCACCTGCCAATGGGCAGGCCTACTCCGGGCGGGCCCGCTCGGCGACCCGCGTCACCTTCCACGCCTTGGTCTTGGAGATGGGGCGGCACTCCTCGATCACCACCTTGTCGCCCACCTTCGCCTCGTTGCCCTCGTTGTGCGCGTGGTACTTGCGGGCGCGGCTCACCACCTTGCCGATCACCGGGTGCATCACCTGGCGCTCGACCAGCACGGTGACGGTCTTGTCCATCCTGTCGCTCACCACGCGCCCCGTGAGCTGGCGCCGGCTCTTGGCCTGCGGGGTGTTCGCGGGCTCGGTCATCGGGCGCTCGCTTTCGCTTTCTGGTTGAGGAAGGTGCACACGCGGGCGATGCGCCGGCGCACGCGCTCGATCTCGCTCGACTTGGCGAGGCTCTGGGTGGCCGCCTGCATGCGCAGCCCGAACTGGGCGCGCCTCAACTCCAGCAGCTCCTGGTTCAGCTCTTCCGCGCTCTTCGAGCGCAGCTCGTCGTTGCTCTTCATGGTCCGTCCTCCGTCAGCCGATCGCGCGGTGCACGAACGTCGTGCGGATCGGCAGCTTCGCGGCGGCGAGCGCGAACGCCTCGCGGGCGAGCGCCTCGTCCACCCCGTCCATCTCGTAGAGCACCTTGCCCGGCACGATCTCGGCGACGAAGTACTCCGGCGAGCCCTTGCCGTTGCCCATGCGGACCTCGGCCGGCTTCTTCGACACGGGCTTGTCCGGGAAGATGCGGATCCAGATGCGCCCGCCCCGCTTGATGTGGCGCGTCATGGCCCGGCGCCCCGCCTCGATCTGGCGCGCCGTGAGGCGGCCGCGCGCGAGGGCCTTCAGGCCGTACTCGCCGAAGGAGACCTTGGCGCCGCGGGTGGCCACGCCCCGGTTGCGGCCCTTCTGCTCCTTGCGGTACTTCCTCCTAGCTGGCTGCAGCATTTCTCACCCCTGCTTTCCTGGCGGGCTTCTTCTCGGGCTCGGGCGCGGGAGCGGCCGGCTGCTCGCCCTTGCCGAGCACCTCGCCCTTGAAGACGAGCACCTGCACGCCGATCGTGCCGTAGGTCGTGCGCGCCTCCGAGAACCCGTAGTCGATGTCGGCGCGCAGCGTGTGCAGCGGGACGCGCCCCTCGCGGTACCACTCCGTGCGCGCGATCTCGGCCCCGTTCAGGCGCCCCGCGCTCGTGATCTTGATGCCCTGCGCGCCCAGGCGCATGGCGTTCTGCATCGCGCGCTTCATCGCGCGGCGGAACATCACGCGCTTCTCGAGCTGGCCGGTGATCGAATCGGCGATGAGCTGCGCGTCGAGCTCGGGCTTGCGGATCTCCTCGATGTTCACGTGCACCGGCACGCCCATGAGCTTCTGCAGCGTGTTCCTCAGGCCCTCGATGTCCTCGCCCTTCTTGCCGATCACCACGCCCGGGCGCGCCGAGTAGATGGTGATGCGCGCGTTCTTCGCGGGGCGCTCGATCACCACGCGGCCCACGGCGGCGTGCGAGAGCTTCTTGCGCAGGTACTCGCGCACCTTGATGTCCTCGGCGAGCATCGCCGGGAAGTTCTTCGAGCTCGCGTACCACTTCGAGCCCCAGTTGCGGTTCACCGAGAGGCGGAAGCCGGTCGGGTTGATCTTCTGTCCCATGACTAGTCCTTTTTCCCGTCGCCCACGGTGAGGAACACGTGGCAGGTCGGCTTCACGATGCGGTTGCCGCGGCCCTTGGCGCGCGCCTGGAAGCGCTTGAGCACCGGGCCCTTCTCCACGTGGATCTTCTCCACCTTCAGCTCGTCGATGTCGGCGCCCGCGTTGTGCTCGGCGTTGGCGATCGCGCTCTCGAGCACCTTCTTGATGATCCGGGCGCCCTTCTTCGGCGTGAACGTGAGGATGTTGAGCGCCGAGGCGATCGGCTGCCCGCGCACGAGGTCGGCCACGAGCCGCCCCTTCTGGGCCGACAGCCGCACGCCGTAGAGCTTGGCTTGCACTTGCATCGCGGTCTCCTTACTTCTTCGCCGGGGCGGGCGCGGCCGCCGGCGCCGCGACCTTCTTGTCGGCCGAGTGGCCCTTGAAGGTGCGCGTGAGCGCGAACTCGCCGAGCTTGTGTCCGACCATGTTCTCGGTCACGTAGACGGGGATGTGCTGCTTGCCGTTGTGCACCGCGATCGTGAGGCCCACGAAGTCCGGGAGCACCGTCGAGCGGCGCGACCACGTCTTGATCGGGCGCTTGTCCTTGGCGGCCTGCGCGGCCTCCACCTTCCTCATGAGGTGGGAGTCCACGAACGGGCCTTTCTTGACGGAACGTGACATGGGGATCCCTTAGGTCTTCTTGTGGCGGCTGCGCACGATCATCGACCGGGTGCGCTTGTTGGTGCGGGTCTTCTTGCCCTTGGCGGGCTGCCCCCAGGGCGAGACCGGGTGCCGGTTGCCGCGCGTGCGGCCGCCCAGCGGGTGGTCGACCGGGTTCATCGTCTCGCCGCGCACCGTCGGGCGGATGCCGCGCCAGCGGTTCGCACCCGCCTTGCCGATCTGGCGCAGGTTGTGCTCCTCGTTGCCCACCTCGCCCACGGTCGCCTTGCAGTTGACGTGCACGCGCCGGATCTCGCCCGAGCGCATGCGCAGCTGCGCGTACTCGCCCTCGCGGGCGAGCAGCTGCACCCCGGCGCCCGCCGCGCGGGCGATCTGCGCGCCCTTGCCGGGCAGCATCTCGACGCAGTGCACCGTGGTGCCCACGGGGATGTTGCGCAGCGGAAGCGCGTTGCCCGCCTTGATCGGCGCTTCCGATCCGCTCTCGACCTTCTGCCCCACGGCCACGCCCTTGGGCGCGATCATGTAGCGGCGCTCGCCGTCGGCGTAGCACAGCAGCGCGATGTGGGCGCTGCGGTTCGGGTCGTACTCGAGGCGCTCGACGCGCGCCGGGATCCCGTCCTTGTCGCGGCGGAAGTCCACGATGCGGTAGTGGTGCTTGTGCCCGCCGCCCTGGTGACGCGTGGTGATGTTGCCCATGGAGTTGCGGCCCGCGCGCTTCGGCGAGGCCTCGACCAGCGGCGCGTGCGGCGCGCCCCTGTGCAGGTCGGGGTTCACGACCTTCACCATCGCCCGGCGCCCGGCCGAGGTGGGTTTCGTCTTGACGAGCGCCATGGTCAGGCCACTCCTTCCACGAAGTTGATGTCGCCCTCGCCCTTCAGGCTCACGTAGGCCTTCTTCACGTTGCGGCGGCGTCCCACGAAGCGCCCGTGGCGCTTCTCCTTGCCCTTCACGTTGACCACGTTCACGGCGCCGACCTCGACCTTCTGCTCCTTGAAGAGCAGCTCCACCGCGGCCTTGATCTCGGCCTTGGTGGCGTCGGGCAGGACCTCGAAGACGACCTGCTTGCGCGTCTCGCCCACGAGCGTGGCCTTCTCGGAGATCACCGGGGCGACGATGACCTTCATCAGGCGTTCGGTGTTCATGCCAGGGCCTCCTCGAGGTGCTTCACCGCGGCCTTCGTGACGAGCACCTTCTCGAAGCGCATCAGGCTCACGGGATCGGCGTGGCGCGCCTCCAGCACGAGGACGTCGGGGAGGTTGCGCGCCGACAGGTACAGGTTCTCGTCGAGCTTGTCGATGAGGATGAGGACCTCGCCGAGCCCCATGGCGCGCAGCTTCCCGGCGAGCACCTTGGTCTTCGGCTGCTCGACGTTGAGCGCGTCGATCACCGCGAGGCGCCCCTCGCGCACGAGCTGGGAGAGGATCGAGGCCATGCCCGCGCGGTACATCTTCCGGTTCAGCTTCTGCGCGAAGTTCTCGTCGGGCTTGTTCGGGAAGATGCGCCCGCCGCCGCGCCAGAGCGGCGAGGAGGTCATGCCGGCGCGCGCGCGCCCGGTCCCCTTCTGGCGCCACGGCTTCTTGGTCGAGTGGCGCACCTCGCTGCGCGTGAGCTGCGCGCGCGTGCCCTGGCGGCCGTTGGCCTGGTAGGCGACGACCACCTGGTGCACCAGCGCCTCGTTGTAGGCGCGGCCGAAGAGCGTCTCGGAGGCGGCCACGGGGGCCTGCGCCTCGCCGCGCTCGTTGATCACCTTGAGCTCCATCAGCGGCCCCCTTTCGGCGCCTTCGCGCTCGGGCGCACGACCACGGCGGCGTTCTTCGGGCCCGGCACCGAGCCCTTCACCATGATGAGCGAGCGCTCGGCGTCCACGCGCGCCACCTCGAGCAGCTGGATGGTGCGGTTCACGTCGCCCAGGTGGCCGGACATGCGCTTGCCGGGGAAGACGCGGCCCGGGTCCTGCGCCATGCCGATCGAGCCGGGGCTGTTGTGCGAGAGCGAGTTGCCGTGCGAGGCGCGGTTCGACGAGAAGTGGTAGCGCTTGATGACGCCCGCGTAGCCCTTGCCGAGCGTGGTGCCCGAGACGTCGACCTTCTGGCCCGGCTTGAACATGTCCACCTTGAGCTCCGAGCCGGGCTTGAGGTCGGCGAGCGCGGCGGGATCGACGCGGAACTCGCGCAGCTCCGTGCCCGCCTCCACGCCCGCCTTCGCGTAGTGGCCGGCCATGGCCTTCGTGACGCGGCTCGCCCGGCGCTTGCCGAACGCGACCTGCACGGCGCAGTAGCCGTCCGACTCGGGGGTCTTCACCTGCGCGACGCGATTGCCGCTGCAGTCGAGCACCGTCACCGGGACGGAAGTGCCGTCGTCCCTGAAGATGCGCATCATGCCGACCTTGCGGCCGACGAGACCGAGACTCATGGTGCTTCCTTTCTTGGGTAACCCGGCGTGCGCAGTGGCCGCTATCCGAAGCCGGATGCCGGCAGCGATTGGCCGGCCCTTCACCTTCCGTGCCCGAAGCCCTTAGCGGCCCGAACGCGGCAAATCGTTAATTGTAGCAGCTTTTACAGCTTGATCTCCACGTCGACGCCCGCCGGCAGGTCGAGCTTCATGAGCGCGTCCACCGTCTTGTCCGTGGGCTCGATGATGTCCATGAGCCGCAGGTGGGTGCGGATCTCGAACTGGTCGCGCGAGGTCTTGTTCTTGTGCGGCGAGCGAAGGATGTCGAAGCGCTCGATGCGCGTGGGCATGGGCACCGGGCCCTTCACCACCGCGCCGGTGCGCTTGGCCGTCTCCACGATCTCGAGGGCCGACTGGTCGATCAGCTTGTAGTCGAACGCCTTGAGGCGGATGCGGATCTTCTGTTTCGCGAGGGCCTGGGCCATGGCGCTGTCTCTCCCTACTCGATGATCTTGGTCACGACGCCGGCGCCCACGGTGCGGCCGCCCTCGCGGATGGCGAAGCGCAGCTTCTCCTCCATCGCGATCGGGGCGATGAGCGCCACCGTCATCTTGATGTTGTC
>Ga0187776_10000172_pt1 | contig 31608 bp, 28 predicted proteins | sample 0216_BV02_MP12_2_FD_132426 | JGI IMG/M metagenome (GOLD analysis project Ga0187776, IMG submission 132426) | Tropical peat soil microbial communities from peatlands in Department of Meta, Colombia - 0216_BV02_MP12_20_MG | ecosystem: Environmental > Terrestrial > Soil > Wetlands > Peat | place...
CGCGCGGCCCGCAGGATGGAAATCGATGTCGGCGCACACGCGGTGGAAGCGCTCGAACATCGCCTCGACGCTCTCGCCCCCCAGGTTGAAGATGCCGTAACGGTAGCTGCCCAGCCACTTCATCTCGCGCCGCAGGTCCGCCCCGCGCTTGGGATAGAGCATCGTGCGGACACCGGGGTGCCGCGCGCGCAGCCGCGCGAGCTCGCCGGCCGACGGCCAGCGCCCGAGGCCCGCGCCCTCCAGGTCGCGCAGGACGAAGCTCGCCGCGTGGCGGTCGCGGCCCCGGCGGAAAGCCACGCGCGGCTCCTCGCCGCAATCGAGCTCGAGCAGCGCTTCGAACAGGCTGTAGCCGTCGACGCGCTCGAACAGGTCGTAGAACTGCCCCGCGGCGCGCGGGTTCATCTCGATCACGCGCGGCTCGCCCGTGCGCGGGTCGATGCGCATCTCGACGTTGAACATGCCGTGGCCGAGGCCGATCCCCCGCACGAGGCGTTCGGCGAGCGCATCCACGCGCGCGAGCTGGGCGGGCGGCAGCGACGACGGGTACTGGAAGCGCTGGAAATGGTCGGTGCCCGGGTACATGATCGAGTCGACCGTGCCGAGCAGGGTCACCCGGCCGTCGCGGACGTATCCGTTCGCGGTCACCTGCGCCCCGCGCAGGATCTCCTCGCAGACCATGCTGAACGGATCCTCGGCGAAGGCGGAATGGGCGCGCATCACGTCGGCGAACGGCCGCACGAGCCGCTCGATGATCGCGCCTTCGAACGTTCCGAAGTGCGTGTGGCGGCGCAGCTGCGCGAACGAGTCCACGCGCCGCGCGAGCACCGAGAAGGCCGCCTTCGCGGGCTTCACGTAGAACGGAAACTCGAGCGGCACCTCGTCGGGGCGCTCGTAGCCGCGGCGCAGCAGCCCGAAGCGGGCGTTCGCCTCCGGCGCGATCCGCTCGAAGGCTCGGCGCGCGTAGTACTTGTGCTGCGCCGTGAGGATCGCCTCGAGGCTCGCGTGAGGCAGGCCGAGGCGCTGCGCCACGAGCGCGGCGAGGAAGGGCCCGAACTGCTCGTCGGAGGTGGTGACCGCGTCGAGGCCGATGCCCGCGTAGCGGCGCGCCAGCCGGTCGACGAAGCCGAGCGCCTCGAAGGTGAAGAGGCGCGCGTTGTCCGGGAAGCGGAAAAGGTCGAAGCCCTCGAAGTGGAACTCGTAGCGGCCGCGATAGCGCGGATCGCCCGCCGCCTCGAGGTCCCACTCGTCGGGAAAGAGGACGAGGACGCGGCGGGTCACGGGGCGCGCCTCACGCGAGCGCGTCCGCGCGGATGTTGCGCGCCCAGTCGTCGGCGTAGCGCGCCTCCCGCTCGCTCATGGCGCTCGAGACGCCGCCCGCGCCCGGCACGAGCTTCATCGTGCGCTCGCCGAGGTCGTACTTGTGCACCGTCGCCACGTGGGCCGCGAGGCGCCCGGACAGGAAGCTGTAGCACGCGTTGGTGAGCGTGGGCGAGGAATTGGGCGCCCGGCCGGCGAGCAGCGCCACGATCGCCGCGGCGCACACCTTCGCCTGCGCATTGGCCATGTGCGCCGACTTCGCCATCACGGGCGCGGGCAGGAGCGAATCGCCGAGGACGTGGGCCCCCTTCGCCGCGACCGACTCGTAGGTGAGCCAGTCCACCTCGCACCAGCGCCGGTTCGCCGTCACGAAGGGCCCCGCGACCTCGCCCGCCGTCATGGGCGGCAGGATGTTGAGCACGTCGCCCCGCACGTCCTCGACCTCGAGCTTCAGGGTGCGCGTGGCGGGATCCACGTCCACCGCCTTGCTGTTCGGCCGGTAGTCCACCATGCCCGGGTAGAGCTCGTCCCACGCGCCGTGGAAGAGTGCGGCTTCCGAGGTCACGTCCTCGTTCGCGTCCACGACGAGGACCTTCGCGCGGGGCTTCGCGCGCCGGAAGTAGGCGGCCGCCTGGCAGGCGCGCTCGTACGGGGCCGGCGGGCAGCGGTAGGGCGTCTCGGGGATGGAGATCACGAAGACGCCGCCGTCGGGCATCGCCTCGAGCTGGCGGCGCAGCTCCACCGTCTGGGGCCCGGCCTTCCAGGCGTGGGGGAAACGCCGCCGGACGGCCAAGTCCGTCATGGCGGGCAGCCGCTCCCACAGGAAATCGATCCCGGGCGCGACGATCACGCGGTCGAACGCCAGGCGCGAACCCCCCGCCAGGCGCACCTCGCGGCGCGCCATGTCGATCGCCGTCGCGGAATCGCGCACCAGCTGCACGCCGTGATGCCGCGCGAGCGTCGCGTAGGGCGCGGTGATGTCGGCCATCGTCCGGAAGCCGCCGATCACGAGATTCGACATCGGGCAGGAGACGAACGCCTCCCGGGGCTCGACGAGGGCGACCGCGAGCGAAGGATCCAGCAGGCGCAGGTACTTGGCCGCGGTGGCACCCCCGTAGCCGCCGCCGACCACCACCACGCGGGCGCGGGAACGCGCGGCCGGCCCGGCGGCGCAGCCCGCGAGCCCCGCGGCAAGCGCCCCCGCCCCCTTCAGCCATCGCCTGCGCCCCGCGTCCATGGTCGTTGCCGGATTAACGGGGAAGGCGCGAGAAATAATCCGCGAGCGCGTCGATTTCCGCGTCGCTGTAGCCCCGGGCGATCTGGCCCATCACCGTGGACGGCTCGCGCCCCGCCTTGAGCGCCGCGAGGCGCTCGCGAAGCTCCGCGCGTGCTCGCCCGGCGAGCGGCGGCACGGCGGAACCGGGCACGGGCCGTCCGTCGGTGCCGTGGCACGGGGCGCAGTTCGCGGCGAGGGCGCGCACGCCTTCCGGAGAGAGGTTCGGAGCGGCGAACCGGGGCGGGGCGATGGTCTGCGCGATGGCGGGAACAGCTCCGGCCAGGGCGAGCGCGACGGCGGCTCGGGCGGCGCGCAGTTCGATGGACGATTCCTCGAGCAGGGGCGAAGTGGGGCGCCTCCAAGGATAACCCAAAGGCCCGCTCCGCCCAAACGCCGCGATCCATGCGAAGACGCCCGCGCACGCGCGGGCGTCCCCGGGGGGAAAGTGCGCTTCCCGTCAGGTGGACTCGACCGGCTCCGCGGGCTGGGCCGACTGCGCGATGTCGAGCACCACCTCGCCCTTGTCGTCCACGTCGATCGTGACCCGCCCGCCGCTCGCGAGCCGCCCGAACAGCAGCTCGTCGGCGAGGGCCCGGCGGATCGTGTCCTGGATGAGGCGCGCCATGGGGCGTGCGCCCATCTGCGGGTCGAAGCCGTTCTTCGCGAGGAACTTCTTGAGGTTCTCCGTGAAGATCGCCTCGACCTTCTTCTCGCCGAGCTGCGCCTCGAGCTGCATGAGGAACTTGTCCACCACGCGCAGGATGATCTCCTCGTCGAGCGCGTTGAAGGAGATGATCGCGTCCAGGCGGTTGCGGAACTCCGGCGTGAACATGCGCCGGATCTCGGCCATCTCGTCGCCGGCGGCCTTCGTGCTCGCGAAGCCGATGTTGCTCTTCGAGAGCATCTCGGCGCCCGCGTTGGTGGTCATGACGATCACCACGTTGCGGAAGTCCGCCTTGCGGCCGTTGTTGTCCGTGAGCGTCCCGTGGTCCATCACCTGCAGCAGGATGTTGAAGATGTCCGGGTGCGCCTTCTCGATCTCGTCCATGAGCAGCACCGAGTACGGATGCTTCGTGATCGCCTCGGTGAGGAGCCCCCCCTGGTCGAAGCCGACGTAGCCCGGGGGCGCGCCGATGAGCCGCGAGACCGCGTGGCGCTCCATGTACTCCGACATGTCGAAGCGGATGAGCTCCACGCCCATGATGAAAGCGAGCTGCCGCGCCACCTCGGTCTTGCCCACGCCCGTGGGACCCGAGAAGAGGAAGCATCCGACCGGCTTCTGCGGGTTGCCCAGGCCGCTGCGCGCCATCTTGATGGCCGCGGAGAGCGCGTCGATCGCCTGGTCCTGGCCGAACACCGTGGCCTTCAGGTCGCGGTCGAGATTCTTGAGGGCGCTGCGGTCGTCGTTCGAGACGCTCCTCGCCGGCACGCGCGCGATCTTGGAGACGATCTCCTCGATCTCGGGCTTGCCGATCACCTTCTTCTGCTTGGACTTGGGCAGGATGCGCTGCAGCGCCCCGGCCTCGTCGATCACGTCGATCGCCTTGTCGGGGAGGTGGCGGTCGTTGATGTAGCGCGCCGACAGCTCCGCGGCGGTGGTGAGCGCGTTGGCCGTGTACTTGACGCCGTGGTGCGACTCGAAGCGCGACTTGAGGCCGCGCAGGATCTCCACCGTCTCGGGGATCGAAGGCTCGTTCACGTCCACCTTCTGGAAGCGCCGGGAGAGCGCGTGGTCCTTCTCGAAGATGCCGCGGTACTCGTTGTACGTCGTCGCCCCGATGCACTTGAGCGAGCCCGAGGAGAGGGCCGGCTTCAGCAGGTTCGACGCGTCGAGCGTCCCGCCCGAGGCGCTCCCCGCCCCGATCAGGGTGTGGATCTCGTCGATGAAGAGGATGGCGTTCGGGTTGTCCACGAGCTGCTTGAGCACCGCCTTCAGGCGCTGCTCGAAGTCGCCGCGGTACTTGGTGCCCGCGAGCAGCGCGCCCATGTCGAGCGCGTAGACCTGGGCCTTCGACAGGATCTCGGGGACCTGCCCGTCGATCACGCGCTTGGCGAGCCCCTCGGCGATCGCGGTCTTGCCCACGCCCGCCTCGCCCACGAGCAGCGGGTTGTTCTTGCGGCGGCGGCAGAGGATCTGCACCACGCGCTCGAGCTCCGCCTCGCGGCCGATCAGCGGGTCGATCTTGCCCTCCACGGCGAGCTGGTTCAGGTTCTGGGTGAAGCTCTCGAGCGCCCCGCCGCCCTGGGCCTCGGGCGCCTCGGTCTCGGCCTCGCTCTCCTCGCGGGCGCCGCTGCCGGGCGCCTGCGGGCTCTTGGTGATGCCGTGGGAGATGTAGTTCACCACGTCCAGGCGCGACACGCCCTGCTGGTGGAGGAAGTAGACCGCGTGCGAGTCCTTCTCGCCGTAGATCGCGACGAGGACGTTCGCCCCCGTGACCTCCTTCTTGCCGGACGACTGCACGTGCAGGATGGCGCGCTGGATCACGCGCTGGAACCCCAGGGTGGGCTGCGTGTCGACCTCGCCGGTGCCCGCGACCGTCGGCGTGTGCTGCATCACGAAGTCCGACAGCGCCTTCTTCAGCTCGTCGATCTTCGCGGCGCACGCCTTCAGCACCTCGGAGGCCGACGGGTTGTCGCAGAGCGCGAGCAGCAGGTGCTCCACGGTGATGAACTCGTGGCGCTTCTGCCGCGCCTCCACGAAGGCCATGTGCAGACTGACTTCCAGCTCCTGGGCGATCATGTTTCCTCCATCGCGCACTGCAGCGGATGCTGGTGTTGGCGCGAATATTCGGTTACCTGCTCCACCTTGCTCGAGGCGACGTCCCTCGGGTAGATCCCGCAGACCCCACGGCCCTCCGTGTGGACTTTGAGCATGATCTGGGTGGCCCGTTCCCGCGGCAGGGCGAAGAAGAGCTGCAGGACCTCGACCACGAATTCCATCGGCGTGTAATCGTCGTTGTACATCACGACCTGGTACATCGGCGGCGGCTTGACCTGGGTCTCGCTCGGCTTGAGGAGCGTGGAACCGGCGGGTTTCTCGGCCATGGCGCGGATGGGAGGACGCTCAACGCGGTGAATCTCCGGATCCCTCTGGAGTGGAACGTATCACGTCTAATATGGACAAGCGGGAGGGGATTTTCAAGACCCTTCAAGCGCTTGGCGGCGCCGTTCGTCGGCGCCGGGGCCCGCGCCGCGCGCCGCGCGGCGCGCCCTGCGATCGGCCCGGGCCCGCTATTGACACTCCCGGGGACCCCGCGTAAAAAGCGGCTTGGAGTTTGGTTTCAAGCATTTCGCATCGCCTTTTGACGTGCGGGGAGCCTGGATCCGAACGATGTGCGGGACTCCACCCGTTTAACAAGAGGCAAGCAATCGCATGGCAACCGGAACTGTGAAGTGGTTCAATGACGCGAAGGGTTACGGGTTCATCACGCCCGACGACGGCAGCGAAGACCTCTTCGCGCATTTCTCCGCGATCCAGATGCAGGGCTTCAAGACCCTCAAGGAAGGCCAGAAGGTCTCCTTCGACGTGACGCAGGGCCCCAAGGGCAAGCAGGCGTCCAACATCCAGGCGGCTTAGGGAGCACCATTCCGGAAGGCCCCCGCGGCCGGGTGCCGCGGGGGCCTTTTCTATTCCTGGCGCCGCGTCACTTCAGGCGGCGCTTGAGCGTCGCCTCCACGGCGTCCATGAATTCCTCGGTGGTGAGGAAGGGATGGTCGGGGCGGATGAGGATCGCGAGGTCCTTGGTCATGCGTCCCGATTCCACCGTCTCGACGCACGCGCGCTCGAGCGTCTGCGCGAATCCCACCACGTCGGGCGTGCCGTCCATCTTGCCGCGGTAGACGAGCCCGCGCGTCCACGCGTAGATGGAGGCGATCGGGTTCGTCGAGGTGGGCTTGCCCTGCTGGTGCAGGCGGTAGTGGCGCGTGACCGTCCCGTGCGCGGCCTCGGCCTCCACGGTCCGGCCGTCGGGCGTGGTGAGCACCGAGGTCATGAGCCCGAGCGACCCGTAGCCCTGCGCGACCGTGTCCGACTGCACGTCGCCGTCGTAGTTCTTGCAGGCCCAGAGGTAGCCGCCGTTCCACTTGAGGTTGGAGGCCACCATGTCGTCGATCAGGCGATGCTCGTAGGTGAGCCCCGCGGACTCGAAGCGCGCGCGGAACTCGGCCTCGTAGATCTCCTGGAAGAGGTTCTTGAAGCGCCCGTCGTAGACCTTGAGGATCGTGTTCTTGCTGGACAGGTACACCGGGAAGCCGCGGTCGAGCGCGTAGTTGAAGCAGGCGCGCGCGAATCCCCGGATCGACTCGTCCAGGTTGTACATCGCCATCGCGATCCCCGCGCCGGGCGCCTGGAACACCTCCTTCTCGACGCTCGCCCCGCCCCCCTTGGGCGTGAAGGTCATCCTGAGCGTCCCGGGGCCGTCGAACCGGATCTCGGTCGCCCGGTACTGGTCGCCGAAGCCGTGGCGCGCCACGATGACCGGCTTGTTCCAGTGGGGGATGATGCGCGGCACGTTCGAGCAGATGATGGGCTCGCGGAAGATGGTCCCGTCGAGGATGTTGCGGATCGTCCCGTTGGGGCTCTTCCACATCTGCTTGAGGCCGAACTCCTTCACGCGCGCCTCGTCGGGCGTGATCGTCGCGCACTTGACCGCCACGCCGTACTTCTTCGTCGCGAGGGCCGCGTCCACCGTGACCTGGTCGTCGGTCGCGTCGCGGTTCTCGATGCCGAGGTCGAAGTACTTGAGGTCGAGGTCGACGTAGGGAAGGATGAGCTGCTCGCGGATGCGCCGCCAGATGATGCGCGTCATCTCGTCGCCGTCCATCTCGACGATGGGATGGGTGACCTTGATCTTGTTCATGGGACTCCTGCCGGGCCTCTTTGTTGATCACGCGAACCCGAAATTATAGCAAACGCCCCTCCGTGTCCCGCCTGATCGTCTTCAACAAGCCCTTCGGCGTGCTCTGCCAGTTCAGCCCCTCGGCGGGACGGCGCACGCTCGCCGATTTCATCGCCGTGCCCGGCGTCTACCCGGCCGGGCGCCTGGACGCCGACAGCGAGGGGCTGGTCGCGCTCACCGACGACGGGCCCCTGCAGGCCGCGATCGCCGACCCCCGCCGCAAGCTCGTGAAGGGATACTGGGTGCAGGTGGAGGGCACGCCCGCGCCCTCGGACCTCGAATCGTTCCGGCGCGGCCTCGAGCTCGCCGACGGCCGAACGCGCCCCGCCATGGTGCGCGTGATCGGCGAGCCCGCGGGCCTGTGGCCGCGCGACCCGCCCATCCGCGTGCGCAAGACGATTCCCACGGCCTGGCTCGAAGTGGGCCTGCGCGAAGGGCGCAATCGCCAGGTGCGCCGGATGACCGCACGCATCGGGCTGCCGACGCTGCGCCTGGTGCGCTTCCGCGTCGGCCCCTGGACGCTCGAGGGGCTCGAGCCCGGCCGCTGGCGGGACGCGACGCCGCCGTCTCCCGGCGCCCTGCGGTGAGCGACCGCGTCGCCGGGGTGTCAACCTCCGTATAATGCGCGGCGTTGATGTCGGCGACGAAGCCGGATGACGGCGCAGTCGAGCATCGACGAAGTTCCGATTCACCCACTCCAGACCAAGGAAAATCCCACGATGAAGAAGTTGTCTGCCCTGATCGCCGTTCTCTTCGCCTCCGCATCGATCGCGTCCTTCGCGGAGGGCGCGCCGGCCCAGTCGGCCGAGCCTGCCAAGGCGGAACCGGCGAAGGTCGAGCCCCAGAAAGCGGAGACGAAGGCCGAGGCGAAGCCCAAGTCGAAGAAGACGACCCACACGAAGACGCACCACGCCACCAAGAGCACCAAGAAGCCCGCCAAGGAGGCCGGGAAGCCGGCCGCGACGACCGAGGCGGCGGCGGAGCCCAAGAAGGACGAGCCGAAGAAGGACGAAATGACGAAGTGATCGCCGCCTTCGGCGGGTTCGAGGCGGAGCTCCGGCTCCGCCTTTTCATTTCCGGCTCCGGATAGAATTTCCCGTCGGCACCCCCATGTTGATCCCGTGAAGATCGTCGTCGGCCTCTCCGGAGGCGTGGATTCCGCCGTTTCGGCGCTGCTGCTCAAGCGCGCCGGCCACGACGTGGTCGGCCTCTTCATGAAGAACTGGGAGGACGACGACGATGACGAGTACTGCTCCACGCGCGAGGACCTGGTGGACGCGGTCTGCGCCGCCGAGGCGATCGGCATCGAGGTCGAGGCGGTGAACTTCGCCGCCGAGTACCGCGAGCGCGTCTTCGCGAGCTTCCTCGCCGAGTACCGCGCGGGGCGCACGCCCAATCCCGACGTGCTGTGCAACGCCGAGATCAAGTTCAAGGCGTTCCTCGACCACGCCGTGGCGCTCGGCGCCGAGCGCATCGCCACCGGGCACTACGCGCGCGTGGAGGAGCGCGACGGCGTCTTCGCGCTCCTCAAGGGCCTCGACCCGGCCAAGGACCAGAGCTACTTCCTCCACCGCCTGACCCAGGCGCAGCTCGCGCGCACGCTCTTTCCCGTGGGCCACCTGCGCAAGACGGAGGTGCGGCGCATCGCGCGCGAGGCGGGCCTGCCGAACCACGCCAAGCGCGATTCCACGGGCATCTGCTTCATCGGCGAGCGCCCGTTCCGCGAGTTCCTCGCCCGCTACCTGCCGCGCGAGCCGGGGCCCATCACCACGCCCGAGGGCGAGCTCCTGGGCGAGCACGAGGGGCTCATGTACTACACGCTCGGGCAGCGCCAGGGCCTCGGCATCGGCGGGCGCCGCGCCGGCACCGCCGAGCCCTGGTACGTCGCCCGCAAGGAGCTCGCGAGCAACACGCTCGTCGTGGTGCAGGGCCACGGCCATCCGCTGCTCTCGAAGCGCCGCCTGCACGCGGCCGACACGAGCTGGATCGCGGGCGCGGCGCCCTCGCCCGGGGTCTTCGCCGCGAAGACCCGCTATCGCCAGGCGGACGCCGCCTGCGAGCTGCGCCTCGCGGGCGCCTCCGGGTTCGACCTCGATTTCGACGCGCCGCAATGGGCGGTCACGCCCGGGCAGTCCGCCGTCCTCTACCGGGGCGACGTCTGCCTCGGCGGGGGCGTGATCGCCTGAGTCGCGGTGGCGCGGGGCGGCCTGCGGCCGCGTGCTAAGATTTCGCCCTCCCAATGTCCTCGGCCCTCACCGCCCTCTCGCCCCTCGACGGGCGCTACGCGGCCAAGACGCGCGCGCTCCAGGACCATTTCAGCGAATTCGCGCTGATGCGCGAGCGGGTGACGGTGGAGGTCGAGTGGCTCCTCGCCCTCGCCGAGGATCCCGGCTTCGAGGCCCTCGGGCCGTTCTCGCCCGCCACGGTGCAGGAGCTGCGCGCCGCCGCGATCGGCTTCTCGGTCGGCGACGCGGCGCGCATCAAGGAGATCGAGGCCGTCACGAACCACGACGTGAAGGCCGTGGAGTACTGGCTGCGCGAGCGCTTCGCGGGCAACCGCGAGGTCGCCGCGGCCGCCGAGCTCATCCACTTCGCCTGCACGTCGGAGGACGTCAACAACCTCGCCCACGCCCGCATGGTGCGCGGCGGGATCGACCGCGTGCTGCTGCCGGCGATCGACCGGATCGGGGAGCGCCTGCGCACGCTCGCGCGCGACCATGCCGGCCTCGCGATGCTCTCGCGCACGCACGGCCAGCCCGCCACGCCCACCACGCTCGGCAAGGAGATGGCCACCTTCGCCCATCGCCTCGCCCGCGCCCGCGCGCGCCTCGCCTCCGTGCGCATGCTGGGCAAGGCGAACGGCGCGACGGGCAACTTCAATGCCCACGCCGCCGCCGCCCCGTCGATGGACTGGCCGCGCTTCGCCCGGCGCTTCGTCGAGGGGTTGGGCGCGGAGTACAACCCGCTCACGACCCAGATCGAGCCCCACGACGCGCTCGCCGAGGCCTTCGACGCGATCGCGCGGCTCAACACGATCCTCGTCGACCTCGACCGCGACCTGTGGGGCTACATCTCGCTCGGCTATTTCCGCCAGAAGGTGAAGGAGCAGGAGGTGGGCTCCTCCACCATGCCCCACAAGGTGAACCCCATCGATTTCGAGAACTCCGAGGGCAACCTCGGCCTCGCCAACGCGCTGCTGCGCCACCTCGCCGAGAAGCTGCCGGTATCGCGCTGGCAGCGCGACCTCACCGACTCGACCGTGCTGCGCAACATGGGTGTGGCCTTCGGCTACTGCCTCGTCGCCTACGACTCCTGCGTGCGCGGGCTCGAGAAGCTCGAGGCGGACCCGCGCCGCATCGCCGCCGACCTGGCCGATTGCTGGGACGTGCTCGCCGAGGCCGTGCAGACGGTGATGCGCGCGCACGGCATCCCGGGCTCCTACGAGAAGCTGAAGGAGCTCACCCGCGGCAAGGGCGGCATCACCCGCGACGAGCTGCACGCCTTCATCCGCACCCTGCCGCTTCCGCCCGAGGCGCGCGAGCGTCTCCTCGCGCTCACCCCCGCGACCTACACGGGGCTCGCCGAGCGCCTCGCCCGCGAGGGCTGAAGGCGCCGTCAGTCCTCGGGCGTGGCGAGCGCGATCCCGAGGCGCGCGCGCCGCACGAGCCAGGGACTCGGGCGATAACGCGGATCGCCGTAGAAGCGCAGCAGCCCCTCGAGCAGCGCGAGCACGCGCGCCCCGCCCAGCGCATCGCCCATGGCCAGCGGGCCCGTCGGATATCCCAGGCCCAGCGTCACGGCGCGGTCGATGTCCGCGGGTGTGGCGATGCGCTGCTGCGCGATGTCGCAGGCCACGTTCACGATCTGGGCGACCACCCGCGGCGCGATGAAGCCCGGGCCGTCGCGGATCGGGGTGACGGGAACGCCGTCCGCGGCGAAGAGCCCGTGCGCGGCCTCGCGCACGGCGCTCTCCGTGACGGGCGTGCGCATCAGCGTGCGGCGCTTCGCGAGGCCGAACCACGCGTCGATCGCCACGCAGCGGCGCGCATCGAGGCCTTCGTCGAGCGCCGCCGCGGTCGCGTCGCGGTCCCACGGCGTGAGCACGCAGATCGCGTCGCGCGGCGGGCGATCGCCCTCGTCGACGGTCGCGCCCAGCCGCGCGGCGAGCGCGGCGATCTCGGCGCCGCGCCGCGGGTCGACGCGGCTCACCCAGACCTTCACCGGCCGCGGCGCCGGCGCTTTTTCGGCGGGCGGCGGCTGGCGCACGCCGTCCACGTAGCGATAGAAGCCTTGGCCGGTCTTGCGCCCGAGCAGCCCACCGAGGCGCCGCTGCAGCAGCAGGGGCGAGGGGCGGAAGCGCGGCTCCTCGTAGAACTGGTGGTAGATCGACTCCATCACCGGCTGGGAGACGTCGAGGCCCGTGAGGTCCAGCAGCTCGAAGGGACCCATGCGGAAGCCGGCCGCCTCCCGCAGCACGTCGTCGACCGCGTCGAACTCCGCGATGCCCTCGGAGAGCAGCCGCAGCGCCTCGGTGCCGAAGGCGCGGCCCGCGTGGTTCACGAGGAACCCGGGCGTGTCCTTCGCGCGCACCGGCTCGTGGCCGAAGGCGCGGGCGAGCTCGACGAGGCGCTCCGCGCTGCGCGCCTCGGTGCTCGCGCCCTGGATCACCTCGACCACCTTCATGAGGGGAACGGGGCTGAAGAAGTGCAGGCCCGCGACGCGCCCGGGCCGCTCGCAGGCGGCCGCGATGGCGGTCACCGACAGCGAGGACGTGTTGGTGGCGAGGATGCACTCGGGCCCCACGATGGGCTCGAGCGCGCGGAAGAGAGCGCGCTTCGCCTCGAGGTCCTCGACGATGGCCTCGATCACGATCGCGCACGGCGCGAGCTCCGCGAGGCTCGCCACGGGCTTCAGGCGCGCGAGGGCCGCCTCCGCCGCGCCGGCGCTCGCCTTTCCCTTCTGCGCGAGGCGCGTGAGCTGCGCGCCGATCGACTGCCGCGCCGCCTCGGCGGCTCCCGCGCGCGCGTCGTAGAGCAGCGCTTCGAACCCCGCCTGGGAGGCCACCTGCGCGATGCCCTGCCCCATGAGGCCGGTCCCCGCGATGCCGAGCGGGGCGGGCCGCGCGCCTTGCATCCTGCGGGCTCCCGAAGCGAAAGGATCCGCGCATGATACGCGAGGCCCTAGGCCGGGGGCCGCGCGGGCGCGCCGCCGCGCCGCTATGCGGGCGGGGCGGCTCCCTCGGGCAACGCGGCGACGTCGCCGGATATCTCCCCGCCTTCCTGGACGAGCATCCGGCCGTAGCGGATCTTGCCGCCCACGCGCCCGCTCGAGTGGACCACGAGCTTCTTGCGCGCCGTCATCTCGCCCTGGAAGCGGCCGCGGATCTCGGCCACGTCCACGTCCACCTTGCCCTCGAACGCGCCGTGCTCGGCGATCTGGATCGTGCGGCTCACCATCGTCGCTTCGACGCGACCTTCGACGACGAGCGTGTCGCAATCGTGGATCTCGACGCCCTTGAGCTTGATGTTCGTCCCCACGATGAGCCTGCTCCCGGCCGCTTCCTCGCCGCGCGGCGCGGCCTCGCCGGGCGCGACGCTCGCCGGCGCGCGCGGCGGCACGGCCGCGGCGGGACCCGGCGAGGGAGCGCCGCTCGCCGGGTTCGGGAGCGGCCCTGACGGCCGTACATCGCGCGCGCGGTTGAACAGACTCTCGCCGTATTTCATTTCCGGTTCTCCCTCGTGAAGGACCCGGGATGCGAAACACGATCCATGCCATCGGGCGGCGGCGCCCCGCGACGCCCCTGCGGGACGCCGACGCGGAGCGCCTCTCGATGCGCGCGCGGCCACCTCGCGTCGCCGCGCGGCAACGCCCCGCGCGCGCTCGCGCGCAACGCCTTGAATCGATTGCATCGGGACTGTCGCCGCGCGCCGACCCGCGCGGAGCCTCTCAGATGACCTCGAGGCGGCGCTTGCGGCCGGGCGGCGGGAACGCCGAATCGAGCGCCGCGATCGCCTCGGCATCGAGCGCGAGCTCCCGCGCCCGCGCGTTGTCGCGCACGTGCCGCTCGCTCGCCGCCTTGGGGATCGCGCACACGCCGGGCCGGCGCAGCAGCCACGCGAGGGCGACTTGCGCGGGCGTGGCCCCGAGGCGTTTCGCCACGGCGCGCAGCGCGCGATGCGAGGCGAGCGATCCCTCGTCGAGCGGCGAGTACGCCATCACGTCCACCCCGTGGCGCCCGCACCAGGGCAGCAGGTCGAACTCCACCCCGCGGCGCGCGAGGTTGTAGAGCACCTGGTCCGCGGCCACGTGCGCGCCCGCGGGAAGCGCGCTCAGCTCATCGAGATCGGCCACGTCGAAGTTCGACACGCCCCAGCGGCGGATCTTGCCGGCGACCACGAGCCGCTCGAGCGTCTCGACCGTATCGCCGAGGGGCACGCTGCCGCGCCAGTGGAGCAGGTAGAGGTCGATCGCGTCGATCGCCAGCCGCCCGAGCGAGCCCTCGCAAGCGGCCACCAGCGCGCGGCGCGCGGCGTGATGCGGATAGAACTTGCTCACCACGACCACGCCGTCGCGGCGTCCGCGCAGCGCCTCGCCCACCACGCGCTCGGCCCCGCCCTCGCCGTACATCTCGGCCGTGTCGATGAGGCCCATGCCGAGGTCGAGGCCCAGGCGCAGGGCCGCGACCTCCGCGGCCCGCTCCCGGGCGCGCTCGCCCATGTGCCACGTGCCCATCCCGAGGGCCGGGAGCATCGGGCCCGCGCCTCGCTCAGACCGCCTGCGCTTCCGACCCGTACTGCGGGTTCAGCCGCTCCAGGCCCGAGGCCATCTTGTTGAGCGCGTTCACGTAGGCCTTCGCGGAGGCCACCACGATGTCGGTGTCCGAGCCCATGCCGTTCACCACGCGCCCGTCCCGGGCGAGGCGCACGGTGACCTCGCCCTGCGAGTCGGTCCCCTCGGTCACGTTGTTCACCGAGTACAGGAGCAGCTCCGTGCCGCTCTGCGCGATGCTCTCGATCGCCTTGAACGTGGCGTCCACCGGCCCGCCGCCGCGCGCTTCCGCCCGCGCCTCGCGGCCCGCGTCGCTCACCACCACCCGGGCGAAGGGCTGCTCGCCGGTCTCCGAGTGCGCGGTGAGGGAGACGAGCTTCCAGCGCTCCGCCTCGGGCGTCACCGTCTCGTCGGACATGAGCGCCTGGATGTCCTCGTCGAAGATCTCGCGCTTCTTGTCGGCGAGCTCCTTGAAGCGCGCGAAGGCGGCGTTCAGCTGTTCCTCCGAGGCGAGCGCGATGCCGAGCTCCTGCAGGCGCGCCTTGAAGGCGCTGCGGCCCGAGAGCTTGCCCAGGGTGATGCGGTTGGCGCCCCAGCCCACGTCGGAGGCGCGCATGATCTCGTAGGTCTCGCGGTGCTTGAGCACGCCGTCCTGGTGGATGCCCGACTCGTGCGCGAACGCGTTGGCCCCCACGACCGCCTTGTTCGGCTGCACCGGGTAGCCCGTGATCGTGGACACGAGCTTGCTCGCCGGCACGATCTGCTGCGTGTCGATGCGCGTCGAGACGTCGAAGACGTCCGAGCGCGTCCTCACCGCCATCACGATCTCCTCGAGCGCCGCGTTGCCCGCGCGCTCGCCCAGGCCGTTCACCGTGCATTCGACTTGCCGCGCCCCGGCCATCACGGCGGCGAGCGAGTTGGCCACCGCCATGCCGAGGTCGTTGTGGCAGTGCGTCGACCACACCGCCTTGCCGGAGTTGGGCACGCGCTCGATGAGCGTGCGGAAGAGGCCGCCCCACAGGCCCGGGACGCTGTAGCCCACCGTGTCCGGCACGTTGACCGTGCGCGCCCCCGCGGCGATCGCCGCCTCGAAGATGCGGCACAGGAAGTCCACGTCGGAGCGCACCGCGTCCTCGGCCGAGAACTCGACGTCGTCGGTGTACTGGCGGGCGAGCTTCACCGCGCGCACCGCGGCCTCGAGCACCGCCTCGGGCTCCATGCGCAGCTTGTGCTTCATGTGGATGGGGCTGGTCGCGATGAAGGTGTGGATGCGGCCGGAGGCCGCGCCCTTGATCGCCTCGCCCGCGCGCTTCACGTCGTTGTCGTTGGCGCGCGCGAGCGAGCACACCGTGGAATCGCGCACGGCGGCGGCCACCGCTCGGATCGCCTCGAAGTCCCCGGGGCTCGAGGCGGCGAAGCCCGCCTCGATCACGTCCACGCGCAGGCGCTCGAGCTGCCGTGCGATGCGCACCTTGTCGTCGCGCGTCATGGCCGCGCCCGGGCTCTGCTCGCCGTCGCGCATGGTGGTGTCGAAAATGATGAGCTGGTCCTTCATGGGGTCTCTCCGTCGAAATCGGATGGATTCACCCGCCCCTGCTGCGGGGACGGCCGGATGCTGCGCGAAATGGGGGATGGAGTATTTAGCGCGCGAGGCGCAGCAGCAGGCCCAGCGCGAGCGCGCCGGCCGCCGGAAGGCGAAGCGAGAGGGATTCGCCGAAGGGATGCATACCCGGACTATAGCGGCTCGGCCGGGGACTTGGCAACTCGCCCGGAAGCCCCGCGGCCCCCGGCCCTCAGGGCTGGCGGGGCGCGAGCTCCTTGCCCGACTTCCCGCCGTAGCGCAGCAGGAGCGCCGAGATGTCGTGCGCGCCGTGCTCCTCGGCCACGTCGAGCGGCGTCATGCCCGAGAGGTCGTGGGTGTTCGGGTCGGCGCCCTCGGCGAGCAGCACCTCGACCGCCTCGTGGAAGCCCATCTCGCAGGCGAGCGCGAGGGCCGTGGCGCCCCGGTCGTCGCGCAGCTCGAGGGAGGCGCCCCGCGCGACGAGCAGCTCGATCGCCGGCAGGTTGGTCTCCTCGATCGCCACCATGAGCAGCGTCCGGCCCCCCGGGCCCACGACGGTGTCCACGGGCGTGGACGAGAGCATGCGCGCGAGCCCCGACACGTCGCCCTCGTCGATCGCGTCGCGGATGTCGCGGTATTGCTTCTGGGTCGCCTCCATGCGCACGCGCTGCACGGCCCACCCCGCGTAGCCCGAGACCCCGTAGAGCAGCGCGATGCCCCACAGGACGTGGGAAGGCTTGATCGAGATGAGGAGCAACGTCACGACGATCACCAGCGTCACCCAGAACGGCATCTGGCGGCGCAGGTTGATGTCCTTGCCGCTGTAGAACTTCACGTTCGTGACCATCGTGATGCCGGCATAGACCGTGACGCCCGCGGCGAGCCAGCGGACCTGCTCGCCCTCGATCTGGTGCGCGTTGAGCACCCAGATCATCCCGGCCACGAGGGCCGCCGCCGCGGGGCTGGGAATGCCCGTGAACCAGCGCTTGTCGGCCACCGCGAGCTGCGTGTTGAAGCGCGCGAGCCGCAGCGCCGCCCCGGCGCAGTAGACGAAGGCCGCGATCCAGCCGATGCGCCCCATCCCGCGCAGCGCCCACTCGTACATGAGCAGCGCCGGCGCCGCGCCGAAGGACACCATGTCGGCGAGGCTGCCGTACTCGGCGCCGAAGGCCGACTGCGTGCGCGTGAGGCGCGCCACGCGCCCGTCCAGGCCGTCGAGCACCATCGCGACGAACACCGCGACCGCCGCCTGCTCGAAGTTGCGGTTCATGCCCTGCACGATCGCGAAGAAGCCCGCGAAGAGGGCGAGCGTCGTGAAGAGGTTGGGCAGCAGGTAGACGCCGCGCTTGCGCGCGCGCTCGAACACCGGCTTCGCGCGACGCTCGATCGGGGCGGCCATGGGGGCCGGCGGCTAGCGCTCGCGCGCCGGCGCGGCGAGCACGGCGAGCACCGTGGAGGCCGCCTTCACCCGGTCGCCGATCGCCACCCGGGGACGCGAGTCGGGCGGCACGTAGACGTCCAGGCGCGAGCCGAAGCGGATGAAGCCGTAGCGCTCGCCGCGCGCGAGCCGCTCGCCCGCCTTCGCGTAGCAGAGGATGCGCCGCGCGACGAGCCCCGCGACCTGCACGCAGGTCACGTCCGCGCCGTCGTCGGTGCGCAGGTGCAGGGCGTTGCGCTCGTTCTCCGAGGAGGCCTTGTCGAGCGAGGCGTTCACGTACGCGCCGGGCGAATAGGTGACCGACCGCACGAGGCCGTCGACCGGCGAGCGGTTCGAGTGGACGTTGAAGACGTTCATGAAGACGCTCAGCTTGAGCGCGTCGCGCCCGAGGTACGGGTCGCGGCCGCGGCCCACCGCGACCACGCGCCCGTCGGCCGGGCAGAGCACGAGCCCCTCGCCCGGCGGGATCTCGCGCGGCGGGTCGCGGAAGAACTGCAGCACGAAGAGCGCGAGGAGCCACAGCGGAGCCGACCACCAGCCGAAGAAGCCGGTCGCCACGGCCGCCACGATCGCCACGATGGCGAGGTGCGGCCAGCCTTCCTTCGCGATGATCGGGTGCGGGTAGTCGCGCATCGCACCGGCGTCAGTTCTTGCTCGTGTCCACCAGCTTGTTCTTGCGGATCCACGGCATCATGGCGCGCAACTTCTCGCCCACCTTCTCGATGTCGTGCTCGGCGAGGAGCCGCCGGCGGGCGTTGAGCACCGGCGCGCCCGCGCGGTTCTCGAGGATGAACTCGCGCGCGTACTCGCCGCTCTGGATGCGCGCGAGGCACTCCTTCATCGCGCGGCGCGTGGGCTCGCCGATCACCTTGGGCCCGGTCAGGTACTCCCCGAACTCGGCGTTGTTCGAGATCGAGTAGTTCATGTTCGCGATGCCGCCCTCGTAGATCAGGTCCACGATGAGCTTGGTCTCGTGCAGGCACTCGAAGTAGGCCATCTCGGGCGCGTAGCCGGCCTCGACGAGGGTTTCGTAGCCCGCCTTGATGAGCTCGACGATCCCGCCGCACAGCACGGTCTGCTCGCCGAAGAGGTCGGTCTCGGTCTCCTCGCGGAAGTTGGTCTCGATCACGCCGCCGCGGGTCGCGCCGATGGCCGCGGCGTAGGAGAGCGCCAGGTCCTTCGCCTTGCCCGATGCGTTCTGGTGGACGGCGATGAGCGAGGGCACGCCGCCGCCCTGCACGTAGGTCGAGCGCACCAGGTGCCCCGGCCCCTTGGGCGCGATCATGATGACGTCGAGGTCCGCGCGCGGCTGGATCTGGCGGAAGTGGATGTTGAAGCCGTGGGCGAAGGCGAGCGCCGCGCCCTTCTTGATGTTGGGCTCGACGCTCTCCTTCCACACCGCCGGGTGGTTCTCGTCGGGCAGCAGGATCATCGCGATGTCGGCGCCCTTCACGGCCTCCCCCACCTCCTTCACGGGGATCTTCGCCTTCTGGGCCTTGTCCCAGGAGGCGCCGCCGCGGCGCAGCCCCACGGTGACCTTGACGCCGGAATCCTTCAGGTTCTGGGCGTGCGCGTGCCCCTGCGAGCCGTAGCCGATGATGGTGACCTTCTTGCCCTTCACGAGCGAGAGGTCCGCGTCCTTGTCGTAGTAGACCTTCATGTCGGTATCCCCAGGGTTGCGTTGTTCTCCCGCCCGCGGCCGGGCGGCGCGTTCAGGCCTTGAGCACCCACTCCCCGCGCCCGATGCCGGAGACGCCCGAGCGCACGGTCTCCAGGATCGCGCCCCGGTCGAGGGCGTCGAGGAAGGCGTCGAGCTTCTCGGTGGTGCCGGTGAGCTCGATCGTGTAGGCCTTGTCGGTGACGTCGATGATGCGCCCGCGGAAGATGTCGGCGGTGCGCTTCACCTCCTCGCGGTCCTTGCCCGCCGCGCGCACCTTCACGAGCATGAGCTCCCGCTCGATGTGCTTGCCCTCGGAGAGGTCGACCACCTTCACCACGTCGACCAGCTTGTTGAGCTGCTTGGTGATCTGCTCGACGATCTCGTCGGAGCCCGTGGTGACGATCGTCATGCGCGACAGGGTCGCGTCCTCGGTGGGGGCGACGGTGAGCGTCTCGATGTTGTAGCCGCGCGCCGAGAACAGGCCCGCCACGCGCGACAGCGCGCCGGCCTCGTTCTCGACGAGGATGGAGAGGATGTGGCGCATGGCTTACAGCTCTTCGGAAAGGATCATCTCCGACATGCCCTTGCCGCCGGGCACCATCGGAAAGACGTTCTCGGTCTGGTCGGTGACGAAGTCCATGAACACGAGGCGGTCCTTCATCGCGAACGCCTCCCTGAGGGCTCCCCCGACGTCCGCGGGCTTCTCGATGCGCATGCCGACGTGCCCGTAGGCCTCGGCGAGCTTCACGAAGTCCGGCAGCGAATCCATGTACGACTCGCTGTAGCGGTTGCCGTGGAAGAATTCCTGCCACTGCCGCACCATGCCCATGTACCGGTTGTTGAGGTTCACGACCTTCACCGGCAGGTGGTACTGCTTGCAGGTGGACAGCTCCTGGATGCACATCTGGATCGACGACTCCCCCGTGACGCAGGCGACCTGCGCGTCCGGGAAGGCGAGCTTCACGCCCATCGCATAGGGAAGGCCCACGCCCATCGTCCCCAGGCCGCCGGAGTTGATCCAGCGGCGGGGCTTGTCGAACTTGTAGAACTGCGCGGCCCACATCTGGTGCTGGCCCACGTCGGAGGTCACGAACGCGTCGCCCTTCGTCACCTCGTAGAGCTTCTCGATCACGTACTGGGGCTTGATGAGCGGCGAATTGCGGTCGTACTTGAGGCAGTCCTTCGCGCGCCAGGCGTCGATCTGCTTCCACCACGCCGCGAGCGCCTGCGCGTCCGGGCGCTGGCTCGAGGCCCTGAGCTGCCCGAGCAGGTCCGCGAGGACCTCCTTCACGCCGCCCACGATCGGCACGTCCACCCGCACGCGCTTGGAGATGGAGGAAGGATCCACGTCGATGTGGATGATCTTGCGCGCGGGGTTGCCCGCGGCGAAGTGCGCGGGGTTGCCGATCACGCGGTCGTCGAAGCGCGCGCCCACCGCGAGCAGCACGTCGCAGTTCTGCATCGCGTTGTTGGCCTCGAAGGTGCCGTGCATGCCGAGCATGCCCACGAACTGGCGGTCGGTTCCCGGGTAGGCGCCCAGCCCCATCAGCGTGTTCGTCACCGGGTAGCCGAGCAGCCGCACGAGCTCGGTCACCTCCGCCGAGGCCTCGCCCAGGATCGCGCCGCCGCCCACGTAGATCATCGGCCGCTTCGCCTCGATGAGGAGGCCGAGCGCCTTCTTGATCTGGCCGCCGTGGCCGCGCGTCACGGGGCTGTACGAGCGCATGTGGATCTTTTCCGGGTAGTGGAAGCGCGTGCTCGTGTTGGAGACGTCCTTGGGAATGTCCACGAGCACGGGCCCCGGCCGGCCGGTGGTCGCGATGTGGAAAGCCTTCTTCAGGGTGATCGCGAGCTGGCTCACGTCCTTCACGAGGAAGTTGTGCTTCACCGTGGGACGGGTGATGCCGACGGTGTCGCATTCCTGGAAGGCGTCCTCGCCGATCGCCTTGGTGGGCACCTGGCCCGTGATCACGACGAGCGGAACGGAATCCATGTAGGCCGTCGCGATGCCCGTCACGGCGTTGGTCACGCCGGGGCCGCTCGTGACCAGGGCGACGCCGGGCTTGCCCGTCGCGCGCGCGTAGCCGTCGGCCGCATGGAGGGCGCCCTGCTCGTGGCGCACGAGGATGTGCTTGAGCGAGCCCTTCTGGCGGGCGAGCGCGTCGTAGATGTAGAGGACCGCCCCGCCCGGGTACCCGAAGATGAACTCGACCCCCTCGGCCTGCAGGCAGCGGATCACGATTTCGGCGCCCGTGAGGGTTTCGCCGGTTTCCGCGAGCGGGGGCAGATGCAGTTCCATGAGCTAAGACCTTGTAAAACGAGCGGTTTCGAAGGGGGAACCAGAGACATTAGCGGCTGGCCCCCGATTGGTCAAGCCGGAATGGCGGCCCGAAGGCGGCGCCTGCGCCACGGGTCCGCGTGCCGCCCTTTGCTACCATTCGGCCGAATCCCGGGCCCCCGGTCCGCCCACGGAGCATGTCCTGGCCAGCCCCAAGGAATTGTCCGATTTCCTCGTTGCCGTGGAGCGCCGCGCCTTCAAGCAGTGCGTGCTCTCCGTGCAGGACGAGGAGGCGGCCCTCGACATCGTCCAGGACGCGATGATGCGCCTCGCGGAGAAGTACTCGAACCGTCCCGCTCCCGAGCTGCCGCTGCTCTTCCAGCGCATCCTGCAGAACGCGATCCGCGACCACTTCCGGCGCACCCGGGTGCGCTCCACCTGGACCACGCTGCTGTCCAGCCTCGGGTTCGGCGGCGACGACGAGGACGCCGATCCCCTCGAGACGCTGGAGGTGGAGGTGACCTCGAGCGTTCCCGCCACGCCCGCCGAGCGTCTCGAGCAGTCCCAGGTGATGGCCGCGATCGAGGAGGCGGTGCGCGCCCTGCCGGAGCGTCAACGCCAGGCGTTCATGCTGCGTTACTGGGAAGAGCTCGACGTCGGCGAGACCGCCAGAATCATGCGATGCTCGGAGGGCAGCGTGAAGACGCATTGCTCCCGGGCAACGCATGCTTTGGCGAAAATCCTGAGATCAAAAGGGATAACGCTATGAACGAAAAGGAGTTTGCGCATCGGCTGAAGCCGTGGCTCGACCGTTCGGCCGCGGACGTGGGAGAGCTTCAGGCGACCCGGCTCAAGGCGGCGCGGCTGCGGGCCCTCGAGGCGGCGCAGGAGCCCGTGCGGTTGCTCGGCCTCGTCACCGTGAGCGCGGGCACGGCGCGGACGTTGCGCTACTCGGTCGTGCAGCCGACGCTCCTCTGGCTGCCCCTGGCGGCGCTGCTCGCGGCCCTCGCCTTCCAGTCCCTCCGGGCTCCGGACCCGGGCGAGATCGACGCCCAGCTCCTCACCCAGGACCTGCCCCTGAACGCCTATCTCGACCGGGACTTCCGCGCGTGGTTGCACGAACCGCAGGGCTGATCGCGGCCCTCGTCCTGCTCGTGCTCGCGCCGGGAACCCACGCCCGCGACCTCAAGACGCCGCAGACCCCCTGGTACAACCTCTCGTCGGAGCAGCAGCGCGTCCTCGCGCCCGTCGCCTCGGAATGGGATCGCATGCCGGGTTACCAGCAGCAGCGTCTCCTCGGCGCGGCGCGCCGCTACCCGGACATGGACCCGACCCACCAGCAGCGCTTCGAGCAGCGCATCCGCGAGTGGGCGTCGATGACGCCCGACCAGCGCAAGGCGGCCCGCGAGACCTTCGAAGGCCTGCGCAGGCTCCCGCCCGAGAAGCAGTACGAGCTGCGCGAGCGGTGGCTGCGGCGCCACCCGAACGAGGGGCGCTACCCGCGGTGAGCGGCGAGGCTGCGCGCCGCGCGCCGGGACTGGGCCGACGCCTGGCGAGCGCCCTCTACGACCTCCTGCTCGCCGTCGCGCTCGCGATCGTCGCGACCATCCCCTTCCTGCTCGCTTTCGGCGACTCCACGCACGGCTGGCGCCGCCATATCCTGCAGGCCTGGGTGTTTGCCGTGCTCGGGGCGTACTACGCCTGGTTCTGGTCGCACGGAGGGCAGACGCTGCCCATGAAGACCTGGCGCATCCGCCTGGTGCGCTCCGAGGATGGAGGACCCGTGAACCCGGGGCGCGCGGCGCATCGCTACGTGCTGGCGGCGCTCGGGCTCGCTGCGGCCGGGCTCGGGTTCGCGTGGGCGCTCTTCGACCGCGACAACCAGTTCCTGCACGACCGCCTCTCGGGGACCGCCCTCGTGGACGCGCGCTAGCGCCGCTCGGCCGCAACGAGGCCGGCGGCCGCCACCCCCAGGACGGCCGCGAACGGAGCGCCGGCCGACACGAGCGGCGGCCAGTCGTTGAGCAGCCCGATGTGGGAGAAGAGGCGGCCTCCGAAATGGAACAGCAGGCCGAAGAGGATCCCCATCACGATCTTGGCGCCGATCCCGCCCGCGCGCCCGGACTGCAGCGCGAACGGGATCGCCATGACCATGAGCGCGATCGCCACCAGCGGATAGAGCAGCTTGTTCCAGAGCGCGATCTCGTAGCGCGTGGCCTTCTGCCGGTTCTCGCGCAGGTGCTCGATGTAGGCGAGCAGGTTCGCCGCCGACATCTCCTCGGGCACGATCTTCAGCACGGCGAGGATGTCCGGCGTGAGCACCGAGTTCCAGGTCGCCCTGGGCACCTTCTCGAGCACCGCCCGGTCCCCATCGAAGCGCGTGAGCTCCACGTCGGACAGCTCCCAGCGGTTGGGCCCCTCGTAGGTGCCCTTGGCGGCGCGGCTGATCGCGGTCAGGCGGAAGGCCGGGTCGAACTCGTAGATCTTGAGGTTGAGCAGCGTGGTGTCGGCCGTCACGTCCTGGATGTTCACGAAGCTGCGCTCGTCCTTCACCCAGAAGCCGGAGCGGAACTCGCGCGCCACGATGGATTGCGTCGCCTTGAGCCGCAGGTCCTTCGCCGCCTCCTCCGCGTAGGGCGCGACGAACTCGCCCATCGCGACCGTGGCGAGCGCGATCGCCACGCCGGCGGCCGCGACGTGCAGGCCGAGCTGCGCGAGCGACAGGCCCGAGGCGCGCATCACGGTGATCTCGGAATGCTCCGACATGCGCGCGAGGGCGAAGAGCGTGCCGATGAGGCCGGCGGCGGGCAGCAGCACGTACGCGTGCGAGGCGAGCGACAGCGCCACGTAGGCGAGCATCGCGGGCAGCCGGTAATTGCCCTTGCCGAGGTCGCCGAGCTCCCGGATGAGGTCGAAGAAGCCGAACAGGGCGAGCAGCGCGACCAGCACGAAGAGGCTCGCGAGGAGGATCTCGCGGCCGAAGTAGCGCAACAGCATCGTCCCATTGTCCGCGTCCCGGCCCCAAAAGACAAAGGCCCCGCCGGGCGGGCCCGGCCCCGCGCGCATTCGGCGGCTCGCGGCGGCACGGCCGCCCGCGGGGCTGGTAAGCTGCTGGATCGTCCCATGAACGCCGTCCTGTCCTCCTCCGCCGTCGCCGTGCAGGCCGCCGTCGCGCCGCGCGAGGCCGCCGGCATCCTCGGCGACCGCTGGCCCGGCATCCAGATCTACTATCCGCCCGTCAAGTACGCGCCCTCGCTCGGCATCTACGAGGACCTCGAGCAGGCCGCCCAGCGCTTCCGCAAGCACGGCTGGAACACCACGGCGCACACGCTGCTCTTCGACCTCGAGGACGGCTGCCGGCAGAAGGAGATGAGCCGCGAGCTCCTGCGCCGGGAGCTTCCCCTCCTGCCGCGCCGCAAGGGGGTCCAGGTCGCCGTGCGCATCAATCCCTTCCGCACCGAGGAGTACGAGCTGGACCTGAAGCTCGTGCGCGACCTCGCCGCGATCTTCGACGTGGTGATCCTCGCCAAGGCGGGGGAAGCCTACGGCGCGGCCGAGATCCGCGACCTCTCGGCGGTGCTGGTGGGCCTCGACGGCCACATCGGCATCCAGCCGATCATCGAGCACCCCAAGTCGCTCAAGATCGCGCCGGAGATCATGCAGTACCCGACCGTGAAGCACGTCGTGTTCGGCATCCACGACTTCTCCAAGGCGATGGGCATCCAGATCACGCCGCGCCACTGGACCGAGGAGCTCAAGTTCTACCTCCACGACCTGCTGTTCGAGGCGCGCATCGCGGGCAAGGGCGTGATCGGCGGCGTGGAGACCCTGATCGGGCAGTCGGCGATGCCCGAGCAGATCGTCGAGCCCGACGACGTGCGCCGCTGGCTCGACCTGCACGGCGACGAGGAATCGCGCGTGGTGTACCGGCACGCCTGCGAGGAAGCCTCGATGGGGCTTTCGGGCAAGCAGGTGATCCATCCGTCGCACATCCACCCCTGCAAGGTGGCGTTCACGCCCTCGCCCTCGGAGATCCGCACGAAGATCCGCATCCTCCAGGCGGCGATCGAGGCCGACGCGCTGCTCGGCGGCGCGATCAAGTTCGAAGGCGAGATGCTCGACCCGCCCATGTTCGGCAAGGCGCTGCAGACGCTGCTGCGCGCCCACGCGCTGCATGCCCTGTCCGAGGCCGACACCGCGTTCGCGATCGAGGTGCTGCGCAAGCTCCCGGCCCAGGTGGTGCGCGAGAACTGGCCGTACGGCGTGATCCTCTGAGCGCAGGCCCGCGTCCCGCCCGCGCATGAAGGCGACCGCCCCGCCCGACGAGGCCGCGATCCGCAGGGCGCTGCAGGCCGGCATGCAGCACCACGACGCCGGGCGCCTCGCGCAGGCCGAGGCGATCTACCACGAGGTCCTCGCCGCGGCCCCGGGCCGTCCGGAAGCGCTCGCCCTCCTCGGCGCGATCGCGAGCGCCGGCGCGAGATACGACGAGGCCATCGACCTCCTCGGCCGGGCGATCCGCGCGAACCCGGCGGTTCCCAACTTCCACCACCAGCTCGCGCTCGCGCTCGAGGCCCGCGGCCGCCGCGACGAGGCGCTCGCAGCCCACCGGAGCGCGGTGCAGCGCGGCGACCGCAGCGCCTTCCGGGCCGCCTTCGCCCGCTGCCTCGCGGGTGCCGACCGGGCTCCCGGCGACGCGGGCTTCCGCGATCTCGTCGCGCGCGCTCTCTCCGAGGCCTGGGCGCGGCCCGCGGACCTCGCGCGCGCGAGCATCGGGCTCGTCCGCGCGGACCCGGCGCTCGAGGGGCCGATCGCAACGGCGCTCCGCGCGTGGCCCGCGCGTCCGAGCGCGCGCGAGCTCTTCGGCGACTCGGGGCTCGCGAATCTCTCCCGCAACCGCCTGCTCCTCGCGCTGCTCGAGAACGCGCAGGCGTGCGACTGGGGCCTCGAGCGGTTCCTCACCCTCGCGCGGCACGCCCTCGTCGAGCTCGCCCTCGGCGACGCGCCCGGCGCGCAGGACGGCATCCCGTTCTTCTGCGCGCTCGCGCGCCAGTGCTTCCTCGACGACTACGTTTTCGCGGCCACCGGCGACGAGGCCGAGGGCGCGCGCTCGCTCCGGGAACGCCTCTCGGCCGCCGCGCGAGCCGGCGCGGACGTGCCCGCGCTGTGGCTCGCGGCCGTCGGGAGCCACGTCCCGCTCGGATCGGTGCCTTCGGTCGAGGCGCTCCCCGAGCGTCCGTGGCCGGCGTCCGTCCGGGACCTGCTCGTGCAGCAGGTCGTGGAGCCCCGCGCGGAACGCGAAGATCGCGCGAGCATCCCGCAACTCACCGAAGTGCGCGACGGCGTCTCGCGTCGCGTGCGACGCCAGTACGAGCAGAATCCCTATCCCCGATGGGTCCGCGTCCCGGCCGCGGAGCCGCGCTCGCTCGAGGCGCACCTTCGCGCGGCCTTTCCGCGCGCTCCGGCACCTCCCCGCGGCACCGGCGGCGCCATCGACGTCCTCGTGGCCGGCTGCGGCACCGGCCAGGAGTCCGCCGAGCTGGCACAGGCGTTTCCCGGTTGCCGCGTGCTCGCGATCGACCTGAGCCTCGCGAGCCTCGCCTATGCGCGAAGGAAGAGCCGCGAGATGGGGCTCGCCAACGTCGATTACGCCCAGGCGGACATCATGGCGCTGGAGCCGGCGGGCCGCGCGTTCGACGTGATCTCGTCGGTGGGCGTGCTGCACCACCTTCGCGATCCCGTGGCGGGCTGGCGCCGCCTGCTTGCGCTGCTGCGCCCCGGCGGCTGGATGCAAGTGGGCCTCTACAGCGAAGCAGGCCGCAAGGACCTCGCGGCGGCGCGCGAGCTCATCGCGCGGCGCGGCTACGGTCCCGATCCCGACGGGATCCGCCGCTGCCGCCAGGAGCTGCTCGCCTCCGCGGAATTCGCGCGGCTCGCGTCCTTGCGCGACCTGTACGGCATGAACGAGTGCCGCGACCTGCTCTTCCACGCCGAGGAGCATCGCTTCACGCTGCCGCAGGTGAAGGCGACGATCGCCGCGCTCGGGCTCGATCTCGTGGGTCTCGTGGCGGATGCGGGCGTGCTGAGGGCTTACCGGGAGCGTTTCGGGCCCGACGCCCCGGAAGGGGACCTGGATCGCTGGCATGCTTTCGAGGGCGATTTCCCGGACACGTTCGCCGGCATGTACCTCTTCTGGGTGCGGCGCCGTGACGGGGCGTGAGCGCGCCCCGGGCGGGCAGCCCGGGGCGGCCGATTACAATACTCGCGATGGCCGATAACCCATTGCCGGGCGGCGCGCGCCCGCTCGATGGCATCACGGTGGTTTCGCTCGAGCACGCGATCGCCGCTCCTTTCTGCACCCGGCAGCTCGCGGACCTGGGGGCCCGCGTGATCAAGGTGGAGCGCTCCGGCGAGGGGGATTTCGCCCGGCACTACGACGGCCGCGTGGCCGGGCTCTCCTCGCACTTCGTGTGGGTGAACCGCTCCAAGGAGAGCCTCGCGATCGACCTGAAGAGCGCGGCCGCGCGCGAGGTGATGCAGCGCCTGCTCGGACGCGCCGATGTCTTCGTGCAGAACCTGGCGCCGGGCGCGGCCGCGCGGCTCGGGCTCTCGGCCGAGGCGCTGCACGCGCGCCACCCGCGGCTCGTCGTCTGCGACATCTCCGGCTACGGCAACGACGGGCCGTACCGCGACCGCAAGGCCTACGACCTGCTGATCCAGGCCGAGGCGGGATTCCTGTCGGTGTCCGGCACGGCCGCGGAGCCCGCGAAGGCGGGCGCCTCCATCGCGGACATCGCCGCGGCGATGTACGCGTACTCGAGCATCCTCTCGGCGCTGCTGCTGCGCGGCCGCACCGGCCGCGGCTCCCACATCGACGTGTCGATGCTGGAGTCGCTCGCCGAATGGATGGGCTATCCCTTGTATTACGCGTACGGCGGCGCCGAGCCGCCGCCGCGGCTGGGCGCGGCGCATGCCACGATCTATCCCTACGGGCCCTTCGTCGCCGGCGACGGGCGCACCGTCGTGCTCGGGCTGCAGAACGAGCGCGAATGGCAGGCGTTCTGCGAAGGGGTGCTCGGCGACCCCTCGCTCGCGAAGGACCCGCGCTTCGAGAGCAACGCCCGGCGCAACGCGCACCGCGAGGAGCTGCGCGCGATCCTCGACGCGCGCTTCGCTTCGCTCACGAGCGGCGAGCTGCGCGAGCGGCTCGACCGCGCGCAGATCGCCAACGCGGACGTGAACACCATGCACGACGTCTGGCGCCATCCTCAGCTCGCCGCCCGCGGCAGGTGGACCGAGGTGGGCTCCCCGGCCGGCGCGTTGCCCGCCCTGAAGCCGCCCGGCGCGAGCGACCAGTTCGAATACCGCATGGACGCCATTCCCCGCGTGGGCGAGCACAACGCGGCGATCCTCCGCGAGCTGGGCTTCGACGACGCGTTCATCGAAGCGGTGGCGCGTCCCGCCGCTTCCCGCCGGCCGGAGTCGCCTCCCTGAGGCCGGCGCCCAGCCGCAGCCCGGCAGGGTAAAATTGCAGGTCGTGAAATCCCCGCCGGGGAGCGCGCGAGGCCGCGGGCCTCGCTCGCCCCGCCCCGCCTCCCATCCGCCATGACCGTGATCCGCGAGCAGGACTTCATCCAGTCGGTCGCCGACGCCTTCCAGTTCATCAGCTACTACCATCCCGAGGACTATATCCGCGAGCTCTGGGCCGCCTACCAGCGGGAGGAATCGCCCGCCGCGAAGGACGCGATGGCGCAGATCCTCGTCAACTCGCGCATGGCCGCCGAGGGCCACCGGCCGATGTGCCAGGACACGGGCATCGCCATCGCCTTCGTGCGCGCGGGAATGGACGTGCGCTGGGACACGAAGCTCTCGCTCGCGGAGCTCGTGAACGAGGGCGTGCGCCGCGCCTACACCGATCCCGACAATCCGCTGCGCGCCTCGATGCTCGCCGATCCCGACGGCAAGCGGAAGAGCACCGGCGACAACACGCCGGCGGTCACCCACGTCGAGCTCGTCCCCGGCGACAGGGTGGAGGTCATCGTCGCGGCGAAAGGGGGAGGCTCGGAGAACAAGTCCAAGTTCGCGATGCTGCTGCCCTCGGACTCGATCGTGGACTGGGTGCTCTCGGTCGTGCCCACCATGGGCGCGGACTGGTGCCCGCCCGGGATGCTCTCGCTCGGCATCGGCGGCTCGCCCGAGAAGGCGATGCTCATGGCCAAGTGGGCCATGATGGAGCCGATGGACATCCACCGGCTCAAGGCGCGCGGCCCCTCGAGCCGCGCCGAGGAGCTGCGCCTCGAGCTCTACGAGAAGGTGAACGCGCTCGGCATCGGCGCGCAGGGGCTCGGCGGCCTTTCCACGGTCCTCGACGTGAAGGTAGTGGACTATCCCACGCACGCCGCCTCCAAGCCCGTGGCGCTCCTGCCCAACTGCGCGGCCACGCGCCACGCGCACTTCGTGCTCGACGGCAGCGGGCCGGCGCGCCTCGAGGCGCCGTCGCTCGACGCGTGGCCGAAGGTCGGCCTCGACCTGTCGACGAGCCGGCGCGTGAACCTCGACACGCTCGGCCGGGCCGAGATCGCGACCTTCAAGGCGGGCGATCGCCTGCTCCTTTCCGGCAAGCTCCTCACCGGGCGCGACGCGGCGCACAAGCGGCTCGTGGATCTGCTCGCAAGGGGCGAGAAGCTGCCCGTCGACCTGCGCGGGCGCTTCATCTACTACACGGGCCCCGTGGACGCCGTGCGCGACGAGGTGGTCGGCCCCGCCGGGCCCACGACCAGCTCGCGCATGGACAAGTTCGTCGAGCCGCTGCTCGCCTCAGCGGGCCTCATCGGCATGGTGGGCAAGAGCGAGCGCGGGCCGGCGGCGGTCGAGTCGATCCGCAAGCACGGCGCGGTGTACTGCATCGCCGTGGGCGGCGCGGCCTACCTCGTCTCCAAGGCGATCCGCGGCTCGCGCGTGCTCGCCTTCGCGGACCTCGGCATGGAGGCGATCCGCGAGTTCGACGTGAAGGACATGCCGGTGACGGTCGCGGTGGACGCGGCGGGCAACGCCGTGCACCGCAGCGGCCCCGCGCAGTGGAGGGCGCGCATCGGCAAGATCCCCGTCACGGTGGCCTAGGGAGGACCGGCGCATGGCCAGGGCCGCGGTGCACACGAGCGGCTCGGCGGACGCGCTTTGGCTCGCGCGCGAGTCGAGGGCCCGCCCGCGGCTGCTGATCGTGACGGCCTCGGCGCACGACGCGGAGCGCCTGCGCGAGGAGATCGCGTGGTTCGATCCGAAGCTCGCGGTGCACCGCCTGCCCGACTGGGAGATCCTGCCCTACGACCAGTTCTCGCCGCACCCGGACCTCGTCTCCGAGCGGCTCGCGACGCTGTGGCAGTTCGCCAACGGGGCGTTCGACGCGGGCATCGTCCCGGTCACGACGGCGCTGCAGCGCCTGCCGCCGCGCGCGTACCTCGCCGCGCGTACCTTCCAGCTGCGGGCGCTCGCCCGCCTCGATCTCGAAGGGCTCAAGGCGCAGCTCGCGCTCGCCGGCTACGCGCACGTGCAGCAGGTGATGGCGCCGGGCGAGTTCTGCGTGCGCGGGGGCCTCGTCGACCTCTACCCCACGGGCAGCGCCGTTCCATACCGCATCGACCTGATGGGCGACCGGATCGAGACGATCCGCACCTTCGACGTCGACACGCAGCGCTCGATCTATCCCGTTTCCGAGGTGCGCATGCTGCCCGCCCGCGAGTTTCCCCTCGACGAGGAGGGGCGCGCCCGCTTCCGCGAGTCGTTCCGCGAGCGCTTCGAGGGCGATCCGACCCGCAGCCGGATCTACAAGGACGTCTCGGGCGGCATCGCGCCGGCGGGCGTGGAGGGGTACCTCCCCCTCTTCTTCGACGCCACCGCGACGCTCTTCGACTACGTGCCCGGCGAGGCCACGTGGGTCTTGCACGGCGACGTGGCGGCGGCGGCCGAGGCGTTCTGGAAGGACCTGAAATCGCGTCACGAGCTGCTGCGCGGCGACCGCGACCGGCCGCTGCTCGAGCCGCGCGAGCTCTATTCGCCCGCGGAGGACTTCTTCGTCGCGCTGCAGGGGCGCCCACGCCTCGACGTGCGGCCCGCGGGCGAAGGGCCCGCCGACGGGTCCGCACCCCTGCCCCCGATCGAGGTCGACCGCCGCTCCGTCGAGCCCCTCGCACGCCTCGCCGCGTTCGCCGCGGGCCGCGAGGGGCGCGTGCTGATCGTGGCCGAGAGCCCGGGGCGGCGCGAGACGCTGTCGCAGCTCTTCGCCGAGCACGACTTCCACCCCGCGCTGGTGGACGACTGGGAGCGCTTCGCGGCCTCGAACCATCCGCTCGCCATGGCCTACGGCCCGCTCGCCGCGGGATTCGCGCTGCCCTCCGAGGCGATCGCGGTCGTCA
>Ga0187776_10000173_pt1 | contig 31603 bp, 28 predicted proteins | sample 0216_BV02_MP12_2_FD_132426 | JGI IMG/M metagenome (GOLD analysis project Ga0187776, IMG submission 132426) | Tropical peat soil microbial communities from peatlands in Department of Meta, Colombia - 0216_BV02_MP12_20_MG | ecosystem: Environmental > Terrestrial > Soil > Wetlands > Peat | place...
ACATTTGCGTCATCTATATTCAATGAGAACTTGCCCTGAGCGTCGGTGCGCGTGCGTCCGACCTCGCTCATGCCTTGCGACAGGGCCATCAGTACCACATCGTCTCCAGCGGCCGGTTTGCCGGTAGTCTCGTTGGTCACAGTTCCGGTGAGCGTTTCGGCGGACGCAAGCCCACCCAGAAGCAACAGACATGCAAACAGTGCAACGCAGAATTTCAAGTTGAACTCCAGAATTTGATCGATCAGGCCGGCTGGACGGAACACACCCCACTAACCAGCTTTAGCTTTTTCCAGGCGCTCGATTTCACCCAGAATCGCAGCTGCCTCGTCTTCCAGTGAACCTCGCATCGTCAGGTAATCACTCTCAGGGAACTTGCCGGCGTTGTACTCGAAATTCAGATCGCGCAGGTTCTCGTAGACCGCTTCCTTGCGTTCCTGCAGATAAGCCAGTCGAGTTTTCTCCGCGCCAGTATCGTAGTCGCGAGAGGGCGTAAATATGTAGAGTAGCAATCCAATCGTCAGCGCAAGACAAGCCAGCGCGGTCACAGCTGGGTCTCCTGACGCGCCCGCTGACGCAGAGCCTCGAGTTCGGCGGCGTTGAGATTGGTGGCTCCAACCGGCGTCACCCGGTACTTCCATTTCCGAACCAGCACGATTACCAGGCCGATACCCACCATCAGCGCCAAATAGGGTGTGATCCACGCAACTCGATTGAATCCTGAAGTCGGAGGCGCCGCCAGAACCGTAGGTCCATATTTCTGAACGAAGGCTTGCAGGACCAGACTGTCACTGTCGCCGCGCTCCACGCCTGCCATCAGTTCGGCACGCATGCGCTCGGAGTACGAGCAGCCAACATGATTGCACTCCAGCAGGATCTGGTTGCAGCCACACTTGCACATCAGCTTGTGCCCGAGATCCTGGAAGCGTTGCTCCGCGCCATCACCTGCGCCCATGAAAGCCAGGCTGACGAGCACAAGGATCGCGAGCTGCACCGGTCTTTGAATCAAAGCTCGCATTTAATCACCCACCGCCGCCGGATGGCCAGTCTCCTGCTCCACGGTCGCACGGGCCGGCACGCGCGTCGCGATGCGGACAGCAGTGGTGCTGGGTATCAAAGCGATCAGCGTCCCGATAATCACGATCTGGACCCCAATCCATATCCACATCACCAGCGGGTTCAGATGGGCGCGGATGATTGGCCGGCCGCTATCCTGATTCAGTCCGCTATAAACAAGGTATAGGTCCTCTTGCAGGGTCGAACGATTAGCCACAATGGTGGCTGCCTGCTGGCTGGCTTTGTAGAAGCGGCGCTCGGGATAGAGCGTATCCACATGCCTGCCGTTCTTGCTCACGTCGATGATTGCCCACTCGCTGCTGTAGTTGGGATTGTCGTCCTGAGTGTAGGACTTGCACGTCATCGTGTACGGGCCGATCGACATGCTGTCGCCATTGCCCAATTCGCGCTCGATGTCGCGATTAAAGGCGGCGCCGGAGAAGCCGATCATGATCACGATCACGCCGAAGTGCACGATATACCCGCCATAGCGGCGCGTGTTGCGCCGCGTCAGTTGCACCATGGAGGCCAGCAGATTCTGTCCCGTATGCCGTGCGATCACGCGCCCGCCGCGAATGAACTCGGAAAAGACAGTCGCCGCCACCAGCACCGAGAGGCAGATCGTGATCAGGGAATAGAAAGCCGCCGTGTCGCTAAATGGCCGGAAGCCAAAAGCAATCAGGATCACAGCGGTTGCGATCGAGAGACACGCCGGAACGAGGAAATTGCGCTTCAGACTCTCGACCGATGTTTTGCGCCAGGCCAGCAACGGCCCAACTGCCGTCAGGATCAGCAGCAGCACGGCTACAGGAATATTCACCCGGTTGAAAAATGGCGGTCCTACGGTCACTTTTGTTCCCTGTACCCACTCGGAAAGCACGGGGAAGAGCGTGCCCCAGAGAACAGTGAAACAGGCGACGAGCAGCAGCAGGTTATTGAAAAGGAAGCTGGACTCGCGCGAGACCAGCGACTCCAACCGGTTCTCACTGCGCAGATGCTCGCGGTTGCGCACAAACCAGTAAACACAGACAGCAAGCGTCAAGGCCAGAAAGCCTATGAACCAGGTGCCGATTGAAGACTGGGCGAAAGCGTGAACCGAACTCACCACTCCGCTGCGGGTGAGAAATGTCCCGAAGATCGAAAGCAGGAACGTGCAAAAAATCAACCACACGTTCCAAACTTTTAGCATGCCGCGCTTCTCCTGCATCATTACCGAATGCAGAAATGCAGTGCCCGTCAGCCAAGGCAGCAACGAAGCATTCTCCACCGGATCCCATCCCCAATAGCCGCCCCAACCCAGCACCGAGTAAGCCCAGTGCGCGCCCAAGAAAATGCCGCAAGTGAGAAATAGCCAGGTCACCATCGTCCAGCGACGCGTGATATGGATCCACTTCTCACCCGGATACTTCATAATCAGCGCTGCGAGTGCGAATGCGAAGGGCACGGTGAATCCCACGTAGCCGAGATAGAGCATGGGCGGGTGGATCACCATCTCCGGATACTGCAGAAGCGGATTGAGGCCGTTGCCATCTGGAGGAAGCGATCCCTGCATCATGGCAAACGGGTTCGCGGGAAAATTTACCAGCAGGAGAAAGAACACCTGGACCGCTGCGATCACCACTGAAGCATGCGCCACCAGTCGAGGATCGACGCGATAGCGCAGGCGAAGCACCAGTCCATAGCTGGCTAACAGCAGTGACCAGAACAGCAGCGATCCTTCCTGTCCGGACCATAGCGCCGCAAACTTGTAGGGCGCGGGCAAGGCGCGATTGCTGTGATGGAAAATGTAGGCGATGGAAAAATCGTTCTGGAAGGTCGCGACCACTAACACCGCGGCTGCTACCAGCACCGCGATGAACACCGCGATCCCGGCTCGCCGCGCGCTCTCCGCCAGACGGTCTGACGCCTCGCCCTTGCGGAGCAACGCCAACACTCCGGCAACGAACGTGAATGCGCTCAGCCCGAGGGCCAGCAGGAGAGAGTAACTGCCTAATTCGGCCATGGAATGCTACAAGGACTGCCCGATGCGGTCATTGTTTCAGAATCCGCATAGCGTCGCAAGTTGGTCGGGTTTGCGCGCGTGAGCGCAACCCGTGCCCATAGGCAAAATCCCGAGACCGCTCCGGAACAACGCCGTCCCCTTCTGGAAAGGGTTGCAGTTACGGGAATTGACTCCACTCCAAGGATTGTTTTCTTCCTGAAGGTAACCGCCTCCCGCGTTACCGTGGTGACGACTGGTTGCACCGCGAAAAAAATTGCCGTGGTGCTGTGGGAGGATGGAAGTGAAAGCAACAATCCTCATTGCTGAAGCAGACGAAACCGTGCGCAAGCTGATTCGTACAGTTCTCGAAAATGCCCATTACGACATTCGGGAAGCCTGCGACGTCAAATCCTGCCTGGAGACGGCCAGGACGGAACATCTGGACTTAGTACTGCTCGACTGCGTAAGCCTCGACCTCGGAGGCATGACTACACTAAAAAAACTGCGGGTCGGCTACCGCACGGCTGAGATTCCTGTGCTGGTGATGAGCGCCGTGGGGCAATACAGTTACGGCTTTGCGCTCTGGTCAAACGGTTGGCTGGTGAAACCCTTTCGTGTTTCGCAACTGCTGCAGAGCGTCGATCGCGCGCTGAATGGGTGGTCATTCAATCAAAGATCAACACTACCGCCGGCGCTGACGGCTGCGGGATAACCGTGTGCCTCAGTGGCTAAAGCCAGTCTGTCTGTGAACTGTCGCGTATGCAGGGCTAATGCCCTGCTCCAACCGGCCTTAGCGCCCGCGAACGTTTACGCGCTGAAGCCTCTGTCTGTCAGTACCTGCACCATCTTGGAAAGACGACGATGATCATCATTGCGCAAGACGATGAACTTGAATGGCTGCAAGGTTCCACCCACATGGGCGTCAGGCTTCAAAAGTTCAACAATTCCGCTGACGGGACCAACAGCCGTATTCAGCCTGATTTGGGCCAAGGTGCCGGCACTGACCTGGTGAGTGAGCCGGGCAAGGCCTCCGGTGGTTGAAATCTTATGCAGGACCCCAGAAATCCGTCGTCCACCCAAGGCGAAACTCACGGCTTCGGAGTTGGGGACATGCACTCGGGGAGCCCGCAAGGTGGGTTGCGGGTAAGTCACATGGGCCATACGTACAAGCTTCGCAGCCGCCGCAGCTATCGCCTAGATTACCGCGGGGCGTTGTCCGAATTCTTGTGGGTAACCGGTTTCAGAAGTGAAGCCCCAAGAAAGCTAAAGCCCAGCCAGGCAGCAACTTAGCTGATCCCATAACGGGTTTTGGCCATGTCTACGATTTCCCCGATCAGCTGGGTGTAGGACCTGCCGGACTTCTTTGCCGCCATGGCGAACTCCTGGGTGCTGGCCAACCAAGGATTGGGATTGGCTTCGATCACGTAAATCTCGCCCTTATCCGTCAGCCGCATGTCGACGCGCCCATAATCGCGTAGTTTGCAGGATCGGTACGCGCCCAGGGCGGTCTGCTGCAGACGCTGTACCGTCTCTTCGTCCAGGTCTTCCACCGGGGCGGACTTGGTGACCTTGTAGGCTTCCGTTTCTTTGTCGAATTTCACGTCCTGGCCGGCGATCCGCGGCGTGCCCTTGGGCAGCTTGGACAAGTCGAGCTCAATTAAAGGCAAGGCCTCGGTGTGCTCGTAGCTGCCAAGCACCGCGCCATAGATCTCGCGGCCTTCGATGTATTCTTCGATCAGCGCCGGAGAGTCGAACTCCTCCTGGATGTATTGCACTCTCTCCATCATCTCTTTAATGCCATTCACTACCGAGCCGTTGTCGATTCCGATCGAGCCGTCTTCCGAGATCGGCTTCACGATCAGCGGAAACTTGATGTCATCGCTGTAATCAACACGACCTTTATAAGAAGAAGCGAAATAAGGGGTTTTGATTTGATGAAAGGCAAACATCTTCTTGGCGATTGCTTTGTCTTGCGCCAGGAAGAGCCCATGCGGCCCAGTGCCGGTGTAGGGAACGCCCGCCAGATCCAGGTAGGCAGCAATGTTCATGTCCTTGGTATCGTCGCCGGCGTACGATTCGGTGAGATTGAATACCAGGTCTGCGCCGCACTTGGCTACCGCGAGCAGCGATTGGCTACGCCCGTCCAGTACCTGATAAAAAGGTTCGTGGCCTAATTTTTGTAACGCCTCAAAAATTTCTTCGCGGTCGTGCTTCTCTTTCTTCTTCTTAGTTCGCTTCTTGGCATTCTTACGCACGCGAACCTCGGGTTCGGGCTCGGGAGGCGGCGCCTCTTCCTCGCACACGTCGTACAATACCGCGATTTTCAGCTTCTCGCTGGGCATCGCTCGCTCCGAAGCATGTTCCTGATGGGGGAGAAACTACGAGTATGTCCTACCTGCGGGAAATCTTGCCCGTGATGATAGTGACGATCCCGGTACCTCATGGATCGCGAGTTCTACTCCTGCACAAATTTTCCACGCAGCAGATAATTCATTGCCAACGCCGTGGCATATACGGAGATTTCGGCCAGGTATTCGCGTTCGCGGCCGACCTCCGCAAGCAAACCCAGGGCGCCTACTCGCTGCGCTATTGACTCTATCAATTTTCTCACTAACGGGCGCTGCACGCCCGTCCAATACGTCACCTTGTCCACTAGTGTTTTCTGATTTTCGGTGAGCATGTCCGCTGCTGGGCGCACTCCCTTCTTGCGCCGCTTCGATACATTGAAGATGTCCATCAGGTCGGCATCGAGAGCCAACTCCGCCGGAGCGAGTTGCTGCTCCACCGCCTGCTGATAGAACTCCTTCACCGTGGTGGTCATCTCTTCCACGGTGACGTCCGTCTCGCCCTGGGGCTTCAGCGGTTCGACGTCCGCGAGGCGGTGAGCAATGCGGTCCACGTATTTCAACTTCTGCATGGCGCCCCAATTTTTGTACTTCTCGCGCCAGCGGGAGCGGGGCGTCATCCAGACGGCAAAGGTCTCGGCAAAGTCCTCGTCGGGATGCTTCTGCGCATACCAGCCGGCAATGTGGCGCACGAAGCGGCGCGAAAATGCGATGGGACGATAATTCTCCCGGTAGGGCCTGCGAAACGGACCGAAAAGCTCACGCCACTCTAGCGTCTTGAAGAGCCCATACGCGTAGTTGAAAGCATGACCGGCTTCGTGCCGCAGGTACATCATGATCTCGCGCGTGTCCTCGAGATCGTTCATCTCCTTTTCCAGGCGCGCCAGTTGCGGATTGGCCAAATAAAACGGAATGCCAATTACCGGCTCGCCCGACGGACAGCCCCACTCGTCGGTGAGATAGCACGGAGGATGGAACTTCTTCAGCCCTTTGCGCTCCAGTTCGCGATACAGCTGCTGGACGAATCTCTCCAGCGGCGATCCCTCCAACTTCAGCCCGAGATCACGAATGGGCTTGCTGAGGATCTCCTGGACATCAGGCGGAGTTTTCTCAAACGCACGCACTTGGTTTCCGAAAGATTAGCACGCAGCGCCCGTGGGTACAGATGCCAGCAGGACCGGTCCGGTTGATTGGCAAGCCTTCACCATCCGTTCAACTCTCCTCTGAATTGTCATCACCAGGCCGCTCCAGCGGCCGAGGGATCTGCATTTCTTTTATCCACTGAAGTCGAGGCAGCTCGTCTTAGTGTTCTTTTGGCTAGGGGCGCGTTCTTCGCTACAATTTCCCTCCCACTTATGACGACCACCCCCAACATTCTTGACGTCCAGACTCGCAAGGGCCACGGCCAGAGCAAGCGCAGAACTGTCAAACGTTCTGACCAGGCCCAATGGGATCCCAAGCGCCGCTCTTTCGATCCGGTGTACCTGCTGATCGCCGCTAATCGCGACCGCATTCCCGAACTCCTGCCCATCAAGATGGCCCGTATGGCGGCATCTCCCTTCAGCTTCTACCGCGGATCGGTGCCGCTAATGGCTGCCGATCTGGCCACCCTTCCGGTAACGGAAATCAACGTTCGGATCTGCGGCGACGCTCATGTGCGCAACCTCGGCGCTTTCGCCGGCCCCGATGGCCGCCTCTATTTCGACATCAACGATTTTGATGAGACCGTGGTCGGCCCGTGGGAGTGGGATGTCAAACGCCTTGCCGCCAGCCTGGTTCTGGCGGGACGCGAGGCGGGAAACTCCGATCAGCTCTGCCGCCAGGCGGTTCGTGTCTTCATGAAGACCTATCGCGAGGCGATGCTCCGCTTCTCTGCCATGCCTAAGCTGGAAATGGCAAAATACCGGGTGCATCGCCCGTTCATCGGGCCGCCAGCCAAAAGTGTTCTTCGTAAAGCCGAGCACTCTACGCCGCTGCAAAATCTTGAGAAATTGACGGTCAAGAAACGCAACGGAGCGTTCCACTTCAAGAATGCAAAACCATTCCTGTATCCGGTGTCGAAATCTGTCGCGGCAGCGGTTCTGAAGGCCTTGGCCGGGTACCGCGAGACCCTCAGCCCCGAGCGACGCCATCTTTTCGATTTCTATCAACCCGTCGACGTAGCCTTCAAAATCGTAGGCATCGGCAGTGTCGGGCAGCGTGATTACGTCGTATTGCACTTCGCCGGCGGAGCCGATGACCCTCTTTTTCTCCAGGTGAAAGAAGAAACCCAGTCCTCGTATGCGCCTCTTGTGACATCGACCTCTGATTATCGGAATCAGGGCCAGCGGGTAGTGGAGGGACAACGCGCGATTCAGACCCAGTCTGATCTGCTCCTGGGCTGGACCTCATTCGAGGGCCGCGATTATCTCGTCCGGCAATTGAGCGATCACAAGGCTTCGATCGCGGATGAAGACCTGCGTGGCAAGGGCCTTACTCTCTACGCTCACACCTGCGGAGAACTGCTGGCCAAGGGACATGCGCGCTCTGGTGATCCGTGCACGCTTGCGGGATACTTCGGCACGGGACCGAACCTGGATAAAGCAATCGAACAATTTGCCGTTGCCTACGCCGACCAGGTCACGCTGGATTACGAGAAGTTTCGTGATGCCATCCGCGCAGGGCGGATCAAGGCCGCGCGGAAGGCATCGTGACTTCGGGAACGCCGGCTCGTTGACAACAGATCCCTCGACTGCGAAGCTCGTTCGCGGCGCGAACGATCTTCTTCGCTCGGGATTACGGCTGTGTTACGCCGTGCCCAGATACGCCTCCTGAATATACGAGTTCCCCAACAGCGACGCGCTCGAACCCTTCATGGCGATTCGTCCTGACTCCATCAGGTACGCATATTGGGAAATTTGCAGCGCGTAGTTTACGTTCTGCGCCACCAGCAGAATTGTGACTCCCTGTTTGCCGATGTCGGCAATGAACCCGAATATCTCATCTACCGCTTTAGGCGCCAGTCCCAGCGATGGCTCATCCAACATTAATAATTCCGGTTCAGCCATCAACCCTCGTCCTATGGCGCACATCTGCTGCTCTCCTCCAGAGAGGGTACCAGCAAGCTGAGCGCGGCGTTCTTTCAAACGCGGCAGAAGCGCGTAAACTTTCTCCAGGTTCGCGGCTGCGCGCTTGCGAAACTCCGCCGGAAAAGCCCCCATCAGCAAATTCTCCTCAACCGTCATCTTGGGCCATAGCTGCCGGCCCTCGGGCACCAACGTAATCCGCCGTTTCACTCGTTCATGGGGAGCTTCCCGCCCAATGTCCGCCTGTTTGAATTCAATGCGGCCCCTCTTTGCCCTTAGCACACCGACAATTGCGTTCAGCGTAGTCGTCTTACCCGCTCCGTTGGCTCCGATCATGCCTGCCACTTGCCCTCTTGCCAGTTCGAGTGACACACCCCACAACACTTGGACGCTACCGTAGCAGACCTCAAGGTCATCGCCAGCGGTTATCGAGCCGCCGTCGAAATCATCGAAGCCGCTCAGTAAAGCGGCGCGCAGCTCATGCTTCTTCGACATCACCGAGGGATCGCCAGATCGATCTGAATGATTGCGTTGGGATTGAAGTCGAGACCAGCTGAGCTACAAACGAAAAGACCGCCCGGCAACTCAGGCGGCCTTTTCTTAGGGAGAATAGTTCCGAACGGAGGCAAGACCTAACCGTCGAAACTTTCTGGCGAAATCTTATTGACGCTGAAGAAGGGGTGTCAAGAAAATTCTTGGATTTAAATACCTTTAATTTCAATCACTTGCAATTTTGCCACCAGCAAAGTTATGGCGCGAGAAAAGCCAACTTCTCAGGCCACTTGCAACAGTAAAGCGTCACTTTTCAAAAGCTTAGGCTGCAGAATCGCAGTTTGAGACACTTTCCCAAGCATGCAGCAGCCCCGGCTTTTGCCCTTCGTTCCCAGTTCCGGCTCTACTTCCCGATATCCAGGCGAATGATCTCGACGGCCTCGCTGCGATCAAAAATGCGGTCAGGGAAGAAGCGCTTGGCAAGGATGCGAACTCCTCCGAACGCAATTCCCACCACAATCGCCATACCCAGCAGGATGGCAATCAGCACAATAATGTTGACCAACAAGTTCCCAACGTTATTGCGCTTGCTGAAAAACGTATTTTCATTCCATGTGATGTCAGCGTCGTAGTTGACCGAAGCCAGCAGCGATTTGGCTTCGGAAGCAGATATCGACCCTGTTATGACCGCGAGAATCGGCCCGCTTCGCCTGGAGAAAAATGCAACACCACTGTTAGTTTTCTCGGCGTTCTGACCCTCATGGGCAGCATCGATCGTCTTCAGATGGGCAGCGGCGATCTGTGGCGTAGGATATGCGATCAACGTGAGCTGCGCCGTGCCCTTGCCGGTCGTGTATTCTCCCAACGCAATCTCTGCACCTTGCGAGAAGTCCACCTGCTCAGCCGGAAACGATGCTCCCACCAGGGAGAAGCCGATCGGACCTATCACGTACTTAGCCGAGTTGCGAACGTATCCCTGCTTGGGAAGATAGGTGGGCAGAGTGGGCAAGTTCCGAGCACTTCCCGTGGGCAGCGGGATCGAGTCCGCCAACTGCCGCAGATCGGCTGCGGTCATTGCAGTTACAGTATCCAGACTCACGTCCACGAGCACGTTGCCGCGATAGAAGAGAACCTGCAGGTACGATGAGGAAGCCTGGTCTCCAATCTTCTCCGTAGCCATTTCAGGCGTCTTATAGAACGTGAAGGCGCCATAGGATCCGCTGGCATCGTTGAAGCGGGCGGCCTTGACCTTCATCGAATGCCCTGGCTTGGTGTAGGTCGCGGATTCCCCGTCACTGAACCCGAACTCCCTCAGCAATTCTGGGTGGGCCGGATCAGCCTGGCGCGGATCGTTGCTGGTCTGGGAAGCCGACTTCTCCCAGCCAGCAAAGTTCTGCGGAAGCAGCGCTGGACCTGTCGAAGTAGCCGCATATCCCAGCGTGCTCAGCAATAGAATTGATAGAACAACTTGCTTCATGAAGACTGCAGACAACCTCTGAACATTAGACTACCCCCTCATACCGAAAGTTCCAAGTTGAGGCGCTTAGCGGGCGTCCGAGCCCGCTGCCGAAATCCCGAGCATTAGCGAGGGATCTGCAGTTGAAGCGGGAGCCTGCAGGCGAAATGCCGAGCGCAAGCGAGGGACCTGTTGTTGAGGACGATTCGTGTGGGAACGGGCAGTCTTGCCCGTTCAGGTCGAGGCGCAGCCTCGACGGACTTCCCACCTGAGTTTCTGGCAAGGAATGCTACTGGACCCCGGCCTTGCTCATCTTGGTGGCGACTTTAATTCCGCTTAGCCCATTGACGTACTTCGAAATTCCCCGGAACAGGGATTCCGCGATCTTCTGCCGGTACTCTGGAGTCTGCAGCTTTTTCTCATCGCCTGGGTTGCTGATGAAAGAAATCTCCGCCAGGATCGAGGGCATATTTGCGCCGATCAGCACAATAAACGGCGCCTTCTTCACGCCCCTGTCACGCATCGAACTGGCGTGGCCGGAGAGGCCACTATGCATCGCCTGCTGCACGTTGAAAGCGAATTCGCGAGATTCCTCGATCTTCTCCTTGAGGGCAATTTTCTTCACCAGGTCCTGCAATTCGTGAATCGATTTCTCTGAAACCGCGTTCTCTCGTGCCGCCACCTCCAGTGCATCGCGCGAGGAGGTGAAGTTCAAATAATAGGTCTCCACCCCGCGGGCGCCCGGATCGCGGCTGGAATTAGCATGTACGGAGATAAAGAGATCGGCCTCATGCTGGTTGGCGATGGCTGTACGGGTCTCCAGGGGAATGAAGGTGTCGTCGTCGCGAGTGTAGATGACCTCTGCACCCAGCCGGTTCTCCAGCAACTTCCCCAGGCGGAGACTGACATCCAGAACCAGGTCTTTCTCTTCCAGCCCATGAGGACCAATCGTGCCCGTATCGTGCCCGCCATGCCCGGCATCCACAACAATGCGCCCGATCTTCAGCCCCAGGGCACGAGTCAGTGAACGATCACCGGCTAGAGTAGGCTGCGCTTCGCGGGCGTTCGGCTTATCACTGGTCCGGCCTTTTCGAGAGCGGGACTTGGGCGAAGGTCCGGCATCGGTGACCTTCGCAACTACCTTCTTCTCTAGCTGAGGCTGGCTATTGGCTTTCGCCTGATCGTCCGATGGACTGTTCTGAGCCTTGGATTTTTCCTTCGACTGGCTTGAGGGCGGCTCGTCGTCAGCCTCAACGATAGTCTTGGCGACCTGACCGGACGGGCTTGTTTTTAGTGCCGATTGTGCGGGACCTGCCGAAGCACTCTTAGCGGCCTCTGGCTTTTCCTCGATACCTGCATCCGCAGATTTCAGATCCTGGTTGGGGGGATTCGCGCTTTTTGCCGCGGCAAGTTCTACACTCTGCTCTCCGGCCGATGATTGCTTTGCAGCCTTCACATTTGCGCTCGTAGCTTGCGATTTGTCGAACGGCTTCCTGGATAGTGGCTGCTCGGCACGCGCCACTGACTGGCCTGGCTTCTTGCCGTGAATATCAATGATCAGTCGATAGGGGTTGGGAAGCAGAAACGCGGAATATTCCGAGACGTCATCCACATCCAGCACCACCCGGGCCTGATCGGGCAGGTATTGGGCCACGCGTATCTTCTTAAGAAATCCGTCCTCCACGTCAAAGCTCTTGCCGACCAAGGTGGAAGCCAGCCGCGTATCCTTGAGGTCAAAGTAGATCCTATCGGGGCTCGGGATGCGCCAACCCTCGTACTTGACCTCCGCCTCGAGATCAATGGCTACCCTTGTATAGTCTGGAGTAGACCAATGGCGGATTCCCGTCAGAAGGGGGCGTCCCGTCCTTCCGCTCTCTTTTGGCTGAGCGTGGGAGCCTGATGAAGTATTCCTGGACGTTTCCGCCACGGTACCGGCGTCTTCCGCTTCTTTTTTGTTGGCAATCTTGTCGTTCTTCTTCTGCTCTGCAGCTGCTTTGATCTCCTCCAGCGCCTTGCTGGCTTCTGCAGCCTGGGGGGCGTGCGGGTAGAGCTTCAGCAGTTCGTCAAACGTGGTTCGCGCCTGCTCGGGATCATTCAGGTCGTCTTTGTAGATTTGCCCGATGGTGAGCAAAGCCTGTACGCGATGCTTGCTGCCCGGATACTCACGGCGAAGAAACCGATACTGGCCGATGGCGGCCTCCAGCGCGCTATCGTCGTCCAGTGTGTGCCCCTGCTCTGCCAAGAGCTCAGCCACGGCGACTACGCCGGCGACCGCCTTGGAGGAGTTGGGAGCTAGGTGATAGACACGGCGGTAGGCATCCTCCACCCGCTTATATTCGCGCGCGGTGCGTTCTTTCTCGGGGCGGCCATTGAGCGCCTCGCGCATGCGCTCGGCGGCCTCGAACTGACTCTGAGCTTGCTGTTTTCTCTGGCTAGAGTTGGCGGCAAGGCCGGGAAGAGCAGCGAAGGAAACAAGAAACAGAGCCGTAGCGAGGGGAATCCAGGCGATCTTGCTCCGGAGGTTTTCTCCGGGGAGGGTCGAGGAGTCCAATTTTTCGCAACCCGAAGCGGCTCTGGTTGAGAGCGTCATCTAATCCGTGTTCGTTATCCTCAAAACTCCATCGGCCGCCCGTGAGACTCGGATCGGCCCCGCGTTGCTCAGGTACAACTGCATGCCGGAGTTGCCGCCGGCATAAAGCTCCGTAATCCTCTTCACGTAATTGCGCGTCTCCGCATAAGGCGGAATGCCATTGCTGCGGTTCACCGCACCTTCGCCTGCGTTGTAGGCAGCAAGCGACAGCCGCACGTCGCCCCCGAAGTTGTTCAGTAGCTGCTTCAGATGGCGTACCCCGGCATCGACGTTCTGCTGCGGGTCGAAGGGGTTCTTGACCGACAGCAGACGCGCCGTCTGGGGCATCAACTGCATGAGCCCGAGAGCTCCCTTGCGCGAGACCGCGTGGGCGTTGAAGTTCGATTCCACCTTGATCAGAGCGCGGACCAGGTTGGGATCGACGTTGTGCCGCGAGGCAGCCGCTTCGATGGCGTCATCCACTTCCTTAGCAGTTACCGCGCGGCCCTGGGCGACGCCTCGATAATTAGGGTTCACCTGTGCGGGGCTGTTCTCACTTGCGGGCTGTTGTCCGATGTAGTCGGTCACCTCTGCAACCGCGCTACGTGCGGCGCTGGCGGCCGACCGGCTCGGGGCCGGCACAGCTTTCCAGCAATGCTCATTGTTGCTCCAGTAAACGAGACGGCTGGAACGAGCAGGGGAGGACGGTGCTGAAACCTGGGGGGATGCATGCGAAGCCGGCGCTTCATCGTTCACATAAACAGTGCGCCCATAGGAGTCGCGCACTGCCGTAATACCGTCGCCGGCCATGGCGTGGGGAAGGAAGGTCGCAAGAGTGATCGCCGCCAGAACCATGACAGGGAGTTTTGGCGCGGCGGATCGGGGTGGAACCTGTAGCCGTTTACCCATGCAAACGTGTTCCTCGTAAATCGCACGCCCTGGGATTGCGGTGCGCGAATTACCAGCCCCTACCGACAGAGATATCAACCAGAGTGAGTGGATTATAGGCTGCTGGATAGAGGGGTGCAATCCGGCAAAGGGCAGGGAATCTCGGAAGTGAACCTGCCCAAATAGCAGAAAAATCAGCATAAAAGCCGAAAAAAACGGAGCAAAACGCAGCCCGGGTACGGAGGAACATGAACTGCCGGATTCGGGAGGTTACGTGCCGAAATGGACTGCTGATAATGCTGGATTTAGAAGAGTGGTAATCGGGGAAAGGGTAATCGGGTAATCAGAAAGCGTAGTCAGCACTCAGCCATGCTTAATGAATCCTGAGGGTGCCCGTTCAACCCGCTCTACTAATAGCGCAGTCCCACTCTCGCGCCATGAAACCGGGTAGAGCGGGGTTGGGCGGGGTAGTTCATCACTTCAGCAACGATTCCACCACGCCATACGTTGACGCCAGGGCCTCGTCCAGGGCAGCAGCATCTTTGCCCCCGGCTTCAGCTAGATCGGGACGCCCTCCCCCTTTTCCCCCAACCCTTTGTGCGATCGGCCCGATGACCTTGCCCGCCTGCACTCGATCCGTAAGGTCCCGAGTGACCCCAACTATAAGCGCCACATCGCCATTGGAAGACGACCCCAGGGCCACCACGCCCGACCCCAGCTTCTGCCTGAGGTTGTCCACCAGGGTGCGCATCTGCGGGCGCTCGAGGTTGTCCACGCGATGCGCCAGCACCTTCACACCATTGATCACCTTAATTTTGTCGTCGACGGAAGCGGTAGTGGCCGCAGCCGACTTCATCCGCGCCTGCTCCAGCTCCTTGCGCAGGCGCTTCAGTTCCTCGTCGCGCGCCTCCAGTTCATGCTGGAGCGCCGTGGCCAGCGACCCTTCGGCCTCGTGCCCGAACCGGACCAGCTTGCGGGCCACCCCCTCAAGCTGATGGTCAGCCCGGAAGTGATGCAGTGAGCTTTCGCCCGCCACCGCTTCTACGCGCCGGACGCCGGAAGACACGCTGCCCTCGTCGAGAATCTTGATCAGCCCGATCTCGCCAGTGGCGGCCGTGTGCGTGCCGCCGCAAAGCTCGGTTGAAAAATCTCCGATCCGAATGACACGGACCTTATCGCCATACTTCTCCCCGAACAGCGCCATGGCGTGGTACTGGTTGATCGCCACGTCGATCGGCACGTCTTCGATGACTTCCACCTTCTGGTTGGCGAGGACTTCCTTGTTGATCAGGTCCTCGATATCCTGCAGCTCTTCGTCCTCGACCGCGGTGAAGTGCGAGAAGTCGAAGCGCAGGTGGCCGGGCGAGACCAGCGATCCCGCCTGCTTCACGTGCTTGCCCAGGACCTCGCGCAATCCGGCATGCAGCAGATGCGTCGCGGTGTGGTGGCGCATGGTGGCGCGGCGGATATCGAGATCGACCACCGCATCCACCTTGTCGCCGACGTGCAGGTCCTCCTTCGCAACCACCTTGTGCGCTCGGACGCCCTGCACCGGGTAGTAGACGCCCTGGACCTCGGCGACTACAAGATTGTGCTCGTCGTCATAGAGCAGTCCGCGGTCGCCCACCTGCCCGCCAGCTTCCGCGTAGAACGGTGTGTGATCAAGGATGACCTCGCCCTGCTGGCCTGCCTTCAGCTCTTGCACACCCTGATTGTTGCGCATGAGCGCGACAATTTCGGAGCCGCTGGATTCGGTCTGCCGGTAGCCTTCAAAGACCGTAGGCCGAAGCTGCTGGTAAGCGGGATTTGCGGTCTGCTTGGCTGCGCCCTTCCAGGAGGCCTGGGCGCGAACTCGCTGCTCGGCCATGGCGGCATCGAAGCCTGCCTGATCGAAACCAATGCCAAGATCTCGCGTTGCGTCAGCAATGAAGTCCAGGGGTAGCCCGAAAGTGTCGTACAGTTTGAACGCCTTCTCCCCCGGATACTTGACGGTCTTGCCAGCTTCCTTGAGGTTAGCCACCAAACGCGGCAAGTCGTCATGCTGCTCTTTTGTGCGAAGTGCCGCACTCCTTGCCAATTGTGTTTGAGCGGCGGTCTCACCCCGGGACGCTGCCAATACTTCATCCATCAGGTCATCTTCTAAGAGCCGAAGACCCTCATCAACCGTCCTCGCAAACCTCGCCTCCTCGCTCTCCACCACCTTCGCTACGCGCTCCGTCGTCTCCATCAATTCTGGATAGGCGTCCTTCATCAGCTCACGTACGGCATACACCATCTGATACAGAAATGGCTGATTCTGCCCCAGCAATCGCCCATGCCGAATCGCCCGCCGGATGATCTTGCGCAACACATAGCCGCGGCCATCGTTCGCCGGAATCACACCGTCGGAAATCAGAAACGTCGAGGCCCGCGCGTGGTCAGCAATCACCCGCAATGACGCCGCGCCGCGGCTGCCGCTCTCCGCCTTCAACTCTTTCTCATAATCGACGCCGCACAACTCCGCCGCGCGCTTGATCAGCGGCACAAACAAATCCGTATCGTAATTCGATATTTTTCCCTGTAGCACCGCCGCCAGGCGTTCCAGGCCCGCGCCGGTATCGATCGAGGGCTTGGGCAGCGGGTTGAGCACACCGCCGGCATCACGGTCGAACTGCATGAACACCAGGTTCCAGATCTCGACGTAGCGCCCGCACTCGCAACCGAAGGCGCAATCGGTGTGGCCCTCGCCACTCGCGATTGCGCCCATGTCATAGTGAATCTCGCTGCACGGACCGCAGGGGCCGGTGTCGCCCATCTGCCAGAAGTTATCTTTGAGCCCGAACTCAAAAATCCGCTCCTTGGGCACACCCTGATCTTCGTGCCAGTGGCGGTAGGCTTCTTCGTCGCGCGGAACTCCTCCTTCGCCGTTAAAAATCGTGACGTAGAGTTTGCCCGCCGGGATGCCGAACCATTTCGGCGAGGTCACCAGCTCCCAGGCAAAGCGAATCGCGTCGCGCTTGAAGTAGTCGCCAAACGAAAAATTCCCCAGCATTTCGAAGAACGTATGGTGACGATTGGTGAAGCCGACGTTCTCCAGGTCGTTGTGTTTCCCCCCGGCGCGCACGCACTTCTGCGAACTGGTGGCGCGCTTGTAATCGCGCTTTTCGAGCCCCAGGAAGACGTCTTTGAACTGATTCATCCCCGCATTGGTAAAAAGCAGCGTGGGATCATTTGCCGGCACGAGCGACGAGGAATGGACCTCCTTGTGTCCGTTCTCGATAAAGTAGTCGAGGAACTTGCGGCGAATTTGCGAACCAGTCAGCATGAAGCACGCTAATTCTAGCAGGCAGCGAGGGAAGGAATTTGTGATCGGGTGATCTGCGATCGGGTGAAGTTCGAAGTACGAGCGTTGAGATAATACATTTCGAGCGTGAAATATCCCCTAATCTAGATCTCAGATCACCCCATCTCAGATCACCCCATCTCAGATCACCAGATCGCTCGATCTGCTGGTTAACCGATCCAGATTTACCCGATGTCTTAGCTTTCCAGGGCCGTCAGCACTTCGTCCTCGACATCCCATTTCTTCAGGATCGTGATAATCGTCCGGGAGCCAAACCCGGCCCGAACCAGCGTACGGAAGATGCGCGCCGCCTGTTTCTGGTCTGCGGGTTTCTGCAAACGCTTACGACGGAGGTAGTCACGCGCCAATCTTTCCTCGTTGGTGTCCGAATAAGCACTCGAGACAGCCTTAGCGATGATCGAATCGTGTACCCCGCGTTGCTTCAGGTCGGAGATCACGCGCCGTCGGCCAAATTTTTCGTTTTCCTTGCGCAGCGATGAATAGGTCGCAGCATATGCCGAGTCATTCAGATAGCGCTCTTCTTTGAGGCGCGCCACCACCGTCTCGACCAGAAGGTTGCCATATTCGGAGCCCTCGACTCGCTGGCGCAGGAGGCGCTTCAACTCAGCTACTGAGCGCATGCGGCGTCCCAGTGCGGCGATAGCGTACTCGTAGAGCGCAGGCTCGTCCCAGAGCTTCTGCTTGCTGCGGCCGAAGGCCATGAGGGAAATTGTAAGCGGGTAAGTGACGAACGGTAAGCTAGATCTGCGATGTTCGAAGTCCGAAATTTGCCAATTCGAACCTCTGTCGCCGGCTTGGCGACCAGCAGAATTCAGCGCTCACTTCTCACACCACGTTCAAACTTCACACTCCATCCGATCGAACTTCACCCGATCCAGGCTCTATCTGCCGAATCCCGAGCCGAATCCTGACCCGACTGATCCGAAGGCGCTCTGCTGCATCTCGTCCCGGGCGGCATCGCCGGTGCTGGCGATTCCGGCCACGCGCAGCTTGAAGTCGTCTGGATTGGTTGCATTCTCCAGCGCGGTTTCAAACGAGATCAGGTTCTGGGTATAGAGATCGTAGAGTGACTGGTCGAAGGTCTGCATGCCGTACTGCGAGGTGCCCGTGGCCAGCGCTTCGCGGATGTTGCGCGTTTTTTCCGGTGTAACGATACACTCGCGCACATAAGCGGTGGACATCAGGACTTCGCAAGCCGGGACACGTCCATTGGCATCGGCCCGGCGCACCAGGCGCTGGCTGATGACGGCTTTTAGAGTCGCCGCCAACTGCAGCCGAATCTGCTTCTGCTCGGGTGGCGGAAACACAGCAATAATGCGGTTGATGGTTTCCACGGCGTCCAAGGTGTGCAGGGTCGAGAACACCATGTGGCCGGTTTCGGCCGCGTGCAGGGCTGTGCTGATGGTCTCGAGATCGCGCATTTCGCCCACCAGGATCACGTCCGGGTCCTGGCGCAGGCAGGCACGCAGCGCTGAGGCGAACGATGGTGTGTCCACCTCGACTTCGCGCTGGTTCACAAATCCTTTTTTATCGCGGTGCAAAAACTCGATCGGGTCTTCAATGGTGATGATGTGCTCAGCGCGGCTGGAATTGATACGGTCAATCATGGCCGCCAATGTGGTCGACTTACCGGAACCGGTGACGCCGGTGACCAGCACCAGCCCGCGGGCCTCATCGCAGACCTTCTCCACGATCTTGGGAAGGTATAGCTCGTCGATGGGCTTGATCTTGGTAGGAATGACACGCAGCACCAGGCCCACGTTGCCGCGCTGCTGAAATACGTTTACGCGGAAGCGTCCCAGGCCGGCTACGCCGTACGCCATATCCAATTCCGCGTTCTCTTTGAACTTTTGCTTTTGCCGGTTGGACATCATGCTGAACGCCATGCTCAGCATGTCCTCAGCGGTGACGCGCGGCTGGTCAGTCAGGGGCACCAGCTCGCCATCCACTCGGATGTGAGGGTAGTTTCCCACCTTGAGGTGCAAGTCGGAGGCCTTCCGCTCCATCGCGATGCGCAGCAGATCATCGATTGACATCGGCATATGGGTTTCTGCTTTCGGTGGTCGCAAAGTAGCACGGCTACAGAGGCTTAGCAATTCCTAGGGGTGTACGGAAGGGTAATAGAGACGTGGGTCTTTGGTGCAAAGGAGAGCAAAAGTCAGGTTTCACGACGATCACCCGGCTTTTTGAGCCATCGTTGTCCCCTGGATCGCGGCAATCGCTTCCTCTTCCGAAGCGTAGATCTGAAAAAGTTGCTCCAGCCCGGTTATGCGAAGGACTTCCGCCACTCGTGGCGATAGACAGGCCAGTCTGATTTTGGCATCACGCCGGTGAGCTGCCAAGAACACCGCCCCCAGTTCCCCCACGCCACCGCTGTCAATCTGACTGACTGCAGCCAGTTGTAGAACGAGCTGTTTGTTATCGTCGAGCAGGCGGCGCAGTGTGCGTCCGAATTCTTGCGTCTCTTCGCCGTAGACCAGGCGTCCCAGACAGTAAACGACCGGCACCCGCGCGTGCCATACGACCTGGAATGCGAGTTCCACTCTCACGCTCTCTTGCAACGGAAGGCTGGTGTGACCACGCGAACCAACAGCTCTGCCACACGGATTGTAAGAACCCGAGTATATCCCTGATGTCCAGAGCCCAGAGCTTGCTCGATACGGAAACATCTGACCGGCGGACTGTGGAGGCTACAGGATTTCTCTACTTGAGCTACTACATTCCGATGATTGTTCCTTCGCGCGTTCAGGTTTCTAATCCGATCAGACCGACGCGCAGAGGCAGACGCCGAGTCCATCGCATCGGATGGCGGGGCAGCAGCCGCCATCTCAAAGATGTAGCAAGATAACTCAAACTCGGCGTCTGCTTATCTGTAAAGTCTCCCCCCTTCGAAGGGCCCCCTGACAGCAAATACTCCTGTTCCAGCGATTCATAGGTGAATTGCGATTCGCAAATGAGAGCCGTCAAGCCAGGAAGAAAAGAACCAGGAAGGAAAAATAAGGGGCGCCTGGGACAGCGCCCCTTTCGTATCTATCGTTCACTCGATCTTAGGAACCGGAAGGCACGATATCGGACACGTGAATCGTGCTCGTGCTCTGGTCAACGCTTCCGTTCACCTTTACGTTCTGGCCCTCAAACGACTTCGCCTTTTCCTGGTCGTCCAGTTGATAGCTGGTGCCGTCACTGGCCTTCAGAACGTATTTCTTTCCAACCTTCTCAACCTTTCCAGAAATGGCTGTGGCTTGACCCTGCGAAGCCGGCATCCCTGAGGTGCTGGAACCTGGCGTTGATGCATCAGGCTGTGCCTGCATGCCCGAGTCGGAAGTCGGCTGCTGCGAGGTGGAGTTCGAACCCGACTGGCTGCTCGCCGAGGCTTGAGCAAAGCCGAGCGATGCCGCCAGCGCTAGTGTGGCTAGTACGGATAGTTCTTTTTTCACGCGATCCTCCAAATGCAAAATTAACTAGAGCGTCGGCGCGCTCTGCCAAGACAGCACGATGCATGCCAATGATCGAGGCCTCGCATTTGAAGCCGATATGTATCAGCCGCTCTGACCGCTGAGAGAAGTTTATTTGTTCATTACGAAGATATTACGCATACAGTAAATACCTTAAGCCTGAATCCGACCCTTCTGAGCCGCATTCAACCGGGCACCCGGCTTACCTCCTGACATCCTGATTTGGAAAAGCCTGGCCTCTGCCGGCAAACCTGCAGTTGAGCCCAGAGCTTCAGATCTGGGGCTATAATCTGGGACTGGACATTCGACTCTGCTGGCTCTGGAAGCCGTGAACCTTCCAAACTACATAACGCTCACCCGTATTTTCAGCATTCCGATTTTCATGTGGTTGTTGACCACCCGTCGCATTGTGGGCGTTCACGGGCAGCAGGAATTATTAGCCTGTGCGGTGTTTATTGCGGCTTCCATCACCGACGGCATAGACGGCTATCTTGCCCGCCGTCGCGGCCAGATCACCACCATGGGCATGTTGCTGGATCCGCTGGCGGACAAACTGATGATCGCTGCCGCCTTCATCACCCTGGTGCAATACAATCCTCATATCGTGCCCGCGTGGATGGCGGTGGTCATTATTGGGCGCGAATTTCTGGTGAGTGGACTGCGTTCCATTGCCGCCTCTCAGGGCTTCACCATCGAAGCCAGCGATCTGGGAAAATCAAAAATGGTGGTGCAGATTGTGTCCGTGGTCGCTGCCATTCTGGAACATCGCTGGAACGAGTGGCACATCCATCTCAATGCTTCCCGCGTGCTCATCTTTCCGGTGGACTTGATCGCACGCATGGCCATCTGGTTTATGGTTGCCCTTTCTTTGGCCTCGGCCATCGACTACTTTGTCGCTTTCTGGTCAAAGATTGACCGCAAGGTAGTCCGGAGCCAGCGACGGCGAAGCTTCGTGCTCAGCCGCCGCCGGAAACGCGATGTCGCTGCAACCTGATTCCGCTGCTGCTGTCCCGCCCTCCCAGGCAGAACCTCAGGAGTTCTCGCCGGAAGAACGCCAACTTCTGCTCACGGCGGCAAAAGAAGCGATTGCCGCCAACATCGATCGCCGCGAGATCGATCTCACCGCCCCCACTCCTCACTTGGCAGAACGGCGGGGTGCTTTTACGACTTTGCACATCCAGAATGAGCTGCGCGGTTGTGTGGGCTACGTTTTTCCCACTCACTCGCTCTACCGTACCGTGGCAGAAACCGCCATCGCCGCGGCATTCCACGACACCCGCTTCGCTCCCTTGCAACCCGACGAACTCACCGCTCTCGAGATCCAGATCAGCGTGCTTTCTCCCTTGCAGCCCATCGATGCAGAGGACGTCGAGGTTGGCCGCCATGGTCTGGTGGTGACCTTTGGAAGCCGCCGCGGCCTGCTGCTTCCCCAGGTGCCCGTCGAACATCGTTGGGATCGCGAGACCTTTCTCGCGCAAACCTGCCTCAAAGCTGGACTCCCCCCCGACGCCTGGCAGCGCGGGGCGACCCTGGAAGCCTTCACGGCTGAAATTTTCGGCACCTCTAACTTCACCTGGTAAAAAAAAGCGGCACTGACGTGCCGCCGTTCGGGCCTTCACAGCATTTCAGAACTGATTATTTAGGCACGCCCTCCATCTCCACCGCATCGCCGACCTGCACTGCATCGCGCGAGAAAGTAATCATGATGGTGGAACTGGCAGGCGTTACGTTAAGAACGATTCCCTCTCCGATGGCTCGGTTGGGAATCATCTTCAACTCCGCTTTGGTTATCTTGGGATAATTTTTCTGTGTGTCTTCGCCCGCAGGGTTATTGTAGGAGAGCGCGTCTACGTAATCCATTTTGTCGGGATCATACGAACGCATTACCCGAAAGTAGTCGCCCGGCTTCACACCCTGCTCCGCGCCCACATTCACGTAGACTTTGTCGCCGGTACCCGCTTCAGAATCGAAGTCTTTGCTGAGCACGATTCGACCCGACAGCGTGGAGGTGTTTGTCGGGAACATTTCCAGGCTGTGCTTGTCGTGAAAAAAGAGTGGCGGCTTCTCCTGATACGGCACTACAAGATCCCCTGCCGTCAACGACTGGCAGCTAAATTCGACGCGCGCCACAGCAATCGCTCCTCGAATCTGCAACACACGCACGTATCCCAGTTCTGCATAGGGTTGGCCTACGGCATTGATCGCCGCCTTCTGTCCGTGGAACATCTCGTACTCATTAGGATCTCTGAGCTCCCGCACAATGGCGTAGCGGGTTCCCTCCTGCAGTCCGCTGGCAGAGAGAAAAACGTATTCGTCCTGGGTAAAGTGGATGGCGTGCGGTGTGCCCAGACCACCAATCAGCGAGTTCACGTGACTGATATTTTGCTTGGTGATGAAACCGGCACAGTAAATATCGGAATAGCTGGGTCCGGCTGCCCTTTCCACCAAGTTGGTGCGGGCGATTTGCGGTTCGGGCTGCTGGGCTGGAGGGGGCGCCTCCTGTGCAAGTACCCCTATTCCCACCAACATGACCGCCAGTACAGCCGATTTCGTCATAACTCCTCCCCCTCTTCACCCCAGGCTGGAACCTTCTCAGGCGCGAACTGCCGCCGACAAGGGCAGAATTACCCAATTTTCTCCTGGACTCGTGGAAGCTAACAAAGCCGTAAGTTATAGTCAAGGAAGCAGTTAGTTACCTAAGCGGTACGCATATTGCCCTTCCGGCCCTGTCCTTCCAAGCAAATCATTGCATCTGTTGAAGTGCAACTGTAATATGGCGCGAATTTTAGCCGCAAATGACAGCCCAAGCCTCCACTTACGCGTTGCGGCCCTTTCCGCTGCGGCCACCCCGGGTCTGTGTGGCCATTTTCGGAAGCGACGCAGCCGAGCTGATCGAAAAGGCTGAAGCCATCGTCAGGGATAACCCCTTCATTGAGTTCCGCTTAGATTATCTCCGCGCCCCGGCCCTTGCCCTGCCTCGCATCAAGAATTTCATGTCTTATCACCCTGAGGTAACGGCCATTGCTACCTGCCGCCGAGCGGTCAACGGGGGAAAGTTCCGTGGGACGATCTCTTCCCAAATTGAGACCCTAACCAAGGCGGCAGCAGCGGGCTGTCAAATGGTGGATATCGAGTTGCAAACTGCCGCCTCTCTGAAGTCCGGAGATTTTGAAAAAATACGCGCTAAGGCCAGCTTGTCTCTTTCTTTCCATGATTTCCGCGCCACCAGGAAACTGCGGGAAACCTTCGAGGATATGACCAACTACCCCGCTGATGTCTTCAAGCTGGTCACCACCGCTACCAGCCTGTACGACAACGTCGCCATGATGAAGCTGCTCGAAGAAAAGAGCGCTCGGCACTCGGTAGTTGGACTCTGTATGGGCGAGCAAGGCATCATCAGCCGGATTCTCGGCGTCAGGGCAGGTAGCATGTTCACCTTTGCCGCTTTGAACCCCGGTGCGGAAACCGCTCCCGGCCAAATGACGGCGCGCATGCTGCGCGACATCTATCGCATCGGCCAAATCGACGCCGCCACCCGCGTCTATGGTGTTGCTGGCGACCCCATCGAGCATTCGCTCTCCCCCCTGATGATGAATACTGCCTTCCGCCGCGAAAACCTGAATTCCGTTTACCTGCCCCTGCACGCCAAGAAGTTGGATGATTTGCTGCGCTGCACACGCGACGTTCCTATTCACGGGCTTAGCATCACCATGCCTTACAAGCAAGCTATCATCGAGCACCTGGATAACTGCGATTCGTTTACTCAGAAGGTCGGAGCCTGCAACACCCTGATCCGCTCTCAGGATGGAAAGCTCTACGGCTTCAATACCGATGCGGCTGGCGTGGTCCGGCCGTTGGAGCAGCGCCTTCCATTGCGTGGGGCGAGGATCCTTGTACTTGGCGCAGGCGGTGCAGCGCGAGCTGCCGTATTCGGCCTCAAGGAGCGGGGTTCAGAAGTATTTATCCTCAACCGCACTGCCGCCAATGCTCAAAAGCTGGCGCGTCAGGCGCAGGCCAGGTCGATCAAGCGCGACGATCTTCGCAAACTCACCTTTGACGTGATCATCAATGCAACACCAATCGGCATGGGCAGCAACAATGCATCCTATCTGAACGAGAAAGAAATGAATGCCCGCATTGCCATGGATATGGTCTACAACCCTCTGGAAACCCGCTTCCTGAAAATCGCCCGGGAAAAAGGGCTGGCGGTAATTACGGGCCTGGAAATGTTTGTTCACCAGGGTGCGCGCCAATTCGAGATCTGGACCGGCAAGCCGGCTCCTACTCCTGATATGCAGTTCGCCGTGGTGAATGAGCTGCAGGCGCGGGCGAAAAATCTCGCCAATTCTGCCAGGAAGAGTACGAAATAGACTTCAGCCTGCTGACCGTGCGGGAACGACTTGTTCAAAAAATCCTTTTCGTATAATCCCTGCCTATGTGGATCGCTAGGGCAGGAATCTCTCTCGTGCTGTTGCACGTTAGCACTTTGCTAGCCGGACAAAATAATCTGAATGAGAGTGAGGTGCGTAGGCGAATTGTGGGCACCTGGAAGCTCATAAGCGCTGAAGACACCCTCAAGGACGGAACCAAGCGCCCTTTCTTTGGGCCCCGCGGTCAAGGATTCCTGATGTATTCCGCCGATGGCTACATGTGCGCTGCCTTAATGGATCCAGATCGGCCTAAATGGAAGAATCTGGCAAAGCCCACCATGGAAGAGAAGGCCTCCGCTTTTGATGGCTTTTATTCCTATTGTGGACGTTACGAGGTGGACGCGGGCAACAACTGCCTGATCCATCTGCCGGAGGTCTCCAGTGGGTTAGACTACGTCGGAACTCGCCAGCTCCGTCCCTACCGCTTCGAAGGAAGCCGAATGATCCTGAGCGACCGCCAGCAGGACGATCCCGAAGTCGCCTCTTGGGAGATCGTGTGGGAAAAAGTGCGGTGAAAGTTGCACGATTTTTTCCAACAACTTTAATGTGCCGGTGACGCCTGCAACGGGTTTCCTGATGGCACCGCCGACTGGCTGATCGCCACCCACGTATTGGTAGTCTCCTGCCACACCGTCGCGACATTCAGCGGGGCATTCTCCAGGGCCTGCCCCTTGCGAGTGCCGCGGAGCAGGAGCGTGTACGTCACCACCATGTCATGCCCATTAGGATGAACCTTGACCTCGCCGAGTGAATAGTCCTCAAGGGCCAGTTGCTTCAGGTATTCCAGCGTCTGCTCGCGGTTGCGAAATCCGTCGGCAGTGACCAGCGTGAAGGTGGGCGCTAACCGTCGCTCAATCTCCGCGTATTTTTTCTCCTTCACGTCCTGCCAGAACTGCCGCTCCAGATTTTCGCCGCCGGTCGCGCCCGTCCAGCCGGGCACCGGTTTGCCCCATTTAGTGCAGCCGGCACTGCTCAGCAGGAAAATTCCTCCCAGGACCACCGCCAGTTTTTTCCGCATGCGCAGATTCTAGTCGACCGGCATTCAAAATGGGCAGAGCGGCCGCTTCGGCGCTAAGGAACCCGATCAGCAGCAACGGAGAGCCCCTCAGCGGCTAAAGCCGGAGTTTTGCCGATGTATAAATGAGGGGCTGACAGCCCTGCTCCACCCCCACATCCAGACCAGTTGCACCTCCTTGTAGAATTACGGGGCGCATTTGCAACCGACCGAGACAGGAGCACTCCTCTACGCCATGAAAGCCATTCAAGTCTCGCAACCCGGCGGACCCGAAGCTCTCAAGCTGGTTGACATCCCGGCTCCTAAGCCCAAGCCCAATGAGGCGGTGGTCCAAATCAAGGCAAGCGGAGTCAACTTTATCGATGTTTACATCCGCGAGGGACGTTATCCCGCCCCCCTGCCCTTCGTTGATGGCCAGGAAGCAGCGGGGATCGTCACCGAAATTGGCAGCGACGTCGTGAACGTCAAGCCTGGCGACCGTGTCGCCTATACCAACGTGCTAGGAAGTTACGCGGAGTACGCCGCCGTCCCCGCTAATCGCCTGGTAGTAATTCCCGGACACCTCGACTTCTCTCAGGCCGCAGCCGCCATGCTTCAGGGAATGACCGCGCATTACCTGACGCACAGCACCTATCCGCTGCAGCGGGGAGAAGTCTGCCTGGTTCACGCCGCGGCGGGAGGAGTGGGATTACTGCTCGTCCAAATGGCAAAAAAAATTGGCGCTCGCGTCATTGGGACTGTGGGATCAGAAGAAAAGGCCAAGCTCGCGCGCAGTGAGGGCGCAGATGAGGTCATCGTTTATACCAGCCAGGATTTCGAAGCCGAAACTAAGCGCCTCACCGACGGCAAGGGCGTGCACGTGGTCTATGACGGCGTGGGCAAAACTACCTTCGACAAGGACCTGAACATCCTGCGGCCGCGAGGCTACCTGGTTTTATTTGGCGGCGCCAGCGGGCCTGTGCCTCCATTCGATCCTATGAAACTGACCCAGAAAGGGTCCCTATTTCTTACCCGGCCATCGCTCGGGCACTACGTTGCCACGCGTGAAGAACTGGAGTGGCGCGCCACCGACGTTATGAACATGATCGCTAGCGGAGAACTCAAGTTGCGCATCGAGCATAAGTATCCACTCTCCGCCGCGGCCCAGGCGCATCGCGACCTGGAAGGGCGCAAGACCACCGGAAAGCTGCTGCTGATTCCGGACAGCCACTAAAAGCAAAGGCCGCGATTGCTCGCGGCCTATGGTCTCGAAAGATTGATAGCAGACTAGTCGCCCGGCACTCCGGCCACTTCGTCTTCGTGCACCGTTTCCGGCTTGGAGCCGTTGCCATTGCCGTTTCCATTTCCATTCACTGGAGCCACCAGGCTGCCCAACGGGATGAAGCCCTCGGGCTGCTTCTCTCCCAGCACAACTTCCCGGTATAGCTTCAACATCTGCGCGTCCTTGGCAGCCTCCTCGGGAGTCTTGGCGCGCAGCTTCAATTTAGCGTCACGGGCGCGAATCTTTTCTTCGCGGGCATTCTTGGCGATCCCCAGCTCGTCCAGATCACGCTGCTCTTCTTCCGTCACCAACTCTTCTTTCAGTTTCAGAACAGCGAGCTTGCGCGGATCTTCGTCCATCTGGACGCGCTTGCCGCCGGCAAAGATCTCGTGACGTCCATGCTCCTCGTACCACTTGGTAAGGGTCGCGGTCATGTGCATCTTCTCGACGATATTCCGCCAGCCGATGCCGGTGTTGTAGGCGCAGAAGGAAATTTCGCCTTCCTGTGTCGCGTAGGGAATGATGCACTGCTCAGTGCGGCGGAAATCGTAATTCCAAAGGTCCTGGAACCACATGCCGGCGACAAACAGCGTGTTCCAGCGATCCTGGCGACGCTGCTCCACGTCCGCCAGCGTGCGGTCGGCGGTGACTTTTCCGTATCCACCCGACCTTGCCTTCTTCGAAAAGCCCAGGTTCTTGTCCAGCTTCTTCAGCATGTCGAACATGGTGAAGTGGGTCGTAGTCTGGAAGGGATCGTAGTTGCGCAGGAAAGCCAGGGCCATTCCCAGCGCGGACCACTTCTTGCCGTGGCCGGTATCGGTGACCAGCGAGACATCGCGTGCCATCTGGTACACATCGATGAACTGCGGGACGGGAGCTGCTTCCTTCGTCTCCTTATCTACCATGACCGCGATCCCCACGCCGCAGTTGGGATGGCAGCCACAGGAGAGTTGTCCCCAGTCCGCCTGCGGACCATGAACTAAGTCGGCCCAGTCGGTAAATGTGGACATGAAGGAAATCGGGAACCAGTCGCGCGCCGGCTGTCCTATTCCAGTCTGCTTCTTCACATCATGCGCCAGGTGGCTCAGAGTGTAGCGTTGCGCATAGCGGCGCTCGTCCGTGACCTCTTCGTCGCGCCCCGTAAAGCTTACCGGCTGGAAGGAAATGAACGAAATCACGCGCGGGTTATCCAGGGCAAATTGAATGATCCGGCCCACCTGTTCGTTATTGATGCCGTTGACGATCGTGACTACAGGCACGATGTCCACGCCCGCTTTGTACAGGTTCTCGATGGCGCGCAGCTTCACATCGAACAGGTTGCCAACTTTGCGATGAGAGTTCGCCGCATTCCCGACGCCGTCAAACTGAAGATATACATACCGCAGCCCCGCGTCCGCTGCTTGCTCGCAGAACTCAAAACTCTTCGCGAATTCGATACCGTTGGTAGCAGCCTGCACACTGGTATAGCCCACTTTGCGCGAATAGCGCACGGCATCCAGGAAGTATGGAGAGAGCGTGGGCTCGCCACCCGAGAACTGCACCGACATCTGCCGCTTCGGCTTGATGGTGATGGCATTGTCCAGCAGCGTCTTGATCTCTTCCCAGCTCAGTTCATGAACAAACCCAACCTGGTTGGCGTCCATGAAGCAGGGATCGCACATCATGTTGCAGCGGTTGGTCAGGTCGATGGTGAGCACAGCCCCGCGGCCATGCTGAACGGTCGAGGTTCCGTGATTGTGCAGCTTCTCGTCGTTATGAGCGCGAATGTCGCGTCCAGGAAATACGTCTTCCAGATGCTGGGAGAAAGCCGTGTCCATGGACATCACATCTTCGAAGTGCCCATGCTTGGGGCAATCCTTGACCATCAGAATCTTGCCATCGCGCTCCAGGATCGTAGCCCTTACCTCGCCTACCTTGGCGTTGCGCAGAATTTCCTGCGGGAGCTTGCCATCCAGGATCTGCTTACGAATTTCCGGCACACACTTGGGGCAAAGCGAATCAGTAGTGCGCGGCCAGCCCAGCGGCGGCTTGCTTTTCTGGTAAGACTTCAGCATCGGCTTGTCGGACCACTTGGGGGTAAAAGCCGGGTTTTCTTTCATGCGACTGATTCCCGCATACACCACCCATGCCCCCTTCGCCGCGTAGGTCACAGCCTTTTCTACATATTTAATGGGCTTTCGCATTAGTCAGTGTCTCCATTGGGCAAACTCTTCCACGGACCCGCGGACGGTAGCCGCCCCGGACCCCACCTAAAGAAGGGGAACGCACTTCGCGTAAAGAAGCGATTTTTTTGGTTCCCTACCGTTGTCATGCTATCCAGTTGCCCCACAACCCCCAACCTTCTGCCTCTAAAGGGGAGGATTTCCATCCTCAGTGGCGTACACGTGCAGCGAATGGTTCGCTATCTGCTTGAAAAGTAAGGAGGAGATCACGAGTGGAAATTCATCCCGACCGCGTCATCGCTCCTCCAGAGATTTCCTCAGATAACCGCCGTTTTCCCCGCAATTCTCGGAATTCACAGGAAGCATTATGCCCACCCCAGATTACAATCCAGCCCTTCCTGCCAGCGATAAGGAAGTAGGTTCCGGGGCGCGAGGGAGTCCGGGATGCTGCTGCCGGTCTTCGCTGGTTGGTGTGGGGTAGCCAATAAGAGGGCCATGCAACACGCCAACGTTGATCTGCGGAAAATTTCGTACACCCTGGTTCAAACGGCTTCGGGTACCGACGCGGCCGCTCTGGCCTGGTCAATGGTTTCGGGCGCGCACGTCGCTAACCGCACACGCGTTCTGGGATTGCGCGCGGGCGTTCTCAGGGTTGAAGTCCCCGGAGCCGAGTGGCGCTCCCAGCTTGACGAACTCGCCACCCAATATTTGAGCGCCATCAACCACGTGGTCGCCCGCAAGATAGATCGAATAGAATTCGTGTTGCCGGGCCATTCGGAAGCGCCCTGCGATCGTCACGTGCGGCCAGCGAACCGTTTCCGACAGCTCGCCTGAGATGAAAGTCAGCGAAAAAGACGTCCTATACGTCGCCGATCTGGCGAACCTCGAGCTGACGCCAGAAGAACAGCAACGCATGGTCAAGGACCTCAACTCGATTCTCGATCACATCGATCGCCTGAACCGGCTCGACACGACTGACGTTCCGCCCATGGCGCAAACGTCGGACCGCTTCGGCATCGACCCCGCTAAGCAAGGCACTTCTCGTTTCGCCTACGCCATGCGCGAAGACAAGGTCGGCCCATGCCTCGATCGCGAGACGGTGATGAAGAACGCTCCCGATTCCGATGGCACATTCTTCAAGGTGCCCAAGGTAATCGAGAGGTGAGGCAAACCGTGATCGATCGCGATGAGAAGCTTCGGGGTTCGGTGATGGACGCGGTAGGGGATAACAGACCGTCGCCTCAATGAAGCTCTGAAGGAAAGATCGATTCCAGCGTCTTGCAGCTACAGAGCCCATGGACCTGAACGCCCTCACCGTTGCCTCCACTCGCACCGCTATCGCGGAGCGCAGCATCTCTCCGGTTCCACTGGTCGAAGCTTTCTACAAGAAGATCGAGACTGACGATCCCAAAATCGGCGCCTACCTCACCCTCTGCAAGGACCGAGCACTGGCCAAGGCAACTCACATCCAGAGCCTCGCTGATCGCGGAGATGCTCTGCCTCCCCTCGCCGGCGTTCCCATTGCCATCAAGGACGTGATGGTGATCCAAGGAATCCAAGCCACGGCGGGATCGAAAATTCTCAAGGGCTTCATCTCCCCCTACGACTGCACGGCCGTCAAACGTTTGGAAGAAGCCGGAGCCATCGTCCTCGGCAAGACCAACTGCGACGAGTTCGCCATGGGCTCTTCGAACGAGAACTCGGGATACTTTCCGGTGCACAATCCGCGTGACCTCTCGCGCGTTCCGGGGGGCTCCTCCGGAGGCTCCGCCGCAGCCGTGGCCGCCAACATCTCAGTGGCAGCACTCGGGTCAGATACGGGAGGATCGATTCGCCAGCCCGCAGCCTTCTGCGGCGTTGTAGGCCTCTTGCCTACCTACGGGCGCGTTTCGCGCTACGGTTTGATCGCGTTTGCCTCCTCACTCGATCACATTGGTCCTATTACTAAGACCGTGAAAGATGCCGCCATCTTGTTGCGTTATATCGCTGGCCGCGATCCCGCCGACTCCACCTCCGCCGACGTTCCAGTTCCTGATTACGAAGAAGAAATCGGCAAACCGGTGAAGGGGCTGAAGCTGGGCGTCCCGA